>Ga0315312_1002302_pt1 | contig 13371 bp, 10 predicted proteins | sample TDP7_MG_FD_203629 | JGI IMG/M metagenome (GOLD analysis project Ga0315312, IMG submission 203629) | Freshwater sediment microbial communities from Lake Towuti, South Sulawesi, Indonesia - TDP7 | ecosystem: Environmental > Aquatic > Freshwater > Lake > Sediment | place: Indonesia: South Sulawesi... | reverse complement strand
TATTTTATAAAACTCTCTACCTCTTGTTTTGTAGGCATGGAAGATTGTGCTCCTACTTTAGTGACAGATAAAGCTGCCACATAGTTGGCAAACAGAGCAGCATCGAAAAGCTCCTGGCCGTGCGCCAGACCAAATGCCACAGCTCCGGTAAAGGCATCGCCGGCTGCAGTGGCATCAATAGCATCTACTTTTATCGCTGGTACAAATTCTCTTTGGTTCTTGGTAGCCAGCAGGAACCCTTTTGCCCCCACCGTTAAAATAACCGCTTTTACTCCGGAGGCTAACAGATTTTCGGCTGCCATGCGGGCGGATTTTTCATTTGTAACTTCAATACTTGTAAGGATTCGAGCTTCTGTTTCATTTGGTTTTAGCACATCCACCATTTTGAGAAGTTCGGGACTTAGCTTTTGGGCTGGAGCCGGATCTAAAATAAAAGGTACACCTGAGCGGTTAGATAATTGAGCGGCGTATTCAACTGTCGGCAGCGGCACTTCTAACTGTGCAACCACTGCGCCACAAGAGGCAATGTCCGATTCGGCTTTTTTAACATCTTCCGTGGACAACTTCTGGTTTGCACCTGGGGCCACCACAATTATGTTATTGCCAGCTTTATCGACCATAATCAGAGCCACGCCAGACGGAGCTTGTTTGGTTTGAACCACATATCTTGTATTCACACCCTCTTTTTTGAGGTTGGTCAGAGACTGCATGCCAAATATATCATCGCCCAATTTGGCTATAAAGTAAACTTGGGCGCCCAATTTGGCAGCTGCCACCGCCTGATTTGCCCCTTTGCCTCCGGGCGTCATTATGAAATCTCCGCCTAAAATGGTTTCTCCGATAGCTGGTATCCTGGCCGATTTTACTACCAGGTCCATATTGGAGCTGCCAACTACAACAATTTTGGGTCTGGCTGGTTTAATCTTGAGTCCTCACCTACTTGGTCAATCTATCGACCAGAAAATCTTCAAAGGCGCCCAGGTCTTTCCATTCGGTGGCGCAGTTAATTACCTTAGCTTTGTCATCGATTCTTGTGTATCCGTCATCGGTGACCTTAATCGGCAGCTTCTCCATCCGCACCAACTCAGTTGACATAGCAAGGTAAATACTGACTGTATCAAAAAGGGTTGTGCTGCTTGAATTGACCTTCTCATCGACCCTTTTATTTACCTCATCCTCGCTTAAATCCTTGTTCTTTTGTACTATTGGATGTTTGTACCACGCACGATAGTTTTCTATCAGAGCGCCGGTTAAAGTGCTGTTCCGCTGGAGCACCTTTTGATACTTTTGGCCCTTTAGCTGAACTATTCCGCAGGTGTCCAGAGGAGTAATTGTCATCTTCCAGGGTGCTGTAAAGACCTTTTGAGCGTCTTTGACATAAGCTCTGACATTGTATTCGGCACTGGGTTCGGTGCTGCCTCCGTATCCTCGGCGGATGCTGCCGTGCATTCCGACAAATTCTGCCTTATCAGCTATCCGAGGCTCACGCTCCAGCGCAGCGGCAATATTGGGCAATGGACCTACTGCGACTACTTTTATTGGTCTCGGCGAGTTAATTATGGTGTCGATTATAGCCTGCACGCCGTCTTTATAAATGTTGCCGGGATATGAGGAAAGTTTGTAATCTTTTGTCCATTCCTCTTGCCTATGGCCGTCTTTGTTGTGCTGAACGCCTATGCCGACAGGTATATCTATCCTGCCGACAGTTTCTAAAAACTTAGCGACTATCTTGGCTTTTGCAGGAGTGTCCCCTACCGCCGTTGTAATCAATTTGACATCGAACTCGGGCGATTGTACAAGCAAAGATAGCGCCCACGTATCGTCGATGTCACCGCCGATGTCTGTGTCGAAAATAACAGGTATCTTTTGCCCTTGCGACAAGGGCGGATTACTACTGGAAGCGACGTGACTAAATGTTACTAAAAACATGGCCAAAATCCCCAAAACTGAAATCGATTTTCTCATAGTTTTGTCTTCCCATTTCAAAAGTTTTTACCAGATAATTATTTGCAAATATAATGTAACACCGTACACTAAAAACTCAAAGCTAAAAATGACACGTAAGTGTCATTTTCGGGGCTTATAAAATGTACATTATACCAGCAATCGATTTAATTAAAGGTAAATGTGTCAGACTTATTCAAGGCCAGTATCAGCGCCAGATAACCTACGAAGATGACCCGGTTAAAAAGGCTGAGGAATTTATCTCAGCCGGCGCAAAGTGGCTGCACATTGTCGATTTAGAAGGGGCCAGGGTCGGCAGGCCTGTCAATACCGATGCCATATCAGCCATCGCAACTCTTTGCAAATCGCAAATCGCAAATCGCAAATCGCAAATCCAGGTGGGCGGCGGAATACGCGATGAGGATGCCATAAAACAACTGCTCAATATAGGCGTCCAGCGAGTGATAATCGGCACAAAAGCGGTAAGTGACTTCGAGTGGTTTAGCCAAATGGCCAAAAAATTCCGCGGCAGGATTGCGCTCGGCCTGGATGCCCGCGGCTCAAAGGTCGCCACGCATGGCTGGACAAAGGAAATTTCAAATTTCAAATTTCAAATTTCAAATTCTTCTGGGGCCGGCGAACCTCTGTTGGACTTTGCAAGAAGAGCGGCGAAATTACCAATAGCAGCGATAATATACACCGACATTACTAAAGACGGCATGATGGCTGGGCCCAACTTTGAAAGAACAAAGACGCTTATCGAAGCGATCGATGTGCCCGTCATCGCTTCCGGCGGCGTAAGCACGATAGATGACATCAAAAAATTAGCCGAATTAGGAGCAGCCGCCGTAATAATCGGCAGAAGCCTCTACGAAGGCACGCTTAAACTATCAGATGCTATAAAAGCCGCATCATGCGTAGATGAGTAAATGAGTACATGTGTATACACGTATACCCTATATGCATTTACGCATATACACTTCTACGCATATACACTTCTACACATCTACTCATTCCTTCGCCCCGTGCGTTTTCAAGGAAACCTGCCATATGTCGGAACGCTGGGAATCTGGCCGGTCGGAGGAGAAATAGAGGGTAGAACCGTCGCTTGAGATATCAGGGTTCCACTCACCATCTGGAGTGTTAACCGTTGGACCGAGATTGAAGGGAGTTCCCCATTGTTCGTCCTTGGTCTTTCGCGTTGTCACCCAGATGTCCCTTTTACCGAAGCCACCAGGGCGGTTAGAGTTGAAGTAGAGCGACAGGCCATCAGCCGATATGGATGGCGATGCGTCCCAGCCGGAATAGTTGACTATTGGGCCAAGGTTTACCGGCTTCGTCCACGGATCGTCTTTCGTTTTTCGTGTTGTCACCCATAGGTCGCCGCCCCCCATGCCGCCAGGTCGAAATGGGGGGGTAGCGGCGTACTCGGAAAAGTAGAGCGATAGTCCATCGGTGGAAATGCTGGGGCCATGTTCATGTGCGGAGGTATTGACCACTGGTCCCAGATTGACTGGCTCTTCCCAAGCATCAGTTGTCGTTTTGCGCGTCGTCACCCATAGGTCCCGTGCACCGTAACCGCCTGGTCTGTCGGAACTGAAGTAGAGAGATAGCCCATCGGCTGAAAGACTCGGAGCATTTTCGTTGGCTGAACTATTAACCATTGGGCCAAGATTTACTGGTGTGCCCCATGGGTCAGCTTTCGTCTTCCTCGTGGTCACCCAGATTTCGGCGTTACCCAAACCGCCGGGACGATAGGAGTTGAAATAGAGAGACAGCCCATCGGCTGAAATGCCTGGGTCATTCTCCGTATCCGAGCTGTTGACCGTTGGGCCAAGATTGAGGGGATTGCCGAAGATGGGAGCTGCGCCAGCACTTTCGGTTGACGGCTGATTTTGCCCTCCGGCGGTCAGTACCACGGTAGTTGGGACGGCTAACAGAGCCGTCAACACAACAATCGCCACAGCAGGCAAACTTGGGTGCTTGTAGAATTTTTTTCCTGGTCTTAACATGGTTTTTATCCTTTCCTCAATATTTTTTACTGTACCGGCTACAGCCAACGATGGAACAGGCCGGGTCGATTCATATTCGCAAATTAATATGTTCACAATCGCGCTACTGTATTCTTTAACTTTGGCACCGAGACGGGCAATGGCCATTTCATCACAGCATTTTTCTCGCTCAGCCCGGATTTTCTTATTCGCCCACCATACAAAAGGATGGAACCAAAATATGGCCTGGGCAATTACTTGCAAAAGATTAACCAAAGCATCAAACCGCAGGATGTGACTTAATTCATGCCCCAAAATGCCCTTGCGATGCTCGGCGTTATCAATCTTGACGAAATTAGCCGGCAGGTAGATGCTACCTCGCAATAGGCCCCACACAAAAGGTTGACCAATTCCATCAATAAGCCAGAGCCTCGGAAAAGTCCCGATGCCAGGGTTTGAGAATAGTTCTTCAATTTTAACATCCAGTTTAGCCGGCAGCGACTTTCGCTGCCGTTTCAGCCAGAGCTCGGTTTTGAATGCTTTTACCAAAGCAATAAGAACGAACACAATTACTCCAGTAATCCAGCCGATTCCCAGCCATTGCCGTATGCCGAGTGTTGATTTTTGTTTGAAAGCTATTTGTGCCGGAGGTCTCGGCATCGGTTCTGAAGTTGTTACGACGGCGACAGGTTCCGATTCAGGTATTTCCATCGGCTCGTATGTTATTGTGGGCCTTTTCTCCGGCAGAACCGCCAGTGGGACCGTCAGCAGAGGAGGCACCAGGCATTTGGCAAGAGCGATCAGCCAGAGTAAGTAGCGAATATGTGCACTTTTATTTCTCAGCAGCCACGTTGCCGCTGTTATTGCTACCACCAGGACCGCTATCTGCCAGCTTTGCGTAAGCAGATAATTCGTGAGGTTGTCAAGATATGTTTGCATTTTTGTCCCTCCAAAACAAACCGGTTATTTTTTGTCAAGCAGGCGTTTAAGCCTATTTATATCTTTGGCCTTGATTTCGCCGTGTTCAGCTAAGTATTGCATAAGTGGAATAGGGTCGCCGCCGAAAAACCTCTCGAGAAAATCACCAACCGACCTTTTTATAACTGCTTCGGCTTTGACAGCCGGGGAAAAGACGTGTGCCTTGCCTCGAATTTGGTGTTTTAGGTAGCCTTTTTTTTCCAGCCTGCGTAAAAGCGTTTGTACCGTTGCATAAGCTATCTTTCGCCTGGTAGGCAAGTTATCGCAGACTTCTTGCACTGTTGCTTTATCAAGATGCCATACTATCCTTAAAATTTCAGTTTCCGATGGGCTTACAGCCGGTAGATTTTTCTGAGTCATAGCAATCTCCTTTTACAAATGTATTTTACAGATGTACAACATAATATTGTACATTTGTACAACTTGTCAACAAAAAAATAAAAATTTTTGCAAATTTTTTCAGCACCAGTCTTTCCTAACCCTAAAGTATAATTACCTTAAACAAAAACATGAGAAGGCGTAATTAAAATGATGAACTATACTTGATAAAAGACGCGTTTTCAGAGATGACTAATGGGGTTCACGATATACGAGCTATTACCTCATCCGGTATGTCGAAGTTCGAGAACGTATTTTGCACGTCGTCGTGGTCCTCCAAGGCCTCCATCAGAGAGATTATTTTCTTGGCGGTTGCTGCATCGCTGACCGCAACTGTGTTCTGCGGCACCATCGAAATCTCAGCCACCTCCATCGGTATATCCTTTTCTTTCAGCGTCTTTTTTAGCTGTTCGTATATACTCGGCTCACAGGTTATTTCATAGACTCTACCCGTATTTTCCATATCGTCTGCACCTGCTGCCAGCGCAATCTCCAAAAGTTGGTCTTCATCGGCTCGGTCGGTACTTACGGTGATGAGTCCTTTTGTATTGAACATCCAGGCTACTGAGCCGCTTGTTCCCATTGAGCCGCCATGTCTCTCGAACAGTCTTTTAATTTCCGGCGTGGTTCGATTGCGGTTGTCTGTTAGTGCCTCCACCATTATAGCCACACCGGCTGGCCCATAACCTTCGTAGAGCACTTCTTCAAAATGAGCTCCCTCCAGCTCGCCGGTCCCTTTTTTGATTGCCTTTTCGATGGTATCTTTTGGCATATTGGCCGCTTTGGCCTTGTCGATGGCATACCGCAAAGACAGATTCGCAGATGCATCTCCGCCACCGGCTCTGGCGGCGACGATTATCATTCGAGCTACTTTGCTCCATATCTTGCCGCGTTTGGCATCGATAGCCGCCTTTTTATGCTTTATTCCTGCCCAGTGTGAATGACCTGACATTGTTAAAATTCAAAAATTAAAAATAAAAAATCAAAATTGTGGAATTGCCACTTTGCGGCAATGAGTTCCTTAATTTTGTATTTTACATTTTGATTTTTGATTTTGTCAATAAGAAATCCGCACAGTGTGGCTTGTGCCACCGCGGGTTACAAGGTAACATGCAAACTCGGGGGCATAAGGGCCCGTCATTTTAAGCTCGATGGGTGTGTCATCTAATTTGCCTTCGGCGATCGGCTGACCCCAGATATCCTCAACGCTAACGATTCGGTACTGGTATCGCTTGCCTTTTTTCGCCTCCCATAGCTTCGCCAGCTCGATGAAAACCGTGTCTGTCTTCGGCCAGTTGTAAATGATAAGGTGGGCTCGGTCAGGCTCATATTTGTTGGGACGCAGAAACACCCACAGATCGGCGGGCGCTTCGACGGTATTGATGCTATTGTGGTCATAGCTGAACTGTTTTTGCCATGCGTCCAGTGTATGATAGCAGGTGCCATTCAAGTATGCTAAGTGGCTCGAGGCCCAATAATATTTGTTATTGTCGAAGATATATTGGAACGCTGTGTCCGGCGTGTTCATAGCCACCAGCCAACCGTCATTATTGTAGCATGTGTTATTTTGAAACATTATTTGTTGCCAATTATTCAGCCATACGGCACTATTGCCGCCTGCAAACACGTTGTTCTGGATAGTCAATGTGCCATTGAGAGGCGAGCTGTAGCCAAACTCGGCGTTCAATCTTTCCCCGTCAGGATGATATGTCCAGCAGTTGCGGACGATAAAGTTGTCATCGTACTGCATACTGCCGCTGAGAAAGTTGCCCACATGGTTGCCGTAGGTGACCACGCCATCATAAAGCATGTTTGCCAGGCCCTGGCCCTCTGCATAGCTATGGATGCCCCAGCCGGAATTGTCAAAAGAGATACAGTCGAAGAAATTCATCCAGGGTAGCTCATCCGCGGAGCTGCTCACGTTTTCTGGACAGTTCTGACAGTATAGGCCGTGCGCATAGCCATTAGCCCAGCGCCCATTGCGGTAGGATAGGCAGCCATAAAACTCAGCGCCGATGCCGGCGACATAGAAGCCGCTACGATTGGGACAATCATGGACAACCATGTTGATATATTTAGCACCCGTCCCTGTCTCTTGTTTAACTGCATTACCCCATAAGCCCAGTTCAGCATCGCCATCGATAGTCACCTCAAAACCCCAAAACCAGACATAGCTGCCGTAATTCCACAGTACTACCGGCTCTGTTTTATCAGCGGTGAGGGTTACTCTCTGGCCGGGCACAGCTCGATATATGATAGGTGCATCCTCGGTCCCTGATGGACTTGCAGATTTTGCGAACGGGCCGTGATAAGTGCCGCCAGCGACCCATACCGTCTGGCCCGGCTCCACCAATGTACTCCATAATGCCGTAGTAAGATCCCATGGATTTTCTGGTGAGCCATCGCCGCAAGGTGAACCATGGGGCGAAACATACCACTCGGCGGAAGTCCACTGGCAAGGCCACAGACCAACCACAAACAAAGTCATCATTACCGATAGAAACATTTTCATGCTTTTCACATTGTTACCCTCACCGTCTCCAGAAGATTTGCCAAAGATTGTGTATTTTCTCCTCACTTCGGTCCTTGAGAGGCACCAAATACTTATGTAATTATACAATTTTTGTGGCTAAATATCAAGCTGAGCGGTTGAAGACGACAGCCCTCGTGTCCTCTGTCGAAGACAGAAACGGGGGTGGATTGAATCCTGTCAAACCAAATTAAGCTCCTCAGAAACAAGAACTTACGAATATTTCCCGGGTCCGAAAACTAACCGCCTTTATGAGTCTGCCACGTCCGATAAGATTTGACCCAGAAAACGGCTAATCTGCGTATTTTTTTCTTGACCGACCACCAAAAATCCTCTACTATGACATAGTAATTTGCCGATGATGAACAACATAGTAGCTGTCCCGTATTTTTCGATGTTAGTTTATTATCACATTGTAAAGGGACGTGTAAGACGGGAAAAACAGCTTGTAAGGCTTTGTCATCACGGCAGTTAAGTTGCAAAGACACCCAGCACCAAATCGAGTAAGGCATCTTGGCATAACTTTGCAGACCTCCTGGGCCGATCCAGGTGAAGTAATTTTGGTGCGGGGTGAAGTTAGTGTGAAACGAAATCTGTTGGGAAGAAGCGTTTGCTTATCAGCCCCTCGCTTTTGTCTTCGACAAGAAGACACGGGGGCTATTGAGCATAAATCAGCCAATCATATGAAAAAAAACAAACCTTTTAAGGCCAAAATAGCACAACGAAGGTTGACTTTGCCTGAGAGACTCGTCCGCCTCTGGCGGAGCTGATTGCATGCGCTGCAACGAGAAGGATTTCGCATCCACAGCCATTTCTTTGGAGCTTTCCTGCCGGAAATTCCCGCCATCCGTCCTAAAGAATTAGTAAATTAGCGAATTAGTAATTAGTGAATTTTGGGAAGTTGGCGAACTTATCTGCCACAACAGATCCTCTACCAATATCAATTCACTAATTAACTAACTTGCAGGGAAAGGTAAAGATTATGAATACTTTATTGCAGATAGGGCCGACGACGGTGGTTAGTGCCCTTGTTATCGGCCTTCTTTTAGGGGGTTGCCTGGTAGGCATTATCTACCAGATGGTCTCCAAAGCGAAGGCTAAGACCTTCGAGCAGGACCTGCAACGCCAAATCGAAGGTGCAAAAAGAGAAGCAGAAAACATAATCAAATCTGCTCAGATTGATGCCGCTGCGGAAACCATCAAGAAAAAAGAGGAATTTGCATCTGAGGCTAACAAGATTCGTGCCGAGCTGCGTGAAACTGAATTAAGATTGACCAAACGTGAAGACGCCCTTGAAAGACAGGCTGAACTGCTCCAGCAGCGGGAAAAGGCCCTAAAACAGCAGGAACAGGAGGTCGATAGAAGACTGCACAATATCGAGCTGAAGGATAAGCAGCTTTCTTCTTTGCTGGCACAGCAAAAGAATCAACTGCTGAAAATCACTGCCATGAGTATCGATGATGCTAGGGAGCTATTGTTAAAACGCCTTGAAGATGAGTGTGAGCACGAGATGTCAGCTTTGATTGCCCGCAAGGTCGAAGAGGCCAGCGAAACTGCCGACCAAAAAAGCCGGGAGATAATCAGTGCCGCCATTCAGCGTTACGCCGCTGAGCAGACCTGCGAAGTAACCGTCTCGACCGTAGATATTCCAAATGATGATATGAAAGGCCGAATCATCGGTCGAGAAGGACGCAATATCCGGGCGTTCGAAAAAGCTACCGGCGTAGATGTCATAGTCGATGACACCCCTGGAATAGTCGTTGTAAGCGGCTTTAATCCGGTCAGACGCGAGGTTGCCCGCCTTTCGATGGAACGGCTAATCCAGGATGGACGAATCCATCCATCTCGAATCGAGGAGCTTGTCGCCCAGACCAGAAAGGACGTCAGCCAGAAGCTCTTTCAACTCGGCAAAGACGCCGCTGTCGAGACCAATGTTCGAGGCATAAACAACAAGGTGCTCAGTATGCTCGGCGCTTTGAACTTTAGAACAAGCTACGGCCAAAATGTGCTCCGCCACAGCGTAGAGGTTGCTTATCTGACCCAAGTTATGGCCGATGAACTGGGCCTGGATGGCTCGATAGCAAGACGCGCAGGACTATTGCATGACATCGGCAAGGCCATCGACCACGACGTTGAAGGCAACCATCCCACCATAGGCGCAAATTATCTTAAGCGCTTCAATGAATCACCCGTTGTGCTAAACGCAGTCGCAGGACATCACGGCGATGTCCCTGCAGATAATCCTTACACTCCGCTGGTTGCTGCTGCCGATGCAATTAGTGCCTCCCGCCCGGGTGCCAGAAGAGAAACGCTGGAAAGATACATCAAACGATTGGAGAAACTTGAGGAAATCGCCAGCGGCTTTAAGGGAGTTGAAAACGCGTATGCTATTCAAGCCGGTCGTGAGATCCGCGTCATTGTCAATGCGTCACAGGTCGACGATGAGTCCGCCATGAAAATTGCCCGCGATATTGCTAAACAGATTGAAACAGAAATGACTTATCCAGGTGAAATCCAGGTGACGCTGCTGCGTGAGGTCCGTTGCATCGAGTATGCTAAATAATATAGAAGTGCGTATTGCAAGGTGAACTATAATGAAACTTGAGTTGGCTAGTCTTCGCAAGGCAGTTGAATCTCTGGAAAGAACATTAAACGTAGCCAATGATAGGGATTTTATAGAGAAGTTAAATCCCGACCAGATAGATGCCATAAAGGCAGGCGTTATCCAGAACTTTGAAGTGGCATACGAGCTCTGCTGGAAGTATATCCAGCGATGGTTGCGACATAACATGTCTCCAGAGGATGCTGAGTATCCACGTACTCGCAAAGAATTTTTTCGTATGGCAGCCCGTTATGGTCTGATTGATGACCCTCTGCCCTGGTTCACTTATGGCGACGCACGCAATCTTAGCTCGCATATTTACGATGAACAAAAAGCCGAATCTGTCTATGAAACCGCATTGCGATTTATAACTGATGCCAAATTCTTACTGGAACGTCTGGAAGAACGTAATGATTGATATAGAAGAAAAATATTTAGCTGAGATTCAGCGGATTTTGAATGAGCAGGCGCCTGATTGTGAAGTCTGGGCATTCGGTTCACGCATCGAAGGCAATGCCGATAAATATTCTGACCTTGACCTGGTGCTTGTCGGCGATGAAAAATTAAACTGGCGAAAAATAGAATCGTTGAAAGATGCCTTTGCCGCCTCTGACCTGCCCATAATCGTCGATGTAATCGACTGGCATACGATATCAGATGAGTTTAAGGCCATTATAGAAAAGAGCTATGAAATAATACAAAAAAAGCATTGATAAATCAAGAAACAACTTTACCTATAAAAATTCACAAATAAGAGATAATTTGTGAACGATCAGATAAAAAAATTACTTGAAAATAATAAGCTACGCGAAGTAGTTATGAAAACCATACAAAAGTTATGGGGGGATGCTGGATTTCTTTATGATAATCCAAACGATTATATGGAGGAATATCTCGAGAAGAACAAAGATGTCTCTTTGTGGGAGGAGGCTTGGTGGCAGGCAGAAAACTCTGTGGACATTGGCAAAATCGAAAAGGCCTTTGACACATACGTTGTTCAAAATATGTCCAGGCTACATACATTAACTCTTGAAGAATTGGTTGAAGCTTTCTTTGATTTAACAAAACCAAATGAGAACCACTTCAGAGAATTTGAACAGTTTAGTCACGATGACTGTAATAATTTATATATGGTTTTTGTAAACTACGTCTTGAACCATATCCTATCTCATCGATACTCGGACCCTTTTCCGATTTGCATGGTCACTTACAAAGAAGAAGGTGAGCGATTGTTGCAAGGATTTTGGCTCGGATATCAACATGCAAAAGGAGAAAAGTGGGAGCCAAGTGCCTTAGATGACATAAGAAATTGGGAGGAAACAAAAATCTGGGATAAGAATGGTGTTACCGTGCGCTTCCTGAGGGGTGCCGATGTGATAAAAGAAACACCTGGAGGTAAAAAACTATGTCATATGCTTGCAGTCATCGAAGGGGAAATGAGCCTTTCTGCCTGTAGCATGTTACAAAATGAAATGAGTCGCATTCTCCCAACCGCCATTCGTTCCGCAGACCTATTGCAAGCAGAAGGATTTGGCGGACAGTATAAAGTAGTATGCACAGACCCACTTTTAATTTTTGAAAGAGAAATTGATGGTCTTCCATGGATTGAAGATAAGCTAATTGAAAACGGTAAAACTTTAATTAGACAGTATCTGGATGCGTATTATAGTGATTTCACTAGGAAAAAAGATTCTATCAACAGAAGAATACGCAACGCTGTCTGCCTATTGATAGAATCGGATAATCAACCAAATGATGCTGTTGGTCTTGCTCTTTCGATTACTGCAATAGACGCTTTATTAGGCGAAAAAGGACAAGAGGCTACCGAAAAGCTAGCGCGCAACGTTGCAACATTGTTAGAACCAGATACAAACCAACGGTATAATGCCGAAGAATTTGTAAAGGACTTATACAATGATCGCTCAGATTCTCTTCATGGGAGAGCTGTGGAGAAAGAAACTGAGGTACGTACTAATGCTCGCCAATTAGCAGTAGCTGTACTAAGTGCTGTGATTTCTCGAAGGGATTTTCTATATCGTTCAGGTTACAAGCCAGAAACTCCTCAAGAATTGCTGCAAGATTTACGTAAAATGAGTTATCAGCCTGGCCAGCCGTTAGGGATTGAACAATACAACGTATGTGAGCTTTGGAGAAATAGGACAACAGGGAAAAAGGATAACAGTTTATGAAGTTGAACATTCTTTGTATTGGTGACATAGTAGGTCGGCCCGGCAGACGCATTATCGCCGACAAGCTAAAGGCTTTGGTCAAAGAACGAGCTATCGACTGCGTAGCAGCCAACGCGGAAAACGCCGCGGGCGGCTCAGGGCTGACCCCCCAAATCTACGATAAATTACTGCGATACGGCATAAACCTGGTGACACTCGGCGACCATACCTACCGTAAAAGGGACATAATCGAAACCTTAGAGAGAGCCGACAACATCGCCCGGCCGGCAAACTTTTCCGAACGCGCCGCAGGCAAAGGTTTTGCACTTTATAAAACTGCTAAGGGACCGACGGTAGCTGTTGTTTCGTTGATTGGTCGGCTTTTCATGAAGCCCGCTGACTGCCCCTATAGCGCAATTGACAAAATACTGCCAAAACTTAGCCAACAAGCTGACATCATAATAGTTGACTTTCATGCTGAAGCCACCAGCGAAAAGCTGGCAATGGGCTATCATCTGGACGGCCGAGTTAGTCTCTGCTTCGGCACTCATACCCACGTTGTAACCGCTGATGAAAGAATCCTGCCAAAAGGCACCGCGTATATCACTGACATAGGTATGACCGGTGCACATGATTCGGTGCTCGGCCGAGGGGTTGAAAGCGTTTTGAAATCGTTTAGAACGCAGATGCCGTTCCCATTTGAGATAGCGACCAGCGATGTGAAAATGGACACAATTCTGGTTTCCATTGAGAGTAACACAAAAAAAGCCGAGCGGATCG
>Ga0315312_1002301_pt1 | contig 13376 bp, 10 predicted proteins | sample TDP7_MG_FD_203629 | JGI IMG/M metagenome (GOLD analysis project Ga0315312, IMG submission 203629) | Freshwater sediment microbial communities from Lake Towuti, South Sulawesi, Indonesia - TDP7 | ecosystem: Environmental > Aquatic > Freshwater > Lake > Sediment | place: Indonesia: South Sulawesi... | reverse complement strand
TTTTTCGGTTGACAATTCAGAAACAGGCCACCAGAAGTGGCCAAGTCTCTTGATGTCGCCTTTGACCTAAGAAGCAAAAGCGACTATAGGGATTTCGTAAAACCTGAAGAATCCAGAGTAAGAGAGTTATTGCAGCAATCTGAGGTGTTTATTAAAACGATAGAATCCACTCTCAAAAATCTCATAGAATGAATTATTTTTTGGTTCTTCTCCCAAAAGTGTACTGGACAGAAGGGTTAAAATATCCATACCTTAGAGTTCATCGGAAAAGTCGATGAAGACCATAGCCATACCAGATCTCCCTCCCCATTGAAGGGGGAGGGCTTGCCCTGTGGAGTGTGTTTTACTACTCCACAGGGTTAAGGTGGGGGTGAATAAGGAATCAAGTTTCCCCCTCCCCTTTATCCCCTCCCACCAAGGGAGGGGAGGATCATGGCGAAGCCTATTTTCAGACAACGCATCGTCATTACTTAGCTTCTTTAAGCGCACACTTTTGGGAGAAGAACCATATTTCTTCAACAGAAAGGGTTATAAATTGAGAAAGAAATCCTACGCGATCCATCATTTAACAAAAGACCAAAGAGCAACAGTTTTGGGGTATTTGAAAATTCTCCAGAAAAAATACGGGGACAAAATAGGACAGGTAGTTTTATTCGGGTCTGTTGCGCGGGGAGAATATGACGAGGAATCTGACGTGGACATTATGATTGTTTTAAAAAATGGGAGCAGAAAGCTGCGCGATGAGATTAGTATGGCTTCCTTTGATTTGATCCTAAGAAATAATTTAATCCTATCTCCTGTGGTAATGGATAGGAGGACTTATGAATGGCATAAAAAAAATAGAGATCCCCTTTACAACGATATTGAAAGGGATGGAATAGATTTATGGACGAAGAAAAAAAGACTCTTCTCTAAGTCAGGTTAGAAAGCTCCTTAGAGGATTTGGAAACAGCAAAGGAATTGCTAAGTTTGAAGAGATATAGAGCCGCGGTAAATAGAGCATACTGATGAAACGATATAGTGAAAAGTTGGGTTTATAGAATATTGTATTCCGCAAGATTATCGCCCAGAAGAGGTATCACTATGCAAAAAGGGTAGATTTACATTCCGGCATGGTATATTAACAAGTTTCGGGAGAGAAGAGGAGAAGGTCAAAATTCAAGGCTTAACTCCAAATGAACACAACGATATTAAAACGGTTGAAGGATCGCTTGAAGGGTCTTGCGGGAAAAAGTGGTTTTATGAATAATTATGAAATGGCCAAAGATGCCTTCGCCTTAGGCAGTGTCGAGCCATGTAGGGATTCATTTTTCCCCTCGATGATGGAATCAAGGCCACAACAGATGCCAGATTTGTGTTGGTAACATGCAGAAAGTTTCTCCAGGAGTAGTGATCCTGAAGACATAGCTAATCTCCCTACGTCTTGCCTAAACTGAAATGGTGTATTCCAAAATGATTATCCTATTGATCCTAAGGGGATTCTTTTTAGAATTATTATCTGTTTTCTCTCGGAAGAAACTGGGAGAAATAAATGAAAGTAGTTATTTTGGCAGGAGGGATGGGCACTCGCATCCGCGAAGAGTCCGCCGTGAGCCCAAAGCCCATCGTCGGAATCGGCGACATATCATGAGGCCCCTTTTATGTTAGAAGGGAGTAATCGGGTGCCTTAATTGTTTTCTTTCATGATCGACAATGAGCAAAAGCGATTCAGTTGGGTAAGAGAAAACTCAATGTTTAGAGCATTTTTCTCGGATGCTTTGGTAAGAGTCGGCGGCACCCTATTTCTTGCCTCCATGACTACAAATTTCTTCAATTACCTTTTCCAAATCACAATGGCAAGGCTCTTAACTCCCGCCGAATATGGATTGATGAATTCCCTTTTTGCAATTCTCATGATCATGGGCGTCCCCTTTGGAACGATTCTTATGGTCATCTCGAAACAGACCACAGAATATAAAGCCAAATGGGAACTTGGAAAAATCAGAAATTTATTCGAAACCACCTACAAGAGAATTTTAACTGTTGGATTTGTCGGGTTGTTAATTTTCTTATCCATCTCCGGCCCAATAAAAGATTATATTCACTCACCGTCAGTGATACCCATTCTAATCCTTGCCTTCTCTATCTTTGTATTGCTTATTTCCCTTATAAACATTGCTATATTACAGGGACTTCAAGAATTTAAATCGATGAGTATTGCGATCAGCTTAGCAGGTCCGCTTAAGTTTTTATTTTGTTTGATTATGGTGCTTGCCGGGTTTAGCGTAAGCGGCGTGATCGGCGGCCTTGCGTTAGGAAGTTTAACCGTCTGGATAATCACCTATATTCTGCTTATGAAAGAAACACCGATTGGAAAGGAAAAAGAAAATTCTGAACCTATAAATATCAAATTAACAGATATATTCTCCATTTTGATGGCAAATCTTGCCTTCGCTGTGATGACGCAAGTGGATATGGTCCTTGTTAAACATTTTTTCTCCGCCTATGATGCTGGCATCTATGCCTCAGCATCAGTCCTCGGCAAGGCCGTTATGTATCTACCAGGTGCACTTGTCCTGGCAATGTTTCCCATGGTAGCAGAATCTACCACCCTGCAATTAACCAGTGGATACCTTATAAGAAGGGCAATGATTATAACAATATTCTTATCTGGTTCTGGTGCGCTATTGCTTTTTGCTCTTCCAGGATGGATTATAAGAGTCTTTTTCGGCGCGCCATATTTAGAAGCAATCAGTGTGGTGCATTTTTTTGGCTTGGCGATGCTGCCAATGGCTCTGCTTTTGGTTCAAATGAATTATTTCGTTGCCAAAGGAAAAGTGATTTTTTCTGTCATTTTGACTCTGGGCGCAATAATGGAAATATCGCTGATTTTTTATTTCCATGGTTCACTCCTAAACATCATTTCCATCCTTCTCGGTGTCGGTGGAATTTTATCGATGTTGGGGTTCATCCTGCTGTATTTTGAATATAAACTGGAGAAGGGGAGAGGCCCCCTAATGGTTCGACAGAAGTTGTCAATAAAGACAGGAAGTTAGAACAAAATGGCCAACAGACTTGTTTCCATCGTTATTCCAATTCACAATGAAGGAAAAAATATTCCACCCTTGTATTCGGAATTTAAAAAGATTCTTAACAACTTAGACTACAATTTTGAACTAATATTTGTAAATGATGGAAGCATGGATAACAGCCAGGCAGAATTAAGTAAAATAGCGAATTTGGACGCTACAGCGAGAGTAATTGAATTTAGTAGGAATTTTGGAAAAGAGGCAGCAACAACCGCTGGCCTGGATAACTGCCAGGGTGCAGCTTGTCTTATTATTGATGGCGATTTGCAGCATCCTGTGGAATTGATACCTGAATTTATAAAAAAATGGGAGGAAGGGGCTGAAGTTGTAGTTGGTGTGAGGACAAAGAAGCAGGGAGAAGGATGGATTAAAAAAATTGGATCCCGATTTTTTTACTCTTCAATAAACTGGATTTCTGAAACCAAGATAACCCCTAATGCCACTGACTACCGACTGCTGGATCGCGCGGTAATAGATGAATTTAGGAAATTTAAAGAGAGAAGCCGCATGACCCGTGCACTTATCGACTGGTTGGGATTCAAGCGGGACTATGTTTTTTTTGAGGCAAAGGAGCGTCTGCATGGCTCTCCGACCTATAATTATTTCAAATTATTTAAACTGGCTTTGAGCAGCTATGTTGCTCATAGCCTGGTACCGCTGAAATTCGCTGGCTATCTGGGAATTTTCATTACTTTTTTTTCAGGCATTTTGGGATTGTTTATGCTTGCTGATAAATTCATTCTTAGGAATTCATGGAAAATGAATTTTTCTGGTCCAGCAATGCTGGGAACAATGATTTTATTTATGGTCGGTATAATTTTAATATGCTTAGGGCTGATCGCTCTTTATATCGGGAATATCCATGTCGAGGTAGCTAATCGGCCCATTTATGTAATTAAGAAAAAGGTGAACTTTTAGTGGAGATGTTCGTTTCTATAATCATTCCAGTTCAGCGGATCAACGACTACGTATTCGAAGCCTGCAGCAAGATCCAAGAGCTAGAATTCAAAGATTTCGAGGTGCTAATTTTCGCTGATGAGGTTGAAAAGGGGAGCCGCGAGGTGGAGAAGAAACTTAAAGTCAGGATTATTCCGAGCAGCAGAGCGAGCCCTGCTGTTAAAAGGGACATGGCCATGGAATATGCAAAAGGGGATATTTTTGCCTTTATAGATGATGATGCCTACCCCCGAAAGGACTGGCTTAAAAATGCTTTACGGCATTTCCATAATCCGGATGTCGCTGCCGTTGGCGGGCCCTCAGTTACTCCCGCGCATGATTCCTTCTGGCAGCGGGTTTCCGGAGCTGTCTTCCTGAGCCGAATGGGTGGAGGCCATCCCGAAAGATACTGGCCGGTGGGTGGGGTAAGGGAGGTTGACGATTGGCCCTCCGTGAACCTTCTAGTTCGAAAGGACGTATTCGAAAGAATTGGGGGGTTCAATTCCGCTTATTGGCCGGGAGAGGATACCAAGCTTTGCCTGGATATAATTCGCATGGGCAAAAAGATCCTCTATGACCCGGAAGTTTTGGTATGGCACCACCGAAGGAAAGGTCTCCTCGGGCATCTCCGGCAGATTGGGGGATATGGGCTCCATCGGGGCTTCTTTGTTAAAAAATTTCCTGAGACTTCCAGGAGGTTGAGATACTTTCTCCCATCGTTTTTTTTCATATTTATGGCAGCGGGGATTATCATGTTTTTCTGGGAGAATCCTTTTTCCCAGTGGATATATTATGCCGGCCTGGCGACCTATTTCTTGGGCCTTTTCGTTGCCTTCTTCGCGATTCAAAGCAGAGAAAAAAAAATATCTGTCTCTTTGATCAGTTTGGTATACATATTCTTGACACATTTATGGTATGGATTCCGGTTTCTACAAGGATTTTTGTTAACCAAAGATTTGAGAAGCAAATTGAAAGTGGGAACTGAGTAACGTGAAAATATCCATTTCCTATCCGCCTATTGAATCCGATAAAGGAGTGCCACTTTTAAGCCAAAATCGTCAATTCCAGTGGTTCACGGAACCTACCTATATTTATCCCATGATTCCCGCTTACGCAGCAACCATGCTTAAAGAAAATGGTTACGAAGTAATATGGGATGATGGAATTGCTGAAGGCCTTTCCTATTCTCAGTGGATGAGGCGTTTACAAATAATAAAACCTGATATAATCGCCTTTGAGACAAAAACCCCGGTTGTAAAGCGCCATTGGCAGATAATTAATGAGCTCAAAACTCATAACTCAAAACTCATAACTGTTCTTATGGGGGATCATGTTACTGCGTTGCCTGAAGAGTCCATGCAAAAAAGTCCGGTTGACTTTGTTTTAACCGGGGGCGACTATGATTTTTTATTGCTAAATCTTTGCAATTATCTCACATTTTCCGCCTCTCACCTAAAACCGAAATTAGAGCCTGGTATCTATTACCGGAAGAATGGAGAAGTAAAGAATAGCGGCCATTTCCAGCTGAATCATAATTTAGATTCTCTTCCGTTGATAGATCGGGATCTTACAAAATGGAGGCTTTATAGCGAAAAGAACGGAAACTATAAGCGTCTTCCCGGTACGTACTCGATGGCCGCAAGGGATTGTTGGTGGGGCAGGTGCACTTTCTGTTCTTGGACCACATTATATCCTGGGGCCGAATACAGAGCAAGGTCTCCTGAAAAATTACTTGATGAGATAGGAATTCTTATCGATCAATATGGCATTCGGGAAATCATGGATGATAGCGGAACATTTCCAGTCGGCGAATGGCTCACGATCTTCTGTCATGGCATGATAGAGAGGGGCTATAGCAAAAAGGTCAGGATCGATTGCAACATGCGTTTTGCCATCCTTGAACAAAATGAATATGATTTGATGGCCAAAGCGGGCTTCAGGCTTATATTATTCGGATTGGAATCGGCAAATCAGGAGACCCTGGATCGGATCAACAAAAACCTCATGGTGGAACAAATCGCCGACGGGGTACAAATGGCGAAAAAGGCGGGGCTTGAACCTCATGTTACGGTGATGTTGGGTTATCCATGGGAGTCGAAGGAGGATGCAAAGAGAACCATTGAGCTGGCAAAATACCTTTTCCGGTGCGGTTTTGTCGATACCCTCCAGGCTACGATTGTAATACCATACCCGGGGACTCCCCTTTTTGAGGAATGTCGAAAAAATAGGTGGCTTATCACGGAAGATTGGGATCGATATGATATGCGCGAGACCATTATGGCATCGCCAATTTCCAACAAAGATATTAAGGATTTAACGAGAATGCTCTACAGATCCTTTGCCAATCCCCGTTATATTTTCAGAAGGGCGTTTTCCATAAGAAATATCGATGATTTAAATTTTATATGGCGCGCGGGAAAAAAGGTTCTTGGTCACCTTAAAGATTTTAAGTCAAAAGAAAATAATTGTAAGAGGCTGGAGGCCTAAAACAAGGGATGGGAGAAAAAATATTTATACCCCAACTTGCATCGATATCTATTATTATGCCGACTCTTAATTCCGCTAAGACTTTGAAAGATTGCCTGCAGAGTATTACTAGTCAGGATTATCCTCGCGATAAACTTGAAATTATTATTGCCGATGGCGGGTCTACCGATTCTACCTTGACTATCCTATCCCAATTTTCCCATACTCAAAACCTTGACCATTCGACTTTCAATTTTCAACTTCTCCCGAATGCTTTGAAGACGGGAGAGGCGGGAAAAGCAATATGTCTTAAACAGGCCAAAAATGAATTGATTGCGTTTATAGATTCCGACAATATACTTCCGGATAAAAATTGGTTAAGAAACATGGTCCGCCCTTTTGAGGATTTGGAGATTATTGCATCCGAGCCAATTGAGTATACATATAGAATAAATGATCGCTATATAACGCGCTACTGCGCACTTCTGGGAATGAATGACCCCCTATGCCTATTTCTTGGAAACTATGACCGATATTCAGAGTTAACGGGTAAATGGACGGAACTTCCAGTAGCGCTCGAGGAAAAAAAAGAATATTTAAAAGTCACTTTGGATCCGGAACGAATTCCCACAATAGGTGCCAATGGGTTTTTGATAAGAAGAGATATTCTGGATAAGGTAGAAGTCGGAGATTATTTTTTTGATGTCGATATTTTATATGCGATTAGTTCCTTCCATGCTTTAAAGATGGCAAAGGTAAGAATTGGGATAATCCACATATTCTCGGATAATATTTCCACATTTGCGAGAAAGCAAAGGAGGAGAGTCGTAGATTATCTTTATTATAGAAAGTTAGGTGTAAGGAAATATCCGTGGAGCAAAGTCAATAAAATTGGTCTGGTTAATTTTATATTCTCTTGTTTGCTTTTATTTCCATTGATTATTCAAAGCATTAAGGGATACTTGGCAAAGCCTGATAGGGCGTGGTTTTTTCACCCTCTTGCATGCTGGTTGACTCTTTGTGAATACGGATGGGGAAGCGTTAGGGGAAGGTTCTGTAATGAAAGGTTAGAGAGGAAAGCGCGGAACCAGTAGCTTGCATGTAGATTGAAATTCCATGGAAGAGTATGGTAAATTTTTTTACATTAATTGTTAGATCTTCGTCTGGGCTTATGAGTTTACAAGCAGTGAGGTTTTTCTGCGAAAAGAGAGTCGATATGGTGTGTATAGACGCTAATTTGGCAACAAGCTATATAATCCATGGCGCAGCCTAGCCTGCCCATGATTGGGCGGCAAAAGATCCAATTATGGGGGTTACTGTTAATGCAAATGTGGCATTGGGTATGCTTGAAAATTTTGAATAGCACTGGTGATAGAAATGGAGCAAAGTTATAAATTAAAATTTAGTATATGTATGCCCGCCTACCAAGGGAGTGGTCTGATAGAAGGGACTATAGATAGTATCTTGTCTCAGAGCTTTACGAATTTCGAGCTTGTCGTTGTTGACGACAACTCTAGAGACAATACGGAGCAGCTGGTAAAAGGGATTGGGGACAGCAGGATAAGATTTTTCAGGAACGAAACGAACCTCGGGTATCCAAAAAACCTGGAGGTATGCAGGTCTAAGGCAACTGGGGATATCATATACCTAATGGGGCAGGATGACATACTTGGGAAAGATGCATTATTAAATACCTATAAAGCTTTTATGCTTTCTGATGAAATAGGAGCAGTGACAAGGCCCTATTACTGGTTTGACGAGGATATAAAAAAGGCTGTAAGAGCCAAAGATCAATATGATAAAAACAATGATGCGGTAATCTCGATTAAAGATGGCCAAAGGGCCGTTATAGAAGTTTTTAAAACACTGGATCAATTATCAGGATTAGCTTATAGAAGAAAATTTATGGATTTGCCATTCCATGAAGATGTTTTTCCTTGCCATATCTATCCCTTTGCGTCAATTTTTAAAAAACACCCAGTTGTATTCCTCAAAGATTATAATGTCGCCGTCAGAATCAGGAGCAGTCAATCCAGGAACGTGTCATCCATCTATGAAAAATCTCCGATGCAAAGCTGGGTCGAGATGTTCAATAATGTTTTTTATGAAGAAGAATTCCAAGATATCAAGGCAAAATGCATCAAGAATTTTGTTGCGATAAATTACGTGGGTTTAATTCAACTTAGAAATTACGCCAAGTACAGATATCTTCTGAGAGAAATTTGGTTTCTTATAAAGTACAGGTGGAAGAACATATTCAGTCCTATATTTTGGTTTTTCAGCGCTGGGACCATGGTAATGCCTCGTGCGGTCTTGATGCCGCTTGTGGACTACTATAAGAGCAGCATCAAGTCAAGATTTCTTAAGGACATCCAGTTCGATTACGACTTGAAAAGAAACCCTTCATTCGATTGCAGGGATATTAGGACGTGAGGATAGACAAATTCATAGGACTTCTTTGCTGCCCCGTCTGCCACGGCGGCCTGCGTACTGAAGGAAGCGGGATGGCGTGCGGGGCATGCGGGGAGGAGTACAAAGTGATTGCTGACATCCCGATCCTTCTTCCCAAGAGGATAGGGAACCAGAACATGAAGCAGGTTAGGCAACAGTCCGAATATTTTGACAGACACTATTCGAACTTTCAGAGCTATAGGCTGGAGAACTGGCGGAAGAGCATGCTCAAGAGGGTTTTTGCAGGGCTGGACATGAGTGGAAACGGGGGCGGATGCCTATATCTGGACATAGGCGTTGGCGGCAGCGGCTACACCGTTATAGAGGCGGCGCGTAAGGGCTACACCGCGGCCGGCACAGACATCTCGCTGGAGGGGGTTCTGTTGTCAAAGAGGTTCGCAAGGGAACAGGGGGTGGAGGATAGAACATTTTTTGTAGCCTGTTCGGCGGAGTACCTACCCTTCAGGGATGAGACGTTCCAGAAAGTCAGCTTGCTTTCCGTCCTCGAGCACGTTTACAACGATGGCAGGGCGGTACAAGAAATAGCCAGGATAACAGCGCCGAAGGGAAAGAATTTCATCACGGTGCCCAATACTTACAAAAGGATGTGGTTTTTCCTGTGGCCATTTTACTATTACATGGACAAGAGGACAGGACATCTCAGGCACTACAGCGAGGAAGACCTCTCAAGGCTTTTCAAGGAAAACAGCCTTGCTTGTGTGGAGGTGTTTTACAACGGCCATCTCGTGAAATTCTGCCAGATCGGGTTAGAGAAGATCGGGCTGATCGACGACAGGAGATGGTGGAGCCTTGAGGAAAGGGACTTGCTCCACAGGTGCAATAAGATGGGTGTTCAACTTAACGCCGTGTTCAAAAAGGCCGAGGATATGAATAGGCAGGGGTCCGTAGAGGGAGCAGGCAGACAATAATAGGCACGGCTTGGTCAAGATGCGTAAGGTCGCAATAATAAATCCTCCATTATATTTTTCCTACGGAATTCCCAATTCCATGGACGTCTCGGTTCCTCCTCTCGGCATATTGTACTTGGCATCTTACATCAACAATTACTCTTTGGACTTAGAGGCCGTTGTCATTGACGTGACGGTGGCGCAGCTTTCGCTTCAGCAGATAATGAAGCGCATCGAGGAACTAGACCCCTTCGCCGTTGGCATCACATCCATGACAGCTCAGCTTCAGGGTGCCGTGGAGCTGGCCAAATACCTCAAGAAGCAGCCTTACTTCAGCGGTAAGATTTTCTTTGGCGGCCCGCACATAAGCGGCGACCCAGACTTCATAAACCGGCATCACAACATCTTTGACTACGCGATAACCGGAGAAGGCGAAAAGACTTTCCTTAACTCCCTGACAAGTTTGCTCAAGGGCGAGGAGGTGCCTGTCCTGCAACGCGGTGATATGGTTATGGACCTGGACACGATCCCGTTCCCTGACAAGAGGTTTATAAATAGGCACAAGTACAGCAAATACGAGTCAATGATCTTTTCAAGGGGATGCCCGTACGACTGCTACTACTGCAGCCGCCCGGCCGTAAGCAAAAGGGTAAGATACAGGTCACCCGAGAACATGCTCAGGGAGATAGAGGATGCCTATAGCTACTGCGGTGGTAAGATTAATTTCCAGGATGACACATTTACAATCAACAGGAAAAGAGTTTTAGAGTTGTGCAATGAAATAAATAAGAAGTCATTAAAACTTGAATGGGAATGTAACACGAGGATAGACCTCGTGGATGATGGCCTGCTGGCCAAAATGAGGGAGGCCGGCTGTTCGCTTATACATTTCGGCATAGAATCCGGGAACGAGCAGCTAAGGCAAAGGCAGATACACAAGGGGAACTTCTCGAATCAGCAGATAAATGAGGTCTTCGGCTGGTGCCGCAAAAATGGGATAAAGATCGCGTGCTACTTCATGGTAGGTCACCCAGGAGAAACCAAGGAGACCCTTCAGGAGACAAAGAGGATGATCCTTGACTCCAACATTGACCTTCTCGGGCTGTCCATACCCACTCCTTTCCCGGGCTCGGAGCTGTATGACATCTCTGTAAGGAGCGGCGTCATAAGCAAGGAGATGATAGACTCCTTCGCTGAAAAAGGCCTCGGCGAAGGCTATGCGGGCATCTACCCGATATATGTGCCCGAAAGCATAGAGAAAGAATATTTGTTCGGTGTGATGAAGGAAATTAACCGCAGATTCTACTTAAACTTCCGGACATTCTGGAAGAGCCTCAAAAGAGACATACTTTCTCCTAAGAACCTGAAGAAAGACGCGATAGACCTACTCTCCCTTTTTGTCCACGGGGTATCAAGCCGCAAGCCGTACAAACAGAAAAAGATATGAGGCGCGATTGCAAAAAGTCCTGCTTCCCTGCAGACACGACACACACAGAGTTGACGTCCATGCACGCCACCAATCCGAGGGTGGTAAAAAAAGACCCTGTAACATAATGTCAGAAAATGGTTTGCCACCAAGGACCTAGATGAAGTTTTTGGAGAGCTATGGCCGATATATTCTTCCCACGGGTTGTCCCTCAGTGATCCCTATGGAGGGAGAAGGATTGGTTGCTATAAATTTTATTTCAGACCCAAATATTATGCGCCGCCTGTTAAGCGACCTAAAATCTTGGCAGCAACTGAAAATGGACTCTAAGGCATCCATTAATCTGCTGGTTCATGGAAGATCCGATCTTTTGCCATAGCAGAGAAGATGAAGACCAATAGCAAACCTTTAGTAAGCATAATCATCGTAAACTACAATGGGATGAGATTCCTTAGGGAATGCTTTGATTCGCTGGCGAAAATAGATTATCCAAATTACGAGATCCTATTCGTTGATAATGCCTCCACTGATGGGAGCATGCGTTTTATCAGCCAGAACTATCCCTCGGCAAAGATAATCGCGAATAAGGAAAATCTGGGTTTTGCCACTGCAAATAGCGATGCTTCTTATGTGGCAAGAGGAAAGTATTTATTTTTTCTAAATAATGACACAAGGGTTGAGCCGCAAATAATCTCGAGGTTGGTGGAGAGGATGGAAGTAGATCCCACCATCGGCATCTGCGCGTGCAAGATCATGAGCTACAATGGAAAGACCCACTTTCATACCGGGCTGGGGATTGATATTTACGGCTATCCGATAACAAAGGGTGATATTTTCTACTCAGAGGGATCCAGCCTTATGATGAGGAAAGCATTATTTCATGAATTGGGCGGTTTTGATGGCAAATACCTTTTTTTCCACGAGGATATAGACCTTGCCTGGAGGGCCTGGCTGATAGGCTATCAGGTTGTCCCTGCCCCCGATGCCATTGTTTATCATGCGTATGGGGGGACCACCGGCGGCGGTATGCAGGAGGGCAAGTACACTTCCACCCTATTTAGAAGATATCTATCGGAAAGAAATAATATGAGAACGATACTAAAAAACTATAGCTCCAGAACTCTCCTAACAATCCTTCCCCGATATATGCTCATAAATTTGGGCGAGATATTGCTTTTCTTGATCACCTTGCAATTCAAAGTGGTGCTGTGTTATCTGAAGGCATATTACTGGAATACAATCAACATCAGAGATACGCTGGAAAAAAGGAGGGAGATCAATCGGACCAGGCGCGTCCCCGACAGAGAGCTTATAAAGAAGATGTATAAAAGGAGTGGAAAGTTTTTCGCCTTTAGAAAGGTTGGTATTCCGAGGTTTGAGTAGCTACATGTTATCAAAAAATCATAAACTGGGAGTGTGGGGAGGTAAAGAAAATTGAGACTGGTGTTAGTTAATCCTTGGACTTTCCCTGCAACCACGCCTCACTTTGGTCTGTTGTGTCTAGCTTCCTACCTGAGGAATAACACAGACTTTGTGGATATTTCTATAATCGAGAGCGAAGATCCCCTATTTGAAATTCAGAAGGCGAAACCTGACATTGTTGGCATTACCAGCAACACCGAAGGTTTTTCAAAGGCCATAGATACTGCGACAAAGCTAAAATCACTGTCTGATGTCCCCGTGATTATAGGTGGAGTGCATATTTCAGCTTTGCCGCAAACTCTTCTAAAATGTTTCAATATAGGTGTGATAAAAGAAGGTGAGCAAACCATGCTGGAACTCCTGCGGATTTTTAAAAGGTATGGCGGTCTTCCAGAGTCGGAATTAGAAGGTGTAGATGGATTGGCTTTTCATGGTAAGAGCGGTATAGTAATTACCAAGCCAAGGAGGCAGATAAAAAACATAGATGACCTTCCCTTGCCTGCTAGGGATTTAGTGCCTATGGAGGCATATTTTAAAAGGCAACTCAATCTTTTTGGGGCGAAGCGTGTCGTTTCCATTATGACGAGCAGGGGATGCCCGTATCGCTGTGTATTCTGCGGCTCCCCGGCTCACTGGGGAGGAGTTAGATTCCATTCTGCACATTATGTTTTAAAGGAGATAAATCATGTTATTAATACA
>Ga0315312_1002300_pt1 | contig 13387 bp, 10 predicted proteins | sample TDP7_MG_FD_203629 | JGI IMG/M metagenome (GOLD analysis project Ga0315312, IMG submission 203629) | Freshwater sediment microbial communities from Lake Towuti, South Sulawesi, Indonesia - TDP7 | ecosystem: Environmental > Aquatic > Freshwater > Lake > Sediment | place: Indonesia: South Sulawesi... | reverse complement strand
TTTGGCAATCTGAAGTCAATAGAGGAGTGCCTAGCAGACGAGTTGATCTTGGCCTCCTCAGCAGACGGCAGGAGCTATGCTATTCAAAAGAGAAATGAGATGGAGAGGGTTGCACTATCTTCACGCTAAACGGACTACGGAGAGGTGCGTTTGAGACTGCCAGTTTTTTGGAAAAACATTCTTCTTAGCGAATAACCCTTTTTTTCAGTTCTTCTATTCTTTCTTCGACGGATCTCAATTCTGCACTCAGTTCTTCTTCTTCGTGCTTCAGCAGAGCTTCTTCAAACTCCAATCCCTTCTTGACAGCTACGCTTAAGTCTGGGCTGTCCTTAACACTGAAAACGACATGTCTTGTGTTAACCTTATCTGGCCCGACCTTTTCAGCCACCATTTTTGCGTTTGATGGCGTGACCCCGCCACCAACGGAAACCAGAAGACCCGCTTTATGCGCCATCTCAGTGATTCTCTTACAGATTTCTATGACTTCTGGGTCATCCACCGTCTTTCCCAAGGACCCTGATAGATCGCTTCTTCCAATCGTTATTTGATCAAGCATCTTCACTTCTGACATCTCGAGCATTTTCGGCAACATATTAAAACCGTTAATAGTCTCGATGTTTATGCCTTTAAACCAAGACTCAAGCCTTTCACCAGCCATTTTTTTCAGCGCAGATATGTAGTTCTCCAGTCCATAAGTAGACTCGACCATTGGCGCGATTGTTCCGCTCACACCGATTTTTGACAAGGTTCTGATGTCATTCCTAGCGTCCGGTCCGCCGATCTTGACGATGACGGGTACGATGCCATTAGCTAAGCGATTGATGTATTCTATATACTCGAAGCTGCAGGCCTCCACCTCTGTTCCGAGCTTCAGTCCGACACAGCCATGTTTTTCTTTCAATTCTTTCAGCATGTTTCTAAGCTTCTTTTCACGAATAGTCCAATATTCAAGTTGTAGAGACCTAACCGGTTTATTCACGGTAATTCACCAACTCGCAGTCTTTTGCATATTTTATTTTTCTCATAGAAAAGGTTTTCTCTATTCTTTCAATAGTAGTGTCTACTCGAGCGCGGGTAAAAGTTCTAGTTCCTCAAGTCTTTTTTTCATTCTTTGATTTTCTTCATCCGTTAATGACCTCATCGGCCTTCTCGGATATCCCGGATCGAATATGTTACGCATTTTGAGGGCTTCATAACAAGACGGGATACCGGGTCCAATGTGAAGTGCTCTTCTTATTTCAGAGACCAAAAGCTGTAATTCCGCGGCTCTTTCATAGTCTTTTCGTCTAAAGGCGTTATAGAGTTCCACATTCGGTTCAGGGAAAGGATTTGCGGCGCCAGAGATGCAAGCTCGAGAACCCAACATTAAAGCTGGGAAGAAGAGTGATTCTGTTCCCATTATGAACAGAAAACCCTTTTTATGATAACATTTCGATAAGTACTCCACGAATTGAGCTAGATTGAAGCTACTATCCTTCACCCCAGAAACACCGATATCAGAGAGTTCTAACAAGAACTCGGGTTTTACATTAAAACCCGTTCTAAATGGGTTAACATAGACGAATACTGGAATATTCACTGCGTTTACTAACTCTCTGAAATATTCAAGTACAGCCTTTTCGTCGTAAGGATAATAGTAAGGGGTTATGCTTCCGACCCCGTCTGCTCCTACATCTTCAGCATGTCTTGCCAACTTCACAGCGCTTTGTGTATCAGGAGTTCCTACGTGCGAAATAATGGGTACATTCTTCTTACCTTCGTCAACTATTATTTCAGCAGCCTTCTTACGCTGTTCAAGAGCCATCATTGGACCTGAGCCATATGTTCCATTGATCCAGAGACTTCCTATGCCCTTTTCAATTTGAAAGTCAACCAGGTTTCGTAATGCCTCTTCATAAATATCCCCTCCCTTTGTGAAGGGAGTTATCATAGCCGTCATTACTCCCTCTATCTTGATCATTCATAATCCGTCCAGTTGACATATTATTTTTCTGTGTTCAATTAAAAATTTTTGGAGATTAAATGGGTCGGAATGTTGAATTAGAAAATTATCAATTGCGCGAGTAATATTTATTCGATTACAAACCAGAAAAATATAGCCATTCAGAAAGAGTATTGTTAGATGAGTTGAGAATGGTTAGAGATGAACTTGAAGGAATAATGCCAAAGAGGGCTCAAGTGGAAAAACTCTGCACAGGTTTACAATTCACTGAAGGCCCCGTATGGGATCGACGAAAAAAATGTCTACTCTTCAGCGATATACAATTCGATCGTGAGAATCCACGCGAATTTGATAGTGAACTACCTGGAAATAGAATAATGCGCTGGTCGCAATCAAAAGGTCTAGAAGTTTTTCGAGAACCTAGTGGAAACTCAAATGGTCTGACCTTCGACAGAGAAGGAAATCTCATCGTCTGTGAAATGGAAAATCGTTGCATATCTTCCATTGGACAAGACAAGGTAAGGCGCGTCCTTGTAAATCGTTTTGAGGGAAGGAGATTTAATGCCCCTAATGACTTAGTTGTCGGTTTTGATGGAACCATATACTTCTCTGATCCTGAATATGGCACTTATATCGGAAACAGAGAGATTCCTCAACAAGGTTTGTACAGATTTAATCCAATAGACCAATCGATCAACATGTTGACTGAAGACTTTGTTCAACCAAATGGACTTGCGTTTTCTCCAGACTACCATTATCTATATGTAGTCGATTCAGCACGTGCATTCTATCACATTAGGCTTTTTGATGTAGATGACGAGGGAAACACAACTGGGGGGCGAGTCATTGCAAAAGTGCCTGGGGCGGATGGCATGAAGATTGATAGTAACGGGCGCCTTTATGTCGCTTGTAGAGAAGGTGTTTGCATACTCTCTCGATCTGGAGAACATCTTGGGGTCATTCGAGTCCCAGAGAGACCATCAAATCTCGCGTGGGGCGATAGTGACTGGAAAAGCCTTTATCTAACAGGAAGAACCTCTATATACAGAATGCGTTTACTCACTCAGGGAATACCAACATTTTAACTCATCAATACGTTTTTCCGAGATAGATCAATGAACCATAGAATTGATCCGATAAACCGATCGATCGCGCGCGAGGGGTGTCAAGGCTAAATTGCTATTGCAATTTCTTAATCATAAATGTCAGAATTAAGGGGATCCAACTCACTCTTCATGGAAAAACATCAACTCCCCCCTCTCGAAACTAGCCTTAACAAATTGCAAATTAGATCTAAGTCCGACCTTTAATACGGTGCATACGTCTTTGAGTGAAGATATTTTTCTAAAAGCTTTTTATTATGTTCATCTGCACCAGGAATATTAGCACTCCAAGGCACAGGCGGTTCGACTCCTCTCTCAACTAAGTTTTGAACGACTTGCGCGACGATGGCGTGCATTATTGTACAACCCACCTGAACAGCTGTGGGAACAACTTTTGAAGGTGCCCCCACGTCGAGCAAACAATCACCAAATATGCTACCGTTGTCTATCACTATGTCCGACAATTCAAAAAGTCTTTTTCCACTGGGGTGCCGCGGGGTAACAGCCTTAGAATGAGCCAAAGCTGTTATCGCGATTACGTTTAAACCCCGCTTCTTTGCTTCAATTGCGCACTCTACAATGGTGCTATTTCTTCCCGAATTTGAAACGATGATAACAGTGTCACCTTTAGAAACCTTACGATGATCTAAAAGGATGCTAGCAAAACCCTCAAGTCTTTCTGCAGGGGTTGCTATACCAGATATAGGTGTCAGAGCATGATCAACTAGTGAATCTATCGCAAACAGGCTTCCTGCCCTAAAATATGGCTCCAAAGCTACAGATGCAGAGTGCCCTGTACCAAATGTATATACCCATCTCCCATTCATTATCGTCTCAGTAATAACGTCTGCAGCTTTCATGATATTGTCCATCTGGGTTTTCTCGACCTTTTCAAGCACTTCATAAACCCTTTTGAAGGCCATTATACAAGCTTTTTCTTTCAAAACACTCATAATCTCACTTCCCCTCTTCTTCATCACTACAGAGTTGGATTCTAGGTATTAATTTTCTCAAGTGGATTAAATAAGCTTGACAATCTCGTCAAAGTTGATGATAAAGAAACACGGATTCCCGTAATGTCGGAAAGCGCTTGGGATCCTGTGTCTTTGTTCAAGGATTACACAAATATAAGAAACCTATTTGAGAAGATTGAAAAACAACTAGTGCAAGTAGAATGACAGATCATCTTTGAAATGTTTGGCTTGGGAATAGTGCTCGCGCGTGGAGGTTGCGGGCTATCATTTAGTAAGAGAATCGATGACCCCCTCTTTGAATCGTTTCAATGGTAAATCCGCTTTCTTCGCACTCGATTCTACAAATCGTAAAATGAAATTCGTTACACCAGCTTTCATATATTCTTTGATTCTTTCGATGCACTCATCCCGGGTACCAATTATGCTTCGTACTCTGACCTCATTAAGCCAGTCAACAAAAGGAATCGTTCCTTCCATTCGATCATAAACCCTTCTCCCTTCCATCTTGTAAATCCTATTCATGCTCTTCATCAATTCTCTCTCGTTTGAGTAGACTCCGACATTGCACCGATACCGATTGTTTTATATATGTAATGAAATCCACTATTCTAACAAGTCATACACAAAAAGAGGAAAACACAAAATGGAATTAATTGACATCTTGATGCTGCTGATAGGTCAAGTGCTTACTGTGCCAGCTGTTCTTATGGGTCTCATTGCTCTCGTTGGACTTGCTTTGGAAAGAAAGAGTGTTTCCGAGGTTTTTGTGGGCACGTTGAAGACTATGTTTGGCATCATCATACTGAGTCTTGGCACCGGAGCAATCGTTAACGCTACATTGCCGCTTTCTAACGTCATGAATGCCGCTTTCAAGGTGCAGGGCATAGTTCCTAATACCCTAATGGGAATATTGTACGGACTGTTTACCCCCATCAATTGGCCAATGACATTCTCCTTGGTTCTTGCATTGGGCTTTGTTCTGATGCTGGTAATTGCGCGCTTTACGCCGTTCAAACACGTTTACCTCACCGGCCACCTTCTGGTAATCTGGGCACAAAACTTTACGCTGATAGCCTTCGCTTTTGGCCTCAGGGATATTCCGTTGATAATCGTTGGGAGCATTATGGCGGCCCTCTACTGGACCGTAATGCCATGGATAGTGCATAGATGGGATAAGGATTGGATACCTGAAGCAGGATTCACACTGGGTCACGATGAATATCTTGGCATTATTTTTGGTTGCACTGTTGGTTCTCGCCTTGGTGACCCGAAAAAAGAAAGCTGTGAGAAACTTAAGCTACCTGGTTGGATGTCTGTTTTTCAAGACAACACGATATCTTCAACGATTGTCATGCTGATCCTATGGATCTCCATGGTTCTGATTGCTGGCGAGACCGCGGTCAAAGCCTATGCAGGAACACAATACTGGCTCCTTTGGGCAGTGATTCAGGCAATTACCTTCACCGCTGGCATCATGGTTACACTGTTCGGGGTCAGAATCTTCGTAGGTCAGATCATGCCTGCGTTCACAGGAATCTCTCGCAGGTTGGTGCCAGGAGCAATCCCGGCCCTCGACTGTCCGACAGTTTATCCGTTTGGCCCACAAGCGGTGCTGGTAGGCTACGTCTCGTACTTGGCTGGCCAGGTTGCCGCAACACTGACACAACTCGCGATCGGATACCCATATGTCTCGTTCCCGGGCATTTGGCTGTTCTTTGCAGGCTCAACAATCGGAGTCTACACCGACAAAAGAGGCGGATGGAAAGCGGTGCTCATCGTTGGCTTGATCACTGGCTTTCTGTTTGTATGGTTGTCTTCTCTGGTCTTCCAGGTGCTTCCACAAGAGATCCAAACATTTAGAACGACAGGGGCAGATACTGACGACCCATACATCCTTGCGCTGTTCTTGTATCTCGCCAAGCTGTTTGGATACAACCCATAATCTCCCCCTTTTCCTTTTTTTGAAACTTGCTCAGAAGAGCGAATTAGTTATTTCACTATTGAAGCAAATCGGCAACCCCACATCATGGCTTGTCCACTGTTGAAAGTGAACCCATAGCCGTGTTTCCAGCAGCCCTGTAGTATCCGTCTAACATTGTGTCCAAGCCTTTCTTTGTAACCCTTTGCCCTTCGATTCTGAACTATGAAAAGCCTTTTAAATTGATAGTTGATTACTAGTCTCTAAAGTGATATCGACATGTCCAAGAAACTGCTAATTTATGTGCTCTGTCATTGTGGTCTAGGCTCAGGCCTGCTGATGAAGATGGCGGTGGACACCTTACTAAAAGAGAAGGGGGTAACAGGAGAGGTCATAGTCTATGGCGTGATAGATATGCCATCCACTCCAACACCGGACATAGTTTTTGCGTCACAGTCGATCTGCGATAGCCTCAGGAAGGGTAGGTCTGACGCAAAGGACATCAAAATGATTTCTACAATGGAGTATTTTAACAAGGACAAACTTCGAGCACTGGTCTTCCCCATAATAGATGAAGTAATGAAGAAGTAGTATCAATAACAGCCCAGAGTCCGCATGTCCAGCGATTCTTTTTTTCCATTCCTGCGATTCCATAGATTATTCGATCTCATATGCTAGACCAAGAGGTTTTAATGCTGTGAGATCTGTACGCGATGAAAAACTACATAGATAGAATTGGCTCAAAAATGCTTCTATAGGCAAAAGATTTGATGAACGCCACGACCTTCAACCGCCTGCCCGACAAGAGAATACATGCAGATTTATCGTAAGGTTAAAGGGGAGCTTGAAGAAATGGGAATAGAATTCAAGAACGAATAGCGATATATGCCAAGATTCCCCCACGAGCCGCTACAGAAACTTGGAAGGTGAAAGGCGAAGATGATTAAGTGCGTTGTTTTTGATTTTCAAGACACCTTAGCTCAACTGATCGTAGATTGGAAGCTTGTTCTCTCCGAACTTTCTGAATTGTACTCTAGTTATGAAGATCTCGATGAGATCGTTGCTCGGCATAAAACCAGTCCCACGAACATGATAATAGAAACCTACGACAAGATGCTTGAGGTCTTTCCGAAAAACAAAGCAGATCAGATCAATAGAAAAGCGTCAGAGATAATGGAGAGACACGAAGTGGATGGCGTGGACAAGGCGATATTGATGCCTCATGCAGAAGAAGTACTTCAGTATCTGAAGAACAAAGGCTTGAAGATCGGCGTGATAACATGTAACTCGAGCAAGGCCGTTAAAAACGCCATGAAGAGATTTCACATTTTGAATTATGTTGACGTTTTGTTTTCCCGCGATTCACCAGGAAAGATGAAACCGCATCCCGATCACATAGTAGCGTGCTTGAAGGCCTTCAACTCTAAGCCAGAAGAGGTAATTCTTGTTGGCGACGGGAAAAGAGACATGGAGGCCGCAAAGAAAGTAGGGATCTATGCGGTAGGCATTATGCCCGAATGGGATGAGCTGACGCTCCAACGCTATAGTAAAGAAGAGTTAGACGATTGGACTGAAGACATGAAAAGGGAAGCGGATAGAGTGATTAGCGATCTACCAGAACTAATCAAGATCGTCGAAGAAAGGTTCGGAATGCAATAGAAAAGCTTCAGGGCCACTTAATCCCAGACGACTCGATTGAACTATATACGGTCCTAATCGTGCCGGCCAAGCGGCTGCGACAATTACACAGATAGCGCTTGAATACCCGATTATCTCTTTCCTAGGTGTGTGACTGTTTTTTGACGGGTCAACGATCAGCATCTGCACCAACAAAAAGAGGCGGATGGAAAGCACCCGTAGCGGTCTGCTTTATCACAGGATTCTTGTTCATCTAGGGTTCTTCGACAGCCTTTACGACGCTTCCGAAATCCATGCAAGCATTTGGTATGACTCCAGCAAGCCTCGGCCAGCAGATCCTACTTTTTGACTTCAGCTTTACTGCAAGGCTTATCTTTGGCGGAAAGTAGCTAGCGATCCTCCCTCTTTTTTGATCTAATTCGCTGTCTATCCTTTAGCATTTTTTCAAGTTGAGTTACATTCTTGCGTGTCAAAAGTTCAAACGCTTTCGGATGAATCGCGAGTCTGCCTATTATGATTCTCACTTATAACTTGTTGCCCACCAAACAAGATGCAGCCAAATAGCCGCAAAAATCATAAGTAATTATACCGATTAAACTGAGAAACTATGGAGAAATGACCATGAGAGACAACGACACTGTTGCGGTAAAGAATGGTGTGTTAATAACGCCTTTTCAAAGAATTGAGAACGGCGTAATCATAATCGAGAATGGCGTCATTAAAGCCGTTGCAGGAGAATATGAGACTCGAATTCCTTCCGATGCGCATATTCTGGACGCTGGAGGAAGGACTGTGATTCCTGGCTTCATAGACATAAATGGTCATGGCAGAGGAGGAGATGAAACGCTATGTAACACATACGACGCTATAAACGAAATGGCGAGACTGAAACCTGAAAACGGAACGACTGGTTTTCTGCTGACTACCATAACTGCTCCGCAAGAAGAATTGTTGAGAACCGCCAAAGTGGTGAAGGGGGCTGTTGAAAAAGGTACGGAAGGCGCCCAGGTTCTAGGAATGCACTTGGAAGGACCCTACATCAACGTTGAGAAAAGGGGAGGGCACAACGAAGAATATGTGAGGAAACCGTATCTCAAAGAGGTCGATGAGTTGATAGAGGCGTCCGGTAATCGTGTTAAGCTCATCACTCTCGCCCCAGAACTGGAAGGAGGCCTTGAGTTCATCAAGGGGATCTGCCAACGGGGCATAGTGGCTTCTGTAGGGCATTCGAACGCAACATATGAGCAGATGATTAGCGCGGTAAAAGCTGGCTTGAGCCATGCCTGTCACACTTATAATGGAATGAGGGATTTCAATCATCGAGAGCCTGGTATACTCGGCGCTGTCCTAACTATTGACGAGATAACGAACGAGATAATCGCAGACGGAGTCCACGTACACCCCGCCGCCGTGAAGATGCTTGTTAGGTGCAAAGGCTTGGACAAGATTATTCTGGTTGCCGCCGGCAGCGGCCTGATGATGAACATCGCCGTCAGAAACATCATGGATTTCTGCAATTTGTCACTACAAGACGCGGTCAGAATGGCGACGGTGAACCCTGCAAAAAGGATAGGAGTAAGCGACAGAAAGGGAAGCCTAGAGGTCGGCAAAGACGCTGATATAGCGATCGTTGACAACGACCTAAATGTCCGCATGACAATAATAAAGGGTAAAGAAGCCTATGAAAGATAGGTCAAGGAGCCTATCCTCATGGGAACCGGAACAGAGTCTCCTCGATCTTCGCGCGTAAAGACGACGAGCGTTTTCAGTCCAGATCTCGCCGTGTTTGTGAGTCCGAACGCAACACTCTACACATGCTACAACCGTTAGATCGAGTTTCTTCCATTGGCTTGAGAAAACGCCCTTTGTGGCCTTATCAATGTGCTTTGGTTACACTTCGATAAGTTCCCTTGGGTAACGAGTCAATATTTCTGACCCTGTCTCTGTGACAAGCGACATGTCTTCCAGTCGAATACCCCCTATGTTAGGCGCTATCATAGGGCTTTGCAAGAGAGCGACAACCATATTGGACTTCAGCTTTACCTCTGCATTCTCCGGTCTAATCATAGGCTTTTCTTCAAACTTTAGGCCGACCGAGTGGCCCGTGGCAAAGGTCGTAAAGTATTTTTCGCAGCCTTTTTCTTTAAGGGCCTTCAGAACCTCGTCAATTATGTTTCCCATTTTCACATTGTTCCTTAGCACGCTGAAAGCCGCGGATTGAGCGCCAAGAATAGCTTCAAATGCGTCTTTCTGTGCCTTAGTTGAACTTCCTACTACGCACGTTCTAGAAATATCTGAGCAATACCCTAAGTAAACTGCGCCCAAGTCAACAACTAACACATCACCTTTCTCTATCTTCTTCTCGCTGGCGAACGGATGAGAAAGGAATAACCGACTGCCGGATGCGACAATTGTTTGATGCTTGAAGCTTCTAGAGCCCTTTTTCCTCATCACATACTCCGCTTCGGCTGCAACTTCGATCTCTGTTACCCCGTCTTTCACAGCCTTAAGCGCTGCTTCCATTCCGCAGCCTGCTATTTCAGCTGATTTTCGAATCAGCGCTATTTCTTCGCTAGTTTTTACAGCTCTCAGCTCTTCCAACATATCCGATGCGTTCACAAAGCTTGCGTTAGGGAAGTCATCTTTGATTGTTTTCTTGACGGTTTCCACATCCCCTGATGCCCACGGGACGCGGTCGATACCGATGATAAGCTCATGGGCATTAAGCTCCTTCAGAGCTTCTATAACTTTTAGCAGTTTGAGATGCACCTGACCATAAAATCCGACAACATCTTTGATATGCGATTGTCGCCTAGTTGCTTCAACATCCAACCACATCACAATCATTCTTGGCTCTCTGTCGATCGGAAGGACAATGGCGCCGCAAACAGGTATGCTAGGTTCGACTATTCCACTCAGGTATTGTAGATTCTCATCAGAGAATACAACCAATACGTCTATGGCTCTTCTAGCCATCGCTTTTCTTGTCCTGTCCAATCTATCTTTCCAAACATCCATTTGTGACCGCCACAGCCATTGTCTTAGCACGATTAACCTCATAAACCATGAATTATGCAACGTTCTTTTTTTACCATATGAAGCTGAGGGGTGGAGCGCGATTAGGCACTCGGCTCTAAATCTTTTTTATGAGCAGACCATCATACACGAGCCTCTACTCAAAATGACAATATACGCATAGGGTTGTTTATCATGAAGTCATCTATAGTTGTTTCTTTGAAACCTTCGTTTTTCAATCTCGGAATAAACTTTTCCAGAATGTATGTGTATCCTGGACCACATCCATATGCTTTCAAGTCCGTCCAGTGACCGAAGTCCAAGGAAAGCATAATCTGCTCCTGAAAACCTTCTTTTACGAGTTTCTTAAGAATGTTAACGGTCATGCTGACAGGCCAGTATTTTGTCTTTGAAATCTGGTCGTACAACAGGTTGGCGCCCAGTTTAGCAATTTCCCTATGGTATGCAAGATCCGGATTCCGATCGATGTGGCCAACCATTACGCGATTAAGGTCGACTCCTTCCTTATTGAGAATCTCCAACATCTCCATTCCCATGGTTCCAATAGTTGTATGTAGAAAGATGGGCGCACCTGTCTCTAATTGCGCTTTTGCAACTATCTTCAAAGCCCTCTCTTCAATGGGCGTTACAACGTTATATGAGGCCCCAGATTTCAAAACGCCGCATTTAATTCCAGTATCCCCGACGCCTTTTTTCACGTTCTTAATCAGGACACTTGCGACTTCTTCGATATCTCTCTCTAAGATAGACTTGTCTCTCCAATCTAAACCTGTAGTCGAGACAACATTTACTTTGGATTGCTTTGAAATATTTGCAAGGATTTTAACGTCTTGTATTGGGCTGCCGTCAACAACAGATTTTCCGCCGACCTTTCTGTAAAGCTCGAGTTCTTTGATGTTCTTTTCTACATTAGGTAGACATTCCGTTGGATCTTTGGGATCACGTGCGTGCGCTATATATATGTGTATATGAGGGAGAGTCACTCCCAGTTCTTCGGTATGAATTGACCCGAGGACTGTTTGTACTTTTTTCATAAAGAAAACCTCTGTAGGATGTGTAAACTGCCTAGAATCTTTAGATCTTTCATTTTTATGCTTTGTGGATTAATATAGATTTTATTGTGATGCTGTGTTTCCACCCAGACTTTTCTCAAAAGAATAGCTTGTTCTAGTGAAACATTGTCTTTGGAGTGGAATTCTACCATGACCTCTCCACGCGAAATCATGCCTAATATACTTGACCAATATTCTCTTCATCCCCTAATTCAACATTTACTAACGCGTGACTTCTTCAAATACCCCGTGGCGAGATATAATGGCGATGCCTACTGTCAGAGTTTCCCTCATCTCCCCCGTCTCCATTATAGGTTCTATGTTCCTTACGAAAGCGCAAAGCCATTAGATACAAGGCTCAGTTCAAAGATTTTTTCTTCAAGAGACTGCGAACAAGTTTTTTAAGGAAGAAGAATCATTAAGGGCAAATCAAGGAGAGAGCACTGAAATGGACTATATTATAGAAAAGGAAAGAAGGATCCCGGTTGTCGGTGACTTCGATGTTTTGGTTGTTGGTGGTGGACCGGCCGGGTTCGGTGCAGCCATAGGAGCGGCGAGGTCTGGGGCTAAGGTTGCCCTAGTTGAAATGTACGGTTTCCTAGGCGGGATGTTGACAGCAGGGTACGTTTACTTTGTGCCTTGGTATGAGATGCGGGTTTGCGGTGGAATCGTCAAAGAGTGGAACGACCGACTCGTCAAACTCAAGGGTATAACCGACGCTTGGAGCCCACTTCTGGATCAGCTGCAAGAGAACGGTATTTGGACAGGTCCCCCGTTCGCTGTTACGGATATGGAAATTAACAAATACGTACTACAGAAGATGTGCACCGAAGCAGGCGTGAGGCTATTCCTCCATACCTACTTCGGAGACGCCATAATGGATGGCGAAAAAATCAAAGGCGCTTTTGTCCATAACAAGTCCGGACGCGTCGCGATCAGGGCCAAGATGACCATAGATGCTACAGGAGACGGGGACGTCATAGCAAGCGCAGGTGCGCCGTTCGACTTCACGCCAGCGGACAGAAAGTCAGAGTCATGGGTTTTCTGCATGGGGAACGTTGACATAGAACGTTACAGAGCATACCTAGGAATAGACCCTGGATTAAATAAGGCAATTGCAGAAGCTGAGAAAGCAGGCGACTTGCGTCCAGAGACCGGTCGTTATGTAAGAGAGTGGCCCGAAAGCAGAATACCTACCACCGAGAGACCAACAATGACGGATGAGCAGATCAAAAAGGTAGGCAGAAAAATAAGCGGACACTGGGTCACGTGGCCTTCGTGGCATCGCAAAAACGAAGTGTATATATCAGCCGCTGATTGCCAAGTCGATGTCACGACTGGAGAAGGCCTGACAGAGGGCGAAATAAAGACGAGGGAGATGGGTTGGGAGGTAGCAAACTTCTTCATCAAATACATACCTGGCTTCGAAAACTCTTACATACAGGACTCGGCACCGCATCTGGGCATTAGGGAATCGAGAAGAGTAATAGGCGAATATGTAGTACAGACAGAAGACATCGCGGTGGGCAGAAGGTTCCCCGATGATATAGTAAAGAGCACCGTCTGGGAACACCCTGAAGATGCCTTCTACCTGCCATACAGGTGCATCGTTCCAAAGAAGATTGACAACCTATTCGCAAGCGGTCGAAACGTTTCGCTTACCCATAGAGCTTTCAACGACCACGTTTCCCCACGCGACGAGGCCACATGCATGGTACTGGGCC
>Ga0315312_1002299_pt1 | contig 13388 bp, 12 predicted proteins | sample TDP7_MG_FD_203629 | JGI IMG/M metagenome (GOLD analysis project Ga0315312, IMG submission 203629) | Freshwater sediment microbial communities from Lake Towuti, South Sulawesi, Indonesia - TDP7 | ecosystem: Environmental > Aquatic > Freshwater > Lake > Sediment | place: Indonesia: South Sulawesi... | reverse complement strand
ACTTGAGTATCCAAACGTCATCTTAGTCTACTCGATATTCCAAGAGAAGATCACGAAAGGTGAACCGACTGGGATTCCTTGTATTAAGATTCGTGTCTCCAAGAAACTTCCCATATGCGCTTTGAAATCTGAACAAATCATTCCGGCTATGATAGAAAACATAGCAACCGATATTGAGGAAGGCCAACCCGTAGTCGCATTAGTCGATGAAAGTGAGCATAGAAAGAAGATCCGGCCGATTCAAGGTGGAACATCATGCGGTGCAGCCGCAGCCTACCAAGGCGCAACGGGATCCCTCATGCTTCCGAAGGTGAAAGACAGAAAGGACGGCGCCATCCGCGCTTTAACCAACCAGCATGTCGGCTGGATACCGATTTCATGCGGTCAAGGTTCGAAGAACCAAATTCAACCCGGACTAGCGGAGAAAAGTCAGGAGCAAGACCTTGTCTTCGGCACTTTCAAACGTGTCTGCGAGGATAAGTTGGATCGACCTGACAATTGGAACCAGCTGCCAGAATACAACCCTAAACCTCATCATATAGATGCATGTCTGATCACAACGAATCCTGATGCAGTAGATAAGAATACGATTCTTCATAGAGGCAATGTTACTGGAAAACGTGTTGTCAAGATCGGTGAAACATGGTTCAAGACTGGAAGGACGACCCATTGCACAGGCCCATTCAACATATTGGATGATGATGCAGGTCTCAATGTTCAATACATGAATTGCATTAATCAGATCTACGTCAAAACCTTCATTCACCAAATCCTATTCGAGAATCCTAACGCGGAAAACCTTGATTCAGGCGATTCAGGAAGCCCACTTCACACAGGCGATGCTGGAACAGCAATCGGTGTTAAATCTGAGTCAGGCATCGAGATCGGAGGATTATGTTTCGCAGGATCAAGCGGAGCCAACGGAGTCGGAGTAGCCCACCACTGGGCTGACGTAGAGGAATACGGTCTAGTTGAATTAGTAGTAGAAGGACCCCCGCCTCCAGAGTGCAAAGAAGGATCAGTTGAGATCATAGAGATGTGTCCAGATGAGCAGACCTGGAAGAGGCGTAGGCGATGTGTGGGCGGCCGATGGATTGAGGAGTCACAGGAATGTCCATCTCCTCCTCCACCGGAATGCGAGGAGGGTTCAGTTGAAATAATCGAGTACTGCTCGGATGGAGTTACCTGGAAGAGAAGAAGAGTCTGTATTGGAGGAACTTGGAGAGAGGAAAGCCAAACATGTCCAGAAATTCCGCCACCTCCACCGAAATACAAATGTCCATTCTGCGACTTCGAGGACGTCAGAGAGGAAGTTAAGAAGCATATTCTTGCTGAGCATTGTCCAGCATGTCCTCCACTTCCAAGCACCGGATACTGCCCAACGTGGCTTAGAAGCCTGCTTGGCTGCGAGATACCCTAGCGGTTACAGTCGGTGAGTTCGAATCCCTCCGGTCCGAGATTCAATCCTATAAAGGTTGTTTTCATCATTCGCGAAAAACTTCTTCGAAAGTCGAAGAAGAATCCCGGATAGTTCTTCGAGAAATGAAGAAGAATATGAGGTTCTGATTGTGGAATCATTGAAGTCCCGAATCGGTTTAGTTGCTTACATAGTGCTGCTCTTAGCATTGATGGCGCTCGCCCTCCACTACTACTTTCTATGGCTACCGCTTCAGAAACCTCAGCAAGACTTCTTAGCGATATTCCTCTATGATCTGCAACATCATTGGAATGAGGTTTGGGTTGTCAGCGCCGGCTCAACGATCATGAAGCCCTATGCGCTCCTAGCATTCTTCACGCTCCCGGTACTCTTCGTCGTCCAGAAATTCTTTCTAACCAAACGTGGGATCTTCCTAGTCTGGACCAATCCATGGTTTCTGATCTACACGGAGATCAGCATCATCATCGCTCTGCTTGTAGCTTTAGCGGGGCAGTATGAAGGCTGGTATTGGGATCCTAAGCTTGGAACAGCCGGGCAATTCGATGATGTCAGCCACTTCCTCTCTGGTCACATGATTGCCGTCATTCTCCTGAACATTAACTTTAAAGATCTCTTTCGACTGGCCGGTCGTTGGGGCAGGGTCGCCGAGGTCGTCTTCATCTGGTCTATCATGGCCTTCGTAGCAATTTACAGCGAATGGAATGAGAGCGTTCATCCTGAGCGTTACTGGTCTGAGTATTGGGATAGCCTCAAAGACATGAGTGAAGACTTCAAAGGCGCCTTGATCGCGACCGCCAACTACAATCTCATAGTTCCATTCGAGGAATGAAGAGATGTTTGAGATATTGATTCAACTAGCTGCAGGAGCCTTCGGAGCCCTAGTCCGGCAGATTATCAGTAAAGCCGGGATCATCAAGCTACCTCGAAGACTGGACTCTGATTTAGATCTGGGCATAGTCGGAGGCTGCCTCGTCGGAGCCTTCTGCGGGATGCTCTGGGAACTATTCTTCCCGGGTTTAGCTGTTGCCGGATACGTTGCAGCTGCCCTCGCCGGATACGGCGGCGCCGACTTCCTCGAGAACCTGTATCAGAGGGCGAAGAGCTGATGGCTGAGAACATAAGCGACCATGACCGCCTCATTCGTCTAGATGAGAAGGTGGATCATCTCATTGAAGAAGTCAAAAAGGTCTGCGGAGTCGTCGAAGACTACCCCTTGACCAAGGACAAGCTGAAGGAGCACTTGGGCAATCATAAGGCTCAGCAGAGGAAGCAGCTGACCTATCTCTCCGCTCTCGCCGGATCGATCTCAACCGTCCTCTACATTGTATTCCGATTGGCATCCGGCTCATGACTCGAATCTGCATCATCTGTGGCCAACCGTTCGAGACGAAACGTTCAAGATGGATTTGCGGTCCCTGTAAGATGGAACTGTACGGCCATACATGAGGTTGACGAGAATGCCTAAGACTTGCAAGATCTGCTTTCACCCTCGAAGAGCCGACATTGAGAGAACGTATGCTGACGGGACCTCTTGGAGAGATGCTGTTAAGAAGTTCAAAGTTTCTAAGAATGGATATTACCGTCATCGACTGCACTACCTATTGAACCGAGATGAGATTAAAGCTAGTGAAGTGATCCGGCATATCGATGAGATGGGCGAGCTTCTGAAGACTTTCAATCTAGTCAACGGCACAGTGAATCGTCTGCTGAGTCTCCCTGTCACTAAGGAGATTCTGCCCGCTACGATTCGAGCGTTGAATCTGCAGACACGGATCCTGGAGACGTTTCTTAAAGCAAGAGGAGTCTTGGAGCCTCCTAAAGTCACTGAAATCCATGTGGAACGAGAGTACACTATTCTCGCCAACTTGATTCTTGATCTTCCTGGAAAGTGGAGGACTCTAATTGTCGATAGGCTCAAGCGGGAAGCTGAGCGGGAGCAAGCTGCTGCAGGTGCTTCAAGCGGAGGAGATCAAACGGGATCCTCTAGCACTTGCGAGATGTCAGTTCCCTCAGATGGATTGGGGAAACTGGCATCTGAAACTGATGGCAGACAAGATTCTAAGTGAGTTGAGAGCTCTCCTTCTTCTGCCTAGATTCGGCGGAAAATCTACGCTTACAGGCACAATCATTCCACCTTGGCTTATCGGTAGAGATCCGGAGAACGAGTCGATCTCATTCGTAACTCACACGCAGGGATATAGTGAAGCTTTCGTTCGAGCGACTAAAGACATCATCAACTACAATCCTTACTATCGCGCAGCCTTCGGGAAGCTTGAGACCGTCAAATCTAGCCAGAATGAAGTTGTCTTAAAGCGGAAGGTCGAGAAGAAGATTCCTAGCCTGTCGGGGCTCGGTGTTGGCTGTGCAACTCTTGGACCTCATCCTAGAAGATGGATCATCGACGACGTGATAGATCGAAGGAAAAGTATCAGTGAGGCTCAGACAAGAGATATCAAAGACTGGTTCAAGTACGAGCTTCTCCCAGCAGTTGGAAGAGACCAGTACGTTACCGTCGTGGGAACTAGATGGAGATTCAACGACCTCTACGGCGACATCATTAAAGAGGGAAAGTTCAAAGTTATTCACGTCGAAGCCATCGGTTCCGAGAAGACGGAGCTCGGAAAGACATATCTTAATCAAAGTTACTGGCGGAAGGTCTGGCCGCTAGAAGCCTTACTCGCGAAGAAAGGGGAGGTCGGCATCCATGCTTGGATGAGCCAGTACATGAACGATCCCAGCCTAGAAGAGGGCGCAACCTTCAATCCGAAATGGCTGAAATATTATGGTCTAGGAGAGGAGGCGCAGCTTCCTCCTCGGGAGAAACTCCGAATCTTTCAAGGTGTAGATCCTGCTATCGGCAAAAAGTCCACCGCCCACTTCTTCGTGATCGTGACGATCGGGGTCTCCGAAGAAGGCAACATCTATCTCCTTGACTATTATCGTGAACACTTGAATCCTGCGGCTCAGATTAAAGCGATTGAAAATCAAGGGACTGCTTGGAAACCTGAAGTCATCGGTATCGAGTCGGTCGCCTATCAGGAAGCCCTTGTTCAATTCGTCAAGCCTCTTATGCTTCCGACCATAGGGATTCCTCAGAGTCAAGATAAGATTCTGCGGATCCAAGGGCTCGCTCCTTACTTTGAGTCAGGCCGCGTCTACATCTCGAGGAATCATGAGCAGTTCATAATTGAATTCAGTCAGTTTCCGAGAGGAGAATCTGAAGTCGACGTGTTAGATGCTTTCGAGATGGCTTTGCGATGCGCCACTTCTCATAAGCGAGGTGGAGGGAGGCTTCCAGCTGAACCTGTTTCTCGAGCACCTCCATGGCAGCCTCCTGGTGAAGAGATACCTTCAGTCGATTGGAGAGAATGGGTTGAACATCCTGAAAAGGACCCGGGTTTAAGATGAGCAATCTTCCAGATCGTGTCCTCCGAAGATTTGGGCTTCAACGCTACCAGAAGCCTGAGATCAAGAAGGTGAAGCCTGAAGAGATAGAGAAGGAACTCGGACTTTTCAAGAGCCCTTGGATGATCGGACTTGAAGAATATAATCCGGATGAGGTTGGACTCAGCAAATACAAAGAGATAATCAAGGACGCTCAAGTGAAAGCCGGCTTAGACCTCATCGAGATGGCTATCCTCTCCAAGCCTTGGCATATCTATCACCCCGACTCGGAAGTAGCCAGATGGACTGAGCAGGTCCTTGAGAATCTGAAAGATCCAGATTTCACTCAAGCTCTTCATGAGATGCTTTCAGCTATCTGGGCCGGCTTCAGCGTCACTGAGTTAGTATGGGCTTACGATAAAGAAAATCAGAAAGTTATCATTCGCCCCCGAACAGGACTGAAGGTACTGGATCCTGAAACCATCACTTTCAAAACCGCCCCGAAAGGCCGTCTTGAAGAGATTAAGCAGACAATGGGCGCGGAACCAGTCACACTCGATCCAGGGCGAACTCTCATTTGGAGTTTCCGCAAGAAGTTCGGCAACTACTACGGGGAATCCATTCTCCGACCTGTCTACACAAACTGGTATGCGAAAAGATGGTTGATGGGCTTCTCCAACATCTACATGGAGCAGTTCGGCTCCCCGATCTACGTTGGAACAGTGAAGGAGCCCGGCGACATAGACGCGATGGAGAAGACTCTGAAAGGGCTACGGGTCTCCGGAGTCGCAGTTCTACTGGAAGGCTGGAAGATCGACGTCCTAGAAGCCAAGTCTCGAGGAGACGTTCCCTTCCTCGATTACATCAGATATCAAGACGAGATGATTATGCGTCGCCTACTCATCGGCAGCCTAGTCTTAACGAAAGAACGGGGAGGAGCTTTAGCGTTAGGTCAAGTCCACTTCGACGTCTTCCTGATGAGTATCGACGCAATGAGAGGAGACCTAGTCAGCCTCATCAACGCCATCATCAACAAGCTCATCTCCTTCAACTTTGAGACTGAAGCTCCAGCTCGATTCGCATTCGAACCCCTTACAGAGGAAGATCTCGAACGACTCTCAACCGTCTTCACAGCTCTGATCGAGGCTGAAGTCATAGAGCCAGATGAATCTTGGATTAGAGAACGTCTAGGTTTCCCAGCTAAACCTACGCCTGAAGAGATAGCAACTGAGAAGAAGCCTCTCTCAACTGAGGAAGAGAAGGAAGTGAAACCTTCGAAGGAGACCTCTGGAGAAGCAAAGAAGATGACTAGGAGACCGCCTCGAATCTGGTGGCCATAGATGACCGAGGAAGCGTTAAGAGCTCAGTCTCCAATCGGGAAGAGAATCTACGACAGCCTCCCGAATGAAATCTTACTCCTCGAAGAATTCGTAACCGGTGTAGGAAGCATAGTTGAAGCCGACCGGCAACCTCACGACATAGATATCCTCTACCGCCAGGACACTAGGAATCAGTATCTTGAACGGAAGGTCGGGGAACATATCCCTCAAGACCTCCGGCCCTACCTTCACATAATCTACGATTCGAGAGGGAAGCATGGTCCCGGCCTACCCTTCTATGATCTCGTGCTCAAGAAGAGAGCTAAGTTAGAAGTGCTGCCTCACGCCTACAAAACTCAGGTGTTCAAACCTATCCCCATGGCTAAGCCGGCTGAACTTGAACCGGTGAAACTGGAGGAGCTTTCTCAACCGATCTCTCAGCCTCACACGCGAAGCTTGCTTACACCATGAGCAAACCTACATAAGCTAGCCAAATATGCACAGAGAGTTTATAGTTCAGCGACGAAGGCGAGAGCCAGTCCGAACAAGATTGCCCACAGAACACCAATCCAACCTAAGACAAAGGCACTTACAATCGCTAGAAGCAGTGTAACCAAGACAATTCCCATTCTCTTTCGTAGTCGCCAACTTCTTTCAAATTCAGCCATAAGACATTCCACGATCACAATCAGTTTGAGTATGTAAGTATGCAGCAGAGAATTCATCGCTCAGTGAATGCGAAAACCAGTCCCAATAAGACTGCCGCCAGAGCACCAATCCAACCTAAGCAGGCGCTACTGGATGCTACAAGCAGCACACACATGACCATTCCAATTCTCCTACGAAATCTCTCAATGAATTCCGTCATAGCACAGTCAGCAGTACACATTCAGTTTCAACCATATCAATCTTGCGAAGTGGTTTCTCACAAGTGAGTGAACTTCTTGACCAGATGGATCATCGAGAAGATTCCTCTAGACGCTAGACGATTCATGATTCATAGGCGACTCGATGAAGCTCAAGCCTTCGGCGAGAATGAAGCAGCAATCCCTCTGACCCCTGAAATCCTGAGTTCAATAGCCGGGATCAAGGAGCCTTCGAAATTCATTATAGACGGCTATCTTGATCAGCAAGGCCTCTATCGGATCTTCGACATCTTATGGTGGGAGAACACTGAACTATTCGATTCCCCTCTTGAGCATCGGAAAGGTTTTCTCTCGAAGTGGCCTGAGACTTCGCACATTAAGATTCTACCGTACTATCGCTGCAACGATATCTCTGAGATCAAGAATGCCATCGTTGAATTAGGATCCTGCGGAACCGATGAGATCTACCTGATTCGAAGGGCAGAGGGATTCTATCCGCTGGATGGGAAGGCCGAGGACTGGCATTACTTTCAATGTCCCAGAATGATGGCCTCAGCCGGCTCAGATAAACGAATCCAAGAACTCGTGGACTCCGGGAAATGGCCGGAGCTGAAGGCTGAGGATCGATTTGAACTTATGATTCAACGGAGAGGCTTGGAGCCTCTCTACCCATTCGCTCCATTGAAAACCTCGAAGAAAGGCTACCGGATTCAAGAGCTCTGGACCTTAACTGGCGTCCGAGGCTTGATGCAGGAATGGTTTCAAGGTCCGGCGACCGTTGCGGTTGAAGTGAAGTTCGATGGCTTTCGAGTTGTAATCCATAAGAAGGGAAAGGATGTCAGGATCGACACTGAGTCTGGAGACGACATCTCAAAGAATCTACCGAACCTCTCAGCCGACATCAAGACGTTGATGTGTGAAAGCTGTATCCTGGACAGTGAACTTGTTCCCTACGATGAAGAGGGGAGAGCTTTAGGCCGCCGAAAGGGCGCTGAAGCCAGAGGCAGCAAAATCATCGACGACTCCCACTGGATCGCCCACGTCTTCGACCTACTCTACCTTGATGGGAAAGATCTTCATCGTGAACCCTATTCGAGACGTCGTGAACTACTTAAAGGCTTAGAGCTTCCAGCTGTTGATCTCCCTAAGATTCCGCCGAAACCGAAGTTCCATCTTCATGAGAATTCAGTTAGACTCGCGAAGAATGTGGATCAAGCCCTCCGCTTTGCAGGAGAGGTCTCCAAGGTCAAATACTCTGAGGGAGCCATGTTCAAGCTTTGGGATGGAGACTATCCACTCAACGGGACCACTTTAACTTGGGCGAAGATGAAGAAGAGCTTCGAGATCGACTGCATCCTCCTCGCCAAGTTTCCAGCCGTCCATAAGACGGGACCGGAGAAAGGGAAGCCGATTGAAGGCAACTACGTCTGGCTTGCTGGGATCGGTCCACTCGACGAATCTCAAATCCCTGAGGACGGGAAGGTGCATAAGATCTCATGAGCGAAACAGAATCCGCTTACTTCGATGAAAGCTGGAGAATTGCGACTGAGTTTAAGCCTCCGGCTTGGGGAGTTGAACCCGACCCAGAGGTCCCTGAGAAGTTTGAGCAGCGAACTCAAGCCAGAGACGCCTTGAAGAATCATGAGACTATTCTTGAGCTTTATGCTGGAAGAGGCTTCCTAACTGAAAAGGTCTACAAGGGCCATGGGAAGCTGTTAGTGCTCGTCGACGATGAACAGAGATTCTTGAAGCAAGCGAAGGAGAAGATTCGAGGCCAGAAAGCCCACCTCTACTACATGGATAATATGCGGTTTCTTGATCGATATGTCCGCCGCTATCCTGAGATCACTCTGGTCGACTTCGATGCTTACGGCAGTCCAGCCTTTCAGATTCAAAGGTTCTTCGCTCGATATCCAATCAACCATCGCGTAGTTATCTCGATCACTGATGGAATGATGGCTGGTTGGCCTACTCTCAGCAAGGACTGGGAGGGCAGATACTTCGTTCGCCCGAAGAAGCAGCCAGGGAAAGAGGATTTTCCCAGGTTCATAGATTCCCTGATGAAGACTATGGCTAAGCAACATCACTTCGACTTTAAGAAGATCAACGAGGTCTGGAAGGATCGAGCAGCCACCTACTACTGCAGCTACCTCATCTCGCCTCTCGAAGACTCAACATCTAAGGGAGAGAAGATTGAGAGAAGTTAAGATTGAGGACGCTGACTACGTCCGCTTCAAAGGTGAATGGTTCAGCATCCTCGGGAAAACATTCGTCACAGCTGATCCTCTCAAAATAGGCGATATCGCCAGAATCAAATGCGATCAAATTCGAAAGGTGAATCCAACTCTCTACAAATGGATTATCGCGAAAGTCCTTGAAGTTAAGCCTGAACCCGGAAGCATGGATACCCTCGCAGTAGCTGAAGAGATCGCTCGCGCTACGAAAGAGATAGTTGAAGAAGAGAAGAAACGGGCTGAAGGATTCGAGTCAACCTTCGCCGTCAAAAAGGCTGAACTAGCCTGGTTTCTAATGGAGCTTCCTTGCAGCGAAGAGGAACCGCTTAAACTTCAGATGGCCGACCTACTGGTCTACCCAGATGAAAGCAAGGAATGGCTGTTCGTCGTTCAAGCTCACATACGGGGACTTTCAGTTCACGGCGACAATCGAAACGAGATCTCAGACACGAAGCTAGTCGGATGGACTTGGAGCATCATCAAATCCCTGTTGCCGGAGATGCTTGCTCAACACGTCACTCCTCAAGAGCTCTCTGAAGCCGATGTAAAGCTTTCAAAGGAGGAGCTGCTGAAACTCGAAATCGATGAGATGTCAGAGAAGATCCCAGACCCGATTAAACAGAAGCTCAGCAGCATCATCGACGAAATGTCCCCAAGCGAACTCGAGAAGATTATAAGAGGAAGGATTCCTGAGATTAAGAAGTTCCTTGCAGATCCAACTAACAAGATCTTCACCACCACGAAGGCTACAGAGCCTCATGAATGGCTGACATTTCAAGGGAAAGTTGAGCCGGGAAGAGTCGGAGCCACCAAAGAGCACCCTGGCTTCTTTATCATCCTTGACAAGGGTAGAGTTGAATTCGGCTGCCAGAAACCTTACGCTCATGAATACTGGTTCCATGGAGACGTCTTCAACGGACACTTCTACATCAGGCAGATTGCACGTCGACCTGAATGGGAGAAAGCAGGCCGCCGCGGTTTAGTCTGGATGACTTTCAGAGCCCGCGATGAGGCTCCACCATACGTTCTCTCATCCCGGGCTGTCGAAGAAGGTTGGATTCCGCCGCCCGGGATCAGCTGTCTCCCAGAGAATATTCGCAAGCAGATTCCGGATCAATACAGGTATTGGTTAAAAAAGGATCCTAAGAAAACCCGGGATACACTTGTCGCGACACTGAAGAAGAAAGAGCTCGTCTTAAAGTTCGCGGCGCCGAAACTTCAGTTTCAAGTGAAACGATTCTGGTGGAAGGGGCCGACTCAAATCCGCGGTATGCCTCAAATCTTCTGGGCGATCATCCTCCACGACGGCGAGGACGTCAAGGAGTTCTGGCATTTCGATGAGGACCCCACTGAGCATTTAGGCATCCTAGCTACAGTTGAAAGATTCCGAGATCCTAAACTCATTGAAGAGCAAGGTGAATTTCATAGAGGCCACGCCTTAAACCCTAATTTGAGGCTGCCTCTCTACTACGACACAATCGATGAGGGACCTGCAGAGATCATCGCTGAATCCTCAAGTCTATTTCGAGTTAGATTGAAGGGAAAACGGCTCTCCGGACTATACGTCTTCCTTCGGGAAGATCCGAGGAGCGAGATGTGGAAGTTTCTCAAATCAGAGTTACCGAAGCCGAAGACGGAGGCTTCTGAACTTGAAGGCGGGGAACCTCAAGGCTTCCTCTCATTCATTACGGACATTGAGGAGTTCGATCCTTCGAAGTCGCCGGACTCTGAGCTTGCACGGAAAAGAATGAGGGATGATTGGAGACTCACGATGGCTTGGTGGTCCTCCAAGCGCCAAGGGAAGCCGATTCAACACTCCTACGATCTGATCTTCCAGACCGCATTAAACCTCGCCCGGGAACTCATCAAACGGAAATGGATCAGATTCCATCCTGAAGAGTATAAGGAACATTCGAAAGAGCTCTTCGAAAAAGTTGTCAAGCAGCTTGAGAAAGAAGGCATGGAGATTCCGATCGCGGATGAAGAGGCTGCTAAACGAAGCTTCAGCTCACCCGACATCAAAGTCATTCAGCTCGAGAACATAGCTGTAGCATCAGGCCTCGCCATTAAGGAAGGCGAGATGATCGGCATGGATCTGAAGCCGACTTTCTTCCCAGCCGATGTGATCGATCGAACATTCGGACAGATGACTGGAAAACCGATCTCTCTAACCCACGGCGAGAGGAAGGGAGATGTCGTCGGCTATGTTGAACGAGTGAAGACTGGAGGAGGCCGAGGATGGATAGATCGAGGAATCATCTGGGACCAGGAGACTATTCCACTTCTACTTGAGCAGCAGAAGGGTACGGTTCCGCCTTTAGGTTGGTCCGTAGAGGTTTATCCGAAGACAATCTGGGATGAAGTGAATCAACGCGAAATGGTTGTGGACGCTGGATGGCCTGGAATCGCCTTAGTCCCGAATCCAGCTTGCGGCAAAGAATGCTTAGTGGCAGACGTGAAACTTGAGAAGCCTTCCGGAGGAAAGATCGAGGAGCTTGAGAAAAAATTCGGAGAACCCCTCCGAGAATATCTTAAACGCCGATACCTTCAAGATCAAACGAGCACGGAAAACCTAGCTGAAGAATGCGGAGTAACCAAGCAGACGATTCTAAGATGGTTCGGCGAATTCAACATTCTAACTCGAACCCTCTCCGAAGCTGCTTCGATCAGATGGGCGAGGGAAGAGCAGGATAAACGAAAATTCTCTGAACCGATCCGGATAACAGTTCTCGGAACCGGCTGTGAAACTCCGATTCCGAAGAAAGACTGCGACTGCCCTCAATGCCGGGAAGCCCGAGAAGGCGGCCCTAGTAAACGAGGATCCTCCAGCCTCCTGATCGAAGCCAACAGTGACCAAATCATCATCGACGCCGGCCCCGACATCCTCGATCAACTCACCCGACTGAAACTTCAGCCCTCAACAATAGTTCTTACTCACGCTCACCCGGATCATGTAGGAGGGCTGAAGGATCTCAAGATTAAAGACTTGAAGATCTATGCAAGCCGAGATACTTGGACCCGCGTTAAGAACCTAAGCGAGATGCCTTTCAAGAAACTCGTCTTCACCCCAGAACGGGCCTTCCGAATCGGAAAGATCAGAGTTCTCCCCTTCCCGGTTGAACATTCAATCGTCGCTCCGGCAGTAGGATTCAAAATCTCCATCGGCGAGAGATCTCTAATCTATGCTCCCGATGTCTTAGAGATTCCCAATCGAACGGAGATCCTCCAAGATGTTGACTGCTACATTGGAGACGGCAGCTCCCTCTACCGAGATCTTGAACGTGAAAGAGAAGGGAAACATTTCGGCCACGCCTCCATTAAGAAGCAGATCACCGAATGGGGACATGAAGCAGAGATCCCGGTGAAACTCTTCACACATATCGGCCATCTCCAATTGAACCATGCATCGCTGCAGGAGAAAGTTAAAGAACTCTATCGAGAAGCCGACGTCCTCAAGGATGGGGATAGCTTCAATCTCTCAGGCTCAAACCCGGGTCTCTACCTCGTATCCCCTCACGCGGAGATGCTTTGGTCTGGAGAGAAGAAGATGATTGTGAAAGCTAGACCTTTCACAAGGTACTCGAAGCAAGCGATCCCATGGTGCGATCGAAACTTCTGTTACGGCTACTTGGTTATGGGGCTGCCGGAAGGCCCCTTCAAAGCTGACATAGTCCTCGAGAAATTCAGGGATCTCCATAGAATCACCGATAAAGAGTGGGCTGAATGGTGGCCTAAAGCCGAACAGGTTTGGACTTATCGACCGAAGATCGTTAAGCGATTCGATCCTCCCAAGAAATGGCGTTGGGTACCGTTCACTCAAGTCTTCATCCCCGATGTGATTCTCCTAGAGTGACGTTACCGTTACTTGAGTTCCGTTTGGCTTATATGAGGTCGCAAGCGGCTCAGCTCACTCAGGAAAATGGAAGTGCCATCCAATTGAGTACACAAGAAAATACGAAAGAAGAGATTCTAGAGTTCAAGGAGAATCCAGAGGATTCAGAGCAGAAGGCTAAAGGCCAGTATCCTTCAGTTGGACCATACGGATACCCGAAGGTTCCATGCCGCAGAGTGAACACTGAGAAATGCCCGGCCTCTGATTACGGTTTCCCTGATGCTGAAAAGGGAATTCCAGACGCAGCGAAGACTT
>Ga0315312_1002297_pt1 | contig 13393 bp, 11 predicted proteins | sample TDP7_MG_FD_203629 | JGI IMG/M metagenome (GOLD analysis project Ga0315312, IMG submission 203629) | Freshwater sediment microbial communities from Lake Towuti, South Sulawesi, Indonesia - TDP7 | ecosystem: Environmental > Aquatic > Freshwater > Lake > Sediment | place: Indonesia: South Sulawesi... | reverse complement strand
GAACACGGACCCCATCGTTAATTATCAATCTATCGACCACTGCTGCTATATTATGCTTTTTATTTTTGTCCAAAAGCGGGACATTGCGCACGTCATAGATAGAGCCATCAACGCGAACTCGGACAAAGCCTTCACGTTGTATGCCGGCGAAGATTTCCCTGTGCTCGCCTTTTTTGCCGCGAATTAGCGGTGCACAAACCTGGATTTTCGTACCCTCTGGGTGGGCAAGAATAGAATCTACTATCTGCGATGAGTGCTGGCTGGTAATCTCTTTGCCGCATACCCAGCAGTGCGGCTGACCTACGCGGGCGAAAAGCAGCCGGAAATAATCATAAATCTCGGTGGTGGTAGCTACCGTCGAGCGGGGATTGCCGCTGGCACTTCGCTGCTCAATGGCAATGGTAGGCGGCAGACCCGAAATATCCGCCACCGCCGGTTTTTGCATCTGTTCGAGGAACTGCCGAGCGTAAGCGCTGAGCGATTCGACATATTTTCTGCGTCCTTCAGCGTAGATGGTATCGAATGCCAGCGAGCTTTTGCCCGAGCCGGAAATGCCGGTAATTACGACCAGCTTATCACGCGGAATACTCAGGCTGATATTTTTGAGATTGTGCTCCGCCGCCCCGGTAATACGAATCGCTTTTTCCGCTCGTTGAGTCATATCTTTTACACTAATACAGTAGTCTTATCATAAAAAACCAGAATTACCCAAGTTGATAATTGTAACAAAACGTGATAAGAAGATAAAATATTTATTTTTTGGGTAAAACTGTCCTAACGATTGTGGGAATTTTTCAATACCCAAATTGTTGTGGTTCCCGGAGTGTGGAACCACAAGTTTTTGCGTCCCAAATGGCCAACCACAGAATTTGGGACACTTACTTTTTCGGCACTCCAAATTTCCGATTGACAAAAGGCCGGCGATTTGGCATTTTCAATTAAGTCTATGCCACTCGGCTTTCTACGTCGGGTGGTTACGAAAGAACGGGACTTGTGCGAACAAGCAAAGACCCGTCCTTTCAATTTGTTATCGGTGGGTGGGGGATTCGAACCCCCGAAAGCTCAGGAGAGCTTTACTCAGGTGTAGGCTGAGTCCTTTCAGCCTCTCAGGCAACCCACCGAACATCGCCCCGATGGGTCGGTTGCAATGAACCATCGGGGCATTTTTATTATATATAGTTATTTTTTCCAAGATGGTCAAGAAAATAATAGCAACATCAAAAATATTTTTCCAAGACCAAAACCCGCTACCTTGCACACAGATTTTTAATTTAATTTCATAAATATCAAATAGTTACGGCTTTAACAAATTGGGCTTGCCAAACCTGTATATGGTATTTCTGCAAAAATTATTGAAATATTTCAAAAGCCGGTCTTGACTCTTTGGATTGTTGTGATAGAATTGATTTTAATGGCAACAATGAATTGCTAAATGCCAAATATAAAGGAGATAATTATGAGTTACGAAGATACAATTGAGGAAATTATAAAAGCAGTAGAACAGAGACAAAGAGAATTAGAGGAATTGCAAATCACCGCCAATCAGTTGTGCAAACTTGCTGGTATACCACCAAAATACGAAATAGGTAAACGCAATGAAGAAGTTTCGCAAGAAAAACTTAAAGGCGATGAATTTTACGGGAAACCTTTAGCGACGGCAATTACTGAGATATTGCAAAGACGAAAAGCAAAAGATATGGGACCTGCTACTATGGATGAGATTTATAACCAGATGATAGCTGGGGGCTATGGTTTTGACAATATAAAGGACCCCAAAAGAGCTATTGGAATCTCAATGGGAAAGAACCCTAAATTCACAAAGTTGCGAAATGAAAAATGGGCCTTGACTGAGTGGTATCCCAACGTAAAAGAGAAAAAAGTTGCTGCCAGTGTTATAATTGGGCCAGAAGACAAACAACCCCAGCAGGAAGCAGAAACCCCAGTGGTTGTTAAAAAAGTAGAAAGACCGAAAAAGGTGGAGCAGCCAGAAAATAAACAAGATGAACCCAAAGAATAGAACTTCTCTTTGCCCAAAAGACTTTTTCAAAAACCAATAAAAATAAGGAGTTTATATATGAAATTAGCTGATTTCTTAGCATTAAGATATGATGCTAAAGACCGTGTTCAGATTTTTATCGATGGGGCTAATTTGTACTTCGCATTAAAAAATGAATGCAGGAATACAAACTTAGATTATTTGAAATTCTCTTATCTTCTTGCGAATAAGCGTAAACTTATCCGAACCTATTTTTATATATCAACCGTTGATGCAAGAAGGGAACCCGAAACAGCGAAAGGGCAACAACGTTTTTTGAGCGCCTTGAGAGAAGTCCCTTACATCACAATCAAACATTGTGCGTTACACTATAAAGCAGATAAACCGTATGAGAAGGGGGTTGATATACTCATTGCTACTGATATGCTAACTAATGCCTTACGGGATTGTTATGACACGGCAATACTTGTTAGCGGGGATGGCGATTTTGCTCCTGTTTTAGAAGAAATTGCCAGAGCAAGAAAACAAGTGGAAAATGCGGTATTTCGCTCAGGTAGGTCCGATGCTTTGATAAGTGCTTCCGATTTGTTTATTGAACTTAATAAAGACGATTTGAAGGTTTGTTTTAAGCCATAAAAAAGGCCAGTCTTGGTTTCCCAAGACTGGCGGGTTAATCAACCATCTATCACTATTACGCGATAGTGGTGCGTTAATCTATATTAAAATGTAACTATTTCTTCGACAAATGTCAAGTCAATTATCTATTATTATTACTATTTCTTTACTTTTTTGTTTGCTTAGGCATAAGTTGTTATATAATAAGCACTTACAACTTTTCGGTTTTCATTATTGTATCAATTGACTTTTTTGGGCCTTAAACAAATGCTTTTTAAGGGCACTACCAAATATTTTTGTTTGGCTCGATACTCATCAAGAATTGAACGTCCGGCAACAAGAAAAAAGTATGCAAACCCAAAAGCTACATGATTGGAATTTGTCTTACTCACAGGCAATAGCTCTGCAGAAACAACTCGCCCAGCAGGTACAACAGGTTGAGCTAAAAAGTAAGCCTAAAACGATAGCCGGCCTGGATTGCGCTTTAAGTAAGGACGAAGGAAAAATTATCGCCGCCGTAGTTATTCTGCAGATGCCAAATATAACAAGAGGCCTTTGGGAGGGAGTTCCCGCGGAGCGGGGTCCCGGACAAACAGACTTTGAGATTATCGAGACAGCAACAGCTTGCCAAAAACTTAGCTTTCCCTACATTCCAGGCCTTCTTTCCTTTCGCGAATCTCCAGTTTGTCTGGCAGCAGTAGAAAAGCTCAAAAAAGAGCCGGATGCATTCATTATTGACGGCCAGGGCATCGCCCATCCCCGCCGATTCGGCATAGCAACGCACCTGGGCCTATTTTTCGATAAGCCGACTATCGGCTGTGCAAAAAGCAAACTTCTCGGCAGTTTCGAAGAGCCGTCACCCGAAAAAGGCGCATACAGTCCGCTGAAAGATGGAGACGATGTTATCGGTGCGGTAGTTAGAACACGCAGTAATGTGGAGCCGGTTTTTGTCTCGGTGGGCAACAAGTGTCTGCTAAAAGATGCGATAGAAATCACCCTGGCATGGACAACAAAATACCGCATACCGGAGCCGACCCGCCTGGCCCACCAACTGGTCAGCAAATTAAAGACGATGGACGAGTGACGAGAGACGAAATTAGTTCCATTTGTGTTTTTTGATAGAGGCCAGAATCTTCTCTGCACATTCCAGAGCTGCCAGTCCTTCTTCTGCACTGACTTCAGGCTCAAAGTTTCTATCATTAACGGCCCGCAAGAACGCCTCCTGCTCAAGACGCAACGGCTCTTTATCATCAACCTCAAGCTGCTCGATATGCAACAAATCTGGCCAATTCACCGTCGTCAGATCAAAATCTCCTGCCGCCTGATGCTGCTTTATCCACGCAAGAACGTTGATATTCGGGTCAGCCTTAATAACAATTCCGCTTTTTTTAATGAAATCAGCACTTAAATACGCCTGCCGACTGAATACCCTTACTTTTCTTTCAGTCTTCAGAGCTAATCTGGAGGCGGTAATATTGGCGATACAGCCGTTCGCAAAGACAATCCTGGCATTACAGATATCTTCCGCCTGGTCAACGACACTAACGCCCACCGCGTCAACTTTCTTAATCGCACTTGCCGCCAAAGATAGAACGATATCTATATCGTGTATCATCACGTCCAGCACAACCCCGATGTCGGTGGAGCGAAAGGTATAAGGACTGACACGGCTTGCCTCGATAAACTTTGGCTCGATGTCCAGCCTTTTGATTGCCTGAACGACCGGATTGCAGCGTTCGGAATGACCCACCGCTACAACGGTGTTATTCTTTTTGGCAAGTGCTACAATCTTTCTGCCTTCTTTAACATTGGCTGCCAACGGCTTTTCAATCAGTACTGGAATCTTGTTTTGGATAAAGACCTTCGCCAGCTTCAGATGTTCGACTGTCGGAGCAGCTATTGTTACCGCATCGACCTTATCCAAGATATCCTGACAAGAAGTGGCGGCCAAACAATTATATTCTGCGGCCAGACGCTGAGCTTTGTCGGCATCTATATCAACAACGGCAACAAGCCGGCTTTGAGGCAGTTGGTCGTAGACCTTCGCATGTATGGCCCCCATTTTGCCTGCGCCTACAACAGCGGTTCGTATCCTCATATCTTGCATATTGCTTGTCGCATATTGCTTGTCGCATATCGCTTGTCGCTTATCGATTCGCCATTTGCGATTAGCGATTCAGTGTCTGAATTTTTCGCGGTATCTACCAAACTGCTGCTGGCTGCTTTTGATTATCGCCTCTGCCATAGCTCGAGCATTCTCATCGAGCCCATCTTCCGCAGCCAAGGCCTTTGCATTCTCCAGCAGTGTACCTCCCTGGCGATAGAGTTTTTTGTAGGCCTCGAATATTTTCCGCTGTTGCTCCTGGGACAGGCCTGCTCGAATCAGGCCTCTTTTATTAACGCCCCGAACTCTCGGCGGATAATGGCCACTTACCATAAGAAACGGCGGAACATCCTTATTAATCCCAGCAAGTCCTGCGGCGTAACACCATTTGCCGACAGTAACAAACTGATGCAGCAAGACCATGCCACTAAACCAAACCCCGGTCTCAATCTTGCAATGCCCGCTTATCTGCACGAAGTTACTCATAACAATCTTATCTTCAAGTATGCAGTCATGCCCGATGTGCACACCAATCATAAGCAGATTATCATTGCCAACTGTAGTCCATTTGTCCTGATCAATACTCGGATGAATTGTCACCTGCTCCCGAATGATATTTCTGTCGCCGATGACCAACGCGCCGATCAGCTTATCCGGCGCTAAACCCAGTATCTGAGGCCTACCGCCAATTACACAATTGGCAAAGAAATGATTGCCACATCCTATCTTGACTTTCTTGCCGATCACCACATTGGCATCAAGTATTGTGTCAGCACCAATTGATACTCCACTTTCAATAACACAATTAGGCCCAATTATAACACCATCAGCTAACTGAGTATCTTTATGGACTACTGCACTATGGTGCACCTGTGTCATTTTTTCGTGCATCGTATTTTGTGTCTCGCGGCTGGAGCTACAAGTCACGAGTGACGGACTATAATTTTTACACTTTCTCATCGTCGACCAACATAAATCTAATCTGGGCTTGGGCAACTACCGTCTCGCCTACCAACGCTTTGCACTGACATTGCGCGGTCCTTTTTCCCAGCTTGATTGTCTGGGCGGTAAGGATGAGCTGATCGCCAGGGACAACAGATTTACGTAATTTTACAGCATCCATGCTTAATAACACCGCTAATTTGCCGGTGTGTTCCAGCCTTTGCGCAAAGAGTAACCCCGAGACCTGCGCCATCGCTTCCACGATAAGAACGCCGGGCATAATAGGCGTACCAGGAAAATGACCCTGAAAAAACTGCTCATTGAAGGTTACATTCTTTACCCCCTTTATCCACGTATCACCTTCAACTTCGATAATTTTATCCACCAGCAAAAATGGATATCTATGGGGCAGAACCTTCTGAATTCTACGGATATCCAGGACCGCATCTGTACCAAACTTTCTGATGCGCTCTTGCTGCTCGGCTGCTTCATATAATTTCTTTACCAGCTGCTGATTCAGCGAATGCCCACTTTTATAGGCCACAATTCTGCCTTTAACATGCCGACCGACTAACGCAAGGTCACCAATCAAATCAACTATCTTATGCCTGGCACACTCATCAGGAAATCTGAAGCTATTCTTAATCGGCCCGTCTGAATTAATAACCAGAAGGTCACGAGGGCCAACATGTGTTCCCATGCCGCGGGCCTGAAACTGCCTGGCCTCACTTTCCAGCAAAAAGGTTCGAGCAGGTGCCAAATTCTTCTCGAAATTCTCCGGCGTGAGCCGACAACTGAAAATCTGCCTACCGATGCCGGTGTGTCCGCCGTAGTCCAGGTCGTAGGTGATATTCAATCCGTCATCGGTATATGGCAGGGCGTATATCGATGCATCGCCAGCAGTAATAGTGATCGGCTCGCTGATAACAAACTCTTTGCAGGGCCTATCTTGCTCAACCACTCCTATACGCTTGAGAACTTTGAAATACTCGGCACAGCTGCAATCTGGGGCCGGCAATTCTGAGCCTTCAACCTCTACAATCACATTGTCAATCTCCATCGCGCTGAGCGTAGCCAAACAATGCTCGATGGTTTCTATGCTGACAGAGCCTTTCTTTATAGTCGTGCGACGACTTCGCTCAGCCAGATTCGGCACAACTGCTTGGATTCGCACCGCCTCCGGCACATCTGTTCGCACGAAAACCACCCCGGTATTTGCAGCAGCGGGACGAAAAACAACCTTCGCCTCTTTGCCTGCAAATAGACCACGACCTATAATCCTGCCTTCAGCTTTTACCGTTTTTTGCAGCTTCAAGTTTTTCCAACCTCTTAGCTAATTGCTTTACCTGTTCAACTAATTTCGGTAAACGCATCGTCAAGCCAACTATCCGTAATGCCTCTTTTCTTTCAATAGCTGGCATACCTGCTATTTGTTGCCGGGCTGCTACATCATTTATAACGCCGGATTTAGCGGCTACCATGGTGCCATCACCTATTTCTATATTATCTGCCAGGCCGACCTGTCCACCCAGCACTACGCCGTCACCAAGTTTGCAACTGCCGGAAATCCCCACCTGCCCGGCTATCAGACAGCATTTACCAATCACCACATTATGAGCAATCTGCACCAGATTATCTATCTTTGTTCCTGCTCCAATTATGGTATTTCCGAATTTTGCTCTGTCAACACAGCAATTGGCTCCTATCTCGACAAAGTCTTCGATAACCACACCGCCGTTGTGCGGAATAAGTTGATGGGCACCGTCGATAAAGCAATACCCAAAACCTACTGAGCCAATAGTGCTGTTTGCCTGGATGATAACATTGTCCCCTATTCGACAGTTATGATAAATAACGACATTGCTGTCCAGACGACAATTTTTACCGATTTTTGAGTTCTGGCCTATTTTGCATCCACTGCTGATTACACTGTTTAGTCCGATTTGAACCCCATCGTCAATTACTACACCAGCACCAACGGCAACACCCTTGGCTATCTTGACTTGCTTACCGACCCTGGCGGTAGGGTCAATCCCTTCGTCCGGAGCCTTCAATTTGGGTGCAAAAACCTTCAACGCTTCTATCAGAGCTGTGTCAACATTCTTAACAATTAACTGGGGCTTGGACAGATCGTTGCGGCGTCTGGCAACAATAACTGCCGCCGCCCGCGAGCTTTTAAGGGCAGCTAAATGCCGCTCATCGGTAATAAAAGTAACATCACTCTCGCAGGCCGTCTCTACCGCACCCACAGCGTTTATCTGCCTGTCGATGCCGTCAGGGCCGCTAACTAACTCGGCGCCGAGGCGCTTAGCCAATTGTGCAACTGTTAATCTCATAGCAAATCAAATATCAAAAATTAAAAATCAAAATTATGGAATTGTCGCTGCGAGGCAATGACTTCCTTAATTTTGTATTTTGCTCTTTGATTTTTTATTTCTTTTCGTCCAATCGAGCTATTACATCATCAGTAATATCCAGACAGCCAGCACTATACAGTACCTTATGGGTATTAAGGGTCATCACAAGCTCATCGGCACTGGCCAGAGGAAATTCAGGTTCATCGTACTCAAGCACCAAAGAAAGGCCCTTTTGCTCTGCCAGAGCCTTGGTTATCTGCAAGATTTCTTTATAAAGCTGTTCAGTACGTTGTTGCTCGTTTAGTGCTCTATGCTGCTTATGGTATTGCTGCTGAGCCTCAAGGTTGGCCCGTTTTTCCAGAATCTGCTTGTACTGCTTCAGATGGTCAGGGCTTCCGGGCTTTAGAGTTTTTAGTCCTGCTTCATCCGCTTCCAGCTCTTTGGTAAGCCTTTCCAATTCCGCCAGCGCTTTATTATACTCAGCCATAGCTTCCTGTCTATAGCTGATATTGCTCTTGCATTCGCGGAAGATTTTCCTGATACTGACCAGCCCAACCGAAAGATTCGCTCCTTCTTTGGGCTCCGCCCGGCTATACTGGTGCCCAAAAGATGCAAGAATCATCCCTATCAAGCAACTGGAAATTAAAGCTATCCTGATATTCATAATTATTCCTTTCCTTTGTCTTTTCAAAACAGCTTTCCTCTTATAGAAAAGCTAAAGGCCTGTATTTCGTCATCGTCATCTCTCTTAAGGGGTGTGGCCAGTTCAAAGCGCATCGGCACCGTCCCCAGCCAGGGTATCAGTATCTGTATTCCTGTGCCCACCGCGATACGATAAGGGCCCGTATCGATCGTACCGCTGTCTATAAAAAATAAGGCCGCAATATTGTCCCCTATCAGCGGCACAGTTACCTCGGAACCGGCTAAAAATATCCAGTCGCTGCCTATGGGGTCTTTGCGTTGCGGATTAAGGACATTGGTTTGTAGGCCTCTGGTACTTACGCCGCGATACTCAAAGCCTCGAATACCATAAGTGCCCGTGCCACCGGCGTAGAACTTCTCGAAAGGCGGCGCATCAGCTAACGTGGTTGCTGCGTGCAGCTTCATAGCTAAAACGGTTTTTCGTTCCAGTAAATCCTCGTAAAGCGTCTTGTACCATACGTATGTACCCCCCGGTACGCCAAATGTGTGGTCACCGGTGACCTGCTCATAGCCGACATTAAAGGTATAGCCCTTGCTCGGCCTGATTTCATCGTCGGTTAAATCTCTTCCTATACCAACTCTAAGGCCTACCAGGTTGTTGTTACCCTCAACCTTCCTTATCTCTCGGGGCGCATCAAAATCAATACTGCTAACGTCAACATTTTCGCATCTTATAGATAGACTTCTTCGCCAGTGTTGTTCGCGTCGCTGCTCGAAACCGATTAGACTTCTTAGCCTGTCCTCATCGTGGCTTCTTCTAAACCACACCAGTTTTGAGCCGCGTACATCCAGCCTGGTGGGTCTATCCCGCCAGTATGGGTCGCTGAAATCGACCGAGTACATACTGACTTCGGTCCCCGGCGCCAGAGAGATTTCCAGACTCTGGCCTGCGCCTTTGAAGGCCTGCATAGTGATAAACTCTTCGAAGCTTTCGGGCCAATCGGTAATGTCGAAATTAAGCTGGCGATAAATCAGATGGCCACTTACGCCAAGGTCACTGCTGATACCGACACCCGGCGAGACCATACCCGTTAGGCCCTCTTTTATATCCACTTTGGCATCCTTCTGGTCTGCTGCGCCGCTGGCAGGAGCCGCAGGCCTGATAATTACCTGCTCGGCGAGCACCCTTCTCTGGACATATTGTTCCAGCATACCTGCGCCCTGCTTAGGTGCGATACCGGCGTTGTACAATCGGCCCGGCGTAAAGCCGTACTCGTTTAACACCTGACGAACAGTCTTATCCTGCGTAAATTCGTTACCTGTTATATCAATTTGGCCGATTCGAAACTGCTTGCCTTCGGCGATCTTAAATTCAACATCGACCACGTTTGCATCAAAGAGGAATTTGGGTTGCTGCACAACCTCTGCATCGACAAAGCCGTACTCACGATAAAGCTCGCCCAGCCGCTCGGCGTCTGACTCGGCTTTTCGCTTAATATAGACCTGTCCTGACTCTAATTGCAACTTGGCCAGAAGCTGCTGCTGGTCAAAGTACTGGTTACCTGCAAAGACAATCTTGCCCACACGATAGAGCGGCCCTTCATCAATGATGAAGGTGACACGGACTTTGCGCCTGTCCTCGGTAAACTCTGTCTTAGCCGTTATGCTGTAATCGAGAAAGCCCCTTCCATAATAGAAATTTTCCAGCCTTTCTATATCTTCAGCCACCGTCTCTTTAGTATAGTAGAAAGGCCAATAAAACCATTTTTCCTTCTTTGTTTTTATGACCTTTTTAAGCGTGCCGGTTTTTATAGCATCGTTGCCGCTGAACAGAACCTTGTGGATCTGAACCCTGGGGCCCTCGTCAATGTTATAAACCACCTGGCCCTGCGACAATTTCTCTTTATCCAGCGTCACCTGGACGAAGGCAAAACCTATCTTGCGATAGATTTCAGCTATGGTTCTTCTGCCAGCTTCAGCGGCAATTGCGTCAAGGTAGTCGCCGACCTTTAAGTCTATTCTCTGGCGTAGAACCTTGTCTTTGTACTGGCGGTTGCCTACAAAATCAATCGAGTTGATGGTATCTGGCTGTTTAGCCACCAAACCTGTTTGGGGGTTTGAACCCCCAGGGTAAACCTGGGGGCTAACCGGATCAACATCCATAAAAGTACAACCTGAAGCTAAAACTCCAATAGACATAGCAATAAAAGCCACATCTCGCATCCCTGCATCCTACATTCTGTGGGCCGTGACCCGTATGCCGAACGAGCAACGAATTAAAATGGCACCGTCTGCTCCTCTATGAAAGAAGCGTTTTCAAACCGCATAATCTTTTTCCTGAACACTAACTTGACGGTGCCGGTTGGGCCGTTACGCTGCTTGGCAATTATCAGCTCGGCTGTATTTTCCTGCGGACTACTATCTTCGCTACTGTAAACGGAACTATTCTGCCTGTCACTTAGCTCCAGCCTTTCGCCGCGGCGATAATAATCCTCCCGGTGCAGCAGCATCACCACATCGGCATCCTGCTCAATACTTCCACTTTCCCGCAAATCGCTCATCCGGGGGCGATGGTCTTCCCTGCCCTCTGGGGCACGATTTAACTGACTGAGCACCATAATGGGAATACTCAGCTCCGAAGCTAAGGCCTTTATATATCTTGAAATGGTGGTGATTTCCTGCTGACGCGACTCGGCTTTAGAGCCTAAGTGCATTAACTGCAAATAATCCACTATAACAGCCCGTATATTATAAAGACTTTTGAGGCGTCTGCACTTGGCCCGCAGTTCCAGCGGCGTCAACAAAGATGTATCATCGACATAAATCGGCACTTCATATAACTGGCCACAAGCCGCTTTGAGTTTGTCGTAATCCTCGGTCGAAAGCATTCCCTTCCTAATTTTCATACTATCAATCTCGCTATTGCTCGATAAGAACCGCTCTGCCAACTGCTGCTTGCTCATCTCCAGAGAGAAGATTGCCACCGGCACCTTTTCCACTGTGCCTAAGTACTCAGCGATATTTAACGCTAAGGAGGTCTTTCCCATGCTCGGCCTGCCGGCCAGGATTATCATTTCGCCGTCGTGTAGGCCGCAGGTTAGTCCATCAAGCTCATGAAAGCCGGTCGCCAAACCTGTTACAGCCCTTCCTTCCCGATTCTGTATCAGCTCGAAAGACCAGCTAACCAAATCCCGCAGCGGCGTGGCAGAGCCCCTAACATTCTTATCTGTAACGGCGAAAATCCTGCGCTCCGCCGCGTCAAGCGTTTCGCCGGTCTGGCCGCTTGCGCTATATGCATCATCTAAAATCTCGCTGGCAGCGGCAATGACCTCACGCAGCAGCATTTTATCTTTGACAATCCCCGCATAATACATGACATTAGCTGCCGAAGGCACCGATTCCATAACCTTGCCCAGATATTCTACTCCGCCGATTTCTTGCAGTTGACCACGTCGCTCAAGCTCGTCGCGAAGCAGCACTGCATCGATAGCTTCGCCGCGGTTTCTCTCGTACAGAGAAATTATGGCATCGAAAACAAGCTGGTGTTCGACGCGGTAGAAGGCTGTCCGGTCCAATTGTTCAACGACCTGGCTGATACAGACCGGATCGATTATCATTGAGCCTAAGACCGCCGCCTCGGCGGCCAGCGATTCGGGCATAGTGCGATTAGCCCATGCCGCTGCATCGATTCCTTGCTTATTTGCCATATTCCATTCGCTCCTTCCTACCCAGCTACGGCTCGGCGCCTCTGTTACTTCTTTGGCCACTATAGCGCCTTCGCCGAGACTCGCCCGCCAGACGAACGGCGGACGAGTCAACGTGGCATTTTACATGCCAGCTAACCAATCTGTCAAATCTTGTTTTAATTACTGTTCGACACCGATTTTGCAGCAATCTGCAAGGGGTTGCGAGCTAAGCCGGTCAAAGTTTCGATTTGTGCGGCTTTGCACCATTGGAACTGCTTCTGTGGAAATGATTGTTTTTTCCGACGGTATAAGCTGAAAACCCCACGTAAAACGTGGGGCTAAATATTTATCTGCCTGCGGCGGATTTAGTTTCCGGTTTCCCGGGGGGTTGCATTTCTGTAGTATCTGCATCTTCGGGCACGACAACAACATTAACCGAGGCGGTCAAATCCTCTGCGAATTTGAGCGTCACAGAATAAGTTCCGACCTGCTTTATATGATGAGGTAATTGCACCACCTCATCGGCTAATTCAAAGCCCTGCTCCCGCAGATTAGCTGCTATCTGGCTGGCAGTAACCGAACCAAACAGAACCCCTTGCTCGTTGGCTCGCCCTGCCAAGACAGCCTCAGCTCCTTCAACCGCTTTGGCTACCTCGGCAAGCCGATTGCGCTGTTTTATTCGTTGCTCCGCCCGCTTAGTTTTTTCCTCGGCAATAGCTTTTATGTTATTATCAGTGGCGAGCTTTGCCAGGCCTTGTGGCAGCAAATAATTTCGCGCATATCCCTCATTGACATCCACCACATCTCCAAACCAGCCGAGTTTCCTAATATCTTCGCAAAGTAAAACCTTCATTATGTTACCCCTTTTAGAGTGCCTAAAATGTCATGACCGTCGTTTAATGTTTTCGATGCTCGTATCGATGTTTGCGATAGAAGCTCGAAACTCGTTTTTTATTGAGCATCCAGTCTCCAGTTTCGAGCTTCAATACGAGTTTCGAGAACGACAAACGAGCTTCTACACCTTTACTTTAGGCACTTTACACTTGAAGGT
>Ga0315312_1002296_pt1 | contig 13401 bp, 9 predicted proteins | sample TDP7_MG_FD_203629 | JGI IMG/M metagenome (GOLD analysis project Ga0315312, IMG submission 203629) | Freshwater sediment microbial communities from Lake Towuti, South Sulawesi, Indonesia - TDP7 | ecosystem: Environmental > Aquatic > Freshwater > Lake > Sediment | place: Indonesia: South Sulawesi... | reverse complement strand
TCCTAATTCTCAGCGACAACATTACAGGCCAAGCTATCAGCGTGGATGGCGGATGGGTGATGCACTAGCCTTCACTTTTGATCCTTAACTCTAGGAAGTGGTTATTCTAATGGAAGCACCTCCCGAGAAGATTCCAAAAATCGGGATTGGATTACTCGGCTATGAGTTCATGGGTAAGGCTCACACCAATGCCTACAAGAAAATGCCCTATGTCTTTTGGCCGCCGTCGCGAATCCCAGAGCTAGTCGCGATTTGCGGAAGAAGTCAGTCAAAGGTTTCGGAAGCTGCTCGTAGATATGGATATTCAACATGTTATATTGACTGGAGAGCGATGATCAGGGACGACCGTGTTCAACTTTTTGACAACTCGGCACCGAACAACATTCATCGTGACCCATGTATCTTGGCAGCGGAAGCTGGAAAGCATTTGCTGTGTGAGAAACCGATAGGTCGAGATGCTCAAGAGGGCTGGGAAATGCTCAAGGCAGCAAGAAAGTCGGGAGTAAAGCACATGGTAGCCTTTAACTACAGGTTCGTTCCGGCAATAGCGTTGGCCAAGAAGCTAATCGAAGAAAGAACACTTGGGACTATTTATCACTTTGAAGCCAAATATTACAATGACTGGATAATGAATCCGAACTTCCCGCTGGTTTGGAGACTAGATAAGGAAATTGCCGGTAGCGGGGCCTTGGGCGACATTGGTTCACATCTAATAGACCTAGCGCATTTTCTAGTTGGGGCGATAAAATCTGTCAGTTCCGCCACGAAAACATTTGTTGGCGAGAGACCACTGCTTGACAATCCCAGCGTAAAGAAGAAGGTCGAGGTCGACGACGCTTTTGGAGCGATACTTGAATTTGAGAACGGGGCAGTTGGCACCTTGTCTGCCTCCAGATTCTGCGCTGGAAGAAGAAACTACGTAGAAATCGAGATTTATGGATCTAAGGGGGCAATAATATTCGACAGCCAAAAGATGAACTTCCTTAGGTTACATCTTGGAGTAGGCTCCGATGACAGCAAAGAACCTTCATTTCGTGATGTGCTGGTCACTGAGCAGTATCATCCATTCATGGGGTCATGGCTTCCACCCGGATTCCCCATCGGATGGGATGACACCTATACCAATGAAGTCTACCATCTCATCGACTGCATAGCCAAAGACAGAGATGTATCTCCTCAGGGAGCTACCTTTGAAGACGGCTATCGATGTGCCGTCGTTTGCGATGCAATACTTAGATCAGAGCGGGAGGAAAAGAAGACTTCTGTCAACTACTAGGAAAACCCGTCGATGCACATTTCATGCTACAGAGTTTTCTACGCGAGCTGACGTAGAATCGATCGCCTTCTGTATAGGTGTTCAGGCGAATTTTCAATCTCGCTTTAATGGCAAGGTGACAAATTGCCTCTTCTTCGCAGATTCGTAGGCTGCTAGACAAATCTCCAAGGCAGCTCTGCCGTCTATTGCACTCGCAATCGGCTTCTTGTTCTTCAGGACGCAATCGGCGAAGTATTCGAGTATCCTCTTGTAGCCTATCTCATACCTTTCGTCCCCTCCCCAGTCCAAGTAGACTCTCCCCTTCTTAGGTTCAAGTTTACCCGTGTATTCGAGTTGTGGGCTCTTGTGGTAGTGCAAAATAATTTCACCCTCATCACCCGTTATGATGCACAACTCCGGGCTTGACAGAGGGGCGTACCAATCCGCTGTATGCCATGTACTTTCAACCGTTGCGATTGCGCCACTCTTGAATCTTAGAATCGCCACTCCGAAATCTTCTACCTGTATGTCCTTGTACGTAAGATTCGCAATCTCTCCTGCTACGCTTTTTACTTCACTTTGAAAATACCATCGCAGAGCGTCTGTAAAATGAACCCCGTGATCGAGAAAACCTCCGGCTCCCCCTTTCCTGGGGTCAGCGTACCAGCCAGGGTAGTCAACATCAGGTGCTTCACGGATGTAGGATACAGGGCATCTTATTGACCAGAATGCCGAAACAGGCTTTCCGATCGCACCTTGATTTATCAGCTCTTTTGCTCTTGCGTAGGCGGAGTTGAATCGAATAGCGTAAGCCATCATGAACTTAACGCCATTCTTGTCAACAGCTCTAACAATCGCGTCGGCGTCTTTCATAGTGGCCGCTATTGGCTTGTCGCATATCATGTGCTTCCCGGCCTCTGAACAGGCAACTGCAATTTCCGCATGCGAAGTGGTATACGATGTTATGATAACTATGTCTACGTCAGAGCGCTTCAACAACTCCTTGTAGTTCGTATACCAAGCCTTGGCTCCGTATTGGCTTGCAAATTGCCTCGCGTATTTTTCCCGCTCATCAGATACAGCTACCAAGGCGAGATTGTTTGTACCCTTCTTAAGATAGTCTCCGAAAGGGTATGCATGATACCAATTGTGGAGACCGATGACTCCAACGCCTATTCTCTTCTTCATAGCCTCATACCTAGCGGTTAGCTTATCATTAGTGCTCCGCTTTAAAACATTCGGCTTAAAAAGCAAATAGATTCATGCTATGACTTCTAGACGGATACAATGCATGTGAATGATCAAGCAAGTTCTCCTGGAATGCACTCCTCGAAATAATGCGTATTCAGAGACGTTTCAGAGTCTCAGGAAGGGATCTCACTTATGGTTCTGACTGGATACTTTCCAGCAGCAACAGAGGAACGAATCATCACGTCGATATTTTCCGGAGGGGTTCCAACATCAATAACACCTCCCGAGGAGAGAACGTAACCTCCTCCGGGCGCAGCTTTCATAATGCATTTTTCGCAAAGATATCCAACTTCAGACCGTGTTCCTCTTAGCAGGACATCTCGAGGCGGCACATTTCCGACCAAGCAAATGCTATCGCCAATCAGATTCTTGGCCTTCTCGATGTTGACTTTCGGGCTGAAACAACAGAGTACGTCAATTTCAATAGCTTTAAGTAAAGCAAGAGTACTCAATCGAAAGTCACCGTCACAATGATACCATCTAGTGGAGATAGGGAATGATTCGAATATTCTCCTAGTATAAGGCACCACAAACTTCGTGAAGCAATCTGGCGACAGAAATCCCGGGAAATCGTCGCCTATAAATACCCTTCTGAGTTTACCGGCAATACGTTCATGCGCTCTGAGCCATTCAACGCATGTGTCTGTGCAAAGCTCTAGTAGTCTATGCGCCAACTGAGGGTTGCGGTAGAGATCTATCATGAATTGAGTAGGTCCTCTGATTAACGAGGCTAAGTCAAAAGGACCGAGTGTCCCTCCAAGGCAGTACGAAATATCGGAACGAAGTTCTTTAGACATATATTCGTAAGTCTGAAGCCAAAGAGGCATCAGCCCATCCTTGTGTGGATCAGGAACATCTAGCCTTTCAATATCTTCTGCGCTCCTGACCAAAGGTTCTTCAACCCAAGGAGGCCCATCTTCAGGCCACTTTATCTTGCAGCCGAAAGCTGAAGGCCATGTCGCTATTCCAAAATCTGGTCCTACGCCCGGTAATTTGTAGAATCTCCGATCAACGGCAACTTGAGCTTTAAGCATACTGGCTCGGTTAGTATGGTATTCTCTTTCTCTCATACCTGCGAAAGAAGCGTTGAAGCCTGACTCAAACCATAGGTATACTGGGACTTGGTCTGGTTCTTCTATCCTTTCTGCCAATTCAATTCTTCCTCTATTCAAGCTGGCTACATCTTGCTTCATACAATACACTTCCTATGTTGGCTCTGAGTGCCCATTCTTAGTCGTTACCTCTTCTTAACTTCTCTTGAAAACGGCAGCGACCACTCTTTGAGTTCTTATTTAGCAACTATGCACTCAAATAAACGGACTATCTCACTCAAACAAGTGTTCCGGGTTTTTGTTCTTATTGCCGAGTTACAATAGGCCAACGCTTTTGCCGCTTGCGAAGTGGAATTGGAAGAGGTCAGAACTGTTACTGGAAGCATATATGCGAACGATCTTGGGATAACTCTCTCTCATGAACACGTTTTGTCGGATCTTACATGTTATTTTAAGGAAACTATGGCATCGAGAGAGCTTCCAGCCTCGAAGGTTCATTTAATCGACGCTCCTATATGCATGAAGAATCTTGGTGAGCTTCGGAGAGACTCGGCAGTTCGGGCGCTGTCTAGAGAGAACTTAGTTCTCGGCGACTTGAATGAGGCGGTAGAGGAAGTTATGCAGCTTCGAATAGCGGGCGGCAAGAGCCTAGTTGAATTGACGACGATAGGGTTGGGCAGAGATCCCATTGGCTTGAGAGCGGTTTCATTTGCTACTGGAGTCAACATCATATGTGCTACGGGATGGTACCGTGAGATATCTCACCCATTAGGCGTAAGGGAAAAGAGCGTCGATCAATTGGCAGATGCGATGATTAGAGACTTGACAGACGAGATACCTAGGACTGGGATAAGAGCAGGGATCATAGGTGAGCTTGGAACGAGCGTTCCTTTAAGTGTGCATGAGCTGAAGGTTCTTCAAGCAGGAGGCAGGGCTCAAAAAAAGACTTGGGCTCCACTCACTATACACATCCAATACCTCGACCTTAGAGAAGGTGTTGTGAAGAAGGCCGGTGAATACCTAGATTTGATCGCGAGGGAAGGAGCGAATCTAAGTAAAGTCTATCTCAGCCATATGGACTTAAGTTGCTCAGACTTGGAATATCATAGGTCCATCATAGAGAATTACGATGTAATCCTAAGCTATGATACCTTCGGCATGGAAGGTTACGTGGACAGCTCCGTCTCTAACATTACCCAACCTCCTGACGCGCAGAGAGTCAAGGCCATCGCTGAATTGACTAAGTCCGGCTACGAGGAGCATCTCATGCTCTCCAGCGACATTTGTGCCAAGATCTTCTACAAAAGGTATGGAAACTATGGATATGCGCATGTTCTTGAACACATCGTCCCATCATTGAGACTAGAGGGCGTCTCGAAGAGGCAGATCAATACGATGCTGATCGACAATCCGAAACGTATCCTAGCATGGTAGGCACGCTCGGATATGAAACGAAGTATCGACACCCTAATGAATCATGAAATAAATGTTTGCTGCGGCAAATAACTTTGAAGGTTTTCTAAGGCTGACGGCTGGACTCGAGGAATCGCCCGCCGCGGCTTTGACTGGTCGATGACAGCGATGTTGCGAGTAGGCTACGCCGGTATTAGGAGTTGGTTATCAGAGATAGTGCCCTTCTAGACTGGCTGAGGTTTAGAAGAGATACAACGGTGGAATTTATTGGTGCCACTCATGACTTGTTGAAGGAAATGGAGACCCGTGCGCATTGGCGAGAAGTCAACTAAGACGCTTGAACGAGAATCTGGCCACCGAACGATCTGGAACTCTACGTTAAAGCATTCAAGAAGTCTTTAGAAATCTCGGACCCATCATAAAACTCGCAAAACCCGTCAGAACCTAAACAAAAGATCCTACGCGTATCATTATGGACTAGTGCGTGACTCTTGCTCCATTCAGTCGCTCAGTCGTCAATCTGTCTTGAGAAGAACTTCTCTAGACGTTTTTCACGAAGCTACCAGCCGTCTCAAAGTTTTCAAAGGGAGCCCAGCCGTAGCAATAGTATATGAAACCTGTCGGATTCGCCTTAGCTATCTTAGCTAAGGTTTCCTCAATCTCGGCCCGTGTAATATTCCATAGCTGTACTCCGACGTATACGTCAATTTGTTTCTGAATCTCTCCCATAGCCTTCAACGTTTCATTATATACGAAATCTGATGGAAATCCTTCAGTTCGAAATTGAGTCAGGTTCTTTGGCCCTCTGAAACCGAAAAATCTGTAGAATAAGCGCAAGCATTTGTCTACCTCCAGATTTGGGATAATTCCTCGAAGTTCGTCGAATAGAGCTGATATATCGACTCCACCGCCAAGCTTGTGATAGGGAAATAGTTTCAACGAGTCGCAGAGTCTGCCAAGATTCCTATAGTTTTGTCCGAGTAGCCATGAATAGGAGGGCGGCCACAGATCCAGACAGAACTCAACTCTATCATTCGTCGCTCTTGCAGAGAACTGAACTTCCTCAACCAAGTCATTAATGCTTGATTGTCTAAACTGAATCCATTCGGCGAGATCATCGTTGTCGATGAAGAACTTTGCGACATCAAGGCACCCCGTTCTAATAGAGTCATACGTTTCCACCACTGTCAGTAGCTTAGTCTTCGCGACCTTCAAAATTTTTCTAAGTTCGTTTCGGATATGTAAAAGGTCAAGTCGTTTTTCTCTAGCCTGGCGTTGGCAGTTCCGACAAAAACAACTGAATGCATCGCCAAAGTCATTCTCTCTGCTGATTCGAATAGGATATCTGATTCTGTCTAGGAAAAGGCCGGAAACTTCATATTCTCCCAGTATGTTCTTGACTATTCCCACTAGGTAGTTCCTTACATCTCGACTATTTGGACACAGCCAGCCGGAGACCCTATTTCCAAAGACGTCAATCATATTGTGCGTAGGATAAGTGGAAGCTACTACTGGGTCGTTGAGAGCGATAATCCATGGAAAGACATTCATGCCAAGCGAGCCAGCAGCCTCTGTTGTAGCTTTCAAAGCGTCGAATTCGGTCATGCCTTCTTCCGTTGTCCTAAGTGGCCTTAATTTGGTTTTCTCGTAGTAGTGATTTTGGAATTCAAAGTATAACCCGCCTTTCGAGAAGTACACAGACCTCTTTGGGTTGTGTGGAAGCGTACCTCTCGGGTATGGATGCCTCTCTTCAATGTAGTTTGCAGTTGGAAATACGTTTGTCACATGAGCTTTCTCGTGCATGTTCTTTAGGACTGTTTCTGCTCCTTCGTCCTTTAGATCGTGAGCGTGAACTTGCATACCAACAAACCACTTTCCCTTCAAGCCTACTCACCAATCATCGGTCATTTTCCTGGATATGACTCTATCTCATATATTCGATTTTTCTGAATGAAGAAGCAGTTTCTCAGGTTTGGTAACAAAGAATGAAGATGGGAGACGCTACCAGAATTCTAGGCCTCTCCTCTCTTTAAGCGAAATGGCGCTTATGAGTTCATAAGTAGATTTGCTCATGGTAGTCGCGAGTGAAGCCATCTTTTCTTCCGCTATCTCTCGAGGAGCGCCTAGGACTATAGCTTTAGTCACACAAAAGTCAACGCATGCCGGTTCGCCCTTGCAAAGATCACATTTTATCGCAATCTTCGATTGTTCATCAAGTGTGATCGCACCGAACGGGCAGGCATCTACGCATTTTCCGCATGCTATGCATTTCTCCGAGATGACTACCCAGAAGTTACCCTTGAGCTCCTTCCTGATGGCTCCTGTAGGGCACACGTCTGCACACGGTGCTGGTTGGCATTGCCTGCATGTCAATGGGACATCTATGTTAGGAAATCTCTTCAGCACTCTTATTCTCGCCTTGCTCGTTGAAAATACACCTTCATTCCTCATTGAGCATGCCAGTTCACACAATCTACAGCCTGTGCATATCTCAGGACGGACTATTATCCTCATGCGGCATACTCCTCTCTTTCGAGATCGCGGGCAACATCGCTCAATCCGAGCTCGTGCAGCTTCGCTCTTGTTGGAATACCGTTCTTGTCCCATCCTCTAATGGCATAATATTCGTCTAGCATCTTGTTCAAGTCTTCAGGTTTGACATAATGGCCTTTGGAAGGGCCACTTGGCATAGGCTCTTCCATTGATCTTCTCGGTAAGGTATCGTCTTTTCTGTTCAAATGCTCTCTCGTATTGAAAGCTCTGGTCAGGTTGTAGATTCTTTCGCCGGTTCGTAGCATCCGTTCCATTGTTATGTTCCATCCTGTTGCGGCTGAAAGTAACTTGTCGAAGCTCTGTGTGTAGTATTCACATGTTCCCAATGTGAATCTCATCGCTTGCATGTTTTCTTGCCTGAATACCGTTGTCGCTTTGTCTTTGGTCGAGAATCTATCTAGTTTACCGAAAAGCTCCTCGCCGATCGGCCAACATCTCAAGTGGCAACCTCCTCTATCCGATGTCGCAAATGCCAATGCCATACCCAACGTTCCTCTGGGTTCGTAGCCTGGCAACTCCATTCCCTTTACGTGCATAGCGAAGTCTTGCGTTCTCTTGCCAAGTTTCTCAGAAACTCTCCTTACTCCTTCCGCGAGTAGGTCTCCAATGCCTTCTCGTAGCGCTATCTTCCTGATCGTTTCAATTTGAGCATCACAATCGCCGAAAGTGAGTTCGATTCCATTCGTATCCTGTTTGCTGATTATGCCTTTCTCGTAGCATTCCATCGCGAATCCTATTACAACACCCACTGAGATGGTATCTATGCCGTATTCATCGCATAAGAGACTTGCCTTCGTTATCGCCTCTGGATTGTCTACGCCGCAGTTCGATCCAAGCATGCATACCGACTCGTATTCAGGACCAGTATGAACAGTTCCTGCATATGGTCCGCTCCTAACCAGACTAAGTTTCGCGCAAGGGACAGGGCAACCGAACCCCGCCTTTTCAGCTATGTATACGCGCTCCCTAAATGCCTCCCCTCTGATCTTGTCCGCGCCCTCAAACTCTCCAGTGAAGAAGTTACGTGTCGGCAATATTCCATATTCATTGAAGATAGCAACCCCGTTAACGGTCCCGTAGAGTATTATGTTTGTCATGAGAGGATCGTTTTTCGCTGCCGCCTCGCTGAAGTGATCGGCCATGTCTTGTCTGACGACTTCTTCAAATTTCGTAACATCACGAACCTCTATGCTACCGCTCCCTGTGATAGCGATTGCCTTCAATTTCTTTGATCCCATCACAGCGCCGCCGCCGCCCCTTCCCGCTTGGTCCCGATAGAGGTCGTAGGATATACAAGCGTATCTCACAAGATTCTCGCCTGCTTGACCTATCGTAGCCACATGAACATCCTCATCGCCCAAATCCTTACGTATGTTTCTGACACACTCGTGAGTATTCATGCCCCATAAGTGCTGCCCGTCTCTTATCTCAACCTCATCATCTTCTATCCAAACGTAGACTGGTTTCTTCGATACACCGCCTATGACAATGCCATCGTAGCCAGCAAACTTCATCTCTGGGCCGAAATCTCCTCCCGCACCTGAGTCGCACCAAATCCCAGTAAGAGGCGATTTAAACGTTACACAGTGCCTTCCAGACATCGAGGCTGCTGTGCCTGTGAGAGGACCGGTCATGAAGGTGATCACGTTTTCGTAGCTCAGTGGATCGATGCGAGGCTTCAAAATATCGTATAGCGTTCTTGCCCCGAAACCTTTTCCTCCAATATAGGTTCTTGCAAACCTCTCGTCCAGCAGTTCTTTTCTAATCTTTTGTGTCGACAAATCGACATAGACAATGGCTCCAACGTATCCTCCAACAAACCCTTTCTCCATTACTGCCCAACTTCCTCCTTTGCAACCTCGAAGTTTTCGAACGGTGCCCATCCATAGCAATAGTAGATAAGCCCATTGGCTCCTGCTCTCTTGGCGGCTTCAATCTGGCTCCGTACTTCCTCCGTACTGGCATTCCAAAGCTGGATTCCTGCATACACAGGTACTTTCGTTCCTAGTTCCCTTCTCGCTCTTGAAATTTCAAAGTAGGTATATTCGGACGGCAGTCCGTTTCTAAGTTCATTCAGCGATTTGGGTCCTGTTATGCCCAGCAGTTCATAGACAAGATCTAGACACTTGTTTTCTACTTGGGACAGATCAAGGCTTTCAAATTTCCTAAGGATATTCACGATCATGTTGCCTCGCAACTTTGGATAAGTTATTGGTTTCACCCAGTCGCAGCAATTCCTAAGCTCCTTGTAATCCTGACCCAGAAGCCATGAATAGGAGGGTGGCTGAGTGTCTAGTCCGACTTCTAGCCTTGGGTCAATTTCCTTCAATAGGCGATGAACCTCAGCAACAAATTCTGTTATGGTATCTATTCTAAACCTCAGCCAATCGAGAAGGGCACTATCTCTAATAAACAACTTCAACAGATCGAAGTTCCCGATCTGGCCCGAGAGCCAGTTTCTCAACTGCTCAGCTGTTAAGGAACGCACAAGTCTTTCAATCCTTACCGCTGCTTCCTTCATCAACTTCATATTGTACCCGTTTTCTCTGGCCATTCTTGCACAATTCGTGCAGAAACAAGAAAAGACCATACGCTCGTCGAGTCTGGTGTATCGGAACCTGTCGAGGAAGATCCCATCAATGTCGTGACTGGCCGCTAAATCTTTTATCAAGGCAGAGACGTATTTCCGTACCTCGGAATCATTTGGGCATAGCAGACCTGTGGTATCGCGTTCTCCGTGAACATCTACTCTTAGATGTTGCGGGTGTTTTTTCCCTATCAACTCATCCTCAAAACACTGAACCCAAGGGTATACCTTTATTTCGTTCTCTTTCGCTGACTGTACCACTGTTTTGACTACATCCAAGTCGGCCACTACGTCTTCTTCTGTTCTCAGCGGCTTTATTTTGCAGGCACTGTAGAAAGCGGGGTCGGGTTTGAAGTACAGCCCCCCCCTCGTCATATAAGTGCTCCTCTTTGGGTTGTGAGGGAGTTGCCCCGGCGTCAAAGGCTGTCTTTCTTCCACGTAGTTGGCTGTTGGCACGACAGCCCCTACGCCGCCTTTTTCCATCATATTACCAAGAACCTTTTCAACACCTTCATCTTTGAGGTCGTGCGCATGAACCTGCATGCCTACAAAATCCATCTTGGTTACCATGGCCTCGTAATGGATTTGCAATCTTTAAGAAGGTTTTGGACAGTGTCGCATCAGGAATGTGCCCAGTAAGCTACTGCAATTCTGTCTCCTTTCATGGCCTATTCGACTAGATTAAGGCTCGGGTTTCCGAAGCTTCCTGTTATGATAGCCAGATCTTCAAAACGATTTACTTTATTAGAGCTACAGTCGTGGTCACTGTCTTGCTTGAGCCGAAGATAAGACTTTGCATGAACAAAATACCTTGCTGCAAGATAGTCGTTGACGAAAGATTCTAGGGAAGAAACTTTACTCTGAACCTGATAAAATTGTTGCCTATTTAATCCTGGCTTCAACTCGATGAAGATTAGAGGAATCGAAAGAATCGGATAGCGATTGCAACGTTCCCGTCGCTTGTTACAAAGCTTAAGTGCAGTGAATCATCGTTGACGGCTACATCACCTTTAGGCCTATCCAAGGCTTATAGCCATTTAGTGCGCTATCCTCGTCCATTAAGTCAAATTATAAAAGCAGAGCGCTCCAGGAATACATCATGTTTGATTGATTCTTTCAGACTCTTCATGAGTTATGACATATGAATAGGAAAGTAATGGATCCTTGCTTATTTCTTCCAGCTCTCTAAGACGTCTTTGTTTTTCATTAATATCACTTAGACGAAGTATATCTTCAATCTCCTCAAGAATTATCCTCTCCAAAGAAATCTTAAGCAATTTTGATCTTGTAACGGCCTCCGTACAGAATCTGTACTTCTGACGAAGTTTTATGAATTCTTCAGAGGACCGCAATATCGCATCCGTCAAATCCTCTACTGTAAAGTTTCTAGTTTCATAACTCATCCAATCCCTCCAGCTTGGCGATAACATTGCATTATAATAGTCCTTGAAATTCCTAAATCGCAAAAGGTATCCGTATGCTTCAGGCATGTCAAATGCTAACGAGCCTGGGTCTAGTAGCAGCATAGGGCCAAATTGAACCCCTACCCATCTTCTGAACGTACTCATTCGAAGCAGTTTGTCCCAAAGGCCCCATGTCTCCTCTAGTGTTTGCCAGTTATCTTCGGCTAAGCCGATCATAAAGAAGAAGAATATGGGAATCTTATATCTTAAGCAAGATCTAGCAGTTTGCAGGAGGGATTCATTGGAATAATAGCGGCCATGCGCTTTTCTCACATTCTCTGATCCGGATTCTGGAGAAATGGTTAGCGTTACCTGACCTGCAGGTTTGAACTGCGACAGATAGCTAATGAACGCACTGTTTGCCGGATAGAAGAGCTCTATTGTCACATGTTCAATGTTAGACCAGTTCTCTCGATGCAAAGCTTTAAACAAATCTTTCCAGTAATGCGAGCCAGCCATTCGAACATCTTGAAATAGGAAAACGGAATTTATCTTTCTCTCATCAAGACGTTTGAAATCATCTACTATTCTTTCTACGCTCCTGAAAGCAGGCGTTATTCTACGCATCAACTTTCGATAACTATACGCAGAACCTCCGCATGTGACGCAGTTAAATAGGCACCCTCTACACACAGGTATCTCCCAGACTTTCTTCATCTTTGAGCCGATCTTTACCTCAAATAGTTGTTCACTTGATTCAATCAAATCCAGTCTAGTGAACTCGAACTGGTCCAGGGTTTTAGGCGGTACGGCTTCTGGACTAATTTGAACTTTCCCGCTTTCTCGTTTATATGTTAAATTTGGCACATTTGAAAGATTCTCGCATCTTTCCCATTCCTGTACTAATTCAACAATGGGCGCTTCGCCTTCACCGCGTACAACAGCGTCTATAAATGGATATTGATCCACCAGCTCCAAATCAAAACACGTCGCGGTCAGCCCTCCCAAAACGACCAATGAATTCGGATGATGCTCTTTACATATCCGAGCGATTTCTACAGCCCCTTGTGAATGAACACACCAATGCAAATCTATACCGAAAACTCTAGAATCTATTCGGTTAATATGATGTTCAACATCAAACTTCTTGTCGGTAAGCATTTTGTCTGCCAAGTTTATTATCTTGACCTTATAACCCAACTTATCCAATTGATCAGCAATACTCACTAAACCTATCGGAAACATGGTAAAAACTGGGGTGAACCGTACAGTCTTCGCTATTTGGCCTGGGAACCATACCCTCTTTCTGAAATCGAAGATGCTTGGAGGATGTAGAAAAACGGCATCAAAATTCACTTAAACCACCGACATACATGCTTATGATATTAGCAAAATAGGGTTTTCTGATCAGCCTTTTTTCAGTTTGGATTTGGTGCTTGACCCAATTTTGGCGAGGAAAATCCGTCCAAGTTGTTTTTAGTGATCATTTGAAGATCCATGGGAGGTTTGGCCTAGACCTTGAAGGATAGCGCGGCAGATGGTGACAGCCGAACCTCCTAAGGAACAAGTTATACGGCGGAAAGCTGTAGGTCCGGGGTTCGTTCGAATCCCCGCAGGCCCGTCAAATCCGAATGGTTGAGATGTTTCTAGGATCGGCCGCAAGATTTGAACCCGGATTGTTGGGTGAAGAGCGATTGAAATTTTTAAATACCAAGTCACCTGATCTATTTGGCGCGCTTGAAACAAGGGTGAAAGAGGAGTTCTAGGCTCCATAATTGAAGTGCTAGTGCCCGCCCGGAGCTCCGAACCTAGAATGAAACCAATTCTAGCAACAAAAACGCTCTGAAACCCTGCGATCCGGCACTCTCGGCTTAGTCGAAAAGAGAA
>Ga0315312_1002295_pt1 | contig 13404 bp, 8 predicted proteins | sample TDP7_MG_FD_203629 | JGI IMG/M metagenome (GOLD analysis project Ga0315312, IMG submission 203629) | Freshwater sediment microbial communities from Lake Towuti, South Sulawesi, Indonesia - TDP7 | ecosystem: Environmental > Aquatic > Freshwater > Lake > Sediment | place: Indonesia: South Sulawesi... | reverse complement strand
CTACACCGCGAGATGTTCAATACCTTTGAAATGCTTGGTTTGGCCGCTTGAAGGCATTTGCTTCTTACCAACATGTTGGTATTAGTTGCGCAGTAAGCGCCTAATATGAACGATCATTGGGACAAATTTCAAAGAATTATTGCTGCGCGCAAGGAACTTATCGCAGGTCTTCCCGAACCCTCCCTCTGGAAGGCAGAAGAGGAAGGGGGCTGTGGAGTCACGGGTTTTGCCTGCTCCATCCCAGTGAGCGGCCGCCATATCATCGCGCCGTCTTGTCAGATGCATAATCGTGGAAATGGCAAAGGCGGGGGGATCGCTGCCGTAGGCCTCTCGCCAGAGGACCTGCAAGTTCCCAGGGAGGTGCTGGAGGAAGATTACTTGCTGCAGATCGCCTTCTTGGACCCCGCATGCCGTCTCTCCGTGGAGCAATCCTTCATCGAACCTTTCCTGGAAGTTCATCAGGCGGAGCGAATCCCCACGGTTAGAGATTACCGAGAAATCAGAGGCCTGGAAGTAAAGCCTCCCGATGTTTTCCGTTATTTTGTGCGGGTAAATAAAGGGGCGTTGAGTGATTTCATAGCTCGCAACCACCTCCAAGGAATGGACCCGCGCAGGGCCGAAGACGAGTTTATTTTTCAAAACAGCTTCCAGCTCAACCGGCAATTCTATGCCTCCTTGGGGGAGAAGAAGGCTTTCGTTCTTTCTCATGGGCGGAACATGATGATTCTGAAGATTGTGGGCTATGCCGAGCAGGCCGCGCAGTACTATAAACTGGAAGATTTCCAAGCCCACATCTGGATCGCCCACCAAAGATATCCGACCAAAGGCCGGGTCTGGCATCCCGGCGGGGCGCATCCTTTTATCGGAATGGATGAAGCCCTGGTGCATAACGGGGACTTCGCCAATTATCATTCGGTTTGTGAGTACCTGCGGCAGTGGAATTTAATCCCTCTTTTCCTCACGGATACCGAGGTCTCAATTTTGCTCTTTGACCTCTTGAATCGCATTTTTGGTTATCCTCTGGAATACATCATCGAAGCGCTAGCGCCAACCACAGAAATGGATTTCGACCGTCTACCTCCGGAGAAACAACAAATTTACCGGGAGATTCAGAGCATCCATATTCACGGGTCTCCTGACGGTCCCTGGTTCTTCATTATCGCTCGGAATGAACCCTACAAGAAATGTTATCAGCTGATCGGCATCACGGACACGGCCATGCTCCGGCCCCAGGTTTTTGCCCTTTCTGAAGGACGAGTCCAGATCGGCTTGATCTGCTCAGAGAAACAGGCAATCGATGCCACCCTGGAGAGCCTGGGCCGGGAAGATGCGCGTTTTCATACCGTGGCCGATAAGTATTGGAATGCCCGGGGAGGCAGCCATACCGACGGAGGAGCCTTCATCTTCTCCATTGGAGAAAATGGAGATGGAGCGGGCAAAGTCCTGAGCTGTATGGATAAGTTTGGCCGGGCCGTTTTCGCTCCCCCAGGCCAGGTCTCCTGGAACCACAAGCCCAAGATCCTCCCGCCAGAAGAGAAAGAGGCTCTCGGCAAAGAGGTCAGCGAAAAAATTCGGTCTGGCGATGCCTCGGCTTTCTTTCAGTTTTTCAGAGGTCGCCTTCCTGGATGGAATTATGAAATCTTCCAGGCCTTCTGCCAACAGCTCGGGCAGATGGCTAACGCCAATGACGCTGTCAAATCCATGGTGATTGAAGCTCTGACTCTTTTCATGAATCGCAGGTATGATCCAGGGGCGAAGCGCAGAAGCTGTTTACTGGAAATTTTGCGGGAAGAGTTGGAAAAGATCTTTTGCGCATCTCCAGCTTTGAATTCTAACCTGGGCGGAGCCTACAGAAGGATTGATTGGCAGAGCCGGGAAGGGCTCAGAAAGCCCCTGGCGGGAGAAAAAGTTCTCATCTTGGATGCCAGAGACTTTCCTCCTGAGGGAGAAGAGAGCGCAGCTCGCCTCTTGGTCCGTGCCTACATGAGTGGATGGAAAAAATTCATTGTCTATGGATGCCAGGGGCAGCGCTTCTTCGGTTGCGGACTGGGCCCGGGAACTCAGACAGTGCAGATCGATGTGTATGGGAGCTCGGGAGATTACCTGGGATCGGGCATTGATGGTCTGGAAATCTCCGTGCATGGAAACGCTCAGGATCAGTTAGGCCAGATCATGAAGTCAGGAAAGATGGTCATTTATGGGGATGTGGGCCAGACTTTCCTTTATGGTGCCAAGGGGGGCACCGTTTACGTTTTGGGAAATGCCGCCGGCAGACCGCTGATTAATGCCGTCGGAAGACCCCGGGTCGTGATCAATGGGACCTGCCTCGATTATTTAGCCGAATCTTTTATGGCTGGGGATCCGCACAATGGAGGAGGGTTTGTGATTTTGAATGGAATGGAATTCGACGAATATGGAAGATTGCGGGAACAATCCACTCCTTACCCGGGCTCCAATTTGTTCTCCTTGGCTTCCGGTGGAGCCATTTATGTTCGCGATCCCCATGGTCGGTTGGAAGAAGAGCAACTGAACGGCGGCGAATTTGCCCCTCTCACGGAAAAGGACTGGAAACTAATCCTCCCCTATCTTCGCGAGAATGAACGGCTTTTTGGAATTTCCGTGGAAAGAGACCTCTTGGCCTTCGATGGTCAAAGGCGCAAGCCAGAAGAGGTCTACCGGAAGGTGCGAGCAGTGCAGCTAAGCGTTCTGTCTTCCACCAAAATAGAGGAGTGAAAGGCTCCGCTCTCCCTCTGCCTTCCTTCGATTACTGCATCATTTTGCTGAAATCTTTTCTTTTGACAGAGCCCTTATCTTTGTCTATGATGGGGATAAAAAATTCCGATCATCTCCAAATTAGTTGAGGGCCAAAGAGCTGTCATATTTAAAATGTCCGGTGATTTCACGGTCCCGGGAGGAAAGTCATCTTGCTTGCAATCATGAGGCGTCTATCTTTCCTTAGCTGTGGCGGGGGGGTTCTGCTATTTCTCCGAAGCTTTCTTTTTACGCCCCCGCTGTGCTTTACGGAAGGCAAGCAGGGGGTTTAGGGAAAGCGGATATCCCGGCCGATGATTGCGGCGCAATCTGCCTTTCCTTCCGGGCCCTGGGCAGGCTCTTATTAAAAATTTAATCAACTAATTTGGAGAAGAACCAAAAATTCTACCTTGAACGAAAAGAAGGCTTCTATGAGGCTTAGCGAACGGATCAGCCGCTGGATTCGGGAGCAGGTAGAAGGCGCCGGGGCCGCGGGCATCTTAATAGGCCTAAGCGGAGGAATCGATTCCGCAGTCGTGGCGGTTTTGGCCAGACGAGCGATGGGAGATCATGTCCTGGCCCTCCTCTTGCCTTGCCATAGTAGTTGGGAGGATGACCGGGATGCCCTACTGTTGGCAGATACGTTCGGGATTCGTTGGGAGCGAGTGGACCTTTCTGCGGTTTACGATGCTTTCCTCCAGCAGCTTCCCGATGGAGGGGAGATGTGCCGGGCAAACCTCAAACCTCGCCTAAGAATGGCTGCCCTCTATTACTTCGCCAATAAACTAAATTATTTGGTGACTGGAACCGGAAACAAGTCTGAACGGTTAATGGGCTACTTTACAAAATTCGGGGATGGGGGTGTAGACCTTTTGCCCCTGGGAGATTTAACTAAGTCTCAGGTGCGCAAATTGGCCGAAGAATTAGAAATCCCTTCGCGAATCATCGAGCGAACGCCGAGCGCAGGCCTTTGGGCTGGGCAGACCGACGAAGAAGAGATGAACATTCGGTATGAAGACCTGGATAGAATTATCATGGCTATAGAAAAAGGGGAAGAAGGAAACTTTCCCAAGGCCCAATTGAGCTATGTGAAGGGGATGGTCGCCCGGTCGAGGCACAAACGCAGTTCCCCACCCATTTTCCATTTAAAATCCGCCTGACTGGCCCATTAAGGAAAAAATTCTAAATGCCGATAAGGGTTTAGAGGTTGTTTTGGAACATGAGGGGTGCTATAATAGCTAAATTTTAGGGAATTGCGCGGGAAAATACCCAGGGGAGAAATTCCCTTGAATTTTCGGGGCGGTAAGATTTTTTTCTATCCTGATTGAGAAAAATGGGTGGTTTATTAAAAAAAGTGGAAGAATGGGTGAATTATCTCAGGAAATTCATCCAAAAATTTTCTAAAGAGGAAATAGGACATAAAGGCCTGGATGGGCGGAAGAGGCTGCTGGATATTGAGTACTTAGAGAAGCGAGACTGGCAGCTCTGGCTTCTGGCCATATTCATAATTCTGGTTCTCACTCTCTTCATCGTCATCAACTATTTTCATGAACTAAGCGGCTTCCCCCGTCAGTTTCTCAAAGATTTAACTTTCTTGAATATCTACATCACCGGGTCAGCAGTCCTTATCTTGACATTCTGTATCTATATCCTGCGGAAGAATGGGGAGATTCGACGCCTGCGCAGAGAAATTTTTGGTCAAAGGATTAGGATGCAGGATATGGTGGGATCTTTGGAAGAAGTGGGAGCCATCTTCCAGATTAGCTCGCTGATCGGCGCCCACAAAGACTTGGATAAAATCCTGGAAGTGGTTGCGCGGGAGTCCCTTCAGTGCCTGAGGGCGGACCGTTCCGCTGTTTTTCTCCTGGATGGGAAAAGCGGGATTCTGAAAACCCAATTCGCCTATGCTCCTGATCGACAGAATGAGCAGGTGAGCCTCTTTGAGGAAAGGGAGGTGGTGCGGAAAACCGTCAGGCAGAGGAGGTCTCTCTTGCTCCGAGAGCCGAAAGATTTCTCTGATTTCTTTAAGTACGAACAGCGAGAACACAAGGTCACTTCGCTCATGAGCATTCCCCTTTTTTCGCAGCACAAAGCGATTGGCGCCCTCAGCTTGGTTCTGATAAATGGAGACCGTCCCTTCGATGACAAGGATATGCAATCCCTTTCCATCTTTGGCAACCAGGCTTCCATCGCCATAGAGAATGCCTATTTGCTCGAAGAGCTGCGTAAGGGGGTCAGTTTTCGGAAGAGTTACGAGCGATATTTGGATGATATCCTAAACCAATTGCAAAACCTTTCGGAAGAGGAACGCCGCCGTATCGAGGAACATATTGGAAGATTGCTACCAGGCCAGACCCCCGAGGAGAAGCAGCTTGCGGAGGAGCCCGTCAAAGAGAAGGGAACAGAAGTGGAGGAAGACATCCAGTGGGCGGCAGAATTAGCAGCTTTTCGGGGACAGGATGAACGGGCAGAGGAAATGATCCGGGTAGAGTTTGCCGACTCCTCTCTTGGCTTCGCCGATGATTTGACCACTGCCGGAGTGTTTATCCGGACGCCTAACCCGATGGAGCTGGGGGAGCAAGTCCTCCTGAAACTTCATATTTTGGATGGTGCGGAGCCATTGGAGGTGGCCTGCAAAGTGATCTGGACGAATAAGTATGGGAAAGAAAGCCAGTACTTGCGCCGGGGCATGGGGGTGAAATTCTTAAATCTCGAGCCGGAGGTCCAAAAGCGCATCGAAGAGTATGTCCAGTCGCAGAAGAAAAAAGAGGTTTACGCCAGAGAAGAGAAATCCTCTGTAGAAGTTGAAGGCAGTAAGAAGAAAGTAAAAGGGTTTAGTTAGACCATGGGAATTTTCCGCTTCCGGGCTGCTGGAGAGATCATTTTTGGAGCAGGGGCCATTGAGGACGCGGGCTCCATTATCAAAAAGCACGGAGGAAGGAAAATCCTGGTGGTGGTGGACCAGGGGTTCGCCAGGGCCGGCCCCCTAAGAAAGGTCACCGATGCCTTAGAAAAGGAGGGGTTACCCTTCGTTCTCTTTGACGCCATAGAACCGGAGCCGCGAGTCGAGGTTGCTGACCGGTGTGCTGAGTTCGCCCAAAAAGAGAAATGCGACTTCGTCCTGGGTGTGGGTGGTGGAAGTGCCATGGATACGGCCAAGGCCGCGGCAATTCTGGCAACGAACGGAGGGCGAGCCAGGGACTATCAGGGGCTGGATAAAGTTCCCCAGCCTGGCTTGCCCAAAGGGATGGTGCCCACAACCGCGGGCACAGGGAGCGAGGTAACCTTCACGGCGGTCTTCATCAACGAGGAAGAGAAGAAAAAAGCGGGGATTAACAGCCCCTTTCTTTACCCGGAAATGTCCATCCTCGACCCCGAACTTACTCTAAGTCTCCCAGCTGCGGTCACTGCTTATACGGGTATGGATGCCCTCACTCATGCCATCGAATCCTACACCTCCAAGGCTGCCAGCCCAATCTCCGAAATGTTCAGCTTGGAGGCGATCCGGCTGGTAGGGAAGAGCCTGCGCCAGGCTGTGGATCACGGATCCGACTTGAATGCTCGCTCAAATATGCTCTTGGGAAGCCTCCTCGCTGGCTTCGGCTTGGCGAATGCCGGCGTAACTGCGGCCCATTCTCTGGCTTATCCTTTGGGTGGGATTTATCGCGTCCCTCATGGCGTGGCCAATGCCCTGCTGCTGCCGGCGGTTATGGAATTCAATGCCTTTTCTTGCCCGGAAAAATTTGCCAGAGTTGCTAAGGAGATGGGTGAAAAGGTTGATGAACTTTCTGCCAGAGAGGCCGCCATTTTAGCGGTGGAATCTGTGAAGCGACTGGCCAGAGATTTAGGGGTTCCCCAGCGGCTAAGTGACATTGGCATTCCCAAACCCGCCATCCCAGGAATGGCTGAAGAGGCGATGAAAGTGGCCCGCCCCTTAGAAAACAACCCCAGGCCTGTATCCTTAGAAGAGACCATCCGGATCTATCAAAAAGTCTTTTAGCTTTTTAATCGTATAGGAAATTATAAAAATCTTTCACCGCAGAGCACGCAAAGAACGCAGAGTCCCATCATGCAAAAGACAAAATTCCAAAAAGTCAGATCTTTCTTGGGTTTTTCCATCTTAATTATTCTCTGCGTCCTCTGTGCTCTCAGCGGTTAATCTTTTATTTTTTATTAATTCACCAAAGAGTGCGCAGAGATCGCGTTCTCAGCGGTCTCAGCGGTGCGTGGTTATCTTTTTAGGAGGTCAAGGAGATGGGTGGAGCGGAGTTGATTGGAAAAGAAGAACGCGAAGCAGTTGCAGAAGTGATCGACCGGGGGGTTCTTTTCCGCTATGGCTTCAACGAGAAACGCAAGAATATTTTTACGGTATTGCAATTCGAATCCCAATTCTGTGAGTACATGGGCTGCTCCTATGCCCTGGGAGTCTCCTCCGGGTCAGCCGCCCTGCGCGTAGCCTTGGCGGCGCTGGGCGTGAAAAGAGGGGACGAGGTCATCACTCAATCTTTCACCTTTGTGGCCACGGTGGAAGCTATCCTGGAGGCCGGCGCAGTCCCGATTATAGCCGAGGTGGACAAGTCCTTGAACCTGGACCCTCAAGACCTGGAAGCCAAAATCACAGGCAGGACACGGGTTATCGTCCCTGTGCATATGCTCGGGGTTGCGGCCCGGATGGAGGAAATCATGGCCATTGGTCGAAAGAGGAATATTCCTGTATTGGAAGACTCCTGCCAAGCCTGTGGGTCGAGTTACCGGGGGAAGAAAACGGGAACGATGGGCGTCATGGGAGCTTACAGCTTCGATTACGTGAAAACCCTGACTACGGGAGAAGGGGGGATGGTGGTGACGAACGACAAGAGGCTTTACGATCTGGCTACTTACTACCACGACCATGGGCACGAGCACAACCCTGAACTTCCCCGGGGAGAAGATTCTCACAGCATCACGGGATTTAACTATCGGATGAATGAAATCCAGGGGGCTATGGGAAAAGTCCAATTGAGTCGTTTAGATTTTGTCCTCTCCCAGCAGCGGAGTCATAAAGCCGAAATCAAGAAGGCCATGGGGGAAATACCGGGAATAGAATTTCGAGACCTGCCCGACCCTGCGGGGGATGGAGGGGATACGCTAATCTTTTTCTTACCCGATGCCCAAGCAGCCAGGGCCTTCAATGAAACTTTAATCAAAGAGAAAATTGATACCAAGATTCTTCCCTCAGCCATGAACTGGCACTTTATCGGCAATTGGAACCACATCATTCAATACTGTCCGCCATACCGGACCGACGCCTGGCCGAAGTCAGAAGCTTTGCTGAAGCGGGCCATTGCCCTGCCCATCTCCGTGCGCATGACCGCAGAGCAGATTCGCCGGACCCTTGAGGGAGTGCGACGGGCGGCAAAAGAGGTTCTTTAACAACGAATATTCACCGCAGAGAACGCAGAGTCCGCAGAGAAATTCTCAATCAGATAAGGAAAATCTCCAGCCAAGATTTTTGATTTTTATACCCGGAAATTTGCATCTTCCCTAAGAGGGTTGTATTTAGATAATTAGATAAATCTCAGCGTCCTCAGGGATCTCGGCGGTGAAAAATAATAGAAAAGATATGAAAGTCTACGGTATTATTCCTGCGCGGTACGGTTCTACTCGCCTGCCGGGAAAGGTTTTGATAGACATTGCTGGCAAGCCCATGATCCAGCATGTTTATGAGCGCGCCCGCAGGTCTTCTTCCCTGGATCGTCTGGTCGTGGCCACGGATGATGAGCGCATTTTTGACCGAGTAAAGGGCTTCGGAGGGGAGGTTTTGAAAACTTCCCCTGCTCATCCTTCAGGAACGGATCGAGTGGCTGAAGCAGTCCAAATCCTGGGGGCCAGGGAAGCCGACCTGATCGTGAACATCCAGGGAGATCAACCGCTCTTTGAACCCGGGATGATCGATGAGGTAGTCAGACCATTTCGGGAGACTCGCCAACTGAAGATGGCAGTTCTGGTGTACCCCATCCATACCCTCGAAGATCTGGCCAATCCCAATGTGGTAAAAGTGGTTTTTGATAAGAGGGGGTTTGCCCTTTACTTTTCCCGCTCCCCCCTGCCCTATGTCATATCCACTTCTGGGACGGCGCGCTATTATAAACATATCGGCCCGTACGCCTATCGGATGGGGTTTTTGTTGCAGTTCACCCAAATGGAGCGAGGAGATTTAGAGCGTTGGGAGTCTCTGGAACAATTGCGGGCTCTGGAGAATGGGTATAGAATTAAGGTTGTAGAGACAAAATTTGACTCTCAGGAGGTGGATACCTCCGAAGACCTGGAGAAGGTGCGCAAGCAAATATCAGGGTAAGTGTGGATGATCGAAGGTGTACATTCTCTATAATTTTCTTCTCGGGCTATTCTGCCTGGCCGCACTTCCGTTGGTTCTTACCAAAATGATTTTTTCGAGGAAAAACCGGCTGATCTTCGCTCAGAAACTCGGTTTCATCCCCGAAGAAATACTTGCCAGAATGAAGGGAGAGCCGAGAATTTGGGTGCATGCTGTTTCAGGAGGGGAGGTCTCCGCCATTCATCCTTTACTCAGACAATTGCGGCAGGCTTATCCAACGGGATGTCTGCTTCTTTCTACGAGCACAGAGAGTGGGAAAAAGATCGCTACCGAGCGTGTCCCGGAAGTGACGGCTACTTTCTTTTTTCCCGTGGACTTGCCTTTGGTGGTTCGCCGGGTCGTTCAGCGGGTACGGCCGGACTTTTTCCTCCTTGCCGAGACAGAGCTCTGGCCCAATTTTTTGCGGATCGTGAAAGAAGCAGGGGCCCGGACCATGCTGGTCAATGGCCGAATATCAGATCGCTCTTTCAAGAGGTATCGCCAGACGAGGTTTTTTTGGACGGCCGTATTGGACTGCTTGGATGCCATGTCCATGATTCGGGTTCAGGATGGGGAACGGATCATCTCCATGGGAGCCAACCCCGTGAAAGTCTTTGTCAACGGCAATTGTAAGTTTGACCAGGCTGTTTTTTCCGCAGCCCCCGTCTTCCTGGAAGAAATGAGAAAGCTTTTGGAAATAGATGAGCCAGACCTTCTCTTCATCGCCGGCAGCACGCACGAAGGTGAAGAAAAAGCTGTGCTCCAGACCTTTTTGAAAATTCGCCAGAAATATCCTGAAATTATCTTAGTGCTGGCTCCCCGGCATGTGGACCGCTCGGCGCGAGTGGAAAAACTTCTATCCAGCTATGGGATGGATGATTTCGTCCGGCGGAGCCAGATGGGAGCAGGAGGGCGAAAAGGGAAGCGCGTTGTGCTCTGGGATACCTTTGGAGAACTCTTTAAAGTTTACAGCGTGGGGACCCTTGTTTTTTGCGGTGCCAGTTTAGTCCCCGGCCGGGGACAGAACATCCTGGAACCTGCGGCCTGGGGGAAGGTGGTACTCTATGGGCCATCGATGGAGGACTTCCTCGATGCCCATGAACTCTTGCAGAGTGTGGGAGCAGGCATCATGATCCGCAGCGCAGAAGAGCTGGCGCAGCGCTGTCTTTATCTCTTGGAACATCCCCAGGAACTGAAGAGAAGGGGCGAAGCTGGAAGAGAGGCGGTTCTGGCTCAACGGGGGGCAACGCAAAGAAACTTTGATCTGGCCAAAGAGCTGATAGAAGGCAGATAGAATTATGAGAAGAGAAAGGCCTAAAGCAATTCTGGCCTTGGAGGATGGAAGGGTTTTCGAGGGTTGGTCCTTTGGGGCTGCCGGGGAGCACTTTGGGGAAGTGGTATTCAATACCTCCATGACTGGGTACCAGGAAATTCTGACCGACCCCTCCTACAAAGGCCAGATCGTTACCATGACCTATCCTCTGATCGGGAACTACGGGGTGAATGAAGAAGACATTGAATCTACCCGACCTTGGGTGGAAGGGTTTGTGGTTAAGGAAAATTGTCCTTGGCCAAGTAACTGGCGCTGCCGGGGAAGCGTGGGGGATTATTTAAAACGTTATGGGATCATGGGCATGGAAGGGGTGGACACGCGGGCCCTGACAAAGCATATCCGCACCGCTGGAGCCATGCGGGGAATTCTTTCCACCGAAGACTTAGATCCTAATTCATTAGTGGAAAAAGCCAGGAGATCTCCAGCGATGGTAGGGAGTGATTGGGTGACAGCCGTCACATGTTCCGAGCGATACGAATGGGGCCAGAAAAAAGGGACGGGAGAAGGGCTTTGGGAATGGGGAAAAGGGCAGGGGGTTAACCCTGCCAGCCAAGAGAGATTTAAAGTCGTGGCGATGGATTTTGGAGTGAAGCACAATATCATCCGTCACTTGGCCAGTCGGGCATGTCAGATCTTGGTAGTTCCAGCTCAGACAGGCGCCGCGGAGATTTTAAGAGAAGACCCCCAGGGAATTTTTCTCTCCAACGGACCCGGAGACCCGGCGGCCCTGACCTATGCGATTGAAACGGTACGCGCCCTGGTGGGGAAAAAGCCGATTTTCGGCATTTGCCTGGGCCACCAGCTCTTGGGGTTAGCCATGGGGGGGAGAACATATAAATTAAAATTTGGCCATCGAGGAGCCAATCAACCCGTGAAGAACCTGCTCAACGGAAAGGTAGAAATTACCACCCAAAATCATGGGTTTTGCGTAGATATGGACTCGCTTCCAGCGGGCCAAGTGGAGATTACCCATATCAACCTCAACGACCAGAGCTTGGAAGGAATGCGCCACCGGTGGTTGCCGATCTTTTCTGTGCAATATCACCCGGAGGCTTCGGCGGGCCCGCATGACGCCGCCTATCTCTTCGATGATTTCGTTGCTTTGATGGAAAAATACTCGAAAGAATAATGCCCAAGCGTAAAGATATCAAAAAAATCCTGATCATCGGCTCCGGGCCTATCATCATCAGCCAGGCCTGCGAGTTCGATTACTCGGGGACTCAGGCATGCAAGGCTCTGAAGGAAGAAGGTTTCGAAGTCATCCTGGTCAACTCGAATCCAGCCACGATCATGACGGATCCCCAAATGGCTGACCGCACCTACATGGAACCCATCACGGCCGAGATTCTGGCCAAGATCGTGGAGCGGGAGCGGCCCCAGGCCCTGCTTCCCACCCTGGGCGGCCAAACAGGCCTGAATACAGCCATCCAAGTGGCCGAGATGGGTGTTCTGGGGAAGTATGGGGTGGAGATGATTGGAGCAAATCAAGAGGCCATCCGCAAGGCTGAGAATCGGGAGCTCTTCAAAGAAGCCATGGGCCGGATCGGGTTAGAGGTTCCCCGGAGTGGATTTGCCCATAACTTGAAGGAAGCGTGGGAAGTGGTGAAGGAAATTGGCCTGCCGGCAGTGATCCGCCCGAGCTTCACTCTCGGCGGGACTGGCGGGGGGATTGCCTTCAATATGGAAGAGTTTGAGCGTCTGGCTGCCCAGGGCATTGAGCTCTCTCTGATCCATGAGATCATGATCGAGGAATCGGTCATTGGCTGGAAGGAATTTGAGCTGGAGGTCATGCGCGACCTCAAGGACAACGTGGTCATCATCTGTTCCATAGAGAACTTCGACCCTATGGGTGTGCATACAGGTGACAGCATCACCGTGGCCCCGGCCCAGACCTTAAGTGACAAAGAATATCAGCGCTTGCGCGATGCGGCCATTGCCATTATCCGAGAAATCGGCGTGGAGACAGGGGGATCGAACATCCAGTTTGCCATCAACCCGGAAAACGGCCGCATGGTGATCATCGAGATGAACCCTCGGGTCTCCCGAAGTTCTGCTCTGGCCTCCAAGGCCACGGGGTTCCCCATTGCCAAAGTGGCGGCTAAACTTGCCGTAGGATATACCTTAGACGAAATTCCCAATGATATAACCCGGGAGACCATGGCTGCTTTCGAGCCAGCCATCGATTACTGCGTTGTCAAGATACCGCGCTGGGCCTTTGAAAAGTTTCCCAGTGCTGACCCTGTCCTGACCACTTCGATGAAGTCTGTGGGCGAAGCGATGGCCGTGGGAAGAACATTCAAAGAAGCTTTACAGAAAGCCATCCGTTCCCTGGAGACCGGCCGGTTTGGCTTGGGGATGGACGGCAGATGGGAGGCGCCGCCAGAAGCAGTTCGGGAGAAACTGGCGCTGCCCACGGCCGAACGCATTCTGTACGTGCGCACGGCTTTGAAAATGGGCATCCCACCAGAAGAGGTTGCTGAGCTGACCAAGATTGACCGCTGGTTCTTGGAAAATATAAAACAACTCTGTGATTTTGAGGAAGAGGTCAAACGATTTAGAATCGATGGCCGGGGACTTCCTGAAGATATGCCCAGGGAGCTTCTCCGCCAGGCTAAGGAGTACGGGTTTTCAGATGTCCAGCTCGCCTATCTTCTGGGTTCTGACGAGATGACCATCCGAAAATGGCGGGAGCAAAAGGGAATTTCAGCCACCTTCAAACTGGTAGATACCTGCGCCGCTGAATTCGAGGCATACACTCCCTATTATTATTCCACCTATGAGTCCGAAGACGAAGTGTGCCCCACGAGCAGGAAGAAAGTGGTGATCCTGGGGGGTGGGCCGAACCGTATCGGCCAAGGTATTGAATTCGATTATTGTTGCGTCCATGCTTCTTTCGCCTTGCGGGAAGAAGGGTACGAGACCATCATGGTAAACAGCAACCCAGAAACAGTTTCCACAGATTACG
>Ga0315312_1002294_pt1 | contig 13404 bp, 12 predicted proteins | sample TDP7_MG_FD_203629 | JGI IMG/M metagenome (GOLD analysis project Ga0315312, IMG submission 203629) | Freshwater sediment microbial communities from Lake Towuti, South Sulawesi, Indonesia - TDP7 | ecosystem: Environmental > Aquatic > Freshwater > Lake > Sediment | place: Indonesia: South Sulawesi... | reverse complement strand
ATAAAGGTAGCGGCGATACAAATCTGGCACGATGATAAAGATACTAATGAGGACCGCATTGCCCGGGCGGAGAAATTGATTGATTCGGCGGCTGATTGCAACCTGATTGTTTTGCCGGAGCTGTGGTATGTGGGTGTCTGGTCTTATGACGTTTATCCCCAATCAAGCGAAAAGATACCTGGACCAGTGGTCAGCCGTATTGCCGAAAAGGCGCGAAAGTTGAATGCCTACATTCTGGCGGGCAGCATCATTGAGCGCGATGGTGATAACCTCCATAATACCGCCGTTATGCTCGACCCACGCGGGAAAGTCATGGCTACCTACCACAAAATGCATCTTATTGGCGCTATGGGCGCGAAAGAGCCCGAAATGTTCAAACCGGGTGATAAGCTAGTTGCCGTCAAGACTGAGCTCGGTGTCCTCGGCTTGAGCGTCTGCTACGACCTGCGCTTCCCTGAGTTCTTCCGCAAGCTGGTTATCCAGCACGGTGTTGAAATTTTCCTTCACCCCACCGCGTGGCCCCTCGCCCGACTGGATGACCTGCGTGCTTACTGTCACGTCCGCGCCAGCGAAAACCAGTGCTTCCTCATCTCAGCGGATGTCGGTGGAAACAACCGGGACAATCCCTTCGCCGGGCACAGCGCCATCGTTGACCCATGGGGCAAACGCCTCGCCAGCGCCGGACTTTACGAAAGAGTGGTCAAAGCGGAAATTGACCTCAGCGAAGTTCACCAAGCTCGTCAAATGCTGCCCCTGCTTAAAGACAGAAGGCTTCCTGTATAGCGAGGAAAAAGATGCCCATTCTGATTACCGGCGGCACCGGTTTTCTGGGAACGGCTCTCGCCCGTCAATTGGTGCAAAGGGGAGAGGAGGTCGTCCTCTTCGCCACCACGCCCAGACTGGAACGGCTGGCTGATATCAAAGATAAAATTAAGTTCGTTCAAGGCGACCTCAAGGTCTGGAACGATGTCTTAAACGTCGTCAAAGACCATAAAATCAGCGGTATCTTCCACATGGGTGCTATGCTCAGCACACCGTCGGAAAAGAACCCCTGGGCTTCCTTTGAGACCAACGTTGCCGGGACGATGTATGTCCTGGAAGCGGCACGACTCTTCGGCGTGAAGAAAGTCTTCTTTGCCAGCACTAGCGCCACCTACGGTCTGGGCATTGGCGAGACGGTCAACGAAGCAACGCTCCAGCGTCCGACCAACGTCTACGGCATCGGCAAGCTATATGGGGAGCTTCTGGGCAGGTTCTATCGGCGGAAATTCGGTCTTGACTTCCGGGCTGTGCGCTACTTTGCTGTCATTGGTCCCGGGGCTCGGACTATCATGAGAACTCAGTATAACTCCTGGATGATTGAGAATGCCGCCCTCGGGAAACCCTATGAGTGCTTTGTTACGGAAGACATCCGGGTTCCGGTGACCTACTTCAAGGACGCTATTCGGGCTGCGGAAATGCTCTACTACGCCCCCCAAGAGAAAATCAAGAAGGTCTGCTACAATGTGGTCGGTGTTTCCCCGGCGCAAAAAGTAAAGGACCTGGAGATGGCGATTAAGAAATTCATTCCTGATGCCAGAATTACCTACAAACCTGACCCAGCCACCATGGAGATGTTCCGCGACTACCCGGTAAGGAAGGTTGACGATAGCCCGGCGCGGGAGGAGTGGGGCTGGCAGCCACTTTATACCAGCTTTGAAAAGATAGTCGCCGACTTTATTCAAGAGGTAAAAACACACCCCCGCTGGTACGGACTGTGATGAAAGCCCAGGTCCTGAAGAGAATCACTCAGGTTGAAAGCCGCCCTCTGGAAATGAGAGAACTGCCGGTTCCTGAGCCCGGAGCCAACGAAGTCCTGGTCAAAATCTCAGCTTGTGGCGTCTGCCACACCGAACTGGATGAAATTGAAGGCAGAATTCAGCCTAACCTCCCCGTGATTCCGGGGCATGAGGTAGTGGGCAGAGTAGAAAAGCTGGGCGCCGGAGCCACAAAGCATAAGAGTGGGGACAGGGTGGGAGTTGCCTGGATATACTCGGCATGCGGCAAATGTCGCTTCTGTAGCGAAGGCAACGAAAATTTATGCCCCGAGTTCAAAGGGACCGGCTGTCATGTCAACGGCGGCTACACCGAGTATATGGTGGTTTTAGAAGGTTTTGCCCACCCCGTTCCAGAAAGGTTCAGCGACTCTCAAGCGGCACCTCTTCTCTGCGCCGGTGCCATAGGATTCAGAGCGTTAAGGCTTGCCGGGATTAAGCCTGGGCAGACTTTAGGGCTTTTCGGCTTCGGGGCTTCAGCCCACATTGTCATTCAGGTCGCCCGATTCTGGGGCTCTGAGGTCTTTGTCTTCACGCGGAGCGAAGAGCACCAGAACCTAGCTAAAAAGCTAGGGGCGGCGTGGGTAGGAAAGGCAGGAGATACCCCGCCAGGCAAGCTAGACTGTGCTATTGACTTCACCCCGATTGGCGAAATAGTGCCCACCGCCCTGCAAGTCCTGGAGAAGGGTGGACGGCTGGTGCTGGCGGTCATCCGCAAAAGAAACCCCATCCCCCCTCTGGATTATGCCCCTTTATTGTGGGAGGAAAAAGAAATAAAGAGCATCGCCAACGTCACCCGTAAGGATGTCCGTGACTTCCTTGAGCTAGCCGCTGAAATCCCGATTGTCCCCGAAGTCCAGGAATTCAAGCTACAGGAAGCTAATGAAGCCCTGGTTTTGCTCAAGCAGGGGAAGATTCGGGGTGCTGCCGTTTTGAGAATGGACTAAATCTTCCCGTAGACGGCAGTTAGGTTGCGGCAGACTTCATTTCGCCGAACCGCATTACACAGGCTGTGGCGAACTCTAAGTTCTGTGGCTGAGGTCAGCAACATATTTAGAGTAAAGTTCCTTCGCCAGTGACTCGTCAATGGTGTTCTTTATGATGGCTCGACCGTCAGGGAACACAATTATCTCGTAACCAGCTATGCCGAAGCGCAACACAAACTTATTGTAGCTCACGTCTCCCAGCTTTTTCAGTTGCGCGGCGAGTTGTTCAAAGGCGATTGAGCTCACGCTGGAATCTACCACCTGAATCGCCCGAGTCTGTCCACAGAGAGAGGTCATCTTTACACCAGACGTCTTCTCCAAAGTATCGTATCTTCCGTGACAAGCCGGGCAGTCGCTACGGGGTTTTATGTCAATTAAATCAAAAGTTCGCTGCCAAACATCAACGATGACGAGTTCTCGGCTGACTTCAGCAGAGCCAATGAGAATCTTCATCGCCTCAGTGGCTTCCAAGGCGCCAATCAGAGCCGGAACGGTACCGACTATTCCCACTGTCTCGCAAGTAGGGGTTGTTTCCCGACTCGGCAAAATAGGAGCGATGCATCTCAAGCAGGCAGTCTCACCCGGAATGATATTCATAGTCATTCCTTTGGAGGCAATAGCACCCCCATAAACCCATGGAATCTTATGCTTGAGGGCAGCATCGTTTATCAGAAAACGGGTTTCAAAATTGTCCAACCCATCAAGGATTATGTCAGTACCAGAAATGAGTTTTTCAATATTGCCACTGTTGACATCAGCGACGATACCCTCAATTTCCACAGAGGAGTTGACTTTCTTAAGATGCCGTTGGGCAGCTATTGCTTTAGGTAGTTGGGCTTCTATGTCGTTCTCATTAAAAAGAACCTGGCGCTGCAAATTGTGGTATTCAATGAAGTCCCTATCAATTATTCTGAGCCTGCCTACACCCGCTCTGACCAACAACGAAGCGATGTTACACCCCAACGCCCCGCAGCCAATAATAACCACACTGCTCCTGCCCAACTTCGCTTGCCCCTCATCGCCGATACCAGGAAACACGGTTTGTCTTGAATATCTATGTCTCAGACGCTTGTTGATCACAGAGCTTCAGCCCCCCTGTCTACTTCCGACCTCAGCACAAATGTCAGCAAGGTGTGCTTGCGTCAGGCAATCTATTTTGTGCCAAAGTATTACCGAGCGCACACGAGGTGCTCCACATAATTATTGCTGGTTGTCACTCCTCTAGTCAAGAGCTCATAAGCTTCTGGTATAATAGAGTCGGGTTTTTAAATGCACCGCTTTTTTATTCCAAAAGAGTGGATTGCTGAGGAGAAAGTCCTGCTCAAGGGCGAGCGGGCACACCAGATTTGTCACGTGCTCCGCCTTAAGCCGCAAGACCACATCATCGTCTTGGACAACAGCGGCTGGGAATATGAGCTTGAAATTGAAAAGCTGAGCGGCGAGCTTGCTCAAGGCAGAATAGTGAGGAAGGACTTAAACACCAGCGAACCAGCTATCAGAATCACCCTCCTTCAGGCACTGCTCAAAGCCGATAAGTTTGAATTTGTCCTGCAAAAGGGGGTTGAACTGGGGGTGAGTTCTTTTGTTCCTTTCATTTCAGATAGGTGCGTGGTGCGAAAGCCAGGAGAAAACAAATCCCAGCGGTGGCAAAAAATAATCCGAGAAGCCGCCGAACAATCAAGCAGAGGGCTACTGCCCACCATCCACCCCGTGGTCTCTTTTGTTGAGGCTTGCCAACTCACTAACAAGCCTGCCATTCTGCTGTGGGAAGGAGAAAAGAGCCGTGGATTGCGCACTATCCTCAGAAAACAGCCTTTCTATGATGCGCGGGTTATCAGCCTCTTTATTGGTCCAGAGGGAGGCTTCCCCCCAGAAGAAGTAAGATTTGCTGAGTCAAGAGGAATAATTACCGCCGGTTTGGGACGCCGCATTCTTCGCGCCGACACGGCTGGGATTGCCGCGGTCAGTGCCATACTTTACGAGAAGGGCGAATTGGGATGAAGCTAGAGGTAGTTCCTCAGACCATTGACTGAAAAGTCCTCCAATAACACCGTCCTGCCGGACTTTCCCCTAAAATACGGGCTTTTCGACTGGCGAATTACGTGGAAATACGTATTCACTGGGACACCAGACAAAGCTACAGTTGTTAATAGCGAACTTTTGAGGATGGTGAGCTATGTCAAGAGCATTCTGGAAGGGTGTCATTAGCTTCGGACTGGTGGCTATACCGGTCAAAATGTATGTGGCTACGGACAGTAAGACGCTGAGCTTTCATCTGCTCCACAAGAAGTGCCTGACCCGACCGAAGCAGGTCCTTTATTGCGAGGCTGATAACGAATACTTCAACATGAAGGATACCGTGCGGGGCTATGAAGTTGCTAAGGAGCAATACGCCGTGTTGGATGAGAGCGATTTCAACAAAGTGCCGGTCAAGACTTCCCACACCATTGACATCTTCGGTTTTGTTGAAGCCAAAGAAATTGACCCCATTTACTACTACGGCAGTCACTACATTGAGCCCGAGGAACTTGGGGCTAAGCCCTTCCGACTTCTCCGCGAAGCCCTGGAGAAAACCGAGCGTGTCGGCATCGCCAAGGTAGCTTTCCAACGGCGCGAACACCTCTGTTGTCTACGACCCCTGGAAGATATTCTGGTAATGCACACAATGCACTTTCAAAACGAGATTATATCACGCAAAGAAATCAGCCCACCCAAACCCAAAGTTAGCGAGGCGGAGCTGGACATGGCGGTCTCCCTAATCAGGGCAATGGCGAAGACCTTCCAGCCGGAAGACTACAAGGATGAGTACCAACAGGCTCTGAAGCAGGTCATTGAAGCCAAGGTTAAGGGCGAGAAGGTTGTGGCACCCGTTTCGCCCAAGGTAGAAATTGGCGACCTTATGGCAGCCCTGCGGGCGAGTATTGAGGCGGCGAAAAAAGAGCCAGCCATCAGGTGAGCCCAAGCAGCTCTTTCATCTGGAGAGCGTTCCTTATCGGGAAGTCGGCATGCTTGTTCTTGAAGATAACGTGCACCTCTGCCGCTTTTTCCGCCATCTCCCTTATCTTCAGCACCCACTCCTTCAACTCATCTTCGCGGTAGAGATAATTGAACTTCGCGGTCGCGGGGATGCCTCTACGCTCCCAGTTCTCTTTGTTCCGACCGTGAAATCGGATAATGGCGATGGGTGTCGTAACCTCAGCAACTGCCGGCACGCTGGACTTAAATCCCTGAGGCTCGTCAACACAGACCAGGGCGATACCCAGCCGGCGAAGAAAGTCTAACGTCTCTTCTTTATGTCTCTCCAACCAGCTCCCCACCCGGAACTCTACCGCCACCTGATACGGTGACAGCCTCTCCCGGCAACTCGCAATGTAGTCGTAGTTCTGCGGATTGGGGTGAAACCAGGGCGGGAACTGAAACAGAACTGCACCGAGCTTCCCCGTCAAATGGAAAGATTCTATAGTGTGGGCAAATATCACCCAGAGCTCCTCAACTGCTTCTACAGGGAAGTGTTGCCAGTAAAGGTTAGTTTTACTCGGGAGCTTGTCGCCAAACTTCTCCCGTATGGTTCGGGGGAGAGAATTGAAGGGGGTGAGGTGCTGGGTAAAGAGGCTGAAGGCTTTCACATTGAAAGTAAAATCTTCTGGCGTGTTTTCCAGCCAGAGTTTCAGGTTGCGCTGGGTGGGGAAAAAGTGATAGCTTGAGTCTATCTCAGCAATGGGAAATTGGGAGGCGTAGTAGCTCAACCTAGCCTCGGGTGTTTTAACATCGGCTGGGTAGAAACCGCTCGGCACCAGCTCCGCCCAGGAAGATATCCCCACCAGAATTCGCCCCATAATAACCTCAAATATGGACAGTCGTGGTTAGCTATTATAGCATATTAATATGGGCCCAGAGCTGGATGAATACGAACGTAAGCGCCGTTTTGGTCGTACCCCCGAACCGCCACCGCAACGGCGGGCTGGGGAAGGACCCCTCAGTTTTGTCATCCAGAAACATCACGCCCGCCAGCTTCATTACGATTTCCGACTGGAACTTGATGGTGCCCTCAAATCATGGTCGGTGCCCAAAGGTCCTTCCCTTGACCCGGAAAAGAAGCACCTTGCCGTGATGGTGGAAGACCACCCTCTGGACTACGCTTCCTTTGAAGGTAGCATTCCCCAAGGTGAATATGGCGCCGGTGAAGTAATTGTCTGGGACAGGGGCACCTACTCGCCAGATGAAAAGGGCAAATTCCTGTTCAATGACCGCTCTCGGGCAGAGGTAGAAATAAGGGAAGGTCTGGGTAAGGGCAAAATCTCCTTTTTCCTGCGCGGTCATAAATTGAAGGGCTCGTGGACACTGGTCAAGGTTAAAAAGAGCGACCGAGACTGGCTCCTGATAAAGCACCGTGACGACTACGCCCAGCCCGATAGTGATATTTTGAAAGACGAGCGCTCGGTCTTATCAGGCAGAACGATAGAGGACCTGAAGGCAGGTCATCCCCCAATCTCTCCCCCTCCCACCCCACTCAATCCGAAAGAAATACGCGGCGCCCATCGGGCACCATTCCCAGCCTTTATTGTCCCAATGCTGGCGCACCTGGCTGATGCCCCCTTCTCCAACCCCGACTGGATTTTTGAGCCTAAGCTGGATGGCTACCGCATTATTGCCTATATCCATGATGGCAAGGTGGCGCTACTATCTCGTCGTGGTATCAACGTTACGGAGCAATATGCCCCGCTGGTGCCAGGTCTGAGCCATCAGCCAGCTTCAGAACTTATCCTAGACGGGGAGATTATTGCCATGGACGAGAGGGGTCGGCAGTGCTTCCAGTGCCTCCAGCGGTATTTAAGGTCGTTACGGCTGGCGGGAGTGGGTCAGGGCGAGCAGGTCCCGCTAATCTATTACATCTTTGATATTCCCTATCTGGACGGTTACGATCTACGCGATGTCACTTTAAAGTCAAGGAAAGGGCTACTGCAAGGTATCCTGCGCCCCACCGACCAGCTTCGCCTGGTAGACTATTTTGAGGGAGAGGGCGAGAGGGTCTATCAGGCAGCTATCAGCAATGGTTTAGAGGGCGTCATCGCCAAGCATAACGACAGCACTTATGAATCAGGACGGCGTTCCCAGAGCTGGCTCAAAGTCAAGGTGATGCTCAGTGATGAGTTCGTTATTGGCGGTTACAGTGCCGGGGAGGGTGCGCGGGCGCATGTCTTCGGCTCCCTATTGCTGGGCTATTTTGATGACAAAGGCAACCTGATATACGTTGGTCATGTTGGTAGTGGCTTTGACGAGCGCACCCTAAACGAGTTGAAAAGTCGCCTTGAGGCAATCCGCACTGACCAGTGTCCCTTCGCCGAGGTACCACCGCTCAATGCCCCCACCACCTGGGTCCGCCCCGAACTTGTTGCCGAGGTGAAGTTCAGCCAGTGGACAAAGGACGGTCGTTTACGCATCCCCGTCTTTCTCCGTCTGCGCGAGGACAAGTCACCTGCTGAAGTCCACAGGACTGAGGTAGTTTCATCACCAGTACCAGTGGGAAAAGCGCCAGCAGAATTGATAGAAAACGTCCTACAGCAACTACAGAAACCAAAAGACAGCTTTACTATTGAAGTTGAAGGTAACAAAATCAGCCTGAACAATATGGATAAGATGCTCTGGCGTGCCACCTCTTCTCACCCGCCTTTAACCAAACGCCATTTTCTGTCTTATCTCGCCCGGGTCTCGCTTTACTTCCTGCCGCACCTGAAGGACCGACCGTTGACGCTGAACCGCTTCCCCGATGGCATTTATGGCGAGCATTTCTACCAGAAGCACTGGAACAATCCTATGCCCGACTTTGTGAAAAGGGTGAACATACGTTCCGAGGAAGACGGCTCCATCAGTGAGTACCTGATGTGCAATAATCTGTCTACCCTTATATGGCTGGGTCAGCTGGCAAATCTTGAGTTTCACACCTGGTTTTCGCGGGTTAGCCCGGAACCAGATATGCTAAACCGTCCGGCGGACGTGGAGTATCTCCTTGATTACCCCGATTTCATCATTTTTGACCTGGACCCCTATATCTACTCAGGACGGGAGCCTACCGGTGCTGAGCCGGAACTCAATCGCCAGGCTTTTGCCAAGGTGTGTGAAGTCGCCCTCTGGCTCAAAGAAATCTTGGATAGTCTATCGCTTGCCGCTTTTGTCAAGACTTCCGGGAAGACCGGTCTCCACATTTACGTTCCTATTACCCGCCGGCTGGACTATAAAGCGGTGCGTTCCGCAGCGGAAACCATCGGTCGCTTCCTACTCCAGCGGCACCCCGCTGACGTTACGATGGACTGGGCAGTGGAAAACCGAACTGGCAAAGTTTTCCTGGACTACAGCCAGAACGTGCGTGGTAAGACCCTCGCCTCTGCCTATTCTCCCCGCCCCACACCCGAGGCTACCGTCTCTACCCCACTGCGCTGGGAGGAACTGGGGAAAATCTATCCTACCGATTTCTCCTTCCTGACCCTCCCTGACCGCGTCAGAGGGACCGGCGATTTATGGGCTGATATCCTTGCCGCCAAGCGCGACCTCAAAGGACTCCTCAGTTAAGTCTAATCCTCTTCTAAGCAACTTTTAATTCTTTTCTAATCATCCTCTGGCATCATTGTTAGTAAAAGGGAGGTGAGAAAAGTGAGAAGAATACTCGCAATTGCTATCTTGGTCATAGCATTGATGCTGGCACTGGTTACGCCCGCTGCGGCGGCACCGGATGAAAATGCTTCCCACGTTGCCCATTGTGCCGTTACTATGGGCGGACAGCACGTGGCACACTGCGCTCAGACAATGGACATAGGTGTCTCTGAGTGTGCCCAGATGAGTGGTCCCTGTCCACACGCATTATAATAAGGTGGTAAATAGAATGGCTAAAGACCCGGTCTGCGGGATGACCGTAGATGAAAAGAAGGCGGTCGCCACATCCCAATACAAGAGCAAAACTTACTACTTCTGTTCACCCGCCTGTAAGAAGTCCTTTGATTCAAACCCAGAGAAATACCTGGGAAAACAATAAAACCACTTTCACCAAAAAAGTTTGAGCAATGGATGGTCAATGTGGCTGTCCATTGCTCATTTTGTTTGAGACAAAGGCTCTTAGCGCTCAACTAGAGACCTCAAAAGAACCCGTGTCAGCCCTGTCCTTGCCTCGCTTCAGACGGGACGAATGGCAATCTCATAGGCGGCATGGCTTGAAGTCGGGTGTGTCGCCAATGCCCAGGCAACGTGGGGGTAAGTCTCCGGGTTGGGCGGCGCGTAGAAACGCGCCCCAATATGGGTGGCTAACCCGAGTCTAAGTTCATCCTGCTCAAGCTGTGCCAGTTCTTCTCGGGTCGGTAAATCTTCAACCACACCATCGTAGTAGCAAGAACGGTAGGCGAGCGCGGCAAAGCGAGTCACATCGCGAATCAGCTCGGGTTCAACCCCCAGGGCAATCTGGACAGTCTGGAAAATTCGTTCCTGACGGGTGCGTACTCGGACCATATCCCCGAAGCCCTCATCCCAGCCAAGCCACCCATTTACCTCAACCAAACATATATCACTGTCACACACGCGGAATTCAGTGGAGAAACCAGAGTTGCGCAAGCCTATCGTTTTCATGACGGCATCCGACACAGTTTCAATGGGCTTATTGTCCATGCATTCGGCTGGGAAAAGATAGCCCTCAATGAAGAAGGGAGGATTGACGCTCTGAATCTGCTCTGTTACCCCGAAGTTAAAGGGCTTATCGCCGACCACCAGACCATCTGTCTCTACGAAATCACCCTGCAGGAAAGACTCCACAAGGAACTGGCGTTTTGGGTCGCAGTCCAGCGCCACCTTTCCGGTCTGCGCGAAGCTAACCAGCCGGGCGGCGTCAAGAGAATGAGCGATGCCGGCACGTATCCGTGCCACGGCAGAGTCAACGTCTTCTTTACGGCAGACAAGGGTCACCAGCCGCGACATTGTGGAAATGACGCATTTGAGGACGAGCGGAAAGCCGAAATCACTCGCCAGGCGGCGTACATCAGCAGCGTTCTCGGCAAGGGCAAATAGCGGGTTACTTATGCCGGCACGTGACAGCACAACTCGCTGAAGGTACTTATTGGAACAAAGATGTGCCGCCTCCACGCCGGGTCCTCTTAAGTCAAACTCCTGTGCCAAAAGGGAGCCGAGGAGTAGACCCCTTTCCGACTGTAGAAAGATGCCATCGGGATGGCGTTTGTCACACCAGCGACGCAAAATCTGGTATGCCTCGGCAAGGCGCTATGGCGGCGGCAACTCAACGACCTCATCAAACATCTCCTCTTCAGTAGCGGTCGGCTCTTCATCCGCCAGGACCAGCCTTAGACCGTTAAGTTCCTCAGCGTAGCGTGCCACCCGGGCGCAGGACACTGTCCCATAGGCGGGATAAAGCACCAGCAAAGTTGGCATAGGCAATCCGAGCCCCTTTATGCTTACTTTATCGGGCAGTTACCGGAAAAGTCCACCTACCCCACCCGATATTTCTTGAGCGCCGACCGATTTAGCTCAATGCCGAGCCCTGGTTTTTGGGGCAGTTTTATATCGCCATTTTTGTCAATCTTTAGCGGCTCTTCCAGGAGGTTGTCTCGCAACGCGTTCGGATTCCGGTCATATTCCTGAATCATACTGTTGACTATTGACGCATTGAAGTGCAAATTCGCCGCCAGCGTCACGGCGGAAGAAAAACTGTGCGGCACGCATTTAATATTCCAGGCACTAGCCATGGCGGCGATTTTCTTTGCTTCCGATAAACCGCCGCACCAAGTAACGTCAGGCTGAGCAATGTCAATCGCCTGATTAATAAACAAGTTCTTGAATCCGTATCGGGTAAATTCATTCTCACCGGAGGCGACCGGAATGTCAATCGCCCGGGCAACCTCAGCGCTACCCTCAATATCTTCCGTCGGCACCGGCTCTTCAAACCAGAAGATATTGAACTCCTCCAGTTTGCGCGCCATTCGTATCGCCTGATAGGAAGTGTAGGCATTGTTGGCATCCACGATGAGGTCAACCTTGCCACCGATGACTTTTCTTACCGCCTTTACCCTGGCAATATCTTCTGCCTCACTGGCACCGCCTATCTTCATCTTGACCGCAGTAAATCCCTCTTCAACATAAGAAGCCATGTCTGCCGCCAGTTCTTTAACACCCTTAGTTTTGGAATAAAAACCAGCGCTGGCGTAAGCGCGAACCTTCTCATAGCAGCCACCCATCAGTCGGTAAAGAGGCATATTAGCCACTTTGCCTTTTATATCCCAGAGAGCAATATCCACGCCGCTGATACTGGCAATTAGGGCGCCCCTACGACCGTGCTTGATAGTGCCCTGGTACATCTTTTCCCAGAGTTTCTCCGTATTCAGCGGGTCTTCACCAATAAGGTAGTCCTTTAGTTCCTGGTTGATAATCAATCTGGTTACCTCGGGCGGTCCGCCAAACCAGGCACAATCGCCAATGCCAAAGATACCCTCATCCGTGTCTATCCGCACCAGAACGGCATGACGAGCGGGAATGGTGTAAGTGGCATCTTCAATCGGTGTTTCCAGGGGGTAAGTAAGGACCATTGCTTCAACTTGGGTGATTTTCACGAAAATGCCCTCCTTAGTTCCTTTAGAATGCTTACTAGATAGCCATTTTCTTTGTGGCGCTTCTTGTCTTCTCCAGCGCCATTTGCGCCCCCTTCATCAGGAAGGTATCATCGTCGTCCACCGTATTGAACCGGAACCCCTTTTCCAGCGCCCACCCGATATTATCCATGACGGCAAACATACCCGCCGGTTTACCGTGTCGCTTAGCTGCCGCCAGCACCCGGTCAAAGGCAGCCAGGAACTTGGGGTCGTCCCATTTCGGCGGCACGCCCAAACCTAAGCTGCAGGACAGGTCCCAAGGACCAATATAGCAAGCGTCTATTCCCGGCACGGACAGGATTTCATCCAAGTTGCTGAGCGCTTTGGCAGTTTCAATCTGAATTGCGATTAAGAGTTCGTCATTAGCGGTCTTGTAATAATCAGGGTCAAACATGCCGGGTCGCCTCGGACCAAAGCCCCGGAGCCCTTCCGGCGGATACCGGCACGCCTTCACCACGTTTTCCGCCTCTTCCTTAGAATTGACCCAGGGGACAAGAACGCCGTAAGCGCCGATATCAAGCACGCGTTTAATGATGACCGGGTCATTCCACTGCGGGCGAATAATAGGGACACAATTAGTCCCGCTCATTGACTGAAGCATCTGCTGGAGAATGCCGAAATCTAACGGCGAATGTTCGGCGTCAAGCATGAGCCAGTCAAAACCAAGATGAGAAAGCCATTCCGTGACATCCGGGTGCCCAATGCCGACAAAGGTGCCAATAACCGCCTCACCACGCCTCAGTTTTTCTTTCAGGGGATTTTTCAAAGTTAGTTACCTCCTTTGGGCTTTTTCGGGCTTACTGTAACAAAGTGCGCCAATGATGTCAATGAGGTCAAAACTTAGGAGATAACTTAGGAAAAGCTACCGGCAGCCGAGGTATCAATAGTAGAACCCCTGAAACTTTTGAGCTAGCATTCAGCCTAACTAGCTAGCTGCTCTACAGCCGCATCATTAAGATAACCCGG
>Ga0315312_1002293_pt1 | contig 13404 bp, 13 predicted proteins | sample TDP7_MG_FD_203629 | JGI IMG/M metagenome (GOLD analysis project Ga0315312, IMG submission 203629) | Freshwater sediment microbial communities from Lake Towuti, South Sulawesi, Indonesia - TDP7 | ecosystem: Environmental > Aquatic > Freshwater > Lake > Sediment | place: Indonesia: South Sulawesi... | reverse complement strand
GAGCCGCGGCTTCTCCTAAAATTTGAAGGTCTTTTTCTGAGGCGTTACCTAGGATGGCGCCTGTCAGGATGGTTACCTTAAAGAGGGATGCCGCCCGTTTAGAGGCCATGCAGTACCATTCGTCCACGTCCGGCTCTTCATACTCAAAGAGTAAGTCAAGTATTTGGCTCTCATTTACCATGCGATAACCCTCTGAAAGCAGATGGACAATCCTACCTAACTTTTCCTGGGGAAAGCCCGATGTTGTAAGGCCCTGGAGGGCTAGGGCGTATAGGATGTCGCCAGTGAAGACAGCCGTTCCTTCGCCCAACCTTCTATCGTAGCCTTCTGCAAATAGCCTATGGAGGGTCTTTCCTCCCCTTCGAAGAGCGTCCCTATCAATCAGATCGTCATGGACTAGGATGCAGTGGCGATATAATTCGATGCCGACGCAGACCCTTAAGATTTGGTCGTTAACATTGCCCGTGTAGCCCTTGTATGTGAGAAGGGTGCTGCAGGAGGCCAGCCTCTTTCCTCCTCTTAGCACAAAATCCCTAATATTTGAGTAAAACTCACCGATAAAGGGATGATAGACATTAGCCACGGTTATGGTCTCTTCGAAAAAACCCTTAAGCCTTTCCTCGATGAGGACGCCATACTGATCCAAGGTCTCCTCCCAGCCCATTTGCCACCACCTGTCTGCCTAAAGATTGTCGGCAACGAAATGGATCAACTAAATTAATATAGATTAGTGGCTCTGGACAAGGCCTTAATCGTTTATATTTGAAGGGGGACAGTAGAATCAAATGAAGTGCTCACGACGGAACTTTGTAGCTGCTCCCTATTTGTTCTGTGAAGGCTTTAGGTTCCCTGTTAGGGAAGGGTAAAGGTTAGAAGGGTAGGGTTTCCAGCCATGGATACAGTTCCCTCAGCTTCTTCACGGCCTTCTGCACCTCTTCCTGTGGGTACTCGTATGGTGGGAGTTTGCCTTGGAGGTAGTCGTCGAAGGCCTGCATATCGAAGTGGCCGTGGCCACAAAGCAGAAACAGGATGGTCTTCTCCTCGCCGGTTTCCTTGCATCTCAACGCTTCATCGATGACGCCCTTGATGGCGTGGGCTGGTTCAGGGGCCGGTATTATGCCTTCAGTCTTGGCGAAGAGCCTGGCGGCGTCGAAGACTTCCACCTGGTTGTAGGCTATCGTTTCCACCTTCTTCTCTTGGGCCAGGAGGCATAGGGTGGGGGCCTTGCCGTGGTAACGGAGGCCTCCGGCATGAATGGGTGGCGGTATGAACTCATGACCCAGAGTATGCATCTTGAACAAGGGGGTCAGCCTCGCCGTGTCGCCGTGGTCGTATATGTATACTCCCTTGGTAATGGAGGGGCAAGCCGTGGGTTCAATGGCTACGAACCTGACATCCTTCAGGGCCTTCCCCGAAACCTTGTCATGGTAGAAGGGCCAGAAGAGACCTGAGAAGCTGCTGCCTCCCCCTATGCACCCGAACATCACGTCCGGGTAATCATCCACTATTTCAAGCTGCTTTTGGGTCTCCAACCCTACCACGGTCTGGTGCATGAGGACATGGTTGAAGACGCTGCCTATGCCGTAATTGGCTTCCTCGTGGACGAGGGCGTCCTCCACGGCTTCGCTGATGGCGATCCCTAGGCTCCCAGGGTTGTTGGGGTCTTCTTTTAGAATTTTTCTGCCAGCCTCTGTTTTGGTGCTCGGGCTTGGGTATACCTCGCCACCCCAAAGCTCCATCAGAACCCTTCTGTAGGGCTTTTGGTAGTAGCTTGCCTTCACCATATACACGGTGCACTTAAGCCCAAAGGTCATGCAGCCAAAGACCAGGGCTGAGCCCCATTGGCCAGCCCCCGTCTCCGTGGTCATGCGTTCTACGCCTTCCTTCATGTTGTAGTAGGCCTGGGCAACGGCGGTGTTGGGCTTGTGGCTCCCTGGGGGGCTGCCACCCTCATACTTGTAATAGATCTTGGCAGGGGTCTTCAAGGCCCTCTCTAGTCTAACAGCCCTGAAGAGGGGGGTGGGTCGCCAGATCCGATAGACCTCCCTCACCTCTTCAGGAATGTCTATCCATCTGTCCTTGCTGAACTCTTGGGCAAGGATCTCTTTAGGAAACACCAGAGGGGCGATTCCTGGTCCAGGCGCCCTCTTATCCGGCTCTACTGGTGGAGGCAGTGGTCTGGGCAGATCGGACAGTATGCAATACCACTGCTTAGGTATTTCCTCTTCATCCAGCGATATTTTTTGGGATGCCATGCGAGACACTCTCTGTCCAGAAGAGGTCCTCAAAGTTATATTTAAAGCTTATGCGTACAGAAATGTACATAATCTTATTGCTGTATTAAGGTGCTTCGGGTGCCTCCCAGCATACATCGGCAATGTAGTGGGGAAAAAGTTATAGCTTTGAAAGGTTAGTCATTATCTTGTTTGGTGACCGAAATGTCCATAGAAAAAAGTGAGTACATATGGCTTAATGGGAAGTTTGTTCCCTGGGATGAGACAAAAACCCATGTTTTGGACCACGGCTTACACTATGGAACAGGGGTCTTTGAGGGGATTCGGGCCTACAAAACGGAGGGAGGCAACACTGCGGTTTTCAGGTTGGATGAGCATGTGGAGCGATTAGTTAGGTCAGCCAAGGCGCTACGCATGTCCCTTCCCTATAGCAAGGAGGAGATTAAGGGGATTATCGTTGAAACCATAAGGAAAAATCGGTTGGAAGAGTGCTATATCCGCCCCTTAGCGTGGTATGGATACCGAGAACTTGGGTTGCGGGCCAAGGACCTTCCCATTAACTTCATGGTCGCCGTTTGGAGGTGGGGAAAATACCTAGGAAAGGAGGGCGTAAGGGCCAAGATCAGCACTTGGGTCAGGAATAGCCCCAACTCCTTCCCCAACGAGGCAAAAATATGTGGGGGCTACGTGAACGCCGTCTTCGCCTCTGAGGAGGCCAGGAACGCGGGCTACGATGAGGCCATAATGCTGGACCATCGGGGCTTCATCGCCGAGGGCCCGGGAGAAAACCTCTTCATTGTAGAAAGGGAGACGTTGCTGACTCCGCCCCTCTACGCTTCCATTCTGCCAGGCATAACGAGGGACGCGGTAATCGCCTTAACTCAAGACTTAGGTTATGAGACAACGGAAAACGACATTACAAGAGGCAAGTTGTACAACGCGGATGAAGCCTTTTTCACTGGAACCGCAGCCGAGGTCACTCCCATCTTTGAGGTGGATGACAAAAAAATAGGAGAGGGAGGAACGGGGCCCATCACCAAGCGTATTCAAGACGAGTTCTTTGCAGTTGCAAGGGGGAAGAGAGAAAAATATGGGCGATGGTTAACCTATGTCTACAAATGAGTAGTTTTTAATAATCTCCTTAAAAGGTGGAACAGGTTCCCTCACTTCATTAAGGAAAAATGCTTAAAATATGCTCACATTAAGTTGTTTACGTGAGGCTGTCCAATATGAAGACTATTGTCGAGCCTGAGAGGCGGGTTCCTGTAGTCGAAGAGGTGGATGTTGTTGTGGCGGGAGGGGGCATAGCCGGTGTGGCGGCAGCTGTAGCCGCAGCTAGGAACCAGGCCAACACCTTGCTCATAGAGCGCAACGGTTTTCTAGGAGGCGTGGCTACGGCCGGGCTTATGGCGTCCGTGGGTAACAGGTTCTTCGCGGATGGGAAGCTTGTGGTGAGGGGCATTGCCCTAGAGATGGTTGAAAGGTTAGTGAAGATGGGTGGGACGGGTGCTGGATGGAGGTCCCCCTTGGTGCCCAAGATTCCCTTCGACCCGGAGATTTTCAAGCTGGTGCTTCTGGAGATGGTTGAGGAGGCGGGTGTTAAACTCTATCTCCACACTGTGACGGCGGACGCCATTATGTCGGAGAACAAGTTAGAGGGCGTCATTGTGGAGAGTAAGTCTGGTAGAGAGGCAATTCTGGGCAAAGTTGTGGTGGATACCACAGGCGACGCCGACGTAGCCGCCAAAGCTGGGGCGCCCTTCAACTACCAGCCTCCGGGAAGCAACTCCCTTGAGTTTAGGATGGGCAACGTGGACCTGCAGAAAACCTATAAGTACTTTAAGGAGAATCCTGAGGGGTACCCATCCGATGTGGATATGCCCAGAAGCTTTGAGGAGTTTGAGAAGAACTGGTTAGAGAACGGTTTCTTCTACTACCCCCACGGGGGAGGCAGGAAACCCGGCTCCAACATCGCCCTGTTAGTGGATAAGGCTGTAGAAAAGGGCGACTATGCCAAAAAGAGGGGGATTTGCTCAGGCTTAGACGCCTTCGGCATGGACGGCTTAGCCTGGAACAAGACGATCATCATCAATAGTAACTTCTCCCAAATCGACGACCTCAACGTGAGGGAGGAATCCAAGGCTGAAATAGAGGCGAGGAAAAGCTGCTTCTACGCCGCCGAGTTCCTCAGGAAGTATGTGCCAGGCTTCGAAAATGCCTTCATCATCGCCACTGCCCCCGACCTGGGAGTAAGGGCTACCCGATGGATAGCGGGCGAACATACACTCACTGAGGAAGAAACAAATAGGAGGGCCAAGTTCAACGATGTCGTGGGTGTAGGCTCCACAGGATTTCCAGGCACCCCATTCGAAATTCCCTACAGGTGCACTGTTCCTCAGAAGGTAGAGGGGCTTCTGGTGGCCAGCGGCAAGAGCGCCTCCACGGAACGGAGGGGGATGCTCCGAGGAATGACCACCTGCATCCTGCTCGGTCAGGCCGCGGGCACCGCAGCGGCGCTGGCAACCAACACGGGGGCTCCTCCAAGAAAGCTAGACATAAGAAAACTTCAAAGAACCCTGATAAAGCAAGATGTTTATCTAGGAGACGATAGTAGATTAAGGGAGTTAGGTCTGCTCGGTGAAGTTACCTCTTAATCTTTTAAGGGAACTGTTCTGTAAAATAAATGAGTGTGCAATAGACCCAATGTAAAAACAATTACATACGAAGCAAGCTTATATGGTATAAATTAATTTTTATGCGGAGAAACGTGGACATATTAAGGGGGTTAGTGAGGTATGGAAGAGGCGAAAATTGAGGGCGTCATCACCGCGATGATAACGCCCTTCACCCTAAAGGGGGATGTGGACTTCGAAGCCCTTCGAGGAGTATTGAATTTTCAGCTAGAGCGGGGCGTGCATGGACTCTATCCCTGCGGCTCCGCTGGGGAGGGACCGATGATGTCGGTGGAACAGCGGAAGAGGGTGGCTGAAACCGTTCTGGAGGAGGTGGCTGGGCGTGTGCCAGTCATAGTCCATGTGGGCACCACTAACACTAAGGAAACTGTTGAGCTGGCTAAGCACGCCGAGGAGAAGGGGGCTAAGGCTGTAGGTGCTATAACCCCGTACTACTTTAAACCTGACTTGGAGGGCCTTCTGGAACACTACAGACTGCTGGCAGAGGCGGTCAACATACCTGTTTTCGTCTACAACCTGCCGAGGCTCACAGGGTTTAACGTAACACCGGAAACTGTGGCGAAGCTATGCGGCTTTCAAAACATTAAGGGAATTAAGGACTCCGGTGGAGACCTGATTCAGATTAGAGCCATCATAGAGACCGCGCCTAAGGCCTTAACCATCATCAACGGAGCAGATAACCTTTTCTTCCCAGCCCTCATGATGGGTGTCAACGCCCAGATCTCAGGTACCGCCAACGTGGCGCCTGAACTCTTTGTGGAACTCTACAAAGCCTACAGGCAAGGCGAACATGGAAAGGCCCTGGAGTTCCAGACCAAGATAAACACCCTTATAAGAGCCTTAGCGGGTCCGCCCATAGCCCCCATCAAGGCAGCCCTAGAAATGCGCGGGGTGAACGCAGGAGTGCCCAAACTGCCCCTCAGACCCCTTCAACCCCATGAGAAAGCTAAGTTGAGGGAGAGGTTGGCGACCCTAAAGCTCTTCTGGTAAGTTATCAGACACTTGAATTTGGTTTTATGGTAGTGCCTCTAAAACTTTATACATCTTCTCATAGGCCCTTGTAAAATCCGCATCTTTGGATAGTGAACTCAGTACGCGGTTACAGAAGGCGGTGAATTTTTTCTTGTCCTTTTCGGTGATCCATGCTTTTATGGTGCTGGCCCTTGAGATAAACTTGTCAAGGTACTGGTGTGTGTATTCATTTTCCATTTGAATGGCTGCATGTAAGGCTGGTTCCTCGGTCATGACGCTCTCTGCTAGGGTTAATTGTAACGTGAAGGTGGTGCCTCCGAGCCTCTTCAAGATTTCAATGTCCTCTTCACTCACAATGGAGGCAAAAACTATGTTTATGAAGTGGGTTAGGGAAAGGGCCAATCCCATGGCTCGATCGTGTTCCTCCGCGCCTGCAATGATGATTTCCGCTCCGGGGAAAAGTTCCTTCGTCAACTTTGTCTCAGCCCCCGAGTCAACAATGGGGATGACTGCGATCTTCTTTCCAGCTAATTTTTGGGCTCCAGGCCCGAAGAGGGGATGTATGGAAAGGGGTCTCACATCCAATTCCGCAATTTTGGCCATGGTCTCTACTACGCTGGATTTAAGGGAGCATATCTCGATAACGACAGCACCTTTCCTTATATGGGATGCTATTTCGTTAATTACTTTAGGAGTAACTTGTATGGGGGTGGAAACCACAATTAGGTCCGCTTCCTTCACGGCTTCCACGTTGCTTTTCGCCACTTTAACTCCAGTCGTCTCAGCTAAGGCCTTGGCTTTGTCCAGGTTAAGGTCTGAAACAGTTACCTCATGTCCCCTAGAGGAAAAATAATGGGCTAGCCAACGCCCCATGCGTCCAACTCCGCCTATGATAGTTACCATCATGCTAACACTCCTCCGCCCCCGATTCCCTCTGAACCCTTTTCGACTCATCAATTAATAGGTTTAGAAGTTTAAGGCCGAAGCGGATGTCCACACCGTATGCTCGACATTTTTCAAGGACAAGGCGCCTTAACTCCTCCTCGGCCTTCAGATCCTCTATGGGCATGCCCATCCCCCTTTTCAGCTTCCCGATTTTCTTGGCTAAGGATAAGCGCTCTCCTACTAAGCGTATGATCTCAACCGTTGCTTGCCTGATTTCTTCCCTCAGCTCCTCTAGAGTCCGTTCTTGCTCCATCTAACCCTGCCTCCTAATTAACTGAGACCGTTGTAATAGGGTATGTTCTATTCGTCTACCCTCTTCTTTTGAACCTATCGTTGATGTCTAGCCCCACTCTTTCTACTTGCATTTGAAGATTAACATACAGGTCAGAGTCTTCTCTATAGTTGGGCAGAAAAGGTCCTAAGGTCGCTCTATCTCCCCTGGCGATAGCCCACGCTCTCTGTTTGTCCACAATTACCTTGCTAGCCTTTTTTTGATATTTTAGTATACCGATGGTTTTTCCACCATTTTGCTGTATTGTCGAAAAGCATGGGATATCGGTGGGTCCATCGCCCAAGTAAATCATGTTAGAGAAGGGTATTCGCCGTTGATCCCTAGGGATGACCTCATTCACGCTATATGGGTTACGACGTAGCTCGATTCCGCTGATTCCCTTATTAATGGCGTATAGAAACTTTGTCTTTTCAGTGAATGTTACTATGCTCTTAGCAATTAAGCTACCCTTTCTTTCATCAAAGGTGCAGCCGAAAATGTCTTTCATCTCATTGGCTATAGAGGTCCCGCGAATTATTTCCTCAAAGGCTCCGGTTATGATATAGAACTCGATTTGCACATGGGCCTCCTGGAACTCCTTTCTGGCATTCACGAAGGACCTTAGCCGTTGGAATAAGTCTACCACTCCGGGAAAGAGCTGAACTTTCTCTCCCAAATCTCTAAGGTCTTGGTTTGTGACTTTCAGCTTTCTCTTCTTGAGGCGTGTCAAAATTTGGTCAATATAAGCAAGAGGAGGGTCCCATCCCTTTGTAATTAATCTTTTTACATCCTTATTCCAAAAATCCTTGATTCCCTCTTCGTTCATTCCAAGCTTTTCTTTTAAAAACAGATTTGTGGTATCGTCACCGAGAGTGTCATCAAAGTCACAGATTATTGCAATAGTATTCGGTACGGACATTACCGCTCACCCAGAGCCACGACAATGGGTGTTCGATTCAACTCAGCATCCCGTTTTAGTTATTACGATTTAAAACGTTTAAAGCTTTCGAGCCTTGGCACTAACGGAATCTCTTTGTATCGATAAACCTCATTCTACTGCTTTTCCATGCCTATTCAAGTGGTTTCACGCCTAACTATTTGACAAAAGAAGCTTTGTAATTGAAAATGGTAAATGTCTTATTCTTTCTTTAGGCGTTCAGCTTCTAGGAGTTGATTGTGGAAGCAGGTTTCTTCTCCCGTGTGGCAGGCCTTTCCCCTCTGCTCCACGAGGAAGAGGAGGGCGTCACGGTCACAATCAACCATTATTTCCTTAACCCTCTGGGTATTCCCCGAGGTTTCTCCCTTCATCCAAAGCCTGTTCCTCGATCGGCTCCAATAATGCGCATAGCCCGTGCTAAGCGTCTTTTCTAAGGCTTCCCTGTTGGCGTAGGCTAGCATAAGCACCTTCTTCGATATAAAATCTTGAGCCACAACGGGGATCAGACCCTTCCCCTTATCGAAATCTAAGCTTTCAATTTCAAGGGTTTTCAAAGCCTAACAGGCACCCCCCTTTCATAAAGGAAACGCTTAACCACGGGTACGGGATACTGATCATAGTGGAAAACGGAAGCAGCCAGAGCCGCATCCGCCTTTCCGACGGTGAAGGCCTCAACGAAGTGTTCGGGCTTTCCCGCCCCTCCGCTGGCAATGACAGGGATGTTCACGTTTTCTGATATGGCGCGGGTCAGCCCTAGATCGTATCCCTTCTCGGTGCCGTCCCGGTCCATGGAGGTAACCAGGAGTTCTCCCGCCCCCAGTTCGGCAGCCTGCCCAGCCCATTGAATGGCGTCCATTCCCGTGGGTTTCCTCCCTCCGTAGGTGTAGACTTCAAACCAGCAGGGCCCCTCCTCCGTCTCCACCACGGTCTTATCTCCCCTATTCTCGTATCGTCTCTTGGCATCGATGGCCACGACGACGCATTGCCTTCCAAAGGTTTGGGCCAGCTCCCCTATTAGGAGGGGTCTCTCTACCACCGCCGTGTTAATGGACACCTTATCGGCTCCGTTGCACAACACGACCCTGGCGTCGGAAACGGTGCGGATTCCCCCTCCGACGGTGAAGGGGATGCTCGTCGCCTCCGCCACAGCCCTGACAACTTCCTTTAGAATTTCCCGCTTTTCGGGAGAAGCCGTGATGTCGAGGAAAACGAGTTCGTCGGCGCCGTCTTCACAGTATCTTTTAGCCAGCTCTACCGGGTCGCCCGCGTCCCTGAGGTTTAGGAAGTGGATTCCCTTAACGACCCTTCCGTGGTCCACATCTAGGCACGGAATTATCCTCTTGGCTAAGGCCATTGCCATCACCCTCCCTTTACGATCCTTACAGCCTCCCTTAAATCGAGCACTCCCTCATAAAGGGCTTTCCCAACAACTACACCCCAAACGCCTATTCTCTTAAGGGCAATCAGGTCTTCTAGGCAGCCCACCCCTCCAGCCGCTATTATACGAGCCCCAGAACGTTTACACGCCTCAGCCAGGAGGCTGTAATCTGGGCCCTGGAGGGTTCCATCACGAGTGATGGAAGTTATAAGGAAAAGGTTGACTCCGAGGCTTAGAAACCGCTCCATGGCCTCGCACACTTCCAGCTTCGTGGCAGTCCTCCAGCCTCGAACCATGACTTCACCGTTACGGTGATCCAGAGCAACAGCCACCCGATCGCAACCAAACTCCTCCAATAGCCTTTTCAACGTATGGAGTTCCTTAAAGGCCAATGACCCGACGATGATTCGATCTATTCCCACCCTAAGAAGGTTTTGGGCTGCTTCAAGGGTCCTTATTCCCCCGCCAACCTGGACTGGTATCCTAACCCCTTGGGCAATTTTTTTAATCACACCTAGGTTACTTCCCCTATCCAAGGCCGCGTCCAAGTCAATGACGTGAAGGGCGTCGGCCCCATACTCCTCCCAGCGTTTTGCAACAGCCACAGGATCGCCGAGGTGTCCATACGCCTTTAAAGCCCTAGGGTCGCCTTGGATGAGCCTCACAACTTTGCCATCCATTAGGTCCACGGCAGGGATTATTTTCACTTCCCTCACCTCTTCACGATTTTGGCAAAGTTTTTGAGGATAGCCATGCCCGTTTCTCCTGACTTTTCTGGATGGAATTGGGTTCCATATAGGTTCCTTTTTGCAATTATAGAGGCGAAGGGCACCCCGTAGGTGGTTTTGGCCATAATTATGTCGTCATTCAAGGGATTGGGATAATAGGAGTGAACAAAATATGCGAAGGCTTCTTCTTGAAGCCCCTCAAGGAGGTCGCTTGGCTTAACCATGCTCAGGGTGTTCCAGCCCATGTGGGGGACCTTAACGGACTTGGGGAGCCTCACGTTTTTTCCCTGGAAAAGGGATAGACCGCGGCCCTCGCTTTCCTCGCTTTCGGTGAAAAGGAGCTGCATGCCGAGGCATATGCCCAATAAGGGGACACCTTCCTTCACGGCGTTGAGGATTTCAGGTTTAAGGGGTTCAAGGTTTCGTGACGCCGTGGCGAAGTTTCCAACCCCGGGCAAAACGAGGGCGTCCACGGGCTTGCATTGCGATGGAGATGAAATTATAGAGGGGGTTAAACCTACTTTTTTCAGGGCGCATTCTAGGCTAAAGAGGTTCCCCACACCGTAATCAAGGATTGCCACCTTAGGAATTTAGATAACCCCCTTGGAGCTGGGGACTCCCCTTCTTCTTGGGTCCATGGCCACCGCCTGTCTTAGGGCCAGGGCCAAGGCCTTAAAGGAAGCCTCAATTTTGTGGTGGTCGTTGGAGCCGTATTGAACCCACAGATGAAGGTTCGCCTGTAAGGATGAGGCTAAGGTTTCTAAGAAGTGGTGGAGGTCCTCACAGGCTGCATCTTCGATTCTTCTACCCTTAAGCTTCAGGTCTATTTTGATATAGGGCCGCTTGGCCAAGTCCACGGCTGAAAACGCCAAGGAGCAGTCCATGGGGACCAGGGCGTACCCAAATCGGCTTATCCCCTCCCCTTCGCCCAAAGCCTTCCTCAGGGCTTCACCTAGGCAGATGGCCACATCCTCCGCCATGTGGTGCCTCAGATCGCCCTTCACTTGGGCTGTTATGTCGATGAGGCTGTGGGTGGCTAAGGAAGTGACCAGGTGATCGAGGAAGGCCGTTCCCGTATTGACATCGGCCCTTCCTTCCCCATCTAGGTTTACCTTTACGAAGACCTCCGTCTCCCGGGTTTTCCTTGAAACCTCAGAAGTCCTCATTTTCCTCCTCCTTAATGACTTCTAAAAGCTCAGGTAACTCGTTAACTGATGGAAGAATCATGTCGGCTTCAGCCTTAAGGAAGTCCTTTAACACCTCTTCCTTGCAGTCTGAGTGGCGGTAAACGCCTGCGAACAGGAATCGAGGGTCTAGGCGGTTAGCCTCCTTAACCACCAGGGCGTCCTCCATGGAGTCTCCAACGTACAAGGCGAGTCTGAAGGGCTTTAACCCTTTAGAAGACCTAAGCAGGGAATAGGGATTCGGCTTCTTCAAGTCTACCCTTCCCTTACTCCGCGTCGCCTCCCGTTCAGCGGCTTCAATGTCATCCAAGAAAACTGAGGCCTTGGAATTGAATCCGTCCAACAGTTCCTTTAACACATATTTCGTGAGTTGCCGTAGCCGCCCAGAGGCAATGCCGAAGTTTGCCTCACCCAGGGTTGAGATCAGCCGTTTCAAGGTTTCGGGTTGAATAATTACCTGCTCATTTTCGATTAAGCCCTTTCCGCAATAAAATCTGGGCTCCTGACCGTATAGGCCTTTGAAGAGCTGGGGGCCACAGAAGATGTCATCATAGACGGTGGTTAGGAGGCTTTCCCCCACACAGCCTGGATAAGATAGAAAACTTTTTACCACGGCGTAAAAATCCCTAAGCTCCTCTGACCCGTCCTTTACTAGTTTTTCTTCAAAGGAGACGATCCCAGAGGCGTCAACCTTTTCAGCTGTCTTCTTTATGGCATCCTCTAACGTATCCCTTAGATTATCTAATGCAGCGGGATCAAATTCCCTTCTGATTCCCTCCTTGACGGAAAGGAAGCGTCTAAGTAAAGCCTTTTCAGATTGGCTCAGCTTAACCATTTTTTCAAAGGTCGCCCTGAAATTCTTGGGCATTTTACGGAGAATGGTGGTCAAGAGCACAAAGGTTAGGTCCCAATCGTTATTGAAGCCCCCACTTTTTTTGAAAAGATAGACGGTCTCCCTTGAAACCAGGTTTTCAGCAAAGGAGGATCCGGTGAGTTCCTTCATCATGAAGGCGACGACTTGGGAATTCGCCCTGTTGTAGGATTCTCGGATGTCAATGAGGACGCCGTCGCAGTCAAAGATCACGGCGTTAACTGCCTTCAAATTATCTAGGCTTTCCCTTCTAATGTAGGCCCCTTCTCCGCCTATTTCCCTTCTTAAATATTCGCCATTCATTTTTGTTCACCGAAGACCTGTTTTAACACGGCAAGGGTTTTTTCGTTCATTTCTGGGAGTCCCACGGTGGTTCTGAGGCACCTTTCTAAGTGGAGAACCCTCCCCAAGTTCCTAACGAGAACCCCGTGGTCTAGGAGGACCTGATAGATTTCGTTGGATTCCTTCTCCGTTTGGAAGAGGACAAAGTTTGCCTGCGAATCGAAGGCGGTGACGCCCTCTATGGCGTTAAGCTCCCCTATGAGCCTTCCCCGCTCCCTTTTCAAACGCCCAATGGCATCCTTAACGATTTCTATGTTTGCCAAAAGTTTTAACCCCATCCTCAGCGCGATGGAGCTCACGGGATAGGGTAGTTGGGCCTTCTCTGATAGGGTGGTGGCAAGCTCTGGATTGGCCACCGCGTAGCCCAGCCTGAGCCCAGCCAAACCGAAGGTTTTAGAAAAAGTCCTCAGCACCATTAAATCTTCAAATTTTTCAACTAGGGACACAGTGGTGTAGTCGGCGAACTCCCCATAGGCTTCATCGATAATAACAAGTCCGGGGAACTCCTCAATTAGGGATCGAATCTCATCTATTTTGAATTGGTTGGCTGTGGGATTATTTGGTGAGCAGAGGAAAAAGAGCTTCGTCCTAGGCGTAACCTTGGCTAAAATTTTCCCTATGTCCATGGAAAAGTCCTCCCTGAGGGGAACACTGAGGTACCTTGCTCCCGTAAGGTCCACCACATGTTTATAGATGCCAAAGGTTGGCTCAACTGAGAGGGCTTCATCGCCCTGTTCTAGGAAGAGGCTTGAAAGGAAGGCGATTAAAGGGTCGCTACCACTCTCCATCATAATACACTTGGAAGGCACGCCCAAATATTCGCCCAGGGCCTCCTTGATTTCCCTCTCC
>Ga0315312_1002292_pt1 | contig 13404 bp, 17 predicted proteins | sample TDP7_MG_FD_203629 | JGI IMG/M metagenome (GOLD analysis project Ga0315312, IMG submission 203629) | Freshwater sediment microbial communities from Lake Towuti, South Sulawesi, Indonesia - TDP7 | ecosystem: Environmental > Aquatic > Freshwater > Lake > Sediment | place: Indonesia: South Sulawesi... | reverse complement strand
CCGGTGTCGTACTGGAACTTGCTTCTCTCCAGAAGCTCCGTCGAGGACTGGAGCTAAGGAAGGCCAGTATCTCCAGGAAGTCTTTGGCAATGTTTCTGAGGACCTAATATTATGTATCTAGGTCCATAACGCCTTAGATACTTTAGCCATGCCGTAGCCTTGGTCTGCAAGAACTCGAAGGTTGTTGTAGGCTCTAGTCCAGCCAATGAGAGTTGCGTGAGATTCTTGGTAGATGCAGGGCGAGAGTGCAGACGATATCCAATAGACATAGGCAACTAATACGAGCATTGGACGCGTGGATTTAGAACCTGGACTTCGCCTTTCCTAACCGGCTATTCTTACAATATTTTTTCGAGTCCTCTTGTCAGTCGCGCGATTCCTTCCTCAGCCTTCTGCTCGTCTACGTTCGCGTATGCCACTCTTAGTGCTGGATATGTTGTCCCGAAAGCTTCTCCCGGTATGGTTATGACCGCGTATTCCTCAATGAGTTTCCTAGCTATTGGCCAGTCCTTCTTCTTGGTCTTGAGCTTGAGCATGAAGTAGTAGCTTCCTTTCGTAACTGGCATCTCCGCACAACGGAATCCAGATAGTTTCTCTATGAATATCTTCCTGGCTTTCTTTATCGATGGGATGAATTTCTGCGGATAGGTCGGACCGAGCTTTATCGCAGCCTCCGCCGCAAACTGAAGCGGGCTGGGAGGACAAATCGTCAGCGTGTCTTGGACCTTGAGCATTTCACTGTAGAGGCGTTCCGGAAACACCGCATAGCCGATCCTGTAGCCTGCCATGCCGTATGATTTCGAAAAAGAATACAGCGATATTGTGTGCCCAATTCTCTTGTCGAATCTTAGAGCGCTCACGTACTGGGCGTCATCGTACACGAAGTGCTCGTAGGTATCGTCGGTGATGAGGTACGCACCGCGCTCGGCGCAGAGCCTGCTTATTTGTCGAATCTGCTTCTCGTCGTACACGGCGCCGGTTGGGTTGTTGGGCGACACGAGCACTACAGCCTTTGTGCGTTTGGTGACTCTGTCGGCTATGCGCTCAACGATCGGCTGGTAGTTCCTGTCCGTTTCAACGATCACGGGTTTGCAGCCCGCGAGCTGTATCGCCATGACGTGGTTGAAGTAGTACGGTGCAAGGACTATGACACGATCGCCAGGCTCGGTGACTGAGAGAATCGCGTTTACGAATGCCTGATTGGCTCCGGCCGTCACCATAATGTTCTTGTCTGCATCGCCGTCTATTCCATTGTCGGTTGCCAGCTTCGACGCTATTGCTTCTCTAAGGCTTCGTGTGCCCGGATCCGGCGAGTACTTGAAACCTCTTTCGTTGTTCAGTGCTTCTGACGCTGCAAGAACGGCCTCTTCTGGAGGCCCGTAGAACGGCACGCCTTGCCCCAGATCTATTACGTCCTCCGGCATCTTCGAGTCAGAGATTATCTTCTGTATGGGGGCTTCCTGTATTCCGAGCGTGCGTCCGAGTTTCGGTTTCATGCGCCGCAAGAAGCTTCACGACAAATAAAGGATTTCAAGTGAAACCGGGCGGCTGCAGAGGCGGAGACTGTTCACGCACTGAACCATCTCGAGAGAATGGGAGAGACAAAACGACAAGAGAGAACTTAGACACCGCCATTTCAGGAGAGACTTTCGAGTTCCAGCACCGCACCTGTGACTGGTAAATGCTATTAGCCAGATTCCAGAATTAGATTATGCGCGAGTCAGCTGTGTGAGATCGTTGGCACTGTGGAGTCGACTGTACCTTCTGGTCTGGCTTGCCTTCGCGGAGTTTCTCGTGACGCCGTTTGCGGAGGTTGCTCCCTTTGTCGTTGATCTTCACGTCTTGGTCGGAGTTGCAGTCTTCGCTCTGGCCCTCATGAACTATCGTAGTCTCAACAAATCCTCTGCACCGATTCGGCTGAAGCGCATATCCAAGGCAGCCGTGATGATGGCAGCCTTAGCGGCATTGTTGGGGCTCCCGCTCTACGCCTCCGCTAGGATCTCGGTGGCGGTGCCCTTTCAGTGGGGAATCGGCATCCTCCACCTCATTGTCGCGCTTGCGATAATCACGCAGGCGGCGTCCACGGCCACCGCCTACGACATGTGGGAGGAGAAAGAGTTCCGTTAACTCGGCCTTGTTCTTTCTCGCCAATTGGGAAGATGAAATGAAAGGCTCGGATATCCGTGCTGGTGTGCTTGGTGTCCGCGATCTGTCTCACAGTCTGAATAGGAATCTTTCGTAGTCGGCAACAACGTGTTTCTTGCCTTTCCGGACGACTGCTAGCCCCTCGCTTTCGAGCAGTTTCTTTTGCAGTCTCGCTCCTCCAGGATACTTCTCGTTTATCACGCCGTCGCTCTTGAGCGTACGCCAATACGGGGTGATGTCCTTTCGACCCTCTCGTCTCCGTTCCTCGGCAGCATGCGCGGCTATGGAAGCAAACAAGCCTGTCGTCAACGGGCATCCGATGGTCGCGTTGTGCCTTCTCGCGAGGGCACTGCGGATTTCGTTCATAGTTACCAGTCTTCCGCGGGGCACAGTTCGCATCATCTCGTCAACCTCCACAGGGGCGGGGATGACAACCGTGCCGCTCCCCCACGTCTTGGACATCTTCGGGGTTATCTTCTCGACTCTAGGGAGGTCCTTGCTGTCCATTAGTTTCTCAGACCAGCTCTTCTTTCTCGACATCGCCGTCTACTCGCTACAAATGAGCGCACCCAGCTGACGTTTGGTCGTTTATGCTTTCGCGTCTTCAGTACTCACTCTGCAGTTTCTCGAAGGATTCTGGAGTATTCTCTTGCGCCTATTCTCCAACCTTCCGATATCATGAAGTCGACCGCATCAACGACCTCCCGCTTCTTTAGCCTCCCTCGATGAAACAGTCTCATGAGAAGATAGAGTGTGCCATGGGCTTCCACGCCGTAGATCCTAGCGGTGCTTCTTGCTATGTTATCGTCTGTGATAGCGACGCCGTTGATCTCCTTGGCCAGTGCCAAGACCTCCTTTTCACCTTCATGTAGCCCTCGAACTCCAGAGAACAACTTCACCGTCTCCGGATCGCTTGGCTCCCTTACTCGCAGCTTCCGGGCACTGATGAGTTTCTCAGCCGCGAAAGCGTCCGGGGCACTGATCCTCTTTCCTTCGTCAATAACCTGCTCTTTGACTTTCGGGACAGTGAATTTCTCTTCCTGAAATTCTTCAAGCGCCCACCCGAGTCCGGCTCTATTGAGGTAGATTAGCGGAGTCGCATCGAACACGAGCGGCTTCATTCTCTCTCAGCTTCTCTCGCCGCCCGCATGTCCTCTTCAATGTCCTCAACGGATACATGCGCTGGGACGCCTTCCCTTTTCGCGACATCAAGCATTTCTCTGAGCGTCAAGCCCGCTATGCTTGCCGCTCCCCAGAGCGACACCTTCTTCTCCCTGTAGAGTTCTAGCGCTCTCTTCCTACGCCACTCTGAGGCCCCGATCTCGAGGAGCTTTCTTACGGCCGTGGATTTGTCGACTCCCTCTGCCCTCATAACATCGCGTACTTCTGCCTCGAGCGACTTCGCAATCCTCGTCGCGACTGTTTTCTGTCCCATATGTGGTCGCTTGTTTGCAATTTGTCTCAAACGCAAACAGATAACTCTTACTACGAGCATGAAGGCTGAGGGCTCGGCGCTTCTCAGATTGTGGAAAGAGCTTCTGCTGGGTGGCATGACTGCTAAAGCGTGGCAGGCATGCATCCTTGGAACGGGCTGTTTATAGGGGGGTCGAGCTAACATTCTGAGTGGTGATGGTGATGGAAGTGGTGAGGATTGACCCGCAAGGTCGAATCCTAATCCCTAAGAACATTCGTGACAAGGCCGGACTCGCAGGGGAGGCTGAGCTCGTACCTGTGAGAGATGGGATTCTTCTCCGCCCCAGGAAACCAATCAGTTGGGAGCAATTCCTCAAAGACAAGCTTAAGGTGGACTGGAAACGGGCGCTGAGCGTTTCCCTTGAAGGCTCGTCGGTCGACGAGACACTCTTCGGGTAACCCAGATGGCCAAGAAAGCCCTCGACGCCAACGTCATCATCTACGCTCTTCTCGCGGACCATCCCGCCGCAGAGGTATGCGAGGCATACATTGCGGACTCACGGCACAAGTTCTACACGACGGCCCTGACGCCTTTCGAGGTATACTTCAGTCTTCACCGAGTCTACGGAGTACCGCGCTCCGACGCCGGGGCGAGGGCCCTCTCTCTGCTCGACGCGCCCCTCACGGTCGTTGACGTGACAAGCTCCGACCTGCGCGGTGCACTGCAGAGATGCGTCGAGAGTGGACTGGACACGAATGATAGCCTGCTGATCCAGATGTGTCTGAGATTGGAAATCCCTCTCTTGGCGTCGGATGACCGGAGGCTCCTCACAGCTTGCGAAAAGGAAGGCATCCATCCCGAGTGCCCGTTGGAAGAGGAACACCGCCAGCTAATGCGGGAGTGGGAGAAGACGAGACTGTTCCCTGCAGGTGCTCCACGCGTGCTCGGCAGAGTCTACGCCTGGCTGAGGGACACAGATCCCAGAATAGCCGAGAGCTTTCTCGAGGCTTCTGGAAGACTCCGCCACCCCCCGTGACTGATCAAACGCATCCGAGCCCGCGCCTTGTCTTGAAACGTCTTCGAAGTGATTCCTTGAACCATCGGGAGATCCTTGCTGTCCATGAGTTGCTCGCACAGCTCTTCATCTTGGACACGGGTTCTTGACCACCAACCCCTCGGGCCGTTGCCGCGTCTCACCTGTTGTGCTTCCGCGTTTTCACGTAGGTCTCGTAGTCCTCTTCTGAGGTGAAGATCTTCCACTTCTCGATACCCGGACCAAGGACCACCTTTCTGACGAAGCATCTCTTGCTTGTTCGCACCTCAGCGGACTTCAGAAAATGAACCGCCTCCTGCTCAGTCCGCATGGGGTACGGCCAGTGAAGCACACACTGCTTCCGGCCGCAGACGGGGCACACATACTTCTTGTGTCTACAGGTCGACTCCTCCTCAAGAGTCCAGCCGTAACAGTTCGGACACGGATTCTCTCTCGTGTAGCGCCACGCTACTGTCCCGCTCATGTCCGCACCTCAGCAATGCGACCGCAAGAAAAGCTTCTCCGACTCATAGGGAGAGCAATGTCTTCCGTGAACAGCATACTAGTCAGCGTGTAGATACTGGTGCAGCCTCCTGATGGCGTTGGCCTTTTCCTTCTGTCCGATCTTTGCCGCTGAGGTCGCGTTCTCGATGATCCCGATCGTCTTCTCGTAGGTTCTCCTGTCGACCGGGAATGGTATGCCGTCCTTTCCGCCGTGAGCGAAGCTGTACTTGGCCGGATCCTTCCAAGACGGGGCCGCGCCGAACACGAGCTCAGACACCAACGCCAGCGCTCGCACCGCTTTCGGCCCCATCCCTCGAATCGCAACCAGCTCCTCGTAGTTCTCAGGCTGAAGCTCGTAGGCTCTCCGAAGAGCGGCCGCTGTGCGTTCAGAGAGCCGCGAGATCGTGTGCCGAGCCGGCATGACCAGAGTCCGTATCCCAGCGCGGGCGGGCAGGTACTCATCCATCGACACCTGCTCCGCCTCTCGAGCGAGCACTGTAAGCCGATCTGGTTTGTCTCGTGCAAGCCCGACGCTAGCTTCTCTTGCCTCCTCGCTCTCGCGGGCTGTCATGTCGAGCACTGTCAGTTCACGTCGATCGCTGGCGATGCCCGAGTGAGGTTCCTCAACAAAGCTCTGCACGCCCTCAGACAGCCAGTGGTAGCGCCTTGCTAGATGTCCGTGCATTCCCTGTTGAACAACTGTCCAGTCGCCGTCCTCGCTCAGTATGAAGCAGTGATGATAGAGCTGGTACCCGTCCTGTACGCAGCTGTTATCGACCTTGGCGGACATCCTGCTGGCGTACTTGAGGGACTCGATCTTCTGCGACGACAGGGAGTATACGTCGGCGAGTTCCTGGATCTCATCTTGCGTTTGCTTCGAGACCTTGCCCTTCCCGCCGCAGACAGCGATGACGAACTCTTCCGGCCCAATCGCTTCCTTCAGCGCGCCACAAACGGTGGTCGTTACTCCGGACGAGTGCCAGTCGAACCCGAGCGTGCAGCTGAACGCCTGAAAGAAGAAAGGGTCACTCATCCTCCTCAGAAACTCATGTCTACCGTGCTCTTGGACGATGAGCTCAGCTATCGCCCCGCCGAGACGCTTCATCCGCACGAACAGCCAAGGCGGACACCTACCAACGTGCAGAGGAAGCTCCGCCAGACCGGCACGTCTCATGAGACTAAACAGCTACTCTTCCTTCTAGATTAATCGTGGAGGGTCCCCCGGATACTACGCCGCGCTTTCGCAGAGCCGCGACGTTATCCGAACACTCACGTTCGATTACTCACTGAGATCCAACGTTCGCGCTACGCCAGTACGATTGAATCGTCATCGGCGGATAAATCGTCCACGCGCCGCCAAAGTGCAAAGTGCCCGCTTGCTCCGGTCTTCGCCTACTGATGCGTGCTCAGTACGGTTCGATGTAGTCATGCAGAGTACGTCTACGCCTCGCTCGTTTCAGACCTCTCCGCTTGACGGTCTGCAGAAGCTGACGCATCTCCTGTTCCTTGCGTCTGCTACTGTAGTAGTACGCCTCGTCGACTGTGCCTTCAGCCATCAGCACCGTCACCCTTCCCACGTTCGTCCGACCGGTCCTGCCCCGTCGCTGTATGGAGCGTATCTCCGACGGAACCGTCTCGTAGAAGATCACGTGATCCACGTCGGGCACGTGGAGACCTTCCTCGCCGATGCTGGTCGTGACGAGCACGTTGTAGCGTCCTGAACGGAAGTCGTTGAGTATCTGCAGCTGCTCGCTCTGCCTCAGTCCCGTATCGTGAAAGTCACGCGTCGCCTGACCTACGAACCGGACAGCTGAGACGCCGTCAACATGGTTCAGGTTTTCCACGATCGACTCGACGGTGTCCCTGAACTGTGTGAAGACTATCACCTTCGAGTCGGCTCTAGCCTTCAGCTGCTCAGCTACCAGCGCTCTAAGCCGCATCTGCTTCGGATGTTCCAAACCTGCAAGAGAGTCTGTGCGTTTAGAAGCTTCGATTATCCGCGGATCCTTCGCTAAGCCTCGCGACGACCGGTTCCTGCCTTGGCGCACTCGTATGAGATACTTGGCTAGGCCGGACATTCCCTGCGTCTCAACAAGCTCGATCGCGTGCTGAACCGAGATGGCCTGTGATTGGAGGAGCACGGCTCCGAAGAGATAGCCCGCCCTGCGTCCAGCAAGCCTTCGACGCAAAGCTTCGCACAAGTCCAGCAGCATGCGCTTCGTGACCCTCACATCGCGGGCTAGCAGGCGTAGCGCGCGCAGTTTCTCGATCTTCTCGTCGAAGACGCTCCGGAGGATCGCGCTCACTTCCCTGTAGCTTTGTGGTAGGGGGATTCGCTCCCAGCTGAGAGCGACGGGTTTCACATATCCTGCCACATCCTCGTCGGCCTCAGTCCGTGCCTCAACATTCTCAATCTCAAGCTTCTCGCAGATTTCGAGGACACGTTCCCTACGCGCGCTAGGCGAGGCCGTCAGGCCTAGGATCAGCGGGTTCGACGCCTCAAGCTTGTACGCTTCAGCCACCTCAGTGTAGGCGTACTCTTTCACGCAGCGGTGAGCCTCATCGAAGACGATCAGGCAGACATCCTTCAGCGAGTAGCGATCTTCCAGAATGTCGTTCCGTATCACCTCAGGCGTCGCAAACACTAGCCTTGATTCATGGAAGAGTGCGGTTCTCAAGTGAGGCGGGCTTTCTCCAGTCAAGATCGCCACAGAGGCGTGAGCGTCTGCAAGATGCTCCTTGAAGAAGGTGGCGTGTTGAAGTACGAGCGGCCTCGTCGGAGCCAGTATCACCGCCTTGCTGTCCGGAAATCTGGAAAGCCGCTCAGCCGCAACAAGAAGGGCAACAATGGTTTTTCCCAGCCCGGTCGGCAGCACAACAAGTGTATTTGATTCGAGAGCCGATGCGGCAATCGCGCGCTGATACTCACGAACCTCGATCCCCAGTGGCTGAAGCAAGGCACTCACGCTCAATGCCGAGTCCGATACTAGGCGTGTCCGCCCGGCTTGTTCCTGGGAGAGCCCCGCAGAGCCGATTGTAGTCAGGGAAATTGCTGCTTCAGATGCTCGACTTTGGCTGCGATGTCCTTGAAGTCGAATCGTCTCACGCTGAAGCGTGCGAGGTCAACCTTCCACGCTTCTTGTCCCGACTTTGCGTCCTTCCTGAGTTGCCAGCGGTAGAACCGAATGTCGTGCGTGCCTCTCTCGGTTTCCACTGCCACGATGGCCATTATAAGGTTTGGAGAACGGTAGATGTCGAATCCTCCCAACTGCTTGAGGAACCCGCCTTCACGGATTGGGTAGTCCTTTCTAAGCTCATCACTCAACCTCGCGTCGCCTCCGCAACTGTACTTGTTCCTTGATTGTCAACCACGTCACGGCTTCTCTGCCATAGCGTCGTCTAGAGTCAACTTAAGCTTGAGCTACGATATCTATCAGGCAATGAGCCGCTAGGCCTCTAGTGGGAATCGAGAAATGTCTCAAGATTGACCATGCGGACTTCCCTGTGAGATGTCCAGATGCTAGGCCAGCTGATCGTGTCCGAATAGGCGCGGAGCTTCTCAATCCTCCTACTCTTCACTAGTTCTAGTAGCGGTGGGATGATGATGACGCGATCGCTTCTTCAGCGCGAACGTCATTTAGACGTGTTCCGTTAGCTGCCTCGGTTGCCTTCGCCGTAGCTCGCCCGCCGTCATCGTCTCGCCACACGACAAGCATCTGTACAGCGTCTCGTCAGAGTCTCTGAACTTCAGCAATATGACAGGACTCGGGTGGACGCATATGTTTGGGTCAGCCCAGGGGCGAGGTTGTTCTCTTGGGCGGCTCACTCTCTGAAGACCCTCCGCATCGTCTCTCGCCTTTTACTATCGGTTATGGGGGCGGCTGACCCGCTTGCGGGTTATAATGGCGGCAGGGGAACAGACCTCAGGTCAGTCAGTCCCGACTGAAACAACAGATTCGTGCAAATCTGGAATCTTTCAGCGAGACATAAACTCGAGTCCATATCATCTGATTCTCAAATCAGTATGGCAACAGACGAACTGGCATATTCTAGGTGGTGATGAATTCTCTTACCGTCTTGAGATAGCTTTCTTGTTCTTCCCACATGGCAAGATGGCTACTGTTCTCGAAGACGATAAGCTTCGAGCCGGGCATGTGCTTGTGTATGGTCTCAGCGACCTTGGGGGTCACCTCATCATATCTTCCCGCGGTGATCAGTGTTGGAACCTTGATCTCTGGAAGTCTCGCTGTGATGTCCCAGTCCTTGAGATTTCCGACTATTGTGAACTCATTCGGGCCATTCATCGTATGATACACTCGTGTGCTAAGACCGTTCAGAGTTCGAGCAACTTCCTCTGGCCGCTCAGGAAGTCTGCATACGAAGTTTCTGTAGAAGACCTCTACAGCTTTGAGGTACTCGGGGTTCTGGTAGTCCTCCACCGCCTCATACTTCGCGAGTGTCTCCTGGACATCCTTCGGTAGCAACGTCTTTAGTCGTTTCATCTCTTCGACGGTCTCTGGAACGCTGGACAGTCCGCTGCTGATGATCAGCTTCTTGATATTCCGCTGATACTTCAGCGCATATTGTAGTGCTAGGGCTCCGCCGTACGAATTGCCGAAGAGGTTGATCTTGCCGAGATTGAGCGCCTGTCTCACGCCTTCAACCTCCTCCACACCATAGTCAATGGTGTAGCGTGACGTGTCCTCCGGGCGTTCGGATTTTCCGCAACCGAGCTGGTCGTAGAGCACAACTCTGACCTTGTCATCGCCAAGTTTCCGAAACGGCAGCAGGTAGTCGTGCATCGCCCCGGGGCCGCCATGTAGGCAGAGCAGAACGTTGCCGCCGGTTCCGAAAGTTCTGTAGAACAGTCTGAAACCATTGACGGCTACGAACCCGCTTTCTTCAGAGACTGGCAAGAGGTGTCCCTTTGCGCCGAGCGTTCCTGCAGTTGACTATTTTGAGTTTTGCCCGTTCGAACAGTCCTGAGCTGTGGAGACGAGTTGAGTTGTCAACAGTCGACTGTCAACACACAAGTAGGCAAACATCATACAGACGCGCTAAGACCATCACTAGGTTGGAACAGCGTGCGAATCGCTTCAGCCATCGTATTGGTAGTAGGTATCATCGCTGTCTCGACCGCTTCGATCTTCATCCGTTACGCTCAGGTCGAAGCCCCGTCGCTGGTTATCGCGACATACCGCCTAGCGGTGGCCTCGCTCGTATTGGTGCCCATAGCCAGTCGGCGCCGCCAAGGTGAACTCCGTAACCTGCGGGCTGCGGACTGGTGGCTTGCAATCGCCTCCGGCGTCTTTCTGGCGCTACACTTTGCTACCTGGATTACGTCGCTGGAATACACGACTGTGGCCAGCTCGGTTGTGCTGGTCTCAACCTCACCGCTATGGGTCGCGGTGGCGGCAAGGCTCTTGCTTCACGAGCGATTGACTCGCAACGCTATCCTGGGCTTGATCATGGCGGTAGCTGGGGGCATCGTGATAGGATTCAGCGATGTTACACAAATGGCTGGCAGCGCCCCGTTACTGGGCAACGCACTGGCGCTCGCCGGCGCGGTCGCGGTGACCGGCTACTGGCTGATCGGAAGACGGCTCCGTGCAAGACTATCGCTGACGCCCTACGTAACGGTGGTGTACAGCGCAGCAGCCGTTGTCTTGCTGGCAATGACGATTGCGGCCCGTGAAGCGTTGACCGGGTACTCGCCAGTCATCTACTTGTGGTTCCTGTTGCTGGGGTTGGTCCCGCAACTGATCGGCCATTCATCATTCAACTGGGCTCTGGCACGTCTGCCGGCCACGTTTGTCGCAGTCGCAACACTCGGCGAGCCCATGGGATCGACGGTGCTAGCCTATCTCTTCCTCGAGGAGACGCCCAGTCTATTGAAGATTCTCGGTGCAGCACTGATTCTGACCGGAATAGTGTTCACGCTGAGAAGCCAGGCAACTGGTGAGCAATTCGGCTAGAGCCGTGTGATGGACGAGCTCCAGGCTTGAGCTCCGTTCGGGCGGATGTGGCTCTCAAAACGGGCCGCGCGTATGTAGTTGACTCTCCATCCGTCTCGAAACGTGTCCCTGATCTCGGCCTGCGTCACGTGCCTAGGTCCGAACGAGTCTGGCTCGCGATCACTGAAACAGAGCACAAGTTAGTGCCTCCCCCACGAACTACAGCGGCTAGACTGCGGGCGAACACCCTGTTCTTGATCGGAAAAAACGTGGCATAGTCCTGAGTCGATGACTGTGTCGAACTTTCTGCCGAGAGGATAGAGTTCCAACGCGTCCCAGACTAAGAATGTCGCCTCAAGATCACGTTCTACGGTCTTCCTCTTCGCCTTCTCAATTGCGAGAGGAGAGCACTCGACACCCCCACACACCTTGTGTCCAAGACTGGCGAGGTAGAGCGCATTCTCTCCAGCGTCGCATCCCACGTCGAGGATGGTTCCCGCTATCTCACCCGCCTGAGCAAGGCGGACGAATTCTCCTTGAGGTCGGCCGATATCCCGCGGAGGAACACGCCCACCCTCGAAAGCGTAGTTGAAGAAACCCAAGCGCCAACCTTTCCGTCGCCCTGAGCCTCTCGCGTGCCTGCCTCACTTTTGGTTCAGTTTTCTCAATTCGACTAGGATTTCCTTTAGCAGCGAAAGCACTAGTCTTCGATAGTTTACCGTGCTGGCGAGTTTCGCCCATTTCCGCGGTTCGTGTTCAGGTATGTAGGCCTCGAGAACTTCCAAGATGTCTTTCTCTTCTTTGGCTGAACCTTTCTCCATACTTCCCCCCTCACGATGCGATTTCTCCAATGATGCCGGTCATAATCCATGTCTAGTGCACAAATACGATGCCAACTGAAATCGCGCATTCAATCGAATCCGGATCGGCCTCCCGGATCGCGATTGGGTAAACGTCCCAGCCAACCTTTGTAACAATATCATACACGTCGATCCCTACGCCTTCCATCGACGACCGAGACTTCAGCGGATAACGGCACCGGCCACTGTCTAGGAACTGGCAGATTTGCCCTGCACAAAGAGCGGTTTTGCATCCGCCCGCCGCGAAGCCTGCTGCAAGATAGTGGCCGTCGTTAAAGGCCAGCGCCTCTATCGTGCTTGCGATCTCGTGGATTTTTCGTTGATGAGCCATATGGCCCACATGCCATTGCTCGTCGTCAACGAAATCCGATTTCGGAGAGACCTCGGTCTTGAATAGAATAGCGGCTCTGTACTTCCGAAGGGTCTTGCGCATCTCATCAGGCTGCGGAGTGTACGGGGGACAGTTAGCGCACTCTCCGTACAGGTGACATCTCGGGACTGCACATTTCAGCCGGACTCTTTCGTCTACGACCACGTCGGATGCGGCGATGATCTTTGCATCGGCGGCGCCGAGTTCCAGCGCTTTCGCCCGATATTTCTCCAAGTCGCTTCTCAGTTGTCTCGGGGAAGGCCTACGCACGACTTTCCTAGTCTTCAACTTCTGAACTGCCGTATCCCTCACCCAGCTTGATGGATTCCCCTGAACGGATGCCCCTCACATATAACGGGTACTCGCAGGATGTTCTACGCGGGCTCAACGATGACGGCGGTGCCGTATGCGAGAACTTCATCCATTCCTTCTGCGATCTCAGTGGTATCGTAGCGCATGCCAATGACCGCGTTTGCACCCATGGTGCGTGCATGATCAATCATATGCTGCAGAGCCTCGGACCGCGCGTGCTCGCACATCTCGATGTAGGCGTCGACCTTGCCTCCAACCAGCGCGCTTATTCCCGCCTGGAATCGGCCTCCAACACCGCGGGTCCTAACGGTTAGACCTCGAACGATCCCGAGTTCCCTCACGATCCTGTAACCCGCAATAGAGAACGCGGTCGTGCATGGAATCTGGGTCGGTTCAGGATGAGGTGGAAGGCCAGTCGAGGTTGCGGCTACAGTAGTTGCAGCGGACAAAGAGTTGCCACAGCTCGGGCAGAACCCGGCGCCGGTCACGACCCTTGTTCCACACTTGGGACAGAACGACAACGTTGCGATCACCGTCCGTGACAGGGACGAAGACTCCTCATATGCGTATCGGCCGAAGAGCAGCGTTCGCGATAGGTCGGTTCCCAGATCCGGCCCTTCATCTCGTCTTATCGAGAACTAGCTCACAGATGCTACCCTTCGAAGCTTGCGCCTAGGTACTCTCTTCAGTTGATAGTGACCCTCTACGTCTCTGTAGTACTCTTGCATGAATGGAAGCGTCAATCGCAGCAGGATGATTGCTTTGTAACTTCTCTTGCACGCCTTTGGTTACTCCCAGCCGAGGCCAAAACC
>Ga0315312_1002291_pt1 | contig 13406 bp, 14 predicted proteins | sample TDP7_MG_FD_203629 | JGI IMG/M metagenome (GOLD analysis project Ga0315312, IMG submission 203629) | Freshwater sediment microbial communities from Lake Towuti, South Sulawesi, Indonesia - TDP7 | ecosystem: Environmental > Aquatic > Freshwater > Lake > Sediment | place: Indonesia: South Sulawesi... | reverse complement strand
CCTCTAGAGAACCGCGCTCCCAGTGAGGGCAGAGCGGTACAGAAGTATCTCGATAATCTTTTATGGCCCGCCGGTGGAAGACGGTACTAATGTATAGGCGTACAACAACTAGACAGTCGTGGAAGCCGTGCCCAAGGTCAAGATAAACGTGTCCCTGGACGTGGGCCTCATTGTGTGAGTGGACGAACAGGTGGAGAAGGGTGTGTTCAGGAACCGGAGCCAGGGCCTCGAGCAGATCCTGAGACAGAGGATGAGGGAGGAGCGGACGGGGTGATTCAGGACATAATCTCTGTCGGCAAGCTGGCGGAGGCTCGGAGGAGGGCCATGCGGAGGGGGGCCTGGTTCAGGGTCTTGGACAGGGCGGAGCGGGCCATCATAGGCCTCACCATAAGGTGCGTGGACAGGATCAGGAGCCCAATGCTGGCCAAGATAGTGACGGCCACCCTGATCAAGCTGAAGCTGGCCACGGAAAGCCACGTGAAGAGGCTGGTGAGGACCGTGGGCCCCTCGTTAGCCCGAAAGGTGAGTGGGATAGCCCGGGAGTGGGGGAATAGGTCTGCTAAAGAGTGGGCTTGGGACCCCGGGTTCACTCAGTTTTTGGTCGTGATGCGCATAAACACACTGAGGATGTTCAGCCCAGACATAAAGATGGCGATGTTGCATGATCGTTAAGCCCAAGATTCCGTCATTCAAATACTATTTTCCGCCGGCAACTGTCGAGTGGATAACAACGAGGATTCATGAGTTGCTCGAGAGCGGGGGGTTTCTGACATTGGGGAGGTACAACGAGGAATTTGAGAATGAGTTTGCGAGATATATAGGTGTGAAACACGCTGTTGCTGTTGCCAGTGGCACATGCTCATTGGAGATTGTCTTACGTGCTATTGGCGTTCAAGGTTGCGATGTGATTGTGCCAACAAACACATTTGCTGCTACGGCCTATGCTGTTATGCATGCTGGAGGGAGATCCATCTTTGGTGATATCTCTGCGGACATGAATATTGATCCCTCTGATGTAAAGAAAAGGCTAACTTCAAACACCAAGGCTGTTATTCCTGTTCATATCGGCGGTCTTGTCTCCCTAGGTGTTTACAAACTTTTGGAGCTAGCCGGGCAAAGAGGCTTCTATGTTGTTGAGGACGCGGCACACGCTCATGGCAGTATGTTAGACGGTAAGAAGGCTGGAAACCTAGGCATTGCCGGGAGCTTCAGCTTCTTCTCTACAAAGGTCATAACGACGGGCGAAGGGGGTATGATCACTACCAACGACGAGGTGATTGCTGACAAAGCCCGTCTTCTTAGAGATCAGGGTAAGGTTCGGGATAACGTAGTCGGCGCTGTGGGGTATAACTGGAGGATGAGCGAGTTTCAAGCCATTGTGGGCCTTGCTCAACTTCGCCTCCTTGAAGAAATCATTGAAAAACGTGCTCGCATCGCTAGGATCTACGATGAGCTTCTAAAGGAGTTTTCTATGCTTAGGCTACTTGATATTCCTCCAGATGTCCGCCCCAATTATTACAAGTATATCGTTTTTCTTCAAAAAGGTAGGGACCCTGATGTTCTTAAAAAACACCTTAAAGAAAAATATAATGTTAGTCTCGGCGGTTATGTTTACGAAGCACCGCTTCATCGCCAACAGGTATTCAAAGAGTACGTAGAAAATCCTTACGATTATCCAACCGCTGATGATTTATGCAGTCGACACATAGCGCTTCCTATCTACCCTCAAATGGCTGAGGAAGAAGCACAGTATGTGATTGAGAGTCTTAAAAACGCTCTTTCTGATTTGAGGTGGGTGTAATATGAGAATAGCTATTACTGGTGGTCTTGGCTTTATAGGCAGCCGTATAGTTGAGAAACTTTTGAAGCATGGCCACAGCGTTTCAGTAATAGATATTAGAAAGGATAAAGCACCAGAAGGGACTGAGATTCATCTGGCTGATGTCACTAATTTTGATCAAATGATACAACTATTGAGTAACGTAGATGTTGTATATCACCTTGCTAACACCGTTCTTAACGTTGCCAGGCGTCAACCACATCTTGCTGTAAACCTCGACATTCTAGGCACCGCAAACATCTTGGAAGCTTGCGTCAAAAATGGCGTTAAGAAGATAATCTATGCGAGTAGTTTTTACGTTTACGACGGGCTTTCCAACAGTCTCAAGGTTGACGAGAACTGGCGCTCAGACATTTTTAAAACAGAGATGTTTGGTATTACAAAGCTTGTTTGTGAACGTCTTGTCCTTGAGTACAATAGTCTCTATGGGCTCAAGTACGTGATTCTCCGTTATGGTCCTGTTTACGGATCAAGTGACCGCTGTACCAGCGTTATCTTCGAATTCGTCAAGACCGGTCTTCGCGGCGATCCCTTGATTATCTGGGGTTCAGGGGAGAGGAAAAATCAGTACACGTACGTTGAAGACATCGCTGAAGGCAGTGCAAGCGTATTGCCCTTTGAGAACGAGATCTTCAACCTCATATCGCCAGAATATGTTAAAATTCGTCAAATAACTGAGTTCTTATCTAAAAAGTATGGATTCAAGGTAGACTATGACCTTAGCAAACAGGAAGGCCCCAGCATGCCATACATATCTCCAAAGAAGGCTATGGATAAATTGCGATGGAATCCCACAAGATTGGAAGAAGGAATAGAAAAGACAATTTCAGGAATGAAAACTGAATTATCGCCTGTGTTTGTGCTACGTTAATCTTTGGAGGTTGATTTTGAACCTGAAAATCGGGGTCTCCAAATATCGAACACGTCTGCGTCGTGGGACTCGGAAAGGTGGGACTTCCCACGGCAATTTACATTTCTAATAAAGGTCTTGCTGTACGAGGTTACGACACAAATGAGGAGGCGGTTGCTAACGCGAAAAGTCTTGGAATCGTGTCAACTGCCATTTGGAATGATGTCCCTAGCGCAGATGTGTATGTAGTTTGCGTTAGCTCCCTATTAAAAGGAAATGCGCCGAGGATGTTTCTCGTGTGAGGGTATACGTTCGAGAGATTCAGGCAGTTGATGAGTTTATTCTTTGAGGCGCTACGTATTCGATTGGGAGATGATGAAGTGAGTGCTGATTCTGTTCATAGGCCTGGGTTTTTTCCTTTGTTAGCTTTTCTTGTCCCATTGGCTGTGCGGACGGTGCCGGAGGTTCTGGCCGGGCCGTACCCTTTGGGCTTTGACACGGTGGTCTACTACCTGCCGGCCATGGTCCAGCAGAGGGTTCTCTGCGAGCCTGTTTTGTTCCTGCTCTCCCGCTCCTCTCTTGTGTACGTTCTGTTGAGGGCTCTTTTCCTCCTGTTTAAGGACCCCATACTGGTGTTGAAGTTGATCGCTCCCCTGCTCCACGGCTTGTTGGGCTTGGCGGTTTATGTGTACACCCTGAAGGGGGTGGGTTGGAGCCCCAGACTCTCCTTTTTGACCGTTCTCTTGGCCACCGGGAGCTTGGGCGCCCTCAGGGTCTCCTGGGACATGCACAGGAACAGCTTGGGCCTAGTCTTCCTGTTCTTTGCGTTGGCTGCGCTGAAGAGCGGTGAGAGGAGGATCAAGCTTCTGGCGGCGCCCCTGGCCTTCCTGAACACTTGGGTGTACGAGGTCACCTCGGTTTACATGATTCTCATCTTCGGGTTCATCCTAGCCATTAAATTGTCTAGGAAAGAGCTGCGTGACATCCCTTATGTTCTTTTGGCGCTTGCCGCGTCGTTGCCCCTTCTCCTTTACCAATGGACGAACGGCCCAGGAAGCTTGGTGGTTCACCTCGGAGTCGGTTTTCCCCCTTCCGCGGAAACGGTCTGGGAGTCCGTCTACTTCATTCTGTTCTTGCACGTTTCCCTCCTCCCGTTGGCGGCCCTTGGGTTTAGGCACCTAAGGGACACCGAGATGGTTCTCTGGACGCTGCTCACCCTTCTTTTCGCTGTGTCCCTCCCTGCGTTCGGCCTTCAGACTATAGCCCACTACAGGTTTGCCTTCATGCTGAGCTATCCCTTGGCCTTCTCTGCGGCAGCGGGGGCGAGTGCCCTAACTAGGGGGGACTCGAAGTCGAGTCGGAGGGTCGTTTGGGCGCTCGTGCTTCTTCCTCTGGTGGTTGGGGCCTCCTACGCTGTTAGCTCGCCCCTAGCCCCTTTTTTGTACACGATGATGGAGCCCAGGTTCTACTACTACATGCCTACCGGCATGCTGCAGAACGTGGTCCCGGTGGAGAGGACGGGTGATCTGTTGGAGGCCCTCCGATGGCTGGACAGGAGCGCGACTGATCACGGTGTTACGCTGTTGCCCGCCCAGTTTTATGGCTTGGGTCTCATAACCCTTAACAGTCCGAGCAGAGTGGAGGACGTCGGAGAGTTCTCTCCGTTTAGCCCGCACGGTGTGGATCGCCTTTTGAACAGGTCCATCTTCGCTTTGGAGAACGGGGCATCAGTGGTCTACACGGTTTGGTGGAAGCCGGGACATAACTGGTACGGCGTGGGGTCGCTGCCCGATGTCTTCCGTGTGGTGAGGGGATTCGGGGACTTCGCCGTTTACAAGTATGCGGGAGAATCTTAAGGTGAGTTCTTTGAGGGCAAGAGGTACTTCTTCAGAAAATAAGGTGCTTCCGTGTTTTCAATGAAGCAAATTCTGCCGAGAGTTAAGCGGTATCTTATAGAGAACCCGGGAGCTTCTTTCATTGTAGGATTTCAGATCCTTCTTTTGGTTTGCGCTGGCTTATTAACTCTGGGAAACTCTGTGTGGGCGGAGGGAGTCGCGGTTGTCGCCTATTTCTCTCTGGTGATAGGAGTTGTTCTGCAACTCATCTCCTTTCTAAGACATCGAGGACGGGGTTAAGAAGAGAATGGATGACGGGCCGGAGCTCTCAGTGGTAATGCCCGCTTTCAATGAGGGTCGCATCGTGAAGGAAGCTATCCGCCGCGTTGACAGCGTCATTAGGCAGATGAAACTCCACTATGAACTGATTGTGGTGGATGATGGGAGTGCGGATGAGACTCGAAAGGAAGTGGTTGATTATGCTAATAACAATAGTCACGTGAAGGTGATTAGTTACGAAAGAAATATGGGAAAGGGATACGCTGTAAAAACTGGCTTCCAACAGGCCAAAGGCAATACTGTAGTTTTTGTTGATAGCGACTCGGATATTGACCCGAAACAGGTTGTGCGTTATGTGGGAGCGTTAAAAGATGCGGATGTTGTTGTTGCCTCTAAGCGGCATCCCCGATCAAAAGTAGATATTCCGTTAATCAGAAGAGTTCTCAGCTATGGGTTTAATATCTTAGTGAAACTATTGGTTGGGCTTAGGTTAAGTGACACGCAGACGGGTCTTAAAGCCGTTCGAAGAAGCGCGTTAGTGGGAGTTTTTCCAAGGCTGACGGTTAAGCGATACGCCTTTGACGTGGAGTTGCTTGCTTCGGCCAATTCGCTTGGTTTAAAGATCATGGAGTTGCCAATCCGCATTCGATTAAGCAATCTTTTCAGTGTTCGAGAGGTTTGGAGAATGTTCTTAGATTTGCTTGGGATCGCGTATAGGTTGAGAGTGCTTCGATGGTACCAGCGTGCCCAGAAATAAGTTGCTGGTTTATAGTGAAAACCGGTGGATCCATTAGTTTCGGTAATAATTCCGTGTAAGGAGATTGATGGTTACGCGAAGGAATGTGTTAAACATTGTAAGCAATTGGACTATGAGAGCTATGAAATTGTCCTGCTTCCCGATAATGCGCTAGAAAAGATGGATGGGGTGAAAATCATTCAGACAGGTCCTGTATCTCCTGGGGCTAAGAGAAACAGTGGGGTTGCCAACTGTAACGGCGAGATTTGTGCATTCATTGATTCGGATGCATATCCGCGGAGGGATTGGCCGCGTAACGCTATCAAGTATTTTAACGATCCGCAAGTTGCTGCTATTGGAGGCCCGGGACTGACGCCAAAAGAAGATGGTGTGATGCAAAGGGCTAGCGGGTATGTTCTCTCGTCCTTTATGGTTGGGAGTATATCGAGTAGGTATAAAGCCGAGCGCAGTTTTGAATCAGTCGATATACATTCCTGCAACTTCGTAACCCGAAAAACAGTTTTGAAAGAGGTGGGTGGTTGGAACGAGAAATACTGGCCTGGTGAGGATACGTTGATTTGTTTAGCCATAAAGAAGGCTGGTAAAAAGTTGGTTGAGGCTTCGGATGTGGTTGTGTATCATCATCGTCGTCCTCTTTTTGTGCCGCATTTAAAGCAGGTTTCGAGGTTCGGGCTGCATCGAGGATTTTTCGCGAAGAGGCTTCAGGGAAACTCTTTCAGGTTGACGTACTTTATTCCATCCTTATTTGTGTTATCTTTATTTACCGGTGTGTTGACGTCGATCATTAATCCATTTCTTGTGAATGTCCTGTTGTTGGCGATGGCGTTGTATCTAACCTTGTGTTTAATTGCAACATTGTTGGAAGTCAGAGATGTTAGGTTGATTTTGCCTGTTTGGTTGGGGATCATTGCAACTCATATCGTTTACGGCGTGTCTTTTTTGGAAGGTTTAATGAAGCGTGATCTGGAAAGATGAGGATTAGCATCTCGTATCCACCAATAAACATGGGAAAGGGAGTGCCCTTACTTAGTCAGAATAGGCAGTTTCAATATTTTCATGAGCCAACGTATATTTATCCAATGGTTCCGGCTTATGCGGCTACGTTGTTGAGGAGTGCTGGTTATGATGTTGTTTGGAATGATGGAATTGCAGAGGAGAAGTCTTACGATGAATGGCTGAGTGATTTGAAGAAGAGTAGTCCAGACATGGTGATGATTGAGACGAAGACTCCCGTGGTGAGGAGGCATTGGAGGATTATAGAGGATATAAAGGTAGCGATTCCGGAGGCAAGGGTTGTTTTGGTTGGGGATCATGTTACCGCCTTGCCACGAGAATCGATGGAGAATAGTAAGGTCGATTATGTTTTGACGGGCGGAGACTACGATTTTCTATTGCTAAATCTCGTTGAATATTTGGAGGGCGAGGCAAAACTGGAGCCGGGAATCTGGTTTAGGGGAAATGGAAAAATAGGGAGTACTGGAAGTTTTCGGTTGAGTCATGATTTGGATTGTTTGCCATTTATTGATAGGGATTTGACAAGGTGGTGGCTATACAGCGAGAAGAATGGGAATTTTAAGGAAGCTCCTGGAACTTATACGATGGCTGGTCGAGATTGTTGGTGGAGGAAGAATGGTGGATGTACGTTTTGTTCGTGGCCTACTTTGTATCCTAACTATAGGGTGAGGAAGCCGGAGCTTTTGGTTGAAGAGATAGGGGCTTTAATAGAGAATTATGGAGTACGAACTGTATTTGATGACACCGGGACTTTTCCAATCGGGAATTATCTCAGAAAATTTTGTAGATTGATGACAGAGAGGGGGTATAACGAGGAAATTGATTTTAGCTGTAATATGCGTTTTGGAGCTTTAACAAGAGAGAATTATCGGTTGATGAGGAAAGCAGGTTTTAAAATGCTTCTTTTTGGTGTTGAGTCGGCTAGTCAGCAGACACTTGATAGGTTGAATAAGGGCATCACGGTGGAGGATATGGTTAAGGAGTGTAGGGTAGCGAGGGGGGAGGGGCTGGAGCCACACATAACGATTATGGTTGGTTACTGGTGGGAAACGCGCGAAGATGCGTTAGGGACGTTGAAGCTTGCGAAGATGTTGATGGAGAAGGGTTGGGCTATGACGCTTCAGTCAACGATGGTTATGCCATATCCGGGGACCAAGATGTATGATGAGGCGTTAGAGAATGGGTGGTTTAGAATAGATCCAAGGGATTATGATTGTTTTGATATGACGGAGCCTGTTTTGAGGACGCCGGATATGGAGCCTGAGGAGGTATTGAGGATCTGCGATGAGATCTATAAGGTGTTTCTCTCACCCAAGTATATGTTTAGGCATTTAATTCGGATTCGGTCGTGGAGAGATATGAAGTATTCTATTAAAGGGACTGTGAAAGTTTTAGGGCATATAAAAGATTTTTCGACAGACCAATGGTTGCGAAAACATTGAACAAAAACTTGCCGACAATAAGTGTAATCATGCCAACATATAATGCTGCAAGAACACTTCATCAATGTTTAAGTAGCATACTTAGTCAAGATTATCCAAGAGAAAAATTAGAAGTAATCATTGTGGACGGAGGATCAAGTGATGGTACAATAAATATAGTAAAAAAATTCGGTGCGGACAAAGTTCTTAAAAATCCGTTGAGAGTGGAGGAGGCTGGAAAACCATTTGCAATTGATATAGCTAAAAACGAAATCATCGCGTTCATCGACAGCGATAATGTTCTTCCTTCGACAAATTGGATTAGGCGGATGGTTGAACCGTTTGATGATACCGAAGTTGTCGGGTCAGAGCCGCTCTATTATGAACATAGAGCGCGCGCTGGAAAAAGAGATGGGTTGATTACGAGATATTGCAGTCTAATCGGTGGGGACGATGCACTGCATCCCTATTTGGGGGATTACGATAGGTTCTGCCATTTTAGAGGGAAGTGGACTGAAATATCCTTACTTGCGGTTGAAGACAAAGGAAGCTATCTCAAAGTTAAGCTTGGCAAGGAAGAAATTCCAACAATGGGTGCAAACGGGTTTTTTGTCAAAAAGGAGGTCATCCGAAAAGTGAAATATAAGCCACTTCAAATTCACACAGATACGATTTATCAATTAGTCAAATCAGGATATAATTGTATAGCTAAAGTTAAAGTGGGAATAGTCCATTTACATAGCGATGACATTTCAGTTTTTGTTAAAAAGAAACTTAGAAGGATTCAAAAGTATTTCTTATGGAAGAAATACATAGAATACTATCCCATGCTGAGTCAATTAAGGCTGTTGAAATTCGTTCTATCTACAGTACTGTTTATTCCTTTAGCTATGGATATTGGTAGAGGCTACAGAAAAATCCAGGATTGTGCATGGTTCTTCCATTTCTTGGCGTGTTTTTTAACCTTGTTAACCTATGGAATGGGGATTCTATTTATTGTGCATTCCTTTGATGACTAACCAAATTCTATCACGACAGAAGAAGGAAGGCTTGTTGCAGCAGAAGACCATAAATATTAGAGTGATCGCGATTGCTAATGCTTTTTGGATGACCGGAAAGGGATTGGGAGGCGGTGACAGGAGAGCAATCGAGATACTTAAAAGGTTCAAGGAAAAAGGGATTGACGGCACAATCGTCACGTCTAAGATGGGCTATACAAATTATAAAGAATATATAAATATAAACTATATTACTATTCCATTCTCCTCTTTAGATAAGCTAGGATTGCCCATTGCCTATTTGGGCAGATCAGTTGTCGCTTGTTTCTTAAAGTTAGATTTAAGGCATGGAGACATCTTATATTCAACTTCTGATTTTTTGCCAGATGTTTTCCCCGCGTTTATGTATAAAAGTAGGAACAAAACCCTGAAATGGATTCAAATAGTTCACCATTTAATTCCGGATCCTTCAAGAAGAACGGGATCATTCTTTACTAACCTCCTGTCTTTCTTTGCTCAAAGAGTTAGCTTTTTCTTTATGAAAGCTCTGGTCGACCTCGTCATTGTAGTTAGTCCTCTATTAAAAAAAGAATTAGAGAAATTAGGTTTTGATGAGAGGATCGTGAAAGTAAACGGTAACGGAATTAATGTTGATTACTTCAAGGCGATAAGAAAATGTGGTGAAATGAAATTTGCAGCCGTCTTTCTGGGAAGACTGCACTCATCTAAGGGAATTTTTGATTTAATAAAGATATGGGAACGGGTTTGTAAAGAAATGAGTAACGCAAAACTTGGGATAATTGGAGACGGTGATGACCAAGTCAAACATCAATTGAGAAGCAAAATTGTGGAAAAAAATTTGAGGAATAATATCGATGTTTTGCAATACCTTAAAGATGATGAGGCCTTTAAGATAATTAAATCCAGCAAGCTTTTCGTTTTTCCAAGTTATGAGGAAGGGTGGGGAATCTCCATCTGCGAGGCAATGGCGTGTGGTATACCGGTGGTTGCATGGAATCTACCTGTATACTCCTTACTTTTTTCTAAAGCAATCACATCGGTTCCTGTAGGTGATGTAGCGAAGTTTGCAATAGAAGTGCTAAGATTACTGAATGACCGCCAGCTATATGAGCGTATGGAGAAAGAAGCGGTCAAGGTTTCCTCAAAGTATAGTTGGCACAAGGTTGCTGAAGAAGAATTAAGGCTTATTACGAACTAAATGGTATGCGGCTATATCCTATATGCCAGCGGAGTTCAACCGATTGCGATTAGTTTATTGCTGAAGAGGGATTCAGAGTGAAAGTCTTAGTGATATGTGATGGAATTTGGCCCCCATCAGTTCAGTTAACTGGCATGAGAATTGTGTATGAACTACAAAAGTACCTCGTCAAGAGGGGTGTAGACATCCATGTTCTTACTTTCATAGAAAATTGGGCTGATCCTGAAGAATGGATGGAGTGGTTTAGAAATGAAGAAAGAAATGTAGGCATCCATTTTCATCCTCTCTATTCATCCCTTTTAATAAGTTTGCCAACGCAGTTCATGTGGAAACCCTTTCTTATACCTAGAGTCTTTAGACTAAACTTAAAATACCGATTTGACATAATTCACGAATACACTGCTTCTCCTATATCAATCAAGAAAGCCCGCATATACAGGCTGTTTTTCAATGGGATCTTGATCTACACCGTGACCACATACGTTTCGAGTTTCTTGGACTCATATGGACTTCTGAGAGATGGGGCATTGATAGACAAAGTAATTCATGTCAATCGAGACCTTGGAAGATTAATAGGCGTTCATTGTAGTAAGAAAGCGTATTTACCTCTGGGGATTGACTTCCACAAGTTTGATCTTAAATGTGATATCAAATCGTTAAGAGAAAGATTGAGCATCACTTCGGATGATCAAGTGATTTTATACTTGGGACCTATGGAAGAGGTTAAGGGGATTTTCACCTTAGCTAGGGCAATTCCTATTGTTTTAGAGATGCATCGTGACACCATTTTCATAATCGCAACTGCCCCTCGAGCTGGACCCTCCATTCTGTTCCGTGATAGACAGAATATCCGCCTTCATAATAGAAATAAGAACAAACTATTGGATATTATAGGAAAACACAAGGATCACGTCAAGTTTTTGGAAGGTATTCAGAACGTGCCCCTTCTAATGTATTTGGCCGACGTTTTTGTTTATCCTTTGAACACCCCATACGGAACACTTGGGCATCCATTAACTCTCTTAGAAGCAATGGCTTCCGAAAAAGGCATCGTAGCCTCTGACTTTACTGGAATTAATGAGTTAATATCAAATGGATACAATGGTCTTCTCTTCGAAAGAGGGAACAGCTATGACTTGGCTAATGCAATAAGTAGTTTGTTATTGGATGAGAGCCTAAGAAGAGAGTTAGGCAAAAATGCAAGGCGGAGTCTTCAACAGTATGATCTGGACGTTATCGCTGAGAAATTAATAAAGATATATGATGAAACTCTCAATTTAAAAAGGATGAATCATTGAAAAACCAATTAGGGTGTTGAGTTTTGATCATCGCATTCATGGGTAATGATGGGAGCGGAAAGACAACATTGGCCATGGCAATAGCATCCAAGATGAAAGATTTGGGATTTGATGTTGAATACCATATGTGTTTTAAATATTTAATCCTTGGTTCTTTACAAAAAGTGCTTTTAAGAGGAGGTCTAAATGAAATCAGAAAAAGTTTTCTTGAAAGAAAAGAAGCCGAGCGGGTATTTAACGTGTGGTCAATGGCTGTCTTTTTAGATTGCGTCCTTGCTTTCCTCTACTTTAAACTTTTGAAAAGAAATAAAACTGTCATATTTGATCGCTATTTTTATGATTTTATAATGGGTTTTGAATATGAGAATAATAGCAACGGAGTAATCAGAAGGCTTTTTTTGTTGTTGCCGAAGCCAGACATAGGCTTTATCCTTGATGTACCACCAAAAGTTGCCTTTCAGAGAAAGAAAAACATCGACTCAATGGATCTAAACTACTACAGAAATCAAAGGGAAAAGTATCTGGAGTTGGCTGATAAGATGAGTATCAGAGTTATCAACACTAAAAAATCGGTGAAAGAGTCTGTGAATGAAGTTATTGAGGTAATGAAAGAAAGAATATGAAAATTTGTCTGATAGTGGATGGGCTACCAGGGTTTCATGAAGAATGGAGCGGAGCAGAACAAGCATGTTTGTGTCTGTCTGAAATGCTTAAGCAAAACGGCCAAAGGATAATATTTATGACTACGAAGTTTGACAAACAGAAAAGATTCTCAGATGAAATTCATCAAATTCCTTCGCTATTTAGAAAAACAAATTATCTTTTAAACCAGTTTCCCATTGATTTCATTTCAACCTATTTCTCACTTAGAATCTTGAAGAAGGCAAAACCAGATATCATTCATTTTCATTCCAAACTTCTATTTTTTCCCGTTATGATAAGTGCCAAAATTCTGAGAATTCCAGTTGTTTTGTCAGTGCTTGATCATTGGGTTATATGTCCTAAGGAAACCCTCCGAATAAGTGACGGCGAGCTATGTGCCAGCTTGCATGGAGCCCATTGCGTTAGATGCTTTCCTAAAAGTATAATGCTTCCCAATTCTATGAAAAGGATGATCTCTCATTGTAGATCGCTGGTTTTCAATTTTTCCTTAAGGAAACTGGACCGTATAATAGCTTTCTCGGAAGCCTCCAAAAATTTGTTAATAAAGGCAGGGCTGTCTGATGAGAAAATCGAAGTTATTTACCCTTATCGTCTGTCTCCTAAGTCAACGACCTCGCTTTCCTTTGAGAAACTCCGTGAATTTACAATCGCTTTCGTGGGTTGGCTGAGACGATACAAAGGCTTGCATGTGGTAATTCAGGCTATGTCGATTGTAATTGAAAAAATACCGAACGCGAGATTAATTGTAGTTGGTTCCGGAGAGGAATCATATAAAAACTATATAAAAGAACTTGTGGAGAACCTTAATCTAAAGAGACATGTTTCATTTTTAGGGAAACGAAAAAATGAAGAAGTTCTTCGACTTCTTGAAGGAAGCGACGTAGTCGTCGTTCCCGAGCAATGGCCAAACGTTTTCGGTCCGATTGTCCTGATTGAGGCGATGACCCTGGGGAGGCCCGTTGTAGCAAGTAGGATCGGTGGTATTCCAGAATTCATTAAAGACGGAGAAAACGGCTTCTTAGTCACCTACAACCAACCTCGTCAATTCGCGGCAAAGATAATCTGGCTGTCGCGGCATAAAGAGGCTGCACGAAAGCTTGGTAGGAACGCTAGCAATTCTGTTGCTTTTTTTACCAGTGGCAATTCAACTCAAAAGATCATTTCATTGTATAATTATCTCCTCAAAACACGATAGGTAAAGCATGTGAAATGAGGTTATCGTTTTTGCCGAA
>Ga0315312_1002290_pt1 | contig 13407 bp, 30 predicted proteins | sample TDP7_MG_FD_203629 | JGI IMG/M metagenome (GOLD analysis project Ga0315312, IMG submission 203629) | Freshwater sediment microbial communities from Lake Towuti, South Sulawesi, Indonesia - TDP7 | ecosystem: Environmental > Aquatic > Freshwater > Lake > Sediment | place: Indonesia: South Sulawesi... | reverse complement strand
GATAACCTCCCTAGTGACCCAGCCGACGAATCACTTCTGGAAGCGGCTATAACGACGGCGCACAGTACAACTGATGGGAAAGTAGATGCGATACAGACTGACGTTAATCGAATCGTTTGTTTCATGGACTTCTGGAGCGACGCAGACGATGAAGTACCTATCACTAACTCCGCCACATCCATTAACTTGCCGAACGTTGTAATCGCAGATTTACCAAGCGGATGTACCATCATAAGAGTTATAGCTATACTTAAAATCGCTCTAATAAGAGACAGCTCCGCAAGCGATAACGCCATAAATAACGCCGCAATGGCTGTGACGGTTGATGCTGATAGCGGCTACGGAAGCACGGTGACGGCGATAAACATTCCAGATAACAGTTGGAAAGTCGACGTCAGCGTAAGTCCAGATAGGGGCGGGGACGTGGTGATTGGCGATAACGACGTGGCGTCTGAAGTTACGGCGAACGCAACCTACTACTTGCGATTCGAGAACGCTCAAGCCGATGGGAGCAACCTCAACTTAGAGGACGTTCAAGTGGGACTACGAGTTTACTTCACGGTCTAGTGATGGAAAATGGCTTGGGATGACCCTTACGACTTCACCACTTTCACGGAGAACGACGCAAACACCAGATACTCTACAACAGCATCCACCCTAACGATTACTAATTTAAACAGAACTGATGCTAACCATTGGATTACTAAACAAATAAATCTGGTAGGCACAAACTTCAGATTCGCTCTAGACCTCACCATATCCGCTTCCACTAACGGAACTAACGACGGAATGTACATCGGACAAGTGTTCGGATTAGCTAACGAACAAGACGACTTAGCTTATTTTTGGAGCAGTAAAGCGGGTTTTTGGCTCGTAATCACTAGGTCAGGGACGAGTTCACAATGTGGATTAGCCCTTCTTGAAACTAAAACTACAAATCAAAGTACTTCGGCGGTTACATTAACCAAAGGCACAACTTATTACCTCATTGTGCGAAGGGATGGAACTACTCTGTACTTAGGAGTTTACAGCACGTCCGCTCTTCGAGATGCTGGTGACGGTACAGACGGGGACATAGGTAACAAGTCCTTATCAAACGTTACAACAATAAGCTGGACTTACATCTACGGAAGCAGTAGCAGAAATACGTCTACCTCGATAACAATTAGTGGAACAGTAGTAAACCTAAAAAAATACACGACAGCTCTACCTTCTTTAGGAGCTGGAAGTTTTACCACGTACGACTTCACCACTTTCACGGAGAACGACCCAAACACCAGATACTCTACAACAACATCCACTTTAACGATTACCGCTTTAAACAGAACCGACGTGGACACTTACATCATTAAACAGATTGACCAAGCAAGCGGAGACTTCGCTTTTGCGTTAGACCTCACGCTTTCATCTGCGCCTAGTGGAACCGACGGAGCGTACATCGGCACGGTGTTTGGACTAGCGAATGCTACGGACGACTACGCTTACTTTATTAATGCGGTTACTGGACTCTGGATAATGATTAATAGGCTAGGCGGAGCAACTACCAAATACGGAGTTGTTTTAACGGAGAGTAAGTCGGGAGGAGATAAAGTATTCGGTTTCCTAACGGCGTGGAACACCAACACTACTTATTACCTCATGGTTAGGCGGTATGGGAGCGACTTACACCTAGCTGTTTACAGCACAGCCGCCCTCCGAGACGCTGGTAAAGGCGATGACGGAGACTTGCTAAATTGTTCTTTAGGTCTCGTAACAACTGCGGCGTTAACTTACATCTACGGAAGCAATAGCAGAAGTGCGACTACTTCGATGCAAATTTCGGGGACAGTAGTGAACTTGGCGAAGTGGATTGCCGCCGCACTAGCTAAGCCTTCATCGAGCATCGCTCCTCTAGCGGGGTTGATAATCTAATGGTCAACCTAGCGGATAACGACGCTGATTTAGTCTGGTCGGGGTAATATAAATGGGAACAATTATCATCGATGATGACCAATTTCATCTTGCTTCTGGAGAAATAGTTACTGGTTTTGTTCCAATTGTTGGTGGTACGGGATTTTATCCTTTTATTAGAAAAATTGAATTTGGACCAATTATCACAGTCGGCAAGGCAAATATTTCAAGCAATATTATTTTTCCTCTAGAAGAAAAATCAAGAATATCAAGTAATATTAAATTTCCATTAGAGAAAAAAATTATTATACTAAATAATGTTTTAAAATTATATGAAAGTGACAATAAAATAAAATCTGGAGTTGCTCCAATCTATGAAGAATCAGGAAAGGTAAAATCTGATATTATATTTCCATTTCAAGAATCAGAATCAATAAAATCTATTATAAAACATTTATTTACTGAAAGTGTAGATTTGAAATGCTCTCTTATTTATTGGTTTGAAGAAGCGCATAAAATACAGCCAGATTTAACATCAGCAGAGTTTTCAGAATGGATAAAACAAATCATCAAGAAAGGTAAACAAAAAGAGTTGGATTCATTGAATAGAGAAATAGATTTTGTTAAAAGTCAAATGAAAAAAACACAATTGAATCATGAAATATTGGAACAATTACAGAAAAAAATTAATTTTCTAGAAAATGAAAAAATAAAATTAAAGAAAAAAATAAAGTTACAAAAAATATTAAAAATTCTAGAAGAACTTTAACCATAACATATTTATAGGAGAAAAACTAAATAATATTTAGGTGATATGAATTGGCTAGTGGAGATAAAACATGGGATTATTTCGGCGGAACATGGGCTCAAGTAGTCGCTCATTTAAAAACTAGAAATATTGTTCTTGAGAGTCTTCATATAGTAGGCGATGCGAATAATGCTGTAGCTATCTATCAATATATAGAGCCTTAATAGAAAGCCTTAAATAAGAGTTTATACTTCTATATTTTTAGTGATTAGAATTGCCAGAAGAGAAAAGAAAGGCATCGGAAAAAGAATTGCCAAAGGAAATGTCCAGTCCAGAACTTCCCGTTTCTTCTCGAAAATGGAGACAGATTGTAATCGAGACAGATGGTAACACACTTCGAATATTAAAAGCAGATGTTACTGCATTAGAACTTGCTGAAATCTGTCGCCGAATCCTTCGAAATCTAGGCGTTACTTAAAATCAGGGCTAGTACTATTTTTCGAAAACCTTAAATAGCTCTCTTCATATATATCTATTTAGGAATTAGAATGATTGAACAAATAGTTGGAGAAGTATTCATCATCGAAACAATAGAAAATAATAAATTTGTTAAAGTCGGCGAAATTACGGTTACAATAAAAGAATGGGAAGAATGCTGTGGTATGAGGGGGTTCTATTCGTTGGCTAAAGAAAAAGCCAGAGAACAGTTCAAACAACAACTCGAAGGCAAATCCATTGTAGTCACACATAAGGAGTATCTCCTTAAATGATGGAACGAATAAAAAAATGGTATCATAAAAATATTAATTCGAAGTGTCCTTGGTGGTGTCCATTCAAATTGTTTCGAAAGAAAAATAAAACTGTTTCAGAAATTTGTATAGAAAGAGATTGTTGTGCTTGTGGAAAACCATTCAAAATTCTTTTAGATAAAAATGGGAAAATCTTAACTGAGGGTGTTTTTTATGGAGGAAAAATTAGACGGGGAATTGGAATGTGGTCAGCATATGAGTGGATAGGATGGGATAAGGAAAAACAAGAACCTATTCTTAAGAAATGTAATCCTTGGTATAGAGAACTTTGGTATCGCCTAATTGACTTTAAGAGACTAATTTTTCATCAATATGAAGATATCGAATATTGGGAGTGCGAAAAATGTCTGAGAAGAGGAAAATAAATGAATCAAGTGATTTTTATAAATGGCTATCCTCATTGTAGTGAACATGGAGCCATGAATATGGTTAGTAAGCATGGTATGTGGAGATGTTTAACTTGTCATATCGGATATGATGGAAAAACAGGAAAAACTTTTAAAGATAGCTCTGAGGGTTTTAGAGGTAAGAAAAATGATACTTAGTCTGATTATCATAGTCTTTCTATTAGCAATATTGAATAAAATGGAATTGATTTCTCTTCCAGAAAAATTGACTTTCTTGCAAGCTATAGGAATAATTCTTATTCTTTTTATTATAGTTTTAATTGACCATGCTTATTATGAACCAGACTATGATAAAATTCGTGAAATTATAAGAGAAGAATTAGAAAAGAAGAAAAAAATAGATGAATATGAAGGTTGGGGAGCAGGGGGAGATGATTAAAAAGAATGACTTCACTTTTTGAACATGAACTTATTATTAATGGTTGGAAATCTTTAGAGGCGAAAACAAAAGATAAAAAAGAAAATAGTTGTTGGGTTTCTCCAGATGGAAAATGGTATAATGTACCTTTTGCCGAACATCAAACATTTGCATTTTATGTTCTCAAAGAACTTAAACCTCCAGTTGGATATAAAGAAGAACTTAACCAAATAGATAAAGCAGGCGATTTATTATCAGAAATGGGCTGGATACTTGTCCACGATGATGTCGCTTTTGGCACAATAATTCATAACTCAGAAAATATGACAAGACAACAGTTTAATGTTCTCTATGAACATTTTAAAGAGACTATTCTTTTTCGGGGTTGGACTATTAAATCGTTATGGAAAGAACGCAGTAGATATGGAAGAAGAAAAAATGACGGTTAAAAAAGTTATAACACCTATTTTCGAGAATGGCGAATTAGTTGAGGTTTGTGTCCTTCACTTAGATAATTTACAGAAATTACTTGAACATCTTGTAAAAGAAGGTGGTGACAAAAAATGAATTCAGAAGAACTAATGCGATATATTTCGGCTCTTCGACCAAAATTGGCTAAAATGTCTCAAGAAGAAATTGAAAATGTCTTTGCGATGATTTGGCAACATGGTATCTTGTCTCAACAATTTCACGATATTAGCAAATGTATGATTTATTGGTGCAGACATCCAGAAGACCGTGAAGCTTTAACTGGCGAAGCGATGACACATTTAGCGGATTGTTTTTGTCAACTAGAAATAATCTGTCAACTCTTTGGATTAAAAGAAAATCAAATCGAAAAGGCGAAAAAACTTGCACTTGAACGCTTGAAAGACCACTTTCTTCATGAAATATTACCGAAGGTTGAGAAAGAAAAATCTCAGAACCGTCGGATAATAACATGAAAAAGAAAAGTGGAAAAAAGATAGCGTTCATAAGAATATAAACGAATGGCTTTGGGAAAAGCGTTGGGCGAGTGAAAAGATGAAAAACCGCAAGCCTTAAATAAAACTTTTTTCATTATTTACATGGTGATAACAGAAAATGTCTGAAGAATATGGATGTTCAGGCTGTGCTCACGAAAGAACCGATGGAAAAAAAGGCTTAAAAAAGCCGAGTGGAGAAACCGCTTGTTGCCTTTGTCTCCGAAATCCAGCTTTAGACCGCAAATTAATGAATGAAATCGTGGAAAAGAAAGGCTGGATAGAACTCGATGTCAACTTTCCTATAGATATGTATTGTTCATTGGATAGACTAATGTTCTTAGATTTATTGGCACAGAAAAAGCAGGCATAAAATGGGTGTCGTTTCCACATCTACATGGGATTTAATTCATGATTGGGATACAGATAAATATGAAAGTTGGAAAGAAAAAGATTTATTGGAAGAAATAAAAGCCGTTCAAGAATATTTGAAAAATGTGCTAAGGAAAAGTTTATTATTAAGCAATGTACTTTCTTTTCTAGAAAAAAATGATTATGAAATCGTTTTGAAGAAGAAATACGAAACAAAAATTATAGATTTTAGCAATCTTCTTCGACTATTGAGGGATTGGGAATTCTTTAGAATAACATGTAATCATTATTGTAGAATATGGCTTGCCCAAGACGAATCATATTTGGGATGTTCATATACGGATAAAACTTGTCCATATGATTCCCAGAATCGTTGCCCAAAATATGAACCTATGGCAAAATTACGTTCAATCGAGGAAATCCTAGAGTGGAGAATAGCTTGAAAAAGTTCAAAATAGGAGATACCGTCAGGGTTTATTCAGAATCTAAATTATTATTAGGTATTGGAATTATAAAAGATATTTCGATAGGTTGGAATCCAAAACTTTATTATATTGAGATATATAATCAAAAAGAATGGATTCCAGAAAAAAATATTGAAAAAATATATAGTAATTGGAGAATAGCTTAATGAAGTTCTATTTTATTTATCGTTTTGTTTGTCCTTTTTATCGTCCGATGCAGAAAATTTGTGAACCAATAAGAGAGAAACATTATGCAGATGGACAGCTTTATGATTGGCATTTACAACATGGCTTTTGTTATTCAATAACACATATAAACTGTTGTTCCTATCAACAATACCAAAAATATTTGCGAGAAAAAAAGAAACAATGGCGAATAGCATGATTCGAAAATGTATAGACTGTAAAAAGAAGTTTCAATGTGAAGATATATGCTGTAAAATAAAAAATTGTCGTTGTCAACGATGTTTCATAAAAAAATTTGATAGGAATGCTGACGCTTGTTTCCCGCCTCGAAAAGATTGGAGAATAGCAAATGTATCATTGTCCAAATTGTAATTCGACAATTGATTTTGATGATGGATTATATTGCATAATTAATGGAAATGATGCTCTTTTTTGTAGTGAAAAATGTGCAAAACAGTATTCACGGAAACATCCTCTTTGGAGAATAACAGTTCATCCAGAAGAACTTCAAATAAAAAGAAAAAGAGAATGGAGGATTGCATAATGCAAATAAAAAGAAAATGTCAGGTTTGTAAAAAAATTTTTTATTGTGAAGGATGCCATTGGTCTAAGGATTGTAATCATAGACCTCCAGAAGTCTGTATATGTGCAAAATGCATACCATTAGGCGAATGTTTGCCTAATATTGATGGTTGGGCAACCAGATGGTTAAAGAAAAAGAAAGAGTGGAGAATAGCATAATGGATTTATTTTGTGGAAGACTAAAACTAAAATCATTTGGATGCGGAAGTTGTGGAGCTAATTTAAAATTTTTATATGCCGAACATCCAACTGGAGAAAGAATTTTGATTGATAAATTAGTGCCTCATAGTAAAAAATCATGTTATATTTTTCGATGTATGAACTGTGGCAAAATATATAAACTTAGAAGAGGAGAAGTTATAAAAGAAGAGAAATCGTGGAGAATCGCATGATAGAAGTATTCATTAAAAACCGAAAAGTATCAGTACAGCGTATTGATTGGTATAGGGATGGAAAATTTACTGTTAAGATTATCGACAATTATTTGAAATTTATTAAATCGTTAAATTTTAATGATGAAGTAGAGATTCATTTGAGTAAATATTGTATTTTTTCAGGTAAAATAGATTCAACTGAAATAATTATGGAAATAAATGAACCAATTATTGTATCAATTTCTGGACATGGCATTTTTAATCCGAAAAAACGACAACGAGAATGGAGAATAGCTTAATGATTTTGAAAGGAGCAATAATGGATGGTATTCTGAGACAATTTTCAGATGAACAACTTCAACAAATATTGGACAATTTAAAAAGTCATAAAAAAAAGATTGCCGATGAATTTTGGAAAGTTAAAGCTATAAATGAATTTATCAAGGCAGTAATGAATGAACAAAAACGAAGAAAAAAAGCTTGGCGAATAGCGTAAAGTTTATATATTACTTTGTTATTATATATTACTCTCCTATGACTTTCCAAAGGTCATTTCTCGGTCTCGGCGGGAAAAAGAGTTGGAAAGGAATGAAATAAAATTATATAAAAATGGAAATTTAAAGTTATTATAAAAATGGTTTAACTCGTTTGAAATACGGAACGAGGAAAACCGAGACTTTTCCGCCTGCTCTGCAATAGCAGGAAGTAAAAAATTTTTCTAGTCGCCTCTCTTGTCCGTTGGAAAGGTCGTTTTTGGCAAAATTTTAATTACGTAATGAAATGAAGAAGCTTTAAATATGGGATTGAACAAAATTTAATTATAAAAAGATTTAGGAAACAAAAATGAGCGAGAGTAGTTTAAGCCAAAATAAAATATCCGATTGCCAATCGGAAGATGGGTGTGTAAATCAATCCCTCTCGCACCAAATTAAATTTATTTTAGTTCCAGATTCTTATTATAGAAAAGGTATAAAAAGAGATGTTTGGGAAAACGAAAAAAATATCAGAAAAATATATCATGAAATAGTTGAAAAATATCATAGTTATGTAGAAAAACGGAAACATGTTGGTCGCCATATAGGTTGGCTTATTTATTATAATGAACAATTAATTGGATGTATAGGAATAGGTTCTTATTTTCTTCCCGAACCATTAGCATTGATGAAATATATAGGATGGGACAGAGAGGCATTTAATAAAAATTTTAATAAAGTAGCTAATAATTGGAGATTCACTTTAATGCCAAATGCCCCACATAATATTGCCTCGAAGTGTCTAAGTATTTTTTGTAAATTAGCCCGAAAAGAATGGAAGAAAAAATATGGAGATAATCTTATCCTCATAGTCAGTCTTGTAGGTGATGGTCATAAAGGAACTTGTTTTAAAGCGGCTGGATGGAAACAAATTGGAATGACTGTAGGTTCCACAAAAAGAAAATCATATGCCATAAAAAAATCTTGGAAAGCCAAAGGATTTGCTAGGGGAGGATTATCGAAAAAATCTAAACATGAAAGAAAGATTATTTTTGTTAAATCTCTACATAGATGCTGGAAAGAAATACTTAATCGAAAATAAGACTCTCTCATATCACATATGATTTATCAATAAAAGGTCCCCTAATGACATAACTTATTTTCTTTTCACTACGTAATTAAACGAAATAACAATATGTCACCCCCCGCTTTTCCCCATTAAACACAACATGAGATAATAAACTTTAAATAGTCGTTCTTTATTAAATATAATTATGGCAAAAATGTTATTGTTCGATTATGAACAAATCAAGAAAGATATTATAGATGGATTAATTCTTTATTGTTCATGTTTTTGCTCAAGAGCTATGGCTAGATTGGACTACAAACGTCCACATTTTATTGAACAAACTCGAAAAAATATTCTTTATGCTAAAATAGTACTAGACCTTAGTAGGGATGATTACCATTTAGATGAAATAATACAATCTGCGAAAAAATATTTTATGGAAAATCATCGTCGAAAAAATTTTAATATAATATTTAATGATGTTTATCTTGGTACTGTTATGTCTAGGGGTAGAAAAAGAAAATTTATGAATTCACCTTTCTTTCCTTATTATCTTGCAATTCGCTTCAGAAAAGAAATTGGAATATTTAGAGATGAGAAACGGGCTATAATCAGAGTTTATGTTAAAGATTTATGTCCACTTGGACGTTATATTCATGCCATATTAAAGGAACAATCCCATACGATTATATTTTCGAGACCAAAAACTTTAAATAGACGGTTCAACTCTATTTGTATTAGAGGAAAAAGAAATGCAAAACGATGAAATTCTAGAGTTAGAAAAACGTGGAGGATTAATGCTTGATGACGTTGTTGACGCACAACTATTGAAGAGCCGTCTCATATTACTTACCGAAGAAATAGAGGAATTAACGGCAAGAGATGCTATTAGACGACTTAGTTTTTTAGCAAGCATATCTCAAGAACCAATAAGAATTGTGATGAATTCTGTTGGCGGAGAAGTATTTAGCGGTTTATTAATCTATAATACAATAAAAGATTTGGTTGACAAAGGAATTGAAATCACTATAGAAGTTCGAGGTTTAGGTGCTTCTATGGCTTGCGTAATTTTGCAAGCCGCAACGAAAAGATTTGCATCGAAACGAAGTAGATTTCTAATTCATGAGGTTAGTTCAATGGCTTGGGGAAAAACATCAGAAGTTGAAGAGCAAGCAATAGAATTAAGAAAAGTGAATGATATGTGCAAAGAAATCTTGGCTGAACGAAGCAAGAAAACTACAGAAGAAATAGAAAAGATTTGGCATAAAAAAGACTTCTGGATGAGTTCTCAAGAAGCCCTCGAATTCGGATTGATTGATGAGGTTGTATAAAAATGACCTATGACCCTGAGGAATTTATCCCATACGACCCATACAACCCATATCCTCCATATATTCCAGATTACGACCCTAATACATTTATTACGACATACATAACTTGTCCCAATTGTAAAAGTGCAATCATATGGCATTTGGGAACAAAATTTTGTCCATATTGTGGCTACAATTTTTATCCCAATAAACAATGTTGTGGTCGCCATTGGTCAGATAGCTTCAACTATTGTCCGCTATGTGGCAAAAAACTGGAAGATTTAATAAAAAGCGAAACCTTAAATAAGCCCGACGTAAATAATATAAGTGATAAACAATGAGCGATGAAGAAGAAGTATCTGCGGAAGAAATTGAGGAAGAAATTTCTACTCATCCAGTTCATAGAATTTTGATTACAAAATCTTCGACTACAGGTTCAATTCAACTCATGGTTCAAACATCAGCATCATTAGCCGAATGCAGAAAACATTTTGATGAAATAATGGAAAAACATGATATGGAGAAAAAGAAATAAATGACTAAAAAGGAAGACCTTTGCACATACCTTATGATTCTCTTCTACGTTTTAGGAGGAGCAGGTTTACTCTCTCTTTTCTTCATTCAGTCTTTGCTATTGGTTCTATTGACTTTATTCTCCGTACAGTTGGGTTGGATATTTATGATAGTAAGCATATGTTATGGAGATGAATAAAATGACCAAAAATAAAAAAAGTTTTGGAAGCGCAGAATTCAAAGTTGTTTGTTCTCCAAAAAAAGTCGAATTAATGATTCATAATAATCATGTTGTAGCAAGGATTAAGAAAGATATTTATGAAGAACTATTCGATTTAATAGTGAAACGAATGGGCGGACGAATAGATAATATGGAGAAAGAGTAATGAGTCAAGAAAAATTGCCAGTTTCAGATTTCTATACTGTGCTCGACCAAGAAGTAATATTCAAAACGCCCAAATGGCTTGAAGCCGTAGTAATCGTTGAATCCTTTGGCAAACGGTCAATCACAATATATATGTGGATGTTCGATTCTAAAACGAATAAATGGAAACGGAAACAGAAACTTTCGCTACGGAACAGAGCCGATTGGGAAAAAATTAAATCAGCAGTAGATAGGATGTTTGGAAAACTGTGATTCCCATTAATATTATTGGTATTTTTCTTTCCTTAATAGGTATGGCGATATGTACATTTGGAATAGTTTATGACATTTATCATCCAAGAAAAAAGGAAGAGATAGAAGGAGCTACTGTAGCTACAGATGATGGTTACATAATTATCGACCCACGACCAGAGTGCTGTGATGTGGAAATTATAAGAGTTCACGAAAAGGGAAAAGTATATTATCCTAACGTTCAAATGAGGATGGGTTTATCGGACGTTGAATTTATTCATGGAACTGGAGAAAATAAACGAACATGGAAAGAGACAATTCACATTCAGACAAGTGAGTATAGATTAAGACCAATTATAAAAAGATTAATGGAGTTGATGTAAATGTATCATACATGTCCAAGATGCAAAACAGAAATGAGTGGAAAAATCTGCCCAAATTGCAAACTGAATCTTGAGTGGATTTGACGGAAATGCCATATATCAAAAAGAAAAGAAGACAACAACTCGACCCCGTTCTTCAACGATTGTTTGATGAATTAACAAGAATAGGAATCAAGAATGGAAATATTATGCCCAAAACACTAGATGAAATTAAAGGGGAAGTCAACTATTGTTTTACCAAAATTTTAATTAGTCTTTTAGCAAAATTTGACATTCGTTATCATACTTTATCAAATATTCATGCAATTCCAATAGACGTAGCAGATGAATTTAAAAGAGTTTTCATGGATACATATGAAAACAAAAAACGAGAAGAATCAGGCGAAGTCAAACCATTAAAGGCGAGATAATATGAAAATTCGAGATATAATTCAGAAGAATAACCTTGGGGATTTGTATCGTTTTGCTATTATTGACTTAAAAGATGGACGATTTATTTTGCAAACTATTTCAAAAAAATGGGAGGAAACTTGGAGAGAAAGTTTACGAGTTGAAACTTCGGCTCGAAGACTAGAACAATTAGCCAATGAAATTCTTAATTATCTCGACAAAAAAGTAAAATGGCAAGAATGGAAGCCAACAATGAATGAGTTAGAACAACGATTAAAAGAAATTTCTAATCCAGATTTTGCTATCGAACATTGGTTTATAGATTGGATTAGAACTGCTGTCATTTTGAAAAGAAAAAGCGATGTCAAACAAGCTAGAAGAATCTATGAATGGCTTAAATATAACGAAAATTGGTTATACGAAAGATAAACTTTATATAGAAGTTTTTACATATATTATTTTGACTTGTCCTTGACCAAGAGCATAGAATTGGTCAACTCTATGCGTGTGGCTTGACCTAAACTTTAGGAAAGTAAGGCTAATTCGCCACCCAAGTCGTGCATTGTCCCTGCCGTTCGCATTGTTGGACGGCAGGCGATTATTTTTTCGAAAACCTTAAATATTTGTTTCTTATTATATTTCTTGGGGAACAAGTCAATATCAGTCCGTTCCTCTGTCTCTATTCGTCGAAATAGAGCGTGTGGCGGTGTCGAGAAGACTCAAGACCCCACCATGAATGAAAGAATGAAAGAGGTGAATATGAATGAAGATGCGAATACGAGAAGGCACTAATTGGACAGAAAAAACTTTATTGAAAGGAAACCCAACTAAATATTTCTTCGTAGAGAAATTGGAATATGGCTTCTACCTACGATTCTGTTCCGAAAACTACATTCCATGTGAGAAATGCCAAGACGAACTAGAGAAATTAATACTTCCAGTAACAACTTGGATAGTGGACAACACGAAAATCACAATGCATTCCATAGTTAGGGATAAGAAATTAGTTCTAGGATTCCTAATATCGTGGGCAACAGCAAAATATTTCATTCCATGCGACGTTTGCCAAGAGAGATTAGAAATTATAATAATGGATGCAAAAGAATGGCATATTGGAAACGATATTAAGCCGCCAATAGAACTCTTCCGCCGATGGGAAAAAGATGACAAACGAACTCAACGATTGAAAAATTTATATAAACATACTTATGAATGGCGTGTAGAAAAATTCCTTAATAATCTCAATACTACTCAACGATTTGACCATGCCGCATCTTGTATGCCTTCTTATTCTGAATAAAATTTTTTAATATCTCTCTTTTTTTTATTTTTTGAATTTTGGGCTATGTAGCATTTTTTATGAGACTTTATTTTTACTTCGATTTGCTTAGTTTTGCGTTGCTTTTCAAAGTTAGCAAAGCAGACCAAAGCAGAGCAAAGCAAAAATCGATAATTTTAATTACGTAATAAAAAAAAGGGCGCAAGTCGTCCAGCAGTCCGC
>Ga0315312_1002288_pt1 | contig 13414 bp, 12 predicted proteins | sample TDP7_MG_FD_203629 | JGI IMG/M metagenome (GOLD analysis project Ga0315312, IMG submission 203629) | Freshwater sediment microbial communities from Lake Towuti, South Sulawesi, Indonesia - TDP7 | ecosystem: Environmental > Aquatic > Freshwater > Lake > Sediment | place: Indonesia: South Sulawesi... | reverse complement strand
GGTCGCAAAAAGTATGGCGTCAAGCTTCATCAAGTTCTCCTTATTAATTAAGGAGCAGTCTTCTGTAGTTTCAGCTTCAAAAATACCTGATGCTTCACCTATGCCCTTAATGGTTTGCTGAGCTGTAGGCAAATAATCGTGTCTAAATCCGGCGGAGTGCGTAAGTACAAGAATCTTTTTTATAGGCATTCATAAACCCTCAGACGTAAAACCATTACCTCTTTACTTAAGAATTTTGTGGTTCCCTAATTGCCCTTTCTCGGCTAAAGTGCTTAAGGGGAAATGTAAACCGCGGCTAGGGCTCCATAGAGGCCTACGTCCTCTTCTAGGGGTGTTATTCGGATTTCGGGCAGCCTGTTGAGGGCGTATTTCTCCACGTTTCTGCGGATAGGCTCCATGACCAAATCGGGATTTTTTAGGGTCACAGTGCCGCCGACAGTGATGAGCTCTGGATCATAGGCGTTTATTATGTTGGCGAAGCCTATGGCGTTAAGTTCTCCGATTTTTTCCACGAACTCCTTGGAGAGGGGATCGCCAGCCTTAGCGGCATCATACAGGCCCTTGGCTGTTATGTTTTGGGGGTCGCCTCCGGCAAGTTTCATGAGGAGGCTTTTTTCCACGGTCTTCCAGTCCTTCCCTTCCAGGAGCAGGCGGACGTAGTTGGGGATGTTCATTCCTGAGCAGTAGGCTTCCCAGTGGCCCCTTTTTCCGCACCCGCACTGGAGGCGGCCCTCCATGTCTATGGTTATGTGGCCAATCTCGTGGGCGTTGCCGTCCTTCCCGATGAGGAGGTGGCCGTCCACGTAGACGCCTCCGCCGATGCCCGTGCTTATGGTCACATAAACGAGGTTCTCGAAGCCCTTGCCTGCCCCGAACTCCCTCTCCCCCACCACCGCAGCGGTGCAATCATTGAGAAGCCGGACTGGAACCCCAAGCTCCCCTTGGATGGGGCCCACCAAGGGAACGTACTCCCAGGGAAGATTGGCTGGGCCCGCTATAGCCCCTCTTCGCGGGTCTAGGGGGCCGATGGAGCCTATGCCCACCCCCAAAATTTTTTCGGGACTAAAACTTTCGTATCGAATAGAACGAATTATTCTAATTATTTGGCGATTTATGCCCTCAGGGCCTTCCCTCCGCTCCGTGGCTTCGAAGAACTTCGCCAAGATGCCTCGCCCTTTGTCTCCCACCGCCACCCTCACGTTGGTGGCGCCCAAGTCAACCCCCACAGCCAATTTTTCCGACATCTTAATCCTTCCTAGCTTGAGTGGTATAAACATAACGAACTTAAAAAGAAATGTTTTTCCCATAACCCTTGATGTCTCTTGTAACTCCTTCTGTTAACGGTTACGTGATTACGACTTCTTTCTTGGCTGGGAAAATAAGAATGACCAGTGGAAATTTTCAAAGCTACTAGACAGTGTTACTTTTTAAACTTAGCTTCTTTACATTTTCTATGTATTTTCCTGTCTCCACTATTAACTCTTTCAAATCAACGTCAGGTATCTCATAAATTCCTTCATAAAAGCAATCGCCATGAAGATAGAGTATCCTATCGTTATACTCTTTTGTTAGCTTAAGTCCCCTAACCTCCTGATCCTCTTTAGCCAGTTTATACAGCTCCCTCGTCCTTCCCAAACCTCTAACAATCTCAACCTTTGCACGTGCATAAAGTAACGCATCAGTTGCTTTCGCTGTTGCCCCCCAAGCATTCTCCGCAGCCTTCCTTACCCTACCAGCTTCAAACTCTTTTAACGCCTCATGATAAAGGCTTTCAGCATCCCTCAACAGCATCTCAATCTCGTTGGACATTTTAACCAACCATATGATACATCCAAACACTTAAATCCTTTACCTTAACCGTAATAAAACCACCCCAAGGAAACTTATGATTTTGAACTCGCACCACTCCAGCCACGAATTGTTCTGGGTTCCAACGCCATCACCCTTTATTTCCATGAAAATGTTAAATACGGATGTTAAGTGTCTGAAAGGTTATGGAAGGATGAAAGGATAATGTCGGTGATTTTGATAACTGGTGGAATGGGATTTATAGGCTCCCATCTCGCTAGGGAACTCCTCAGAAGGGGTTATGATGTGGTGCTACTGGACGTTATGGTCAATGAAACATTGATTAGAGACGTCAAAGAAAGGGTGAAGATCGTTAGGGGAGATGTAACAACCCCGACACAGCTTGTTAAGACCGTTAAAAAGCATGGCGTGGATGCGATGTTTCATTGCGCAGCGCTTCTTTCGAGCGCTGCCGAGGCCAACCCCCAGCTGGCCTACGAGGTTAACTTCGAGGGTCTCTGGAACGTCTTTGAGGTTGCTAGGGTAATGGACCTTGATGCCGTGATCTTTGCGAGCAGTGTGGCCGCCTATGGTTCTGATACGCCACAGACTGTGAGGGAGGACGTGTACACCATACCTCAAACCTTATACGGAATCTCCAAGCAGTTTGGTGAGATGCTCGGGTTATGGTTCCATAGAAGATACGGCATCGACTTCGCCGCATTCAGATACGGCTCCGTAATAGGTCCAGGAAGGCGGGATGGAGGGGCATCAGCCTACTCTACGCTCATTATTCAAAAGCCAGCCCAGGAGGAGCCCTACGTGGTTAATGTGTCCGAAGACTCCAGGATACCAATACTCTATGTAAAAGACGCCGTAGACGCAACCCTAACCGCATATGAGAAGATAAAGGGCCTAAAGAGCAGAATATATAATTTAGCGAGCCTAACTCCAAGCCCAAGGGCCAAGGACCTCGTGGACGCGGTTAAGAAGCGTATACCCAATGCTGAGGTAACATTTAAACCTGATGCGAGGGTAACCGAGATAGTTAGGTCATGGCCCAGAGACTTTGATGTCACGAGGGCCCAAAGCGAATTCAACTGGGGGCCGAAATACAGTTCCCTAGATTCTCTTGTAAGCGACTTCATAAATGAGGTTAGACAACATCAAGACATGTACAAAATCTAGTAAGGATGGTGAGAACATGAAAGTATCCTGTGTTGGAAGCGGCACCATAGGTTGTAGCTGGGCCCTCCTCTTCGCGTTAAGAGGATGCGAGGTAAACCTCTACGACGTAAATCCTGATGCACTAGTCAGGTCGCGGACCTACCTAAGAACTTGGCTGGAACTCTTAAAAAGAAAAGAAAGGATGGAGACGAAGCAACCGGAGCAAATGATGGCTAGGATTAAATCAACCTTAAGCTTAAGGGATGCCGTTGAGAATGTGGATTACGTCCAGGAGTCAGTGCCTGAAGACCTTGAGTTAAAGAAGCAGATATTTCATGAGGTAAGTTCCCTAACTAGACCTTCCACCATAATCGCCAGCAGCACCTCGGGGTTATCCATGACCGAGATACAGAAGGCCGCCCTAAGACCGGAAAGATGCATAACAGTTCACCCGATAAATCCACCCCACTTGATACCACTGGTTGAGATCGTGCCTGGAAAGGAAACCTCCGAAGACGTGATCAAAGCGGTTTATGACTTTATGTCAAGTTTACGGAAGGTACCGATAATAGTTAGAAAAGAGGTGCCTGGCTTTGTTTTTAATAGACTGTCGGCAGCCCTATGGCGTGAAGCCTTAGACCTGCTGGACAAGAATGTCGCAACGGTGGAGGACATAGATAAGGCGGTCTACGCGGGCATGGGACTACGATGGGCCATAATGGGTCCTTTCTTAACTTACCACCTAGGCGGTGGAGAGGGAGGCTTAGAGCACTTCATCGATCATTTGGGGCCAGCCTTCTCGGCATGGTGGACATCCATGGAGCCATGGACCTCAATACCTCCCTCGGCAGTGAAGAAAGCCGTAGACGGCGTTAAACAGTTGAATGTAGTTAAAACGAAGACCTACGATGAGCTGGTTAGGTGGAGGGACGAGAAACTGATGGAATTGCTAGAACTACTCTTTGGTTAGCGCAAAGTGCCATCGGAAAATTTTATTTTTATGGGCAGAAAATTATTCCTATCGATTAGGAGGTTATGGATTGGAGGTTTTGGAAGAAGGGAAAGGTGAGCTTCTAGCTTGGTGTGACCCTGAGGAACACCGAGAATGGGTTCGCAAAAACAAGTCTTCAAGCATGGAAGACAAAACTATGGATCTTCGTGAAGCTGTATCAAGGTTCGTGCAGGATGGTAGCTTCATAGCATTGGGTGGCTTTGGGCACGTAAGGGTTCCCATGGCAGCAATTTATGAGATTATACGAGAGAAAAAGGGGAATCTGGCTGTGTCCGGAAAGACGGCTGTTCATGACCTTGACTGCCTTATTGCTGCTGGGTGTGTGAGTAAAGTTGAAGCAGCCTACTCCTTTGGCCATGAATTACGTGGCCTATCTCCAGCATCCAGAAGAGCGGTTGAAGGTGGCCAGGTTAAAGTTGTGGCAGAATGGAGTAATGCATCCCTTCAATGGAGGTTTAAGGCTGCAGCTTCAGGTTTACCTTGGGTTCCAGCCTACGTAATGCTGGGCACAGACACGTTTAGGTACAGCGCAGCAAAAGTTGTTAAGGACCCTTTTACTGGCAGACCCATATGTCTCATTCCCGCATGTTTTCCAGACGTAGCAATTATCCATGTTCACCGTTGCGATAAGTATGGTAACTCTCAGATAGACGGCATCCTAGTTGAGGACTTTGAACTTGCAAGGGCCGCTAAAAGGCTCATAATAACGACGGAGGAAATTATCCCAAATGAAAAAATTAGGGATCAGCCTTGGCGAACAAGCATACCATACTTCTACGTTGACGCCGTTGTTGAAGTACTTTATGGTTGCCACCCGTGTAATATGCCTACCTATTATTATTTTGACGAGGAACATATAGCAGAATACCTAAAAATGACCCAGACCGTCGAGGGTACGAGACAATACTTTGATAAATATGTGTACGGCATTGAATACTTCACCCAGTACCTAGAACTCATAGGCGGGGTTGCAAAGCTAAATTACTTAAAAAAGCTTGAACAAGGGAAAGCACGGTTCGTTTATCCGTGGGCCCAGTCGTGAATAGGGAGGTTTATCATATGTCTAAACTTGATTATACATCGACTGAAATGATGATTGTTGCAGCTTCAAGGCTGCTAGAAGACGGAAAAACTGTCTTCACTGGGACAGGTATGCCTATCCTCGCAGCGCTTTTGGCTCAAAATACACACGCTCCAAAACTTGCCATCATTTACGAAGCCGGTGGCATGTGTCCATACCAGCCTCCAACCATACCGCTTTCGGTTGGTGATTCCATGACAACCTATAAAGCCATTATGGCGGCAAGCATGGACTACACCATGTCCTTCATTCAAGCCGGATACGGAGAATACGCCTTTCTAGGAGCAGCCCAAATCGACATATATGGAAACATAAATACAACGGTTATAGGCCCCCACGACAAACCGAAAGTTAGGCTCCCAGGCAGCGGTGGAGCCAACGATTTCGGCTCCCTGTGCTGGAAAACAATTATAATCATGAGACAGGACAAACGAAGATTCGTGGAAAAACTGGATTTCCTTACAACGCCAGGATACCTAACAGGACTTGGAGCTAGAGAGAAAGCTGGACTACCACCCAACACGGGACCCTGGAGAGTCATTACCCAACTCGGCATTTATGGCTTTGACAAGGAGAAGAAGATGACCTTACTATCGATATATCCTAATGTAGATGTCAAGGATGTGCAGGAAAACAGCAGTTTTCCGATAAAGATTCCTGATCAGGCTGAAATTGCACCTGAGCCAACGGATAAGGAGTTAAAAACACTTAGGGGCTTAGACCCCTATCGTATAGTACTCCCTAAGTAGAATCATACTTATGGATGCTCATATGGCGCGGGCCTCCCAGAAAAGTATAAAAGCGTGTTATGGTTAAAATGTAATGTGAAACTATGCGGCGTTTATTCCTCTTTTACGTATCCTTTCTGGTAATTGGCTTAATTGTAAGCGGAGTCGTCGCATCTTATATATTATCCAACGCTAATTTTTGCAAGAACGCATTTTATGCCTACACGATTTACGGGGTTCAAAAGATAAAATCTGGACAGACAGTTACCTTTGCGTTCCGCATCTTCAATAACGCTCATACTTCTTTAACCCTCAAAAATATAGACGTGAACGCCAGTGAAGGATTAAACATAGTTGACATTTGCATAGAAGACTACGCTTCCCGCGGAGCACCAATTGAGGGGTCCTTCCCTGGGACTATTAAGGAAGACTACAGTTTAAGAAGGTTAAATATAAATGGTCAAGTTGTACCAGCTGGAAAGAGTGTTGTTCTTGCTATTTCTGTTAATAGCGGAACATCAGGCAACTACTCGATAAACCACGTGCATATACATTACTCATACCTTTTCTTTACCTATAACCAAACTCTTCCCTCACTTTCCCTTAAAGGCCTTGTACCTTTCAATATTCCCATAATTGTTTTTTAATTCTCTGATGCGAGGCCGAAAATTAGTGTTTTCCTACTTTTCAGCGATCGCACAGTACTCGATTACTATAGGTTGTTCAGAGAGGAAGCTGCTGCTGGTTTAGCTGAAGATACTCGTGTCGGGGTGAACATGTCTACACGCGAATGTTGAGGAACGTTCTGCAAGGTGGTCCACGGCAGAATCCAGCCCGCCAATAGGTTCAAATACTGTTCCCGAAATATTGCTTTTTAAATGTAAGGGCAGACGAATCTTGGACTATGGTGATGTTGCATGAGGTATGTGCATTTCGTTGATCTCTCCTATGAGCCTGAGAAGGATGACCTCATATGCGACTTTTTTGTTGAGCCCCTAGACGCGGACTTGAAGAGGGCGGCGGGTGGAGTGGCCGCCGAGAGCTCCATAGGAACCTGGACTGAGCTTACGACCCTGAAAAGGTATGTGGAGAGGCTGCGGGCCACCGTCTTCAGCATGGAGGGGAACAACATCAGGATAGCTTACCCCATGGAACTCTTTGAGCCCGGTAACATACCGAACATCTTGAGCAGTGTGGCGGGGAACGTCTTCGGTCTAAAGGAGTTGAAGAACCTGAGGCTTAATGACATCCACCTACCCTCCAAACTTTTGGAGAGCTTTAGGGGACCAAAATACGGCATTTCGGGCATTAGAGAACTCCTGAAGGTTCCGGAGAGGCCCCTGGTGGGAACCATAATTAAGCCTAAACTCGGCTTGAAAACGGAGGACCACGCGGAGGTGGCCTACGAAGCCTGGGTTGGGGGATGCGATATAGTTAAGGACGACGAAAACTTGGGCAGTCAAGGGTTTAACCCCTTCCAAGACCGCGTCGTTAAGACCCTGGAGAAGCGAGATAGGGCTGAGGAGGAGACGGGGGAAAGGAAGGTGTATATGGCCAACATTACCGCGGAAACCAGGGAGATGCTGAAAAGGGCCCAGTTCATTCTGGACCAGGGTGGAGAATACGCCATGGTGGACATTTTAACCTGCGGGTTTTCCGCGTTACAGACTTTGCGCGACCAAGACTTCGATTTAGTTCTTCATGCCCACAGGGCGGGCCACGCAGCCTTCACCAAAAACCCCAAGCATGGAATTGCCATGCCCGTCATAGCTAAACTAGTCAGGATCCTGGGGTTGGACCAGTTGCATGTGGGCACGGCGGTTGGAAAGATGGCCGAAACCAGGGAGGAGGTCCAAAAGAACATTGGGGCCTTAAAGGGGGAAATGGGCAACTTCAGGGCGGTTATGCCCGTGGCCTCAGGGGGTCTCCATCCAGGCCTAGTCCCCGCCCTAATTGACATCTTCGGAAAGGACTTCGTCATCCAAGCTGGAGGAGGCATCCACGGCCACAGGGACGGAACAGTTTCCGGCGCCAGGGCCATGAGGCAAGCCGTGGACGCCGTTCTAGAGGGCATCCCATTAAAGGATTATGCCGAAACCCACAGGGAACTGCAGGTAGCCCTAGAAATTTGGGAACCAGCCTCCATAAAAGGTTAATTTTGCTTATAATTTTCTATTATTAATACAAAGAGAAAATATATGAAGAGGCCATGTCTCAAGACAAGTTAGAAATTATTTTTTATAGGGATTAACCTTAGGGCTTTGTCTCTATCACTACGAGACTGTAGATCTCTAATTTTGGGACGGCGAACTGCACATAGGTTTCGTTCCTTATCTTTGACGTCTCGTAGGTGAGTTCTTCTACGCCTTTAAAGTCGGGTGAGATCGCAAAGACGTGTTTCACCCCCTCCGAAACCCTTATTCTGAAAGCCAAGTCTTTTACCGCTATCGGGTCATCGGTTTCCTCGTTTCGGTTGTAGTTTATAAGGTGTGCTAAGACTCGTTTTCGCTGCTTGAAGACATGTAGATGAACAGTTTGTAAGGGTTTCACACATGGGCTTATTGGCTCCACCACTGGTGGTTCTCTTGAAGCCCACCGCATCGCGTCCACCAGTTTTTCTAGACCTTCTCTCCCCGCTTCCTTCCAGTATTCCTTGTCCAACTCCCCCGCCAAGAACACCACTCGCCCCTTTCCAACCTCTCTCTTGCTCTCCTTCTGGGGTTTATGTTCATATTTCATCCCGAACAGTTCAGCCAAGCCGAAGTCTGGCCGCTTCCTGTAGTTTTCATCATAGAGAGATGTGCAGCCGGTGGCGACGACGCCACCACCATTCTCAGCAAACTTTTTTATCGCCTCAACCTGCTGACCGCTCATACAGGCGACGTCGGGTAAAACCAAGGTTTTGCAGCTCGACAGATCCTGACTCAAGGATTCATCGTCGATGATGTTGAACTGGATGTAGGAGTCAAGCAGTGCCTGAACAAAGCCGAGGAAGGCGTATCCGTATAGCGGTTCACGCCTGTCGCTCCGATACCAGTCCTGGGTTGGAAGGGAGTAGAGGAGGGTCGCGTCGATGAGGGGCTCAGCTTCCCCTGAGTAATACTCTTGGTGTCTCTCCAGAAAGTTGTAATAGGAGGAGAACGCCTGGGCGTACCTAAGGCCGTGCTCCCTAGATATGGCTTCATAAGCCTCATCCAGCGAATGCGTGGCCAGGAGACGTTGGAGCTCCTCAGGGTGCTTGCAGATGAACTCAAAAACGTAGTAGTCGGGGCCGACCCCTCCTTCTTCAATCATCCCGTTCCACACCGACACTTCCTTCACCGGCGTTGTCTTGGGCGGCAACGCCGGGACGCTAATGGCTCCACCGTGGATGGCTGCCTCGGCTATTCCAAGCTTCACCTGATTTGGGGGAGGGATTATGGATGGCGGCTCGGTTTTGGGCTCGGGATGATAAATGAAATTTATGAAGGCTTTGTCCCTGCCTGCTGAGAGGGCATACTTGTAGTTCGCAACATTGTACACCAGTCGGGGCCTGACGCTCTCTTGCTCTATGATTGGTGAAATGAACTCCATGCCGGGAAAGTTGTATCCGCTCTCCAAGAGGAAATAGTCGAAGGCCTCAAGTTGCGTAAACCTGTTTCCGTGCAGGGCTTCCCCGGGAGGGTTTAGGTTCCAGGAGGTGGCTACGCCTGGTTCCAGAGACTTCATGTAGTCGTTCACCTCCTTTAGGGCTTCGGTCATGATGTCGTAATGGAACTTGATGTAGGTTTGCCAGATCGGGTCGTTCCACTTCACCTCAACCCCACGCTCTGGATACGGAGGGATATCGTATTCCCTCCCAAGTTTCTTTTTGGAGTACTCCCTGAACTTCTCTTTGCAGTAGTGGCAGTAGCAGGCTCCCTCCCAAGCCCTCCAGCTCGCATTATCCCAGTAAATGGCGTCCACTCCGTTATCTATGGCTGATTTAGCGATCTTCTTTAAGTAGTCGATCCAGTCTGGGTTACATGGGCAGCCGTTGAAGCGGAACGGAACATAATACATACAGTAAATGGATCCCTTTCGGGTCCGTTGAACCCAATTTAAGGCTTCCGGGTGTTCCTTCAGTAAAATTGGCCCATAGGCCGTCCCGAAACAGAGTCGGATCATCACCTTAATACCATGCTTGTGGCACTTGGAGACGAACTCTTTCAGGCGGTCGGCTATGACGCCCTTTGTTTCACCCCACATGCGCAGGAAGGGAGGCCCCACGGCGATCAGGTTGGCTTTACAGTCTGTCGCGTACTTAACCGCTTCTTCAATGCTTGATGGAGTTGCCGCGGTCACACCGGGTCCTCCGGCGCCTCCGGGAAACCAAAGAAACCTGACCATCCCACGCCTAATCCAATAAGGGATTTCAGTTTTAACCATTTAGATTTCCAACCGAATATACTAATATCTTTCCATCCTTTGAAAGACATTTACACGTGAAAATAGTAAATAAATAACTTTTTCTATTTCAACTCAATCTTCATATCTCGCATTTTTCCTTGAGCCTTCCCTTGTTGGCGTTCTAAAGACAATTCTAAAAGCGTTTATTCTATTATAACTCTTTCTAGGTGTCCTACCTTTTGGTGGCGATGCACCAGGGAGCCTATTTAAAGGCTGAAGGATGAATTCTGTTAGCTGCTGGATACGCTAATAGGCGTGGTGAAAATCGATGCAAAGTTTGGAGGCTGACATCCTAATTCGAGACTGCACCATCCTTCCCATGGTCGGCCACGAAGTCATAGAAAGGGGGCTTCTGGCCATAGGGGACGATAGGTTAATTTATGTGGGAAAGGCTTCGGGGGCTCCGAGGATAAGGGCGGAGAATGTGATAGACGGCCGCGGGAAGGTTGCCCTCCCTGGCTTGATTAACTGCCATACGCATGTTTCTATGACTCTTTTCCGGGGAGTTGGGGAAGATCAAGCCTTGGAGCAGTGGTTAGGTGAGACCATTTGGCCTCTAGAAGCGAAACTTAAGCCCCGCGATATTTATTACGGCGCCCTTCTGGGCTGTCTAGAAATGATCAAGGGCGGCACCACCTGCTTCGCCGACATGTACTTCCGTGAGGACATGGTGGCCAAGGCCGTGGAGGAGGCTGGCCTCAGGGCGGTTTTGGCCCCAGGAATCCTTGAAGCAGGAAACGAAGAGCGGGGAGAAAACCTTCTAAAGGAGGGCATAAAAATGGCTAAAAAATATCATGGGAGCGCCCGGGGCAGAATCAGTGTCAATTTGGGTCCCCACGCCGCCTACACCTGCAGTCCTGATCTCCTGAAAAGGGTTCGGGATGCCGCCTCTAAGCTTGGGGTGGGCATCCACATCCACCTAGCAGAGTCAGAGGGGATGGGGAAGCAGACAAAGGAAAGATATGGGCTTACCGAAGGGGAGCTTTTGGAAAGCATCGGCTTCCTAGGGCCGGATGTCCTCGCTGCCCACTGCATCCACCTCACCACCAGGGAGATAGAACTCTTGGCAAGACACGGTGTTAAGGTGGTCTACAACCCCGTGGCCAACATGAAACTAGCCCTAGGCATCGCCAGAATATGGGAACTCATGGACCTGGGGGTAACCGTGGGCCTGGGAACCGACGGGCCTGCCAGCAACAACAGCCTCGACATGCTCGAGAACTTGAAGATCGCCATCCTCCTCCAGAAGGTTCATTATATGGACCCCACCATCCTCCCGGTTCGGCGCGCCCTAGAGATGGCAACCATCCACGGAGCTAAAGCCCTGGGCCTTGAAGGGTCCACAGGTTCCTTGGAGGCCGGGAAAAAGGCTGACATAATCCTGATAAACTTCAAGAAGCCCCACCTGACTCCCGTGCATGATCCATACGTCAACATCGTCTACTCGGCCCATGGAGGGGATGTGGACACCGTCCTTGTGGACGGAAAAATCCTCATGGAAAACAGGGAGATCAAAACCCTCAAAGAGGAGGAAATCATGCAGGCAGCCCGCCGAACCGCCCTCAACCTACTGGCGCAGTGAAAGCAAAAGAATCATTCAGTTTATACTGATTTTTCAGAAAAGTTTAAAAATTCTGAGAACTATTACTTGGTGTGGCGATGAAAATGGGCTGCTGTAAAGTTGAATCATTAATAAGCCTAGATGAACGGGGGCAGATGGTACTTCCTAAAGAGATAAGGGATAAGGCAAAAATCCGCGCAGGTGATAAGTTAGCTGTTATAAGTTGGGAAAAAGAGGGAAAAATCTGCTGCATTTCTTTAATTAAAGCTGAAGACTTTGCAGAGATGGTAAAGGGTCTACTCGGTCCTATGATGAAAGAGATACTCGGTACATGATATTGGTAAACAACTTTGGAAGTGATTGAACATGAGAGAAGAAAAAATAAAGAAAGTCGTAAGAGAGGGCTATACCAAAGTTGCGAAACAGAATAGTTCCTGTTGCGTTCCTGTGAACCCGTGCTGTAAAAGCACTGATTTAGCACAGGATATTAGTAAGAAGACAGGATATACTAAGGAAGAACTTAAAGCGGTCCCTGAAGGCGCAAATTTAGGCCTTGGCTGTGGGAATCCTGTTGCTCTTGCCTCTTTAAGAGAGGGCGAGACCGTTCTTGATCTCGGCTCAGGTGCGGGATTCGATTGTTTTCTCGCTGCTAAAAAAGTTGGTAAGAGTGGAAGAGTTATCGGTGTAGATATGACACCAGGGATGATTGAAAAGGCAAGAGAAAACGCCAAGAAAGGCAACCATGGAAATGTGGAGTTCAGGCTCGGAGAGATTGAAAATCTCCCAGTCGCTGATAATTCTGTTGACGTAGTCATCTCAAATTGTGTTATCAACCTCGTGCCTGACAAGAGAAGGGTCTTCATGGAGGCGTTCAGGGTGCTAAAACCAGGCGGTAGGCTGACGATCTCGGATATGGTTTTGTTGAAGATACTACCGGATTTCATAAAGAACTCTATTGAGGCATATGTTGGTTGTCTTTCTGGAGCAATAATGAGGGAAGAATACATAGGAGCCATAAAATCGGCAGGATTCCAGGATGTCAGGATAATTGATGAGACATCTTTCCCTATAGAGTGCATGGCTAATGATCCAACCGCAGAGGCGATCATTGAGAGTTTAAGAATGCCATATGAAAAAGTAAAAGAGGTCGCAAGCTCGGTTGTAAGCATAAAAGTTTATGGGGTCAAACCGAAGGAGATAACTTAGAGGAGGCAGGCGAGGAGCAAATTCATATAACACAGTATAAAGAAAATCCTCAAATCAGGCGGTATTGCGATCCTATAATGGATAACCGTGGTTCCTAGATTGGGCTGTGTGAGCAACAATTATATTCAGATAGGTCCATTATCCTTTAGATTAGTTTAGGTCAGGAGCTTTAGGGGTTGTTTCATCCATCCGAGCCCAAGATATTCAGGAATCCCCTACTGGCTCCAGTTTTGTTCCTTTTCCTCGCCCTGGCCTCCGCGGTCATCTTTATTCTTTGCTACAGATTTTCAGTTCATGTCATGCAGATTTTCCTTGCCTTAGTTGCGGTGATGGCGGCCTTCACCCTCTTCGATACGGAACTGCCTAAGCTGATTACCAGTTTTGGGCTTTATGTTCTCCTAGTGGTTCCCTTTTTCCTGGCATACAGTCGAGCCGCAACATGG
>Ga0315312_1002287_pt1 | contig 13415 bp, 34 predicted proteins | sample TDP7_MG_FD_203629 | JGI IMG/M metagenome (GOLD analysis project Ga0315312, IMG submission 203629) | Freshwater sediment microbial communities from Lake Towuti, South Sulawesi, Indonesia - TDP7 | ecosystem: Environmental > Aquatic > Freshwater > Lake > Sediment | place: Indonesia: South Sulawesi... | reverse complement strand
TCAAAATCGCCCTTATTGTTCTTCTTAGGATTATTCAACTTCATCCTATTTAACTGCTCATATCCTCCCTTCCCTACCCTTCTATATAAAGACATCAGACTATCATTAGGTTTAAGATATTGAGCTTCTTTGTATGTACCATCACATAATAAGAAAGGATGATCCGGTGTACATATTACACTCAAATTATTATCTAAAGTAACCTCTACAGTTTTCACGCCTTTTTTAGTCATAGTTGCAGAAATAACTTTACCAGGAACTATTTTTTTCTTGTCTACATCATAAGAATAAACATAATGCTGCTTTCCTTGCTTTCTCTCCTCAATTATCTCCGGAATAGTTAATTTCCTTCCATCTAACAATAAAATCTTAACTGAAGAACTTAAACATCCAAATCCTTTTGAGTATGGAGACCCTAACATGTACTCAAAAATTGGAAACTCAATTCTAGGGTTCTGTTCTGTTCCAACTATTTGTCCATGTGCTCTAAACCATGGAGAGGATAGAAGATAGGATTGAAGAAGATTAAATCCTTTACTATGACTTAGACTTTTAGTCAAATTAAAAAACATTATCGCCAGTTTTCCACCACTTAACTTTTCAAAGAACGTCCAACAATCACGAAGACAAAGAACACGATACATCCCATACACAATTCCTAATATAGCTACAACTGTCTTCCCAACTCCAATTCCACCAGTAAGAACTATTAAGTATTTTGAATCATCTACTGAAATATTATATAAAACTTTTTTCCACAATGGATAAATATTCTTACCATTTCCAGTAACTTTACCAAGAAAATTTTCATCTTCCAAAAATCTCTTCATTGAAACTGGAGTTTCCTTATAGTCTTTCGCATAAGCTGCATCAAGCACACTTTGTATTCTACTTACTTTATCAATACTCTTCCGCGACATCTTGCTTAATCTTCTCCAACTGTTTTCTCACTGTTTCTCTATCTCGTGGATCCATATCATCCAAACCTTTTAACAATTTCTGATCTTCAATAGGCAGGCTCTCAACTCTCTTCCTACCCCCACCTATCTCAGCTCTTCCAGTAATAAACTGATAGTTAGTTTGTCGAATAATTGGAGCCTTTTCCCCAGTAAGACCGAGAGTATCAACTGCTTTAACAAGCTGTTCTTCATCTTTTCTCTTCTCAATACGAATTCTTCGTTTTACTTCAAATATATCAAGATTTGGAATACGATAAACATCACATCTCTTTTTACATTCTAAACAAACAAAATATTCTTCCCTAGTATCTTGAGTTTTTTCTTGCTCTGTTGCTTTATCACAACAAACTGATCGATAAAGAAATTTGAACTCCTCAAGTTCTTGATCATCAAGCTGCCAGTCTACTTCTCTTTGCTTTGTTCCCATAAATATATATTCCATAACCCAAGTAGCAACGTAAGGATCGTTAACTTTTTGCTGCTTCTTAAATTTGTCAATAACCTTCTTAACAAAATCGAGAGTAATGCGTTCCTTAACATTTTCTACTTCGTGTTCGTATTTAACTTGGAGATCTTCTAACACACGGACAAGATCACCACGATGTTTGAAGAAAAGTAGTCTCGCTGTATTCTCCCATTTTAGTTCTTGTAGAGAGTTAGAACTCACAGCCAACCTCTTTTTTTCATAAACATTACAATTTTTTATTTCCTCGAACTACATCAAATTCGATGTATTGGTGAGCGAGTGCAATGGGGCCAGATGGTTTTTTCAAACCAACACCTACTTACATGCCCCTTCTCAACCTTCAGGCTATTCGAGTTAGCCTTGCGATCACAGGACGTTTTGACGCCTGCTTTGTAACGATCGCATTGCTACTGCACATTTAGTATACTATGGTTCCCAGTCCCTAGGCCAACCACTATCCCGAATTAGTACACCATAGTTATTATATGCAAAGTGAAAACACAAAAAATCTACAAACCATTCAATATTATAATTTGTACTCCACATAAACTTTTGTATTTTTAATAGTATAGCCCAGTTCTTCAAGTTGACAGTTACTATAATATATCTTATAGGCGTAAACCTTATAACATATTCATGTGTATTATGATGGTAGTTATGATAGAAAAATATCATTCTCGTTTTTCCCAACTTTTCTGTTTTCTATATTCATCTATTATTTTCTGCTCATCTTCGGTAAGCCAGTATTCCTTTGCTCCTAACATTTTTATTACTTCCTCACGAGACAATGTTTTATCTTTTTGTTTCCCCATCTTTTTTCCCTTCATAATAATTTCTCAAACTAATAACCATAAGAATTAACATTGCTACAGTCAAAGCGGGAAGTTCTTTGTAATAGTTAATAGTTGCGCATAGTAGCGAAGTAAAAGCGTGCAATAACCATGCCTTGTAATACTTGCTAACCAAGGCTATACTAACAATTACTAATATAGCTGTGGGTAAATCGAGATATCGAATTAAATCACTCATTTCAAAAAAGCTAACTTACCACATTCTAAGTAGTGAGCTACCTATTTCCAATAAGCCCCCCTCTCTCCACTTACTACATTGAAGTTGAATCCACATCATACCTGTTTTCATTTTTACTCTTTTACCTCTTTATTCTAACTTCTTTTCATTATCTTTACACAAAACTATTCTTTGATTTTCCAGCAAGGCATGAATTTTATCAAGTGCAGGCCTAACATGAGAAGCTCCTCCACCAACTTCCAGCGACTGAGTATACCTTTCAGCACAAGCAACAACTGTATATAAAGCTAATAACATTTCTTGCTCTGTAATTTTACTATTCATATTCTTATCTCCTTTCATTCTTACCCCTTTACTAAACCAAATACGTCGGCTATTCCACAAATAAAAATATAATATTTCTTTCCATCTAATCCAGTAAAAAGTTCGCCCCAAGGTGTTGTATTGTCGAAAAACACTTTCGTTCCAGGTTTTAACTCTTTCGAAGGTCGAAACCACTTCCCTTTATCATTCTGATATCCTGATCCAATTGCAAGTATAATACCAGTTTTGTCTTGATAATTTCTTCGGTAATGTCCGGGAATAAACAATAAATTCTCTCTTCCTATCTTCTCTGGAGGGCTTGTAGGAAAAATGAAAACTAGATCTCTAAGTGGTTTGTATGGAAATTTTAGAACTCCATTCTTATCGTGCCAAGGAGTTAATACTCTACTTTTCATTTTGTTGATCCTGCAAAAATACTTGGACTGCTTTTAACAACAAATCCTGTTCCTTACCTTTCATTACCCTTGGAATCCCTCCTATCAAGGGGGCTTCATCTTGAACTTCTTTATCTGTGAACTCAACTTCAGCATATCCTCCTTGGAGCTTAATAACAACATATATCCAACTTCTAAAAATACACCCCCCAGAACCAAAAATTCCTCCTTCAAATTCTCTTCCGTTTACTTTAACAAATAAAACACTTCCCATACCTTCCATGGGAAAAATTCCATCATAATATCTTACTTTAGCCATATGTTCTCCCTTTTACTACCTTACCACTTTATCTTACTCGTTCAAGTCTTTCTCTTACAGCTTCAAACAATTCATCATTGTTATAAACTTTTATATACCCACACTCTACAGGATATTCCTCCCCTTTTAAGAATACTTCTATACGAGCATACCTCCAACCAGCAAAATCTGAGTTCATAACCATTTCCTCCGTGGTAGATATAAAAGTAATTTTAATTTTCCTTTTTGCCATTTTCTACTTTATTCTTCTTTCCAAGGAGTTAGTTGTTTTTCTATCACTTGTCCACCCACACTTTCTCACTAAACAACGCCATACCTTTTGTATTCTATCCCAATCAATAAATATACTGCCACATATTGGGCATCTTTCTAGTTTAGGTTTAATCATACTAACTCCTTATTGTAATCTTAAATATGCGGAAAAGGTAACTTTAGCTCAAGGTAGAAAGCCAACCCCAGAAATCTTCATCCTCGTAAGTAGCTATATTCCCATCACTTTCTTGAACATCGACTCGGTAACACTCTGGAAACTGATTACAAATCCATTCTGCAAGTCTTTCCGCTGTAGGGTTCAGTTCAATCCATCTCGACTCCTCATCTTCTTTCTTTGGAAGTTCAACTTCATATCCTATCCCTTCAATTTCATTCAGATTTCTATGGTCTAATTGATCTTTTACTATTCCTTTCACTTTTGTAAAGTCGATTACCATACTACCCTTATTTAGCTTTCTAGAAGCAAGGTAAACTACTATCTTGAGGTTATGCCCATGATCTCTACGGCAGGGGCTATCATAATCCAAGTTGAGATGATGTGCTATAGCAATTTCAAACGTTTTCTTTATTTTATACATTTCTATCCTTTCCAAATTGCTTAGGTTTTTTAATTATTGGAATATATGGACACCATATTTTCTTTCCGCCAGTTTTGTCACATTTCCTACATCCCCTTTTGAAAAACTCAACTAAATTCAATATTTTGCATTTAAACTTCAAAGATAACATATTTTCTCCTTTCATCCATACACATAAATATTATCTCCAGGTAGTGGATAAGTTTATGTGCTATAACTACTTCAAATCCTTCACTTTACTTCTCATTTCTATTCTCCGGACCAGTTTGACTTTCTTTTGATTCTCCTTCTTCACACCCATAATCTTCCCATGTAAATCCTATTATAGTCTTTGAGCACTCTCTACGTTCCAAAATTCCTTGTCCAAATATATGGTCAAAAGAGGGTTCCCCAATCCAGAATTTACATTCTTTACACAACATCTTTTCCTCCTATTCTAAACAAGCATTTTTCTAACTCTTCGAGATTCTTAGTAGATAAACAACCACAGAAAAGATGCTTGTTTAACCATACTGCTACATATTCAGGATCAAAATATCCACATAGTCCAAATTCATGATGAAAGTAAATATTACCATTTCCAAGTTCATCTCCCTCAAAATCGCGTTGCAATATCATACCATCTTCAGGAGTTTCTGGAATAACATAGACAAAACCTCTTTCACCTCTACCTGTAACATCTGTACCATTTATTATTTTCATTTTCTTTCTCCATACTCATAAACAGTAACGTTAATTTGGTTATCAACCCAAATCTCCTTAATGAGTGCTTCTATGAAATCCCAATTACCCCCAGCTAAACCAGCACCAAATTTTGGACAATGAATAGAATAATCAGAATTAGGATAAACAAAAGAAAGAACATTTTTCATACAATCTACCAGCGCTACATACTTAATCGGACGAGGATTATCTTTACCTCTTAAACCTTCTTGAGCTACCATAGATAAAACGATAATATCATCCTCAACATCACTTCTTACTATAAAACCGAGTTTCCACCAATTAGTATCCTTCTTAATTTTTTGAATATCCAGCAAAATATTTGGCCATTTCTTTACAATAGCTTTAGCAACACCAGCACCACAAACTCCTAAGTCACTGATAATGTGGGGAATAACCTTAACTCCATCACCAATAGGATTCGTAACATCACCTTTAACTAATCGATATTCACCTTTGGACATTTTTGTTTTACCTTTCATTTACTTTCTTAAACTAAAGAACTTGTGCCCCACAACCACATTTCCTTTCAAACCCAAAATCGTGCCCATCTCTACAGTAATATAGTAATAAAGTACTACAAAAAGGACACACTGGTACTTTAATAGTAACTCGATGTTTTCGTTTTTCTGTTGAAAGAAATGTTAACTGAGAAAGATTATCAACACTCCAAGTATGGTGTATTGTTATACCACCTAAATCATGTCCAATTTCTATTCGTTCATCTAACTCTACATCAGGTCTTCCTGTAGCTGAAATTAACCAACCAAGTCGACCAAGAGCAGGTCCTTCTTCCTTAATTACTACTCTACTACCAACCAAATCATTTAATGGATAAGTATCCATATACTTAAAACAAGTGATAACTCTAACTTCATTTTCTTTGATCATTTCTAACATTTTTACTTCTCCTCTTTACTTATCTCTCTCGCAACTAAACCAGCCACAATCCAAAATTAAGCATTTTAAGCAGTTCTTGCATTTTTTCTTCTCTAAGCATCTCTACTTACTCCTTATCTAATAACTATTTTAGATACACCATCAGCATGCGTTATCTGTTCGACACGATCTACTTCAACTTCCATTATATCTCCAAACATACTTGTATCACCACGTAACACTTTAGCTTTCGGATCTTGTTTCTTTAGTAGTTCAATAAGTTTTTCAACTGTCATTTTCTACCTCACTTTCAACCTCATATACTTCTGAAATTCCTCGATACCTCTCATCAAAACCCATTCCAGCTCCAACAAGGAACTTTTCTCCTGTATACTCATAACCAACTATATCTGGTCGTTCCATTCTACATCTTTCTCTCAAGGTTACTTTATCAACTAGAACTGCAGTATGTATTGACTTAGGATCGTAGATAGAGATCATTTTCTTAGCCCAGTAAAGAGTGTTTCCTGTTTCAATACAATCATCTACAATAATAACATTTCTATCTTTGATATATTCTGCGGACAGATCAAGCGGAGACATAACTCTTACAAATCCTTGACTTTTCGTTCCTTTCTCATAAGAAGAAAGACCGATGAAACCAACAACTATATCCCCAGAAACAGAAGCTTCAAACCATCCATCAAAAACTTCAAGAATTTTAAGAGCAGTATAGATACCTCCTTTGAGAATTACGATAAAAGTAAATGGAGAACCTATCTCATGAATCGCTGAAGCTATATTTCCTATTGCATCATTTACTTTTTCTGCAGGCAATATTAGTTTGAGTTTTGCTTTATTCATTTTTAACTATTCTCTTATCTAAACCTTGTGTTCCTTTAATATATCCCAAATTAAACCAAATACAAGCGAAATACTCAAAATCACCTTCCATTTTATCCAAAATATATTCATACATTTCTTCTAACCCAACACAACAAGGTCCCTCCTTCTCTATAAAATCTTTATACAATAAAGAAAAATCTTCAACTGATAATTCCATAACTTTTATCCACTCCTTAGCCTTTCCGCATATTTTTTATGAATATTTACAGGATTAGCATCTACTCCAACAGGATCAAAAGCATTACTACCACATCCAGGACATTTACCCGCAGTTGGCATGATCTCTTCATAACCTACAATATCGTAAATCATACCACAATTTGCACATTTTACTCTTTTCTTTGGTTTTTCTTTATACATTTTTATTTTCTCCTTTTGGTCATCTACCTATCTCTTCTAACCTTTTAACTTTACTAATACCTTTTTCTCGAACAACTACAAATGATCTATCAGCACTCTCAGCCAGCTCAGGGTTATGAGTTATAATGATAAATTGAAGCCCAAGCATTTCAGACAAGTATTGTATCATTTCTCGCAGACGGGGAGGTTTTGAAATATCTGTCATACGAAAAGGTTCATCGAAGATCAAAACAGGTTCTGTTCTATCATATTGTATAGCCCACAAAATAACTCGAAGTGCAAAGGATGCAACATCCAATTCTCCACCACTCGAATCTTCATCCGGAATATACCTTTCTCCATCTATATTAAAAAACAAATGAATCTCAGGTTGATTTCTTGATACCTTATTTTCTACTTCAAAGGAGTAACTACTACCAAACACAAACTGTAGAGCTTGAGTTACTAATTCTTCTACTACCTCTTCAAACTCCTGTTGAACAAGAACACCAACTGTATTCATAATATCCAAGGCTTCTTCTAAGTTCTTAAGATTAGACTTACTACTTTCAATATCGTGATTAAGCTTACTTTCTTTTTCGAGTAGTAATCCTTGGGTGGCTTTTTTTTGGTTTAGAAAAGTTTCGTATTTAATTAGATTCAACTTCTTTCCCTTTTATTTCTCTTTGTAACAAGGATAGACTTTCTTCAGCTTCTTTTAACGCTTCTTTTTCAGCTTGGTAAATTAATTGCTGAGCTAAATATCTAATTGAGTCTTTTATTCTCCCTAAATTTTCTTTTAAAGCCTGTGCTACAATATCAGTATCAAGCAAAAGACCTCTTGATCTATTTGAAAATTCAACATTATAAACCTGAGCTTCAACCGTTTCACGAAATGGTACTTTAGGTCCATCAGAATCTGCATATATTTCTTCTATATACTCAACTTCTTTCAGAGTTCTTTTTATACTATGATATTTTTCTTTTTTATTCATTTCTTATCCTTTCTTCGGGTTTACTACCCAACTTTAACATTTTTTTCATCATATCTAACAACTGTTCAGATCTCAACAAAACATCTCTAGCCTTCTCCCTATGTTCTACTGACATCCAATGCTCCTTCAATTCTTTCCAAGATGAGAAAGAAATATTACATATTTCACAATAAAAATTATTACTCATTTTCTCAAGAAAGCTAACTTAACTTTATATCTACCACAAAAGAATCCTGAAATAAAAATTTCTCCATATCTTCTTCTAAAACAAAAAGTATATTCTTTTTTATAGGAATAGGATAAAATTGAATAGGCACTATATTTTCTCCCACATCGTAGCATTCTACTAAAAAAATATCTACTTCTTTCAGAAGTATCTCCTTAATTTTAACTTCTTTACAACCAATCACTTCATTTCTAACCGAATATGATTTTTTTTGTATAACTCTTCCTACTATATCTTTTCCAACCTCTCTTTTCCCCAATCTATACCTAACCAAACCAGAAGCTGTCGGAAAGATTTCCTCTACAACGTATTTGTTAAAAATAACTACTTGCCCTACTCTCATATATTCTCCGGAGTAAAAAGTTCAATTTTTGTACCTACTTGTAGTTCTTCTGGAGGAAAAGTAAGGGGTTGTCCAGCACTAAAAATAACTTCGTCTTTACCTTCCCCATTATAACTAACCCACATTTTTTTACCAGTAAGATTGTCTTTCTTTACTATAGCATACCCAAGCAAGTTATTTTCTTTTTGAATTTTCTTTTTTCTTCTTAGTAAGTTGATCAAGAACATAAACTATCTCTTTCTTTTCTTTACTTTTTGCTTTTACCAGAACAATCTCTACGTTCTTGTTGTTTACCAGCAAAAACCACAATGTTATCTGTATCCAGATCATCATATGGAACAGCAATACATTCTTCGCATTTAGAACAAAATAAACGCCAACCAACATGAAATCTTGTTGGTGCGTAAATATTTCCCGTGGCTACTAATGGACCAGTTCCAGGTGAAAGTAATTTCCATTTATGTTTCATTTTTACTCTCCTACATAAACCCTTCAAACAACATATGAGTTCTACCACACTTCTTACATATTGCATTTGGTTTTTTTGATAAACCTGTACCTTCACTCATTAAAACTGATTCATCTGGTTTAACAAACCTACCACATTTTTTACAGACAGGAACAAAAGTTGCTTTATCTTCTCCATAAACAACTCTTCGCATGTTTTCGTATTCGTACATGTTTTTCAATTCCTATGAGTAGCTTCTTGAATAATCTTATCCATCTCATCCTGGTATCTGTTAAGGGTAGTTTCGTTTTCAACTAGTTGTTTACCAAGTTCATCTAATTTTGGTTGGATTTCTTCGGTTGAGCTAATACTAAACTCATCCTTCAAACGCTTAAGTAGTTGTTCTTTTTGACCTTCCTGTTTAGCTTTTTGTCGTTGGAGTTCTTCAATCTTTTTCCTTTTATCCCTAACTTCTTGTAATAAATTACTCATTTAGTTTCTCCAGTTCTTTTGTTATTCCTGCACGTACTGTATTTGTATCAATCCAGTTTAAGTCTGTTCCACCTAGTACCCATTCCAAAACGGCTCTTCGAATTTTTCTACATTCATCACAGGGTCCTCTAAGCATACAACCTAACACAGGATTTTCAGGACACTCAAAAAGTTTACAAAACTTACTCATCATCGTCTTTCTCCACTTTCTGCAACCCTACTCCAGTTATATATGCCAAATTGAATTTTTCAATACTTCCATCTCCATACTCAACAATGACCCAAGGAACAACACCCGTTTGACTACTTTCCATTACTATAGTTATACTTTTACACATAAATGTTTCAGGAGAATACCACCCACCTTCTGTTGCTGCTCTAATCCAGGCTTCTCCTATCATAATAGCAGCTAACTTTTGACCTTCGTAAAATTTAAAATCTTTATTTTCCACTTTTAACCTCCTCTAACACTCAATCTATAACCTCTTTAACTTCATTACTTATTCTTCAGTATTTGTCCTACTCTTCGTTCTCTACTTCCTCTAACTCCCAAAATATACTAAAATGAAGTGGTCCTATTTCAATGAATAAAGTTTTCACTTCATCTTCATAAGCAATGCCAAACGACCACCAAGTAAGTTTGAACTCAAAGCTCCATGTTAAATACCATCTTTCTTTATTTTCCATTTTTAACCTCTTTTTTAAAGCAAACTTTGTAATTCCGCAATTTACTTGTTTTTCGTATCACGTATCAAATCTACTTTCCATTTTCAACTTCCTCTAACACTTTATCAATAGCTCTTCTTACTTCCAAACTCGATTTCTTTTCTTCTAAAACTCTAACCAATACCTGCTTCCATTCTAAAAGCTTTCCACTACCTTGTTTTAATTTTTCAACTAGCTTTGCAAGTAATTCTTTTCGTGCACTATCATCTTTACCTTTGACCTCCTGAGAAAAATCAAATACCTTCTCAACTGGTTCTATATTTAGCTCATGCACTACCAGGCTATCATTTGATGTATCGAATACTCCAACTGCTGGTTTATGTTTTAAATCATTTTCTGAACAAGTCTTACGAACTAATGCCCCCATATTTAGTATTGTTCTTCCATTCCATCTTTCATAAAATCTATAATGATAATCCCCACAAACAACAAGATTGAAATTAGAATACTTCCTAAGAAATTGCCTTGGTCCAACTATTTCTTGACCTGGCCACAAGAACTTGTCCCCAATCATTTTATGAACTACTAAAATATTATAACAATCTTCGTACGGTTCAGGAATATCTTCTCCAAACCCAGCTCCATACAAGTAAACTCGAGTACCATCATCTTTACTAACTTTTCCAACTACCACAGGTTCACTATTTAGTATTTTAACTACTCCAGCAGCTTCAAGCACTGCAAGAGGACTATTTAGTAGAGTAGTTTTTGAATGACCAATAACATCATGCTGACCCCAACAGCAGTAAATCTTATTAAAATCTTTGGAATAAACTTTGAATAGAGAAATAATATTGGCTTTTACTTGACACGATACTGCGGGGGTATCAAAAAAGTCTCCAGGTTGAACAACACAATCACATTCATTTTCTTCAAAGATAGATAAAGTTTGACTAAGTTTTCTTAACTGAGTCTGAAAGTAACTATCTACTCTTCGCTGAGGAGCTTTGTGAGTTAGTTGAAGATCGCCAAAAATACCAATTTTCATTTTTTACCCATAAAATAATTAGCTTTAGTTATGTAAGCCCATATTACAGCTACTATATAAGCAAAAACTATATGAACGATCAAAGTAAACTTCCAACTTGCTTGCCACAAGTAAAATTCAAATTTTGCTATATAACATAAAAACACACCAATACCAAGTAGAACTACAAAACATAACAAAATTTGCAATACTCTAGTTAGTGGAACAAACAACGCTTTCATTAACCTGTTCATTTTCTACCTTTCATCTAACAAACATTTCTTTGACTCCACAGTAAGTTTAGATCCACAATATGGACAAGAATCGAGTTGTTTCATAAGTAGCTGTTTTGCCTCTTCCAACTGGAACAATAAAGCGTCTACCTTACTTATCTCTTTACAAACTTCTTGAAGTTGCTCTTGAACACTCAGAAGAATACTTACCTTTTCATATATATCATTATACTGTCTTTCAGTACTTTCTATAGCAGAAAAAATTAAAGTAGTTTCCGGGAGAGTTATCTCTTGTCCTTTAAGCTTCTTTAACTCTTCAAACAAGCTACATAATTTATTTACTTTCTTAGATAACTCAATAAACTTGCAGCAAAGTCCTTCAGTTTCCTCCACTGTGTGCTCAACATCTTTTGGGAGAAACACCCACTTTGTCTCAAGAGCCTTTAGTTCAGCAGTAATTTCTTCTAATCTACTTCTCTTTTCTTTTATACTTTGAATATTCTTGACTACAATCTTTGCTTCAGAAATAGTTTGTTCAAGCCTCTCAAGATCTATCTTATTTAACTCTTCTAACTTATCTTTTACTTCCTGTAGAGAATCTTCAAGATGTAATATCTCAGATTTTTTATCTCTAACTTTGCTAGACAAACACTTAACAACTTGATCTATTTCATCAAGTCGTATAAGAGTTCTAATATAAGTAGCAACCTGCCCTGGGGAATCTAGAACTAAGAAGTAAGGTTTAAGTTGAGACTGAATATTAATATCTGATAAATTAATAAGTTTAGAAATATCATCAGGAGGAGAATTTCCAAAAAAAGTAAACCTGGCTATTTCTTTATCTTTACCATCTAATATTCTATAACTATTCTCGGATTTTCCTCGTACTCGCTCAATTGTATACCTATCATTATTCCTATCAATAGTTAGAGTTGCTGAACAGTTTTCCTCTCCTCTTTGAATAACACTATTACCAAGTGGTCTATTGTTTATAATCCAATTTAAAGCCCTTAAAATGTTTGTCTTTCCATGACCACTTTCACCAGTAATAATATTTATACCAGAAGAAAATTTAAGTTCTGATCCTTCGTGAGTTTTAAAATTTTGTAGTTTAAGTTGCTTTAGCATGTTTTAATAATCCCACAGTTCGCTTAATTCTCTACACTCTTGAAATAATTCATTTAGTCTATTGTATTCTTCCCAACTTCCATCAAAACATTTTGGGCAAGTACAAAGCTTACAATCATCACAATCAAAGAAAAATCCTATTTGTCCAGTACCACTACATAAATCGCAAGTATTATCTACCACTTTTACTTTCCTCAAAACTTACTAATTATTTCTTTGTCTTTCATCATTTGATTAAACAAATTTCTTCCAGAGAGCTTAATCCTTCCATATTCGGCGATCAAAAGGGCTTCACTCCGCCCATCTAAAACTCTACCTCTTTCCGTTTTCAACTTCGCTTCTGGAAATAACCTACTTGCTATCTGAAACGCTTGAGCTTTTTCGTCTCCTTTATCCTTCGTTATACTAAAAAGCCTTTTCCACTCTTTTGGTAAAACAAATTCATAACCAATTCCAAAAGCAGAAAATATTCCTCTAAAAATTCCTTGGCACTCTCCTAAACTAAAACTTGCTTGAACTCTAAAACCAGGTGGCATGGATTGCATTTTCTCTATGAAAACAATCTTTTTCTGTACTGTATCAAAAAAAGCTCGTATAAATCCAACATCATAATCTCGTTTAATTTTCTTACCTTTCTTGTAAGAAATTATTGGCATATCAATAAGTTGGATTACTTTTCCTTTTTCAT
>Ga0315312_1002286_pt1 | contig 13429 bp, 9 predicted proteins | sample TDP7_MG_FD_203629 | JGI IMG/M metagenome (GOLD analysis project Ga0315312, IMG submission 203629) | Freshwater sediment microbial communities from Lake Towuti, South Sulawesi, Indonesia - TDP7 | ecosystem: Environmental > Aquatic > Freshwater > Lake > Sediment | place: Indonesia: South Sulawesi... | reverse complement strand
TCTGTGTCTCACCACATAGCTTCAAAAGCCTATCCCAGTTCACGTCGACCCATCTCTGGATCTTCTCGATCTCTCCCTTGTGCTCAGGCTTGAACAGGTGACTGAACCTTCCCTGTGACTTGAGCAACTCCTCAACCGGCAGCGGCTTCGGAACCTTGACCGAAAGCTTGTACTCACCTTGCTCAATCTCGTAAACCGGAAAGAATTTCGTCTGCACCGCTAGCCTAGCCATCTTTATCGATTCCGATGTGTCGCATCTCCAACCCCTTGGACAGGGTGAGAGCACGTGAATCACTGCTGGACCGTCAACCTCGATTGCCTTCTTGACCTTTGTCATATAATCGTTCCAGTATGCGACTGAGGCTGTCGCGACATAGTCTATGCCATGAGCCGCGCATATGGCTGCGAAATCCTTCTTCCATTCAGGCTTACCAGGAATCTTGGATCCTGCAGGGCTCGTAGTGGTTGAAGCGCCGTGAGGAGTTGAGCCAGACCTCTGGATCCCAGTGTTCATGTAGGCCTCATTGTCATAGCAGACATAGACAAAGTCATGGCGCCTCTCCAATGCGCCAGAAAGCGCTTGGATGCCAATATCGAAAGTACCTCCGTCGCCGGCGAACACGACAACATCTACATGGTCCTTCCAAGCCCCTCTTTGCTCCATGGCCTTGAAGGCTGCTTCTATCCCGCTTGCGACGGCGGCTGCGTTCTCGAATGCGATGTGGGCATAGGGAACTCTCCAAGCCGTATACGGATAGATTGTACTCGCGACCTCAAGGCATCCGGTTGCTTGAACTACGACAGTAGGTCCTCGAGTCATCTTCAGAGCCAATCTCGCGGCTATGGATGCTCCGCATCCCCCGCAAAGCCTGTGTCCCGGGGCAAACAACTCTTCGGTTGTGAGTTCCTTCAGCGTGACCATCATTCCCTCACCCCTACGAACTTGACCGGCTCTTCGACAAAGCCGGCCTCGGCAGCTCTAAGCCCATCCTCGTACACCGAGGCGATCTCTGATGGCGTGATGTCTCTCCCTCCGAGCCCGTAGATCACGTTGGTGATAAGTGGCTTGGCCTTCGAAGCATACATGGCCGAAACTACATCTTGGCAAAGGGCTCCGTAAGGCGCACCGAAACTCAGAGCTCTGTCGAAGACAACAACGACTTTGGATTTGGCTATTGCGTCCGCAATTTCCTTCGCTGGAAATGGACGGTAAAGCCATAGATTCACCAGGCCTACTTTCTTTCCTTTTGCACGAAGCTCTTTCACGACAGACCTGACTGTGCCCGCTGTGCTTCCTAGACACGCAATTGTGACATCTGCGTCCTCCGTCTCGAACGTATTCAATATGCCATATCTCCGTCCGCTTAGCTTAGCGTACTCCTCCACCGTCCTGAGAAGGGCGGTTGGTACATGCTTCATGGCTTCGTCCTGCTGCTTCTTGAACTCAAAGTAATAGTCTGGGAGGCACAGGGCCCCTATAGTGGCTGGCTTCTTAGGATCAAGCCTGCAGTCGACTTTTCTTGGAGGGAGGAACCTCTTTGCCTCCTCATCGGTCAGAACTTCTACGCCCTCCATGGCGTGTGAGAGAATGAACCCGTCCAAGTTGACTGTGACGGGCAGCAAGACATTAGGATCCTCCGCGATCTTGAACGCCTGCAACGTCCAGTCATAGGACTCTTGTGCGTTCTCACAGTAGATCTGTATCCAGCCGCAGTCCCTTGACCCCATCATATCTGACTGGTCACCGTGAATGTTGATCGGAGCGGAGAGAGCTCGGTTCGCTACGCCCATGACGATGGGACATCGCAGGCCCGAAGCTATGTACATCATCTCATGCATGAGTGCAAGGCCTTGACTGGCCGTCGCAGTCAACACTCTAGCTCCCGTCAGGCTTGCGCCCACGCATGCTGACATAGCTGAATGCTCGGATTCCACGCAGACGAAGTTTGTATGAACCTCCCCGTTGGCCACATATTCGCTGAAGAGCTCAACCATTATCGTCTGAGGCGTGATAGGATATGCTGAAACAACATCAACCGTTGACTGCTTGGCAGCATAAGCCAAGGCTTCATCTCCGGTGAATCCCATTCTTGTTCTCATCTCTTTCACTCCTCCGTCATCGTGATCGCCTTCACAGGACACTCTGACGCACAGATCCCGCAACCCTTGCAGAAGTCGTAGTCGATCTCAATCGTCTTCTCCTTGCGGCGTATTGCGGGCTCTGGACAGAAAATCCAGCATATCAGACAGTTGGTACATTTCTTCTCATCCAAAACCGGCCGAAAGGCCCTCCAGTCTCCTGTCTTGTACCTAACCGATGATCCAGGCTCAAGAACCGCTGAGCCGATCGGCAACGATCTCCAACCAGGTTTCCCACGATCTCTACTCATTGAGAGCTCACCTTATCATATGCCACTCTTATCGTCTCAATGTTCTTTTCAGCAAGGGGGCCCGGAAATCTCTCCTTGAGCGCCTTGACGACTGAGTCGATCTTCACTAGAGGCTCGACTTTGATCAGAGCTCCAAGCATCGCAGTGTTGAATATGGGCCTACCGAGCACGTCTAGAGCAATTCTTGTCGCATCGATCGTGTAGCAGACAACATCTGTCCTATGAAGGCTGCCGCGAATCTCAGTTGCCTTCTTTTGAGTGTTAAGCACAACCTTGCCTTCCTTGACCAATCCCTCAGTCACATCCACATTCTTCAACAAGGTAGGGTCAAGAACCACCACAGAGCTAGGAGTGTAGACCTGACTATGGATGTCAATGGGCTCATCGCTGATTCTTGTGAAGCCCAGAATAGGCGCACCAGTTCTCTCCGGACCAAACTCAGGAAACGCTTGGACATGTTTTCCCTCCATGAGGGCCGCGTAAGCTAGGAGTCTGCTCACTGTAACCACTCCTTGGCCTCCTCTTCCATGCCATCTGACTTCTCGCAACAAGCGTCTCAACCCCTACGGGGCGCTAGAGACTTAGCATCTACTATGAAAGCTTATTCCTAGGTGCGTCACTTGACAAAGACATCGCTTTTTACGAACTTTTCTTCGGGCCCAGATTTCTCGTCAGAAGTGATGAACCAAGGATTTAAGAGCCATATTCTGACAAGCGAGGATGTTGACGTGAACGCTAATGAATCTTGAGAACCTCGTACGAGATGTTGCTGCCACAGAGTTGCTCTATCTGGGCGATTCCTATCTCAAGGAAGCCGCGTGCAGGATTCTGAAGGTTGAGCCAGACGATCGGAAGAGCGCATATCTAATCCTAGACAAGTCCATCTTTCATCCCAAGTCAGGAGGGCAACCTTCGGACAAGGGTAGGGTCTTCGCCGATGCCTTTGTTTTCGATGTGAGAAAAGCTATGCTTACTGGGAGTGTAGCCATACACTGGGGAAAGAACATCCAAGGCACCCCCCAGATCGGATTGGCTAGAATGGAAATAGAGTGGGGCCCTAGGTACCGATGTATGAGGAAGCATACCGCTGCTCATCTTTTTGATCATTGTTTGGCGACCGTGCTCGGAACACGTGTCGAGACAACGGATTCTTGGGTCGGAGATGAGAGCTACATAGGCTACCGTGGCGAACTTCCGGCGGCAGAAAAACTCCAAGCAGCTGAAACAATGGAAAATCAGTTGATAGCAAAAGGGGGCAGAGTGACATCCCGAGTGATGACAAGAGAAGAGGCGCTTCTTTCGTCTTCCGATGCCCCCAACCTAACCCGCCTGCCAGGTGGCACGCACTTAAGAGTTGTAACAATCGAGGGATGCCACGGAATACCATGCGGCGGCACCCACCTAAGAGACATACGACAGATCGAGCGGTTCAACCTGAAAACGCCTGAGACACTATCCGGAGGATTCAGAGTCCATTTCGACGTCACGCCCTAAGCTTGACTGCCCCCTCAGCCGGCTGCCTGCAGCCGCTCAGTCGACCCGCTCGATTCCTTTCCCCTCTCTGTGAGAAATTTCTGACAGGCTTCTGACCAACTCGAGGCCGGCCTCTCGGTGGAATTGCGTACGCAATTACAATATGATTTATTATTGGAAAACTGTATCCGAACGCGTACGTGAAGCGTGCCGGATTTGGTAAGGGAAATACTTACGAAAATCTCGGTCGCGGCTAAGGCAGGGAAAAGAAGGGGGACTGTCTACCGGTCCCCAAGGATTTACTTACCGACCAAGCTGACGGACGATTCCACCTTTCCATTTTCTGGAGGGGAGCCGGTGAAGGTGGAGATAGTGAAGGATCGGTTGGTGATCAGCCGGGCGAGGTTGCGAGGGAGTTGTCGACAGATCAGGAGGAGGAAGATAATCTACGGGTCCTCGGGCCGGACACCTTCCTTTGTGTAGTCCGTGGCGTGAAGCGGGAAGAAACCTAGGAGGCCTAAATGTCTACACGTCGTGATGGACCTCAAAGCTCTTATACACAGTTGGCGCGGGTAGGTATTAGGTGGAAAATATGAAAAGAGCGGCATTTTTCCTTTTGGCGGCATTGCTCGTGATCTCGGTAATCAGTATGTCTCCCGCAAATGCTCAGAAGAAGGTTGTGGCTCTTGATGGAACTTTCAGGATTCTTCCCGATGGGACAAAGGCCTACCGGGTGAAGGATATTTATACAAAGGGCTTCGAGATGCTTGTAGCTGATTTGAAGGGAAACTTGACATCTTGGGGATACGAGGTTAAGGAGATAAATGGACTCACAAGCGACAACTTGAAAGGAGCGGACGCACTTGTGCTCGCCAAGATCTATGATCCATCATTCAACTATACACAGTCTGAGATCTCGGCAGTAGCAGCATGGTTCAAGTCTGGCGGCAAATTCCTATACGTTGGTTCCGATAGCGACTTTGTAGAGCCCTACTACAAAGCAGATGTAGGGAATTTCAAAGAGGATCAGCCTAACAAGGTTCTTGAGGCGATCGGAAGCTCTCTCAGAGTAGAGTTTGCCTCAGTCGAGGACGCTGTCGGATTCGGTGCAGCGGGCTCACCGTATAGAGTTTTCGCGAACGAGACGGCAGGCGGTGTCAACAGGGACGGTTGGGCAGGCACAATTACGAAAGGTGTCTCACGGGTTCTCTTCCATGGACCCGCGGTTGTCATTGGATTCAAGGCTGGAAAATACGCACCCCTTGACCAAGTGTTGGATGAGAACACCATGTGGCTCTTCCGCACGACAGACAAGGGAGCAATCGTTCACAATACACCGACACCTACAAAAGTCGTAACTCCGGGACAGAGAGGGAAATTCTATCTTGCGGCAGCTCAGAAAGTGAAAGTGGACGGTGCATATAGCAAGGTTGTGGCTGCAGGCGAATCAATCCTCGGCGACAGAAATAGCTCCACAGCCGTGGAGAGAGGCGTGACGCTTCAGGGACTCAAGTATATTCAGAATGTTCTTGCTTGGGGCCTCACTGTCGAAGAGATCCCTATAGACTACACAATGTACATTATCATCGCAGCGATAGTGGTAGTAGCGGTCGTCGCTGTCGTCGCAGTACTTCGCACGAGGAAAAAGAAATAGGAACAATGCCCTTCCCTCCTTTTTTGGGAGCAGAACAAGGGAAAAGGATGGATGATGCACATGAAATCTGCATCAGGGATCACGAAAATTTCAGCTGCCTTGATGATAGTAGTGGTCATTGTAGTTGCGGCCACATCCATATACCTTCTTCAGACCCCGTCGGTAGGGCCGCCACCGCCACCGACAAAGAAGGTTCTAAGGGTCATCACGCGTCATGACACAGCCATAACCGGCTTTGCCTATGACAAGTTTCTGGCTTCCGATATGGCAAAGAAGTATGGCATAGGCGAAGTCTTTTTTGTTAATGTGGCCGCCCCCCTGTGGAGAGACACGATAAGAAGTTACCAACAGCGCGGAGAACCGTTCGATGTTGCTTGGGGGGGCGGGCCAACACTTTTCGATGAACTAGTGTCTTCCAACCTTGTTGCGCCTCTGACAAAAGCGGACACTCTAAAAGTAGTCGGTCAAATCAGAGACGAAATAGGTGGAGCGCCACTTAAGAGACTTGGATCTGGTGGGAAGATACTCTGGGTTGCAGCAGCGATATCATCCTTTGGTTTCATAATCAACTATGACATAGCAGAAAAGTACAACCTTCCTGAACCCAAGGTTTGGGAAGACTTGGCTGGCATTGAGCTGGCGAAGATTCTGCCCCGACCCACAGTCTCGTATGCGAGCCCCAAACTCTCCACATCTCACACAAGGATCTACGAGATCATCCTGCAGAAATTTGGATGGGACCGTGGATGGAGTATTCTTGCAAGAATGGCTGCAAACGGCAGAAGCTACCCCGGATCTGTTGAGGCTTTAACAGCAGTTCAGAGCGGTGAAGTGGCTTTTGGAATTGCTATAGACTTCTACGGATATCAATCAGAGATACAATTCCCGAGAACTAAGTACGTTCTTCCGTTCAACCAATCAATCGTGAACGGAGATCCGATAGCGCTTCTGGCGACAACGAAGGATCCTGATATGGCCCAGGCCTTTATCGAATGGATTCTATCTGTTGAAGGCCAGAAAATCTGGCTTCACCGTGACATTAATCGGTTGCCCATCAGAGAAGACCTTTTCAAGACTGCCGAAGGACTGGCAAGGAAAGATCTCTACCGAAACTTCAACGTAACGCTGAACAATATCGGAATACCATTTGATGATGACCTCGCTCTCAAGTATGAGTTCGCGCTTAGAGAATACTTTGACGCTGCCTTTGTGGACACGCATTACGACCTTGTCTCGGCTTGGCAGAAGCTCACCGACGCCTACACACGAGGCAAAATATCCAAAGCAAGGTTTGAAGAGCTTGCCTTCGAGCTAGGCAAACCTTTATCTTGGAAAGAAGGTGGAACGACCATGACATTCACGCAAGGTTACGCCATCTCCATCAACGAGAAAATAAAGGAACCAGCCACTGCTTCAGAATTCGCGAAGATCTGGAGATCGTCGGCTACGGATAGATATCGCTACATAGTGGGGCTAATACCTTCCTAAACTGCGAAAGCCAAATGGAACCAAGGAAATCCAATCACAACAAAGAGAGCACAAACCCCAGCTTTTTTTCCCTCTCTCATCTCCGAACCAGCATCCGCAACATTGCCTGGCAAATGGATAAGCTTTCTTGGGCGCAACTCTCCATCGTGCTGGCAGTATTTCTCGTATTCCTGATTGCCCCACTCTTGGCAATCACCTTTCGCGCCATAGAGGCCGGCGCAAGGTGGTTCCAATTCATATTCACGGATCCATTCTACTTCGGGCTACGACTGTCCCCAACTGCCAGTTTCCCTTTTATCTCACTTGAGGGAATCCGAGGAACCCTCATAACATTCGCCGGAAATGACCTTGTTCTTGTCAGAGGATACGACTTTGGCGTCATTCCCAATTCCATTGTCGTAGCTCTCTTAACGACAATCCTTTCGTCTGTTATAGGCTTCTCTTTGGCCTTCATCTTTGCGAGGTACAAGTTTCCATTTTCAGAATACTTGAGAATCGCGTTGATGGCGCCATTACTCTCGACGCCGTTTGTCGGAGCAATAGGTCTCAAGAAGATGATTATGGCCGATGGCGTCCTTAACTCTCTTCTGTATGGCCAGTTACGCCTGCTTCCATTTCGAATTGAATTGACGGATTTTGCCGCGGTGATATTCGTTCAAACCCTGCTCTTCTATCCTATAGTCTTCCTGAACGTGTACACAGCCATTGTAAACATAGATCCCGCAATGGAGGAACAGGCCGAGAACCTAGGCGCCTCCGGGTTCAAGCTCTTTAGAAGGGTGACTTTTCCTCTGGCAACAACAGGTCTGGAGGCAGGAGCGCTACTCGTGTTCATTCTGAGCCTAGAAGACCTAGGGACCCCAATCGTCTTCGTGGGGACTCTTGCGCAGAAGGTCTTGACATACCAAACATTCCAAAGAATGTTTACACCGGCAGGCTACATATCAGAGGAGGCTACTGCACTTTCCCTTCTGCTTCTTGGGCTGTCCGTCGTAACCTTCGTAGTGATTAGGAAATATGTGAGTCTCAGGCGATACGCAATGTTGACAAAGGGGGGGAGATGGCGGCCTAGGACAGGAATACTTTCACCGGTGACAACTGGACTCGTGTACGTGCTCTGCGCATTCGTGTTGTTTGCAGCCCTGCTTCCGCACGCTGGAGTAACGTTACTCGCTTTCGCCGGACAATGGGGAAAAGGAACTCTCCCTGACTACTTTACTTTCGAGAATTTCGTCAGCATCTTTGGCGACCGGTACACGTTACAGTCGATGGTGAATAGCGTTATCTATTCCGCGGCGGCTACGTTTGTGATAGTTGTGCTTGGCGTGAGCGCAGCGTACTTGGTCTCAAGAAAGAAGATACCAGGTATGTCGATGCTTGATACGTTGGTAACGATGCCAATCGCGATTCCAGGAATCGTGGTGGCAACAGGACTCTTCTTGATATTCCTTCCAACACCGATTTCACCGATTGCCACAGCGGCTCCGCTCCTCATAATGTCGTACACAATCAGAAAGTTCCCCTTCACAGTGAGATCGGTTTTCTCAGGTCTTGAGCAGACGGACAAGGCCTTGGAAGAGGCAGCAGTCAGCGTTGGAGCGAGTAGGGCACGAACCTTTCTAGGGATTACAATTCCACTGGTTCTCATGAACGTTCTTGCTGGATCTATGCTGTCTTTTATCTACTCAATGTCGGAGGTAAGTACGAGCATTGTCATTGGAGCTGCGAACCCCCCTACGGCACCTATGACCTTCAAGATGTACGAGAAGTACTATGCCCTTGGAGGAGGAATGTTTCCAGCTGCAGCTATGGGGGTTATCTTGATGATCGTTCAATTGATTATGATAGTGGGCGCTAACTTGATCTTGCGAAGGAGAGCTACCGCACTTATCGGCATATGAGAGTTGTAAGACCGAGATGCTAATCGAAACCTTTGAGCTTGAGAAACGCTTCGGGAGAGTTGTCGCAATAGACCACGCCTCAGTGAGGATTGAGCATGGCGAGCTGTATACTCTTCTCGGACCGAGTGGCTGCGGAAAAACAACATTTCTGCGGGCAATCGCCGGCTTCGATCTCCCTGACTCAGGAATAATCAAGTTTGACGGGGTCGATGTGACAACTGTTCCAGCTCACAAGAGAAACACTGGCATGGTATTCCAGAATTATGCACTCTGGCCACACATGTCAGTGTTCGAGAACATAGCGTTTGGGCTAAGAATCAAAAGAGTACCCCAACAAGAGATCAGAAAGAAAGTGGAAGAAGTCCTACGCATGGTTCGCCTAGAAGGCTTAGAAGGGAGAACTCCTCATCAGCTAAGCGGAGGACAACAACAGAGGGTTGCTGTGGCCAGGGCGCTGGTGATCAGCCCGAGAGTCCTTCTCTTTGATGAGCCATTGAGCAACCTAGATGCGAAGCTCAGACTTGAGATGAGAGCCGAAATAAAGAGGATACAGAGAAGTCTCGGAATCACAACGGTTTACGTGACCCACGATCAGGAGGAAGCGATGAGTATCTCGGATCGAATTGCAATCATGGATACTGGAAAGATCATGCAGATCGGGTCCCCGATGGATATCTACTTCCGACCGCAGAATGCCTTCGTTGCTGACTTCATCGGTCAGGGAACGTTCCTGAAAGGAAAAGTCGCGGCCACCGATAGAACTATCAAGATAGAACTTGACACCGGAGGATTTGTGGAGGCTGTTCCGTCCGACCCTTTAAATCCGCCAAGAGAAGGCGACCAAGCGCTAGTCACAATCAGACCCGAGAACTTCCATACTAGCAAGCATGGCGACAACAGATTCGACTGCGAGGTCTACCATGTTTCATTCCTAGGCAAGAACCAACGCGTCATGGCCAAAATGAGAGATACCCCACTGATCATCGAGGTTCCTCCAGAAGCAGAATTCAAAGTCGGAGAGAGAATGACAGTCTGGTCCGAGGCAGAGAAAACTTTGGCAATTCGCATCTAGTCTTCTTGAGAGTGAGCACGTCTGGTTCGAAGCCTCATCACGGCTATCACAACAACCAGCAGCATAGCAGCTGCAACCGCAGGAACCCACCAAGGTTGCATAGGCGTTTCCGGGAGTTTCTCTCCGGCCATCACCAGAGAGTAGATTTGAGTTGAACTCTTCTGGCCTTTCAGATCCCATGCAGCTGCATAATAAAATACTTTGCTGACTGATTTTTCGAGTTGTATTGAGCCCCAAAAGACCCGAGGTTCAATCTCCATCAAACTAACTGTTCTCCAAGTCGAATTGTCACTTGAGTAGTACATCTCGATCTTCTCCAACCCCAAAACATCATCCCAAGCACCCCAAGCAAATTCCACGACAGTGACCATTGCTCCTGTTCTCGCAACGGGAGGCGCACTAAGTTTCACAGCAGGGGGATCCTTGTCAGGAACCGAATAAACGAATATTCGTCGCTCATCGCGAATGCCAAGGTGAATCCTAAGAACTACGATTTGATATCTCTCAAGACTGAGGACATCACCTACAGGTACTCCTTCAACAGTCAATTTCTGTCCAAGACCTATCCTGAGCCTCAAGGTTCCATCAACCGGGATCTCCCAGCCGTTGCCAAGAGCCACCACTATCCCTAGATTCAAGCCGTCGTTGGGCTGCGAGAAAGAGATTTTGAAATCGTAGAGCGGTATCGGTTTCTCGCTTCCAGCATACTGCCAATCTATTCCCCTATCTGTGAAGTTTAGAATTCTAATGCCTGTGTATGGAGTTCCGCCTGGATACCCCATAGGATTGACCAGGGTGAGTACCGGGCCTCGAAATACTATGTCACGATGCATATGTCCATTCAAAATCAGGCCAACGCCATACCGCAAGCATATTCCATAAACTTTCTCAACGGTTTCATTCTTGGGATTGTTGGTGTCAAACATCGGGTGGTGAAACATGACTATCCTGTAACGCATCGTTGCGTGCCTTGACAGGTCTCCCTCAAGCCAGCTAAGTTGACCCTCCGTCAACTTCCCGTCAATGCTGTAAGGTCCAGTGTCCAAGGTGGCGATGTGCATGGGCCCGAAATTCAGGCTTCCGTTCCAAGGCGCCAGATACGCTTCGAAGAAATTCGCTTCAGTCGCATGATCGTGATTTCCACCCACAAGGACAATGGGTATCTCCAGATCGGAAACTAGTTGACGTGCCAGTTTGAAGTATTCCTCTCTTGGATTATCGACCACATCTCCGGTAAGGACAACCAGATCTGGATTCAGAAAGTTAGCCAGTCTCACAATTCCCTTGAAGTTCTGAATCCTCTCCGGACTCGTGTTTATGTGAACATCCGTGGCCCAAAAGATCCTGAGTGGCAAGCTGTAGCTCTTCCTGACGCAGACGCTGTTCGGTTCGATCCTCGTCCAAGAGAGCTTTCCCGGCGAGGAATAGTACATAATCTTCAGATCGTATAAGCCAGCCGGGACTCCTCCTGTCTGTGCTGTACAGATGACTGCTCTTCCTGCTGGAGACTTCGACAATGGCGATACGTTGAGATCGTAGCTCCCGAGTTCATTGACGAGCGAGGCTGCGCATAGACCCTCACTTGTCTGTGAGGAAAACTCAATTGTGAGATTTTCATTCAGTAGCAGGAACGCCGGGAAGCCGATCCTCGGGCGAATAAGCGGTTCCCACGTTGCTTCTTGGGCTGATCCTACATCCGCTCGAAGAGGTACAAGGCTGCATACTGCCAAGAAGGAAAGCAAAGTCGCAAGCACAAGTACGGCTTGAAGACTACCTCCTCCAGCTTGCGGAACCTGAAAAGAACCCTTGGCAGTCTCTGCTCTGAACTTGCAACGCATCATTGATCACCTAAGTGTCTTCCCTCGCCTAAAAAGAATCACTCCGAGAATGACAGCCCCAATCAATGCCACTATTACAGCCAGCTCAACCGTCGGTGGGGGAGCTTCTGTCTTCATGGGCTGGAGGTCGGGTACCTGTACAGCTAGGTATTTGGTCGCCTTCAGGCCTGCTCCGTCCTCTGCTTCTACCTTCAGAAAGATTGTCGCCTTTGTCGCAGTAAACCTGTACTGTTCAGTGCGTTCGATAATCCTAACCGGAACGATCGTCCAAGTCGAATTGTCATCTGAATAGAAGACAGTCACCTTAACCACTCCGAAGCCGACGTCAGACGCCGAGGGTGAGACAAAAACCGTGGCTCCCTCTACCCGATAGGAGCAGCTCGCTAAGGGCGGGGTCTTGTCCTCCTCGAAATACACCTTGACAATCTTCTCTGTCTTCGGCATCAGTTTCAGGCTTACTTCAACCGAAGCCCTCCCCTGCAACTCCTTTGCAACCGTGACCCTTGATACTTCAGCGCCATCCACCTTCGGTGTCACGCCAGCCAGCTGACTTCTAAGGAAGAATGTCAACCTTAGCCTTGAATCAGTAGCAAGCCTACTGCTGACATGGGCGGCGAAACCTGTAGAAGTGTAGTCGTTTGGTTGAAGATAGTTGACAAGAAGCGAATCATACGCCCAGCTTCTTTGATCGTACTCAACTCGGGTTCTCGTAAGATTTAGCAGGCGATATCCCGCACCTTCATCGGAAAGGGCAACTGAAACAATGTTCAACGTCAGATCCTGTCTTACCTCATCACGATGGGTGTGGCCCATCAGAACCAGCCCTATCCCATTGGCCTTGATGAGATTCGGAAGCTTCGACGAAAGCGATGGGTGGGGCTCGTTCCAGTAGGGATGATGAAGCACAAGAACCTTGAATAGCTCTTTTGGCTGAGCTGAAAGGTCCTTCTCGGCCCAGAGGAGCTGGTTTTCATCTATTAGGCCGTTCCCCGAGTTCAAGACGAGGAAATACCACGCGCCGAACTTGACCGAGTAGTATTCCGGGGCCAGATGCTTCTCCCAGTAGCGGAAGCCTTTGTCAATCGCATACTGGTCGTTGTTCCCGAGCGCTAGGAGAATGGGAACTCTGAGTCTGTAGAACTCACTGGCCACGCTCGAAAACGGGAGTTCATCGGCAGTTGCGTCCACGATGTCTCCAGTCCCGACGACTAGGTCTAGGTCCAGAGCGCTCAATGCATCCAAAGTGCGACGAAGAACCTTTGTCGTGTATGCATAGTAGGTCCCGACACCGTAGTGAAGGTCAGTGATGACCCCCACCCTCAACGTGTCTGGAAATGATTCTCCAACGACGAATACGCTGTTCCGTTCTACAAATGACACAGCTGTCTCCTGACGCGAGTAGATCACCAAATCATACAGGTCTCGCTTGGCCTCTTTCGGAACTTCAGCAGAAAGCTTCCAAATGGACTGAGACTCAAAGGCAACCACACTGACAACCTTTGCCTCATGATCCATGAAAGGTGACCTGAGCCTTAGCCCCCAGTCTTTTCCGCCCCTCGACCCGGGATCGAAGTATACCTCCAAGCTTGACCCGGAGGTCAATATCGCAGGGC
>Ga0315312_1002285_pt1 | contig 13448 bp, 10 predicted proteins | sample TDP7_MG_FD_203629 | JGI IMG/M metagenome (GOLD analysis project Ga0315312, IMG submission 203629) | Freshwater sediment microbial communities from Lake Towuti, South Sulawesi, Indonesia - TDP7 | ecosystem: Environmental > Aquatic > Freshwater > Lake > Sediment | place: Indonesia: South Sulawesi... | reverse complement strand
AGAGCGATCAGCGAACGATTGCGAGTCGATTCGACCGGATGATGAAACTCGGCATAGTCAAGCAGGCAACAGTCGAGGTGGACTGGTCAAAGATCGGCGTTACCGCAACTGCTTACATGGGGAGCACCACCACGCTTGGCGAAGAAGACAGAAAGAAACTCTTTGACTTCATACGCAGAGAACCGAGGATTTTAGAGGCGGACGCCACCATAGGCTCACATGAGTATTTCCTCAAAGTCCTCGACACGGATATCGCAACCCTCAGAGCAGAGATTTGCACCTCACTTGAGCCGCTGACTGTTGACCTAACAACTTCCATAGTAACCAACTCAATCAAACGTCCCGATTATGCTGGCTTGTTCAGCTATCTTAGGAGGAAGAATCTCAAGTAGACGAAGCCGATCGACGAGTCGAATGTGAACGGTTCAATCAGTTGATCAGTGCATATACTAGTCCGAACATGATTCCTGAGGCGATCTCCTCTAATATCATATGCCATACACGTCATCCGCGGAAGAATCTAGTAACGAGTCTACTCTTTTATAGAGGCTACGGCTCGTGTTAGGTCAGATTTGGTCACTATTCCCACAAGTTTCCCTGAATTGTCTAATACTGGCAGGCCGCTGATGTTGTGTCTTGTCATCAGTTTAGCTGCATCAGAAAGGTCTGCATCTTTGTTTTTACATATAGGATGCGCTGTCATGAAGTCTCCTGCCGTGAGGGGGTGGATGCTTGTTGGAAGGACGACGAACCCTTTCACAAATGCTGGTTCTCCCTCCATCAACCCTCTTGCAGCTTTGAACAAATTGCTTATCATTATCACATCAGCCAAGGTTATGGTCCCAACGGGTTTATTCTCTTTATCGATAACTACCACCCGTGAAATCTTATGTTCAGACATCAAGTATACTGCTAGGAATACGGGATGTGAAGGCTTAACTGCTATCGGATTAGGTGTCATAAACTCTTGCACGCTATAAATCCCCGGCTTTGTCACTAGAGGGTACATGATTATGTCGGCCTTTGTCACTATTCCCTTCAGTTCGCCATATTCATCAACAACCACTAGTGAACTTATCTTCTCTCCAACAATAGTTTCTGCAACATCAGATATCAGTGCAGCAGGCTTGACAGTGATAAGATCCTTACTCATGACTTCTTCTGCCTGTATCTCTTCAAGGTCTCGCCCAGATTTGTCAGCAAGCAGAAAGTTTACGAAATCTTTGTGTGTCATAATGCCGATAGGTTTATTTTCGCGTCAACAACCACAACTCTACTTATGCGATGCTCCACCATAAGCTTCTGAACTTCTAAAATAGCTACAGTAGCCGTACATATAACCACTTTTTCAGTCATAACGTCTTCCACAATATCCGTCATAACACCTTCACCAAGTCAACCCAATTCGCAATTTTAGTTCGGTTTCCCTACCGCGGTAGACCGGTCTGCTCTGATGGTGCCGTTGGGATAGTCGGTGCTGCAGGCAACTCGGGAAATCTCTCTTTCATCCTCTGCTCCGCGATAGCATTTGCTTCGGTCAATATCTTTTGAGCCTCTCTGCTGGACGTTGAGATATCGTAGCCTGAACCCGTGGCTTCACCAACCTCGATCACTATGCCGTTCAAAGTTTCACCTATCGCGCCAAGCTCATAGGAAACTTGAGGCATAACACCTTGAATCTGATTCTTTATCGCTTGGACCACGCCGACAACAGGTCTCATCATAGCAGCTAGATCGCCGAACTGCTCAACAGTCTCCAGTCTTAAAGTTATTTGTTCGAGAGCGAGCTCGCAGCGCAGTGTTATCTTCGCCATCTTTCTGACCTCCGCGCATTCATTGGCATAAATCGCTGCCCGCGCAGAATCCTTAGCCATTTGAGCCGCAACACATTTGTCGTAGTCTCGGTCACGTCGCTGCATTCTTGCGCTTGAGTCAGCTATCTTAGCCTTCTGAGTCTTCAAGCGGTAGATGCAAATAGCGATCTTCTCTTTCAGAGGCGTCCTGCGACCGAATATTCCACTGATCTTCTCCCGTAAAGGCTCCTTCGGCTCTCTCTCCCAATTCTTAATCATTTTGTGGACCAAACGATTCACCTCTCGTCTACCGGCAAAGCGTGACCAGAGAGATGGAGAGTGCTGATTCAACATCGATGCAAGTCAGAATCCTACACTCTTCGGGGCGCCAAAGTCCTTTGGCCCTTCGGTTATAAAACCTTTTAATGAGTTCTCAGCCATCAAAATACACATTTTCCCAATCTAACAATATCATATATGCATGAATGCGTTCAGGTTCTTGTCAATCTTTAACTCAGTCCCCTCATAGTTTTTAAAGAGAAGTCCCAGAACAATCCCCATCAGTAAGCCATGAAATTGGACTTTGCTTTCCATGCGGCGTTATAGTCTAGCCAATTCAAGGTTTCTTGGCTGCGAATCGTTCAACCTTTTAGACTCATGCTTCAATGAGTTGCTCGAGGCGTGTGGCGATAAGTTGCCGAAGGAGGTGGATACTTGAGCCTGTATGCAGGTTCCTCATTATCGGCAGTTCATATGAAGATCGATAAGTGTCGATCACAGTCTAGAGAAATCCGGAAAGATTATAATAAATAGTCATAATAGTCGATATACCATGAAACGAAAGAACGAGGAAACGATACGTTACGTCCTTGAAGTTGACCGTAGGCTAATGGTTTTGAAACAGTTTCTAGAACGACGCCTACTGAGGGCTTCGGACGCCGCCACTAAGACTGGACGGTCTCTTCAAAACATGAGTCGAGCTCTGAGAGAGCTAGAGCGAAAAGGACTGGTTTTGGCGCTCTCTCCGAAAAAGAGATCTTGGAAACGCTATATGCTCAGTCGGGAAGGAGAGCATGTGCTTAATGAATTGAAGAGTAGAAATCTACTGTGAACACGGTACTCTAGCCGTTATTGGAGAGGGCATATAAGAGAGATAGTCTTGGAACATTGATACTCGAAGTGAGCTGCCAGCATTGGGAAACTCAAAGACCATGAGCAGTTCTTGCCTGCGAACCTCAATGGTAAATGCATCAGTGCACGATAATGAGTTGAAGCTGGAATAACTCCACAACCATTTCTAGCTAGAGTATAAGGAACATCAAAATCTTTCAATTGGTCTATTTGAGAATCTCTTCCTGAGATATATTTGGCGCGAGAGACCTATGTTGGTCAGATGATGTAGAATGAGCTGCATAAGCATTGGAGGCGGCAAGTTGTCCAGCTACAAGCCGCCTCGAACTCCGCGACGGCTATTCCACTGGAGTTGCCCAACCCACCAATCAGATCGTACGGGATAATGTTCTCAATGCTGAAGCTGCTGCGCATACAAGATTTACCATGAAGCCAGTGTCTTCAGCTCCGTTCCGGATTTTGTTGAAGAAGCTAATTTTCTAGCCCTTTCCGAGAGAATTCGCCTCGACAATTTAGAAGGATAGACCGCGTAATACTCAGAAACACGGGGAGATCTCATGTATAGAGGCGGACGCAAGCGTAGCAATCGATCACATACCGTCATGGACCGTTCGAAGTTTTCCTTGCCTCCGTCGAAAAGGGAGTTTGAAGAGAAAGGTCATTACGGTGTGATATTTTTCGGGATTTTCGTAGGATACTCAAAAGTTACCGCTACTCTGAAATAATAACATTAATACAACCGCAGGTCTCATAATAAGTGAAGGGGTAGCTTCTGTTGATTGGTCCTTGGGAGATAGCCTTGATCCTAGTGATCGTTCTGATACTTTTCGGCCCAAAGAAGCTGCCTGAGCTCGCACGTTCCATTGGAGATGCTTTGAGGCAATATAGAAAAGCGCAGGAAGGCGTCCTCGAAGAACCTACGAAGCCGCCGACAGGAAAGAGTGAGAAGGAGCTGCTGGTAGAGACAGCGAAGAAGCTCGGGATAAAGACTGAAGGAAAAACTATGGAAGAGATCTCCGACGAGATCGCCAAGGTGGCTGGAGCTTCGGAAAAGAAGGAACCACAATAGCCAGACGACTGCCAGCAGGCCGACACCTCCCGCCTTCAGGAGTTTGAACTGATCAGGTCCCGGATTCAGTTGGAATTCTGTAGCAGCCCAGAACGCGGCGGTCATTGAGTCGCAGATCAAATATTCGCTTGCGTCAAAGACTTCAGGGAAATCCTTCAACATTAGGACACGATCGATAATGCGTCTGCTGTAGCCGAACAATCTTTCAAGCCGATAGTCTGGAAGCAGAACCTTGCGGCGCGAGAGAGTTCTTTTCCAATGTTTCCATCTCTTCCTATCTTCATAAATCCTCTGAATACGTACGGTCTGGTTCCAAGCGGACCTAACGGATTCGAATGTGTCCTATCGGCATAACGTAGAGCGGAATGTGTTCACTGGGGGCCGAGATCACTTCTCGAACTTGGTCGTCGTAGAATGCTCCGATAGCGACTGTGCCTAGCCCGAGGGATTCCGCTTGCAAGTAGATGTTCTCTGCGACATGCCCTGCCTCCATCGGCACATATCTTTCTCTCCCCCGTTCCCCGTACTTCGCTATCGTCCGACTGTATATGGCTGTGATCACGAAGTCTAAGGCCGCATTTTCCACCCATTCCTGTCGAAGCGAAGCTTCACACAGCTGCTTCCGATAATCCCCCTTCTTTACGCGCTTTAGGACGTGCTCTCCGCATGAATAGTAGTAGACGCCAGCTTCTAGATCCGAGTTTCCGACGACGAGAAATATCTCTAGAGGGTACAATGCGCCAGCTGAAGGCGCAGCTCTGAAACCGATCTTTGCTTCGGTTATTCCTTGCGCAGCCCAGCAGAGTTGTGAAATGTCGCTAAGAAGAACAGGGTCATCTGTATAGGACCTGCGGGAGCGTCTACTCTGAATCGCTTCCTCTATCGAGAGGCTACTTTTCTTCCTAGGCTCAGGCAGTTTGATCAACTCTCCTTCCACCGTCAGCTCTTCTTTTTCATGCCTCGTGAACTCCAATATCTTAAGGGACCCGATACTGGCTCCGACCGCCACCACACCAATACCAGTTAAAATCTTGAGGAGTTTCCTCCTCGATATGCGAATTGACATCGCACATCCTCCAGTAAACAAACGAATGAAGCACTTCCAAAAAGATTTCCGTTGTCAAGTCCTCTTTGCCAATAAGATATTTGCGAGGTTCCTACTCAAGATAGCCCAGATAATGGCAAGATAGATTTGGCGAAATAAATCGTTGAATATCCTTCTGCTGAGATTTCTCTAATGACGATCCGCAACCCATCGACTAACGCTACAGGAGGCTGAATCGCCCGTGTAAAAATGAGGGGGTTTAGGAAGTATTCCGAAACTCAGCTATCCTCCAATTAGTGTTTCAGTGCTCTTTATCTCTAGAATAGCGTCCACCTTCGTAGATAGAGTGCTAAGGTCTTCATAGGTTGGCGCTTCAGCGAATGCCACTATGTCGTATCGCCCAAAGACGGTGGATGCGCTATTTACTCCGGAACCTTAATAGCTTCAAGTGCTAGCGAGCTTTTTCTGGTAAGAGCCTTAATCAAGGTGCAAGAGGTCCTCAATCCATTCTAGAAGCCTACGAGGGTCTCTTTTGCTTTGACCCCAGCAACCCACTTATCTTCAAGGCTGTTTACCCAGTGCCTTGTTGTCAGCGACCTAACCTCAGCCACTACATCCCAACTGCGGTGGACGCCGAAGACTTTCTTGAGCGTTCATGCTTCTTCACTTCTTCAACCACATCTTTGAACTTTTCTGCCTCGCAGCGGATCAAAACGCATGCAAAAACCAATTTTTGATCCCCAAGGTGAAGGCACAGTTATCCATAAACTTCTTACTTTCGGCCCTCCATTCTACCCAGCGCTCAATTCAAGAAGCGGAGTTTGGGCTCTCAAAAACACTTGGGCGTGGATGACCGTCTCAAGAGGCTGAAGAATACCGCTTCGAGGGATTTGAGATATTGCCTTTTGATTCTACCATAGACCGATTGAAACCAACCCGTGAAATTGCTCTTTCTCTTACGGACCAGTACATCGCGCAAAGGAGAAGATATTGGCGATCGAAGTTCCATGTGACTGATACTTCAGATATCTGGAGAAGCATCTCCAACTCAGCTATGGTCAGCATCCGGCCAATATCCTATAGAGAACTTTTCTAGGGTCAGAGAGGTATCATTCTTCCATGCGCGGCGCATAATACAAGCAATGCGAATACTACGATAGCAAGAGCCTTTCTGCTCGTAGTGAGTGGGGAAGCATCGTCCAAGGGGCCTAAATGGCGGCTGAAGGAGAAGAAGAGCATCAGTATAGCCATGTACCACCAGCCCAACATTATCGTGACAATCGCGGCTCCAAATGAGACGATTCGGTGGCCCCGGTCACCGAAGACAGCTCGGGCCACATGACCGCCATCCAGCATGCCTGAAGGCATGAGGTTGAGCATAGTAATCACCATGCCGACCCAAGCTGCGAACGCGACAGGGTGGAATAGAAGTACAAATCCGCTTGGTATGTATAGACCCGCAAAAAGCCGCAAGAGATCGAAGAGGATCGGCGTCGAGAGACCTATCGTGCCCTCTGGCACAGCCTCGATCGGCGTAGGATAGGACCAGAACAAGCCCAAGATCGTGACCGGGATAATTGCTAGCAACCCGGCGATCGGCCCCGCAGCTCCAAGATCAAATAGAGCGTCTCTGTTCTGAGCTGGGGCCTTCGTTTTGATGAGGGCGCCTAAGGTGCCGATGAAGAATGGTACGGGAATGAAGTAAGGCAACGTTGCAGCTATCTTCTTTCTATCAGCCATGAACTTGTGTCCTAGCTCGTGGCAACCGAGCACCCCAATTATTGCAGCTGAGAATGTCAAGGCTCCATCCCAAGGGCTGGCCATGAAGCCTCGATCAGCTAGAGGTAACGACATCCTATAGCCCACGAAGATCGTTGTTCCGATCGTGGCTAGGAGCAGGATGAGGTTCCAGATCCAGCGGCTCGGGGTTTGGGGAGGCCGAGGAAGTACAGACATCATCAGTCGCCCCTCCTTGGCTCGGAGGAAAGGCACATAACCCATCTGAGCCAGTCGCCTCTCTAGACGAGAGAAGGAGGACTTGAAGTCTAATGCTCTGACTTGAAATGTCATTCGCTGCTCCTCAGCCCACGCATCCTCAATTGAGAAATCCTGTTCTACAGCTCGACGAACTTCAATAAAGGACGATTGAATCGATACCTTAGCAGACGAGGGCGGACTGCAGTTTGGGCAGAAGCCGTCTGTTGGAATCTGGGCGCCGCATCTAGTGCAATAAGACATCTGCATCTTTCCCAAAGTTCATACGAAAGGATGTGATTTATAGTATTCTATCCCTTGAGTGATGTTTTCAGGATAAAGGGTTTAACGATGGAAAATGGCGACATCCCTCGCAAATCGCCCTACATAATTTGATTTATGTAGGGACAAGAGGGGTTTGTTCTCATTGCCTGCGCTCAAGAAGAAGGAAAAGGCTTTGGTCTTGTATAGAACCAGGGTCAAGATAAGACGTATGCGTATCTTGAGTTTAGTCTCCTTGGGTGTGGCGGCGGCCTTCATGTTCCTTACGGCTTTTCCGACAATAGGTTACATCTTCTTGGCAGTATCTTTCGGATTAAGCCTTTATATCTACAATCTAAACAGAAGACTTAAAAAAAGACTTATCGACTGAAGCTTCTCTCAATCTTCCTATTGAATAATGTTCCTCAGGTGTGTCGGACGATGAGAATGAATCATAATCAAATTCTAGCTGGCGTGCTTATTGCCTTGATAATACTCGGAGCTTCTCCAGTTGTTGCAGTAGGATCTTCACCTCAAACCCAACCCTACGCGACTGCACTTAGGGAGGTGCCTATGAAAGTCAAGATCGTCTTCATCGGAATCGATCAGAGCCTCGTCGATAGAGAATACATGACTTGGAACAATCCGCGCTACAAGTATCAATCATACCTCATACCTGGGGTAGGTACGAACGTGGCCTTCATGATGAGCTACGACTACGTCTTCGTCGATTCGCAGTTCGAAAACAGTTTTGTAAGATACCTCTCCTCAATCGCGCGCCAAGAGAGACGTTCAAACGTGTTATGGAACTTGACTTATTTCGGGATAGATGAGAACCTCTCACTCAACTACACGAACTTCAGGTTGACTACCATGAACACTTTCTATGATGCAGATGCGGTTCAAGGTTGGCTGATAGATCATGCAGATGGATTCGGCGGATTACCCTCTGGCGGATACACTCTGATACTCGCCGACTTATCCTCTAAGGTTCCATCCATGACTGTAGAGCAATATGACGCAATCATGAGCAAACGCATGGTTGAAGCCACCCCTCATTACTACAACAAGACGTTTACAGACCCGGATCTGGGTATGGTGAGGAACAGGCGGTGGATGACCTCTTGGGGTGGGCACATGCGACTATACTATATAGACCTCTCTGCAGGCCCGAGCCTCGTAACCACTCAACTTCCAATCCAGCTAGCGATGAGCGTCAACGATATCGATATCCAAAGCACCTATGGAAGGAGTTGGTTCAATCAATACATCTCTAGCTATGTGTACGGCGCCGTATACAACCTCTTTGCTCCAGACTTTCTCTACCCAATCAATTATGCAAACAAGTATAGAGTCAAGATATTCGCGATCGACAATCGAACCCGCCATATCCATCCGCCGCTGGAGAAGACCATTAACACCGAGCTCATCAAGAGCGAGTTGCAGAAACTATTATCATTCTCTAAAGTTGAGGTCGAAGCGAAGTTTAGCAAGGTAACTGACTATCCAGAACTGGCGCGAGTTATCATTGATTCAACAATTCCCAGTAGGCAAATTCCTTCGATCGAACCTACCAAAGCCGTGGACGCAGCTCCGGTCTACGAATGGTTCAACGAGGAAGGCAAAGGGCGCTTGAAGGACTTCCTGAGCGTAACTCGTGACATATACGAGTATGACATACCGGTCTTTGTATTTGCCTTTGACGACAATTACCAGTTCGCTTTCACTTGGAAAGAATGGATAATGGAGCCTTGCCGGGAGGACCGAGCCTTCTGGGGCGTAGCACTGTACGATATGGTGCTGATCGGTCATTCCTCTTGGGACTTCATTAGAGGGGATCTGCTGATTAATGAGCGTAAACAACCCGGCAAAGGGTTCGGCTTCTCAAACACTATAATTCACGAGGTTGGACATATGCTCGGCCTCAACCATCCCTTCATCTACGATCCAACAGAAGACTTCGTCTCTTCGGTTATGGCATACTATCCGTACGATAGTCAGTTCAGCCAATTCGACATAGATGCGTTGCAACGAGGCCTTGCAGATCAGCTGATAATATACGCGACCTCAACCCTCTCCGAAACTGCCTCGGTCCTTGTAAACTACCCGAGGATAGTCTCGGCAAGAGACTATCTGCAGGCTGCTGAGAAGAGATACTTACAGATGGACTACTCTAGTGCGATCAGTTCCGCGTATGAAGCAACTATACAAGCCGCCCAAGCAAAGATGCTTTCACCAAGCTTCCTCGTAACATCCGGACTGCTTGTAGGACTCGGTGTCGGTGGCGTCGTAGGTTTAGCCGTCGGATATAGCCTCTGGAGGAGAAAGCCGACCGTCCCGTCCGCTTGGAAGCCACCATCGACGGGCCCCCCGCAGTATCCATGTCCTTACTGCAACCAGACCTTGACATGGGTGCACGAATATCAGAGATGGTACTGCCGAAACTGCGGGAGATACGTGTAAGAAAGCTTGAAAAGAAAACCTAATAAAATGGTCCATGCGTTCATCCATGTCGAAGATGGACTGGCCAGTCTAAACCCTACCAGAAACATCTTTCATGAAGTCAGAGTCCATAAATCGCACAGTGCATACTTAAATATGTTCAATGCCGTAGTTTTCCCGGGATGCAGCAGAGGCCTGCACAGATGAGGTCGAGGCGCCTCACTAGAAGAGATTTTATTAAGCTTATTGCAGGTTGCGGGGTCGCTCTGGGCCTTTACGGTTTCAAAGAATGGACCGCCGAGCCTACAGCCCCTCTCGGCCATACGCTGGATTTGAAGGAAGCAAGGCATTATCGAAGGCTGGATGGAGAGGGGGTACAGTGCGGGCTCTGCTTTAGGAGATGCTATATACCGCCTGGAGGAACTGGTTTCTGCACCAACCGTCGAAATGTAGATGGAAGGCTTTACAACGTCGTTTACGAGAAGCCATGTGCAGTTCACATCGACCCTGTGGAGAAGGAGCCGCAGTTCCATATGTTGCCTGGGAGCGGTATCTTCTGTATCGGCACCTCAGGCTGCAACTTCAAATGCATCTTCTGCCACAATTGGAGTATCTCGACTAAGCCCTTAGAAGAGACAGGCTACGCCAACCTTCCTTGCACTGAGGTTGTGAACCGTGCCCTAAGCTATGAAGCCGGCATATCATTCACCTATAATGAGCCCACAGTCGCTTACGAGTATATGTATGACGCCTTCAAGCTGGCACGTGAGAAAGGGGTTAAAACCCTTTTCCACACCAACGGCGGAATGGATCCAAACGCGCTAGGTGAGCTTCTAGAATACGTGGATGCAGTTACAGTGGATCTGAAAGCCTTCTCTGCCGGATTCTACCGGATCACATCCACCTCCGACCTATTCCCTGTACTGGAAACGTTGAAAATCGCAAAAGACAAGGGCGTATGGCTTGAGATCGTAAACCTGATCATACCAACGTTCAACGATGACCTAGCGCTCGTAAAGGAGATGTGCCTGTGGATCGTGAAGAATATAGGCTACGAAGCCCCGCTTCACTTCAACCGCTTCTTCCCCGCTTACAAGCTACAGAACCTGCCTCCCACGCCGGTGGAGACGTTGGAGGAGGCGAGGAAGATTGCTGTAGACATAGGGTTGTCCTATGTCTATGTCGGAAATGTTCCGGGACATCCAGCCAATAGCACTTTCTGTCCCGGATGCCAAAAGGTGGTTATTCGTAGAAGCCATTTTACAGTTCTCGAAAATAATGTGAAGGAAGGTGCTTGCGAATTCTGCGGATATGAGATTCCAGGGATATGGAGCTGAGCAATCTTTACGAGGCCGTTCTTACGTTCAGGAGCAAGATCAAGCTGACTAGATTGAGCGCGAATACTGCGAGGCATGTTTGCGGGATTCCAAGTACTGGTATCAGAAAAACACTTGTTAAAATTGCGCCTATGCATGCGCCTACAAGGTCAACTGCGTAGAGGTTTCCAGCAACATCGCCGACACTACCTCTCTCCTTCAAATATACCTTAGTCGCCAAAGGGAATACCAAGCCGTCTAGGAAACCGGCTAGACCATTCAAGATGAAATATACCACCTCAGTTGAAGCTCTTGGAGATGAGAAAAGGAAGGCCAATATAGGAATTAAGAGGAGGCAATAGGCACAGATCATCAGCTCGATCCTAGTTAAGGCAACGATAGAGCTTCTTATTTTCTCCATCATCTTGTTGATAGCATATGCCCCGATAGAAAGTCCCGTCATAAATGAGGCGACTAAGACCGCTATGGTTTGGTAGACGTATCCACATGCTACTTGAAACGCGAAGATCAAGGTAATACTTAATGTCATAGCTGCAAACCCTGACGCCATAGTCACTATGGAGATAGTCGTTCCTGCTGACCTCCTCCTTAGCATAGAGATGCAAACCAAGAATATTGATAGGCCTAGAATTATGAACCATAGACTTGCGTGTGAGATCAAGTCGAAGAAAGCTACTGCACGAGGGTAGAACATAACGTTCCAAAGAACCATATTATAATATGTGCCTATTGGCCGGATGTCTCTGTTAACTTCTACATAACTTTCGTAGAGACCTATGCCGCTCTCTACTTTCTCCCTTTTATATACGATATAGGGTTCATTCAAAACCTTTGTAGCTATTCTACGCTCTCGCAATCTTTGAATAATGTTTTCCGTATCGTAGGAGACTTCAGAAGGCGATGCTAGGAAAAAAGTGAAATCGCCTGGGATCACCAAGACGGAATGGAATACTTCTTTAAGGGTAGCATAGATACAGCCGTTATGATCCTTCATCTCCTTACTCAGATAGGCTTCTGCAGAAGGAACCCCGACGGATAATATGCCATCATCACTTAATATCTCGCGAACGTCAGTGAAAAATTCCAAACTGTAAAATCTATTCAATTGCAACGTGGAGGGAGGTGGCAGATTCACGATGACTACGTCAAATTTTTCCTCAGCTTTCCTAACAAACAACCTTCCATCAACATGTTCAACCTTGACCCTTGGATCATCTAGCGCAGCGGAAGGAAAATGCCTTCTTCCAACTTGGACAATTAGCGGATCTAGTTCTATATAGTAAACGTCACTGACCGGGTGTTTAAGAATCTCATCTAAGGCACCCCCGATTCCTCCGCCTATTAGAAGAATTCTCTTAGGCGTTGAATGCAGTAGAAGGGGAAAATGGACTTGCTCTTCGAGAAAAACAAAATTCGGGTCTGGCGTAATGGACATGAGAAGTCCACTTTCAAAAAAAGTAAGTTGCGTGTCTTTTTTCGTCACCGCAACGTTGCCATAGATCGAGTGTTCATAGTAGATCAAGTCGTAACCTCTCCATTGCAGACGGGAAGATACTTCATTAAGATCCTTAGCCACCAGTGGACCGGCACAAGCGCTGAACACTATCAACGCAACCAGAATGGTACCGAGAAGTTTGTTCTTATACGGGAATTGTAGAATAAATGCTGAACCGAAGTTCAAGAGCGCCACGTAAGAGGCTATTTCAAACGGTTGCAAGTAAAGAATCAGCAGGTAAGTAAATGCGGCCCCTCCAATTGTTGACCCCAAAGCATCATATACATAAACCTCCCCTACCTCAGATGCTTTCTTGTTCTTTGCGTAAATCCTACATCCAAGGGTAAATTGGAAACCTATGGGCAAGCAAAGTGGCGCGAGAATAATTGCAGAAGATACAAAGATTGGGATGATGCCGAGGATCACTCCGTGCTCTACACCGAGTAGGCTCTTTATGACCCTTACCAAAAAGATCTGCATCAGCAACAATATCGAGATAAGCATTTGAACGATAGACAGATGAATTCTATTGAGCCTCGGCACGAGCCTCCTTGCCATTAGCGCCCCGGCAGCAACCACGACTAGCCAGTTGAAGAAGATTATACCAAGAGAAAGCTCGTTCCCATAAAATGTAACTATGAGCTCTCTTACGAGCAACACCTGGGCAATTACAGAGGTAAAGCCTAAGAGCACTAGAGCGAAGATGAGGCTAACATCCCAGTTTCTCTTCAACTCATCTCTCTCTGGCGCATCTGTCGAGTCAACTTGGGAAATAGAAACATTTCGCCGATCACAAACTAACACGAATTGGAAATATTTTCTTATCGATAGAAGGAGCCAATAGATTCAGGATGAGCAAAGAAAAGAGCAAGCTATTGCAGGGTAAGGATGAAACTACCAA
>Ga0315312_1002284_pt1 | contig 13448 bp, 11 predicted proteins | sample TDP7_MG_FD_203629 | JGI IMG/M metagenome (GOLD analysis project Ga0315312, IMG submission 203629) | Freshwater sediment microbial communities from Lake Towuti, South Sulawesi, Indonesia - TDP7 | ecosystem: Environmental > Aquatic > Freshwater > Lake > Sediment | place: Indonesia: South Sulawesi... | reverse complement strand
TTTTTCACAAAGTCTAGCGCTTTTTCCCTCTTTTCTTGTAGGTTCATAACCCAAGACTTCCAGAAATTGCTCTTCCACTAACGTGTTATACCGAGGGGAGATATTGGGATTACCTCGGCAGAATGCATGCAACAATTCTATTGTGCATGTCTCTGCTAGTTGGCTTCTTGTTCTCTCATGGCGCGATCTCTTCTTGGAGAGACATTCCAAACGATTGGTTGTTAAGAACGAATGACTTCCTCAACGGGGTGCTCTTAACGTCTGTAACAATTTATGCCTTGATAAATCTGAAAAATCATGCTAGGAAGACATTTAGAAGTTTATGCCATTTCTCCCGGTGGCAAGCGCACAGCTTTAGCGCAAGCGGAAATGTACTCGAGGCAGATACTGGCATTTGGAGAGAAAGGTCAGTGGATCCTCTCGTCTCTCAAAATAGGTATCGTTGGGGTAGGAGGCACCGGGTCGTGTGTGGCAGAGCAACTAGCAAGATTGGGCATTATCGACTTCATTCTAATAGACAAGGACAACCTTGACCTCAGCAACCTGACCAGAGTTCACGGCAGCACCCTAAAGCAGGTTAGGTCTTCAAAGGTTTCGATAACAAAGGCGAACATTAAAAGGATTCAACCTAAAGCCAAGGTCGAAAAGATTCATAATGATGTGCTAAGGCAAGATGTTCTCTCGTTGTTAAAGGACTGTGACATTGTTTTCAGCTGCACTGATCGCCACGCACCAAGAAGCGTTTTAAACGAACTATGTTACCAGTATTTTATCCCCGTCATCGATGTCGGCGTGGGTCTCGATTCTGACGGTAGCAACATCGTTGGCGGATCAATCCGCGCTACTCTGATCGGTCCTGAACTTCCATGCTTGTTCTGCTATGGGATCGTAAGACCTGACATCATATCAGCCGAGCTAATGAGCCCGCAAGAGAGACAACAGAGACAACGCGAGGGCTACATCAGAAACTTGCAAGACACATCAGCTTCAGTAGTAAGTTTCACGACTACCGCTGCTGGAATGGGCGTCAGTCTTTTCTTAGACCTGTTGTTTGGCTACATGCGAAGCGAAATGTCCAATCATCTAATACTTGACGTGGCAAGCTTCGATTCTCATCGACTGTCCGTAACCCCCAAAGATTGCGTCTGCTTAACAAGACTTGGAAGAGGAGACTTCATGCCATTGTCCGCTCCATAAAGCCCTGCTCATGAGATGGTTGGCTTATAGGCGAGTTGTATGATAGGAAGCCGTTCTCCGATCACAATCTTTCCGATACTTCTGCTGCTGGTCGTAGCAGTACTTGTTCAGGCGGTTTTAAATGAAAGAAATTAAGTTGGATATAGACAAAGAAAGAGCGATCAAATATGTACTAAAAGGTGCGCTCCATAAAGAAAGAATTGTTTTTGTTAGAGAATTGCTTCAGAATGCCCTTGATGCTATAATTTCTTCAAAGAATAAGAAAATACTCATTGACTATGATGGGAAAAAGCAGTTATTGAGTATAAGTGATTTCGGTATCGGAATAAGCGAGAATGACGTAATTAAAAATGGTACGCTAAGGACACTTTTTTACTCTAAAAAAGATGAAAAACATAGAGGTAGAATTGGATTAGGTTTTTTTACAGTTGCTCCTGTTTCTAAACAGGTTGTCATAGAAAGTTTAAAGGATGGTTTTAGTCCTCCTGAAATAATTTTTACCTTTGAACATGATGGGAAAGAGTGTGTAGGCTGTAGCATTTCAACTAAAGAAGGAAATCGAAAAGAAAATGGCACTATAGTAAAATGTTTTCTTGACAGAGAATTTCACGGTTATAGTGACGAGATATTAGAAAAGAAAATAAGGGAAATATGTAAGTTCATTAACCCTTCGGAAGCAAAAGTTTACTTTCAAGGAAACTTGATTAACGAAGGCCTAAGGGTACCCCCTGATGCAATCCCAATTTCTGAAAAAGATTACGAAGGATTCATAAATTTCTATGAGGCAGCCGCTTATCCACACATTAAACTTTTATTGAGAGAATTATTTGTAGGCGAACTTGATTCGCCAATAAAGCATATCAAAGGTATAATGAATATCCTTACTCCTACAATACCAGTAACTATTGGAAGAACGCAACTACTTGAAACAGGCGTAGAAGATCAAATAAATAGCTTGATAATTAAACATGCTCAATGCATAGTTGAGGAGCTAAATAAAAAGGATAAATTTACTCATGAAGAAAGAGAATTCCTTTTTGATTATGCTAGAATCACAAATGAAACCGAGATGATGGAAACTCTACCACTTTTTGAGGATATCTACGGCGAGGTGCACAGCCTGAAAGAACTTAAAGAAAAGGAAATTGCTTTTGGCCAGAAGGATGTTCTTCACGATACAGCAACTCAAGAGCTGGGCATAATTACAATTAAGAATGAGCCTATATACACGGACTTTCTGAAAGAAAGGGTCCCAGAAAAGCAAATATTGAGCGATAGCGTAATCAGTGCAAAGTTAGAAGAATTAATGAAAGAATTCCCATTCAAAATGGATAACATAGACAAAGAAATAAAAAAAGCAGCAGAAGAAATTATCAATTTTCTTGGCCATGATTCAAAGGTAGAATTAGTGAAGCGGCCATATAGCAGTGATGAGGGAGCATTCAACAAATTTACTAATAAACTAGAACTAAATGTTACTTCTGGTTACTATGCTACTCTCAGAGAGGCAACAAAAGATAAAGAATTGCTAAAGAATGCGCTCTCATGGTTGACATGTCACGAGTTGGCTCACAAAGTCGCTACACATGGCGATGTTAAATTTGAAGAAGAAATGCAAACGCTTCTGGAAAACTTCTATAGAAAGAAGGTTGAAGAATTGAAAGTATCATCATAGTTATATGGGCTGAATCGGAAATTATACCAATTTAACCCCGCCTTCCAATAATTTAACTAGACACTTGTAGGCACGCGGTGCATCCGAAAATGAAGATATTGCAAACGGCGGACAACCACGTTGGAGAGACAGCCTACTCAAGAATCGATAATTCAACTGGCTTGAATGCTCGCGGGCTAGATTTCCTCAATTCCTTTAAGGACATTGCGGACATAGCTTTGAATCAGCATGTTGATGTGTTTCTAGTTGTCGGTGACTTTTTCACAAGGGTGAACCCTCATCCTAGATATATACTGGAAGTTATGAAAACACTAAGGAAATTATCTAAGGCTGATATAGCGACTGTTTTTGTCAGCGGTAATCATGAAACTCCTCGGATGGCGACAACATTGAACCCCCTCATTCTTCTTGAACAAATCGATAACGTTTATGCGATTGTTGAACCAAAAACGTTGACGATAGATGGAATTGATTTTGTATGTGTACCAACTCCTGTTAACTTCGACCAGATCAAGGACCTATTCAATCCGATGTTAGATAATGCTCTGAAAGACTCGAAATCAAACACGAAGATTTTGGCCACTCACCTGCCATTGTCACAAGCCGTCACTAGCTCCGAGAAAATACTTGAAACCTTCATCGGCGAGTCTGTAGATGTGAAACAGATTCCGAAGAAATTTGCATACGTTGCTCTTGGACATATGCATAATTTCCAAAGAATACCTCACGGGAGTACACCCGTCTACTACTGCGGGTCATCTGAGAGATATGAGTTTAATGAGGAGCATGACGACAAGTACGCTATTTTAATTGAAGTTGATAGCGAGACCAAAGTTATCCCCATAAAACTATCTGCCAGAAACATGTTAACGATAATAAATGCTGACTGCTCAGGACTCCACGCGACCAAAATAACTAGGCTTGTTCTTGACGCAGTTGAAGAAAATAAGGATAAGATCAAGGATTCGTTGGTAAGGGTTAAGCTTGAAAATATCGGCATCGACGAATATAGACTGATTCAGTGGGATTCTATCAGAGAACGCCTTGATGAATATGGAGCATTTGACCTGCGCTTGCAACCGAGAACAGTCGTTTCTTTACCCGCTCAAGAGAGATTGGAAGGTGAGTACGTTTTCCCACCGTCAAAAGAACTGGAGCTATACGTGAAAGGAAAGAAAGAGTACGAAGGAATCAAGGAAAAGTTGCTAAAACTTGGGAATGAAGTGATAAACGAAGCCAAGGAGATTGTTCAAAGTGAAACTTAAGAAATTGCTAATCAACGGGTTCATGAGATTCAAAGATAAGGTTGAGATAGGGTTCCCCCAAAATCAAGTCACGTTGATAGCTGGTGAAAATGGGGCTGGGAAAACATCGATTCTAGACGCCATATGCTTATGCCTGTACGGCAAGACTTTTCGAACGTCCGGTAGGTCCACCTCAGGATACGTGACGATGTCAGATCTAGTCAATCACGATTCCAATAAAGCTATCATTCAACTGGAATTCGAGAATCACGGGCACAACTATTTGGTGACCAGAGAAATATCTGCCCGTAGCTCAGGTGGCGAGCTGTTGGAAGACGGCGTCACAAAAGCAGTAAAATCCGCTGTCTATGACTACGTGAGAAACTTTGCCGTCGGCCTCGATTGGGAGGGGTTCAGAAAATCAAGCATAGTTCTGCAAGGTGAAATGAGCTCCTTAACGGAGCTTGACCCCGGTGAAAGAAAGAAGGCTTTCATGAAGCTGTTCGGGCTAGAAAAATATGTGTTATACGACCAACTAGCAAAGAACAAAATGGATGCAAAAGCAACGGCAATTGAAAAGATAGAAGAAATCGATAAGGTTCTGTCATCGGAAACAAAGAAGATACCTCAAGTTGAAGAAGCAATAGAGAAATCTAAGGCAAATATTGAAAGCTTAGAAAAGGAAAGAAACACTCTCGCAACAGAACTTGAGGAAAAGAGGAAACTAAGAGAATCATTAGAGGGCGACCACAACCGCTATATGCTGTTGAAAGAAAGAACTGAGAATCTCTCTAGGGAAATTGGCAAACTCAAAAAGGCTATTGCTCAAAGAGAAAAACAGTTGCGGAAGCTTAATCGCCTCAAAAAACAGCTCCCTAGACTTCGGAAATCATACAAAGAACTGGCGTCGCTTGAAGACAAGATTCGGAAGTTGAAGCCATTAAAGACAAGGTTCGACACCCTGTCAAAGGAGCTGTCTGCACTGAATGCTTCGGTTCTGGCCAAGGAAAGGGAACTTGACTTAGTGCTCAACAATATCAAAGCGTCTCGCTTTGAAATTAAAAAGCTGAAAAGAGAGATTCCAGCTGACAGTTTGGTCAAGAAGGTTAGAAAGCGGTTTGAACAGAGCGATCTCAGAAGAGTGGAACTAGAGAAAAAGAAAGCTGGGCTAAAGGCCGTAATCAAGAGAATCGACAACTCAATTAGAGATCTAGAAGGAAAACTAAAGGCATTGAAAGGCAAGGACGTATGCCCATCTACAAGGAGGGCTTTCTTCACCCATACCCGAAAGTAAATTTCACCGTGAACACAATCACAATTATGGTCGCGGATGTCAACGATAGCAACATAGATAATCATCTCGCACCTGACGAAACAATTCTCAAAAAGGAGTTGGCAACGGAAACGCTAAGAGCCTTACTCAAAAGGCTATAAAATTGCAGTAGACTAGGATTATCGGTACCAATGCCGGAGCAAAAATTAAGAGCACGATTTCCGAAGAGGTTAATGACAGGAAGGGAAATCGAGACCGATGTCACAGCCTAAGCCTTTCACGATACGCAAGATATTCAGCGAAGAAAAATCACCACTAGAAGGCAAAATATGGTGTAGCAGCGGATATTTGGAGTTTGACAAAGAGAGGCTTTTGAGGTTTGTAAATACAAAATACCGCAGTTCAATATCCCTTGAAACTGAAGGGCTGGAACTCAAGTATAAGGTTCAAGGCTGTGAACATAAAATTAGTCTGTCAGCCGGGCAAGCCGAAGTGCTTCTCAGGAAAGCTGGTCTCGCTGAGTATACAGACCTTGTGGAAGAGTATCAAGGGACTAGACGATACTATTCACAAGAGGAATACGCGAGAGTCCATACTAGAGCCTTTTCTAGCCTTGTTGAGGTGTGGAAGCCATCTGAAGAACTAGAGGTAAGCCGGTCCGTCTATCTAATAGGCGAGGAACCGAAAAACCTATTCTATCAAGAATTCGCTGTTAGGGCTGGGAAAGACATAGACTCTCTTATGATTAGCTGGGTAGCTTCCTTCGTCGCAAGCGGCTCCTCGTTAGCCACAAAACGTGAAAGCATAGCCCGGGTCTCGGATAACGTCAAGATGGAAGGAGTAGAACTAGACGAACTGGTCATATCATTCCGTAACCCCGGCGAATCGCCCGGTGGACTCCTCCAGGTAGCCCTCTCAGCCACGGATCGGGCGACACTTGAGATTAATACAAAAGTAGACCCAAAGTTTCCTGACAGACTTCATCACGAACTTCGGTTAACGTTGACCATAAACGACATTGGGAAAGGAAATGTCTTCTCCTCGCCAACTATTCTACTCGTGCACGAATGTCTTCCAGAACTTCCTATGGCACCCACTCTCGTTCTGATTTCAGACAGACAGTGGGAATCCTTCGTCAGCCTTGCGACCGCGCTCCAGAACCCCAATGAAGCCACTGAAGCCTTTCCACCTCACTCACGCATCGGAAGGGTATACCGGCCTTATATGTTGTGGTTTGACGAAGAAAGGGGCATTTCACCCGAAGACTTCGAAATTATCGAAACAATACCTCTGCTAAACCGCATAGTCGTTGTCGGAAATATACCCGCGAATCACTTTAAGTTATTGGTATTATCTTGGCTAAGGCATCTCAAGGCTGGACATGCAAAAATAGGGACAGTCGGCTTTACAGCGATTATTCCAGATCCTGGTGTAGCTGAAAAGGTGCTGGTTGCCCTCGGAGAGCTCAAGCCTCTCGTGGAAAGAGAGCGTAAGCGGGCGGCGGAAGAACTAAAGGTGTCCCCGACGGAGATTGGATTGCCGATAAGTGTGGCACCCACCGGCGAGCTATCTGAAGATACTGTGTCTCTAATTGCCAGAAAGTTATGGAAAGAGTTCGCGTTCGACACAGAGAAAGAGGCTGATTACCTCTTCATCGTCGCAGACGATTATCCAATAGTATCTGCTGCTATCCCTCTAATGAGGTACCTCAATGGGCTCCCAATGATATTACCATCTCAGAAGCAAGAAGGCAACGATTCGATGCAGGAACGCATCTGCGACATCGAACGTAACCTGAGGCTCGGTTCAAAGAGAGTCTTCATAATTGGGAACTTCGACAATACATACCCTGAGTTACATGAGATACTTAGTGGTCGCGGATACAGGCCATGCAAACTCGCGGGCAACGGCGCTCATGAATTCGCAAAGACGATAGCCGAGTTGCTCATACGATATAAGATTCTGGACAAATTCATGCTAGCTGCGTCTGCTGGCAAAGTCGAAGATGAGATTCTGACAACTTTGGGAGATAGAGGACGTTCCTTACTTTCAATCCTCCTAGAAAAACGAGCACGTGGAGAAGCGGTGAGTTTAGATGAATTGGAGGAGTTGTACAACACTTTTCCTGAATCTGTATATCACCAAGCTTACCGAAAGTTGCTTGATGAGAATGCCGTCAGTAGCATTGTCATCACTTCTCTACCTACCGAGGAAAGATTCCATACAGCATTCAACGCAGCCTTTTTTGCGGCATCTAAACGGACACCTCTATTGTTTATCAATAACCCAGTTGAACACCTAAGCGAAAAGGTCAACGACTTCTTATCCGAAGCCGAACAGTTCCCTTATAAGCTAACGGAGAAGTGCGTTGCAGAGGTGGAGGGGAAATTCGAGGGAAGCCTTCAGGACATCGGTCGTGAAATCTATACCCTCATTCCTCAGAAAACCAGAGAAGTACTTGAGCGGTTGGAAGCTCATAGAGAATGTCGGTTATATGTCTGTTTAATACCTGATGATTCTTCGGTCCCATACGAATTAGCTTACAATGGCGAATATTGGGCATTGAAAAACCTGATCGGCCGAATCTGTGGGACTGATCACTATTCGACAGCTCGGATCATTTGTCGCATCTCAATGAAGGCTTCGTCATTCCGAGGGGAAGACCTTAATGTCCTCCTCCTCGGCAGCCCCGGAGGGAGCCTGCCTCCTTTTGAATATTTGCCATACGTCGAAAGCGAGATAGCCCTCCTGAGGGATTTCTTTGAGAGCCCACAAAGGTTTTTCGATCCCGCCAAAAGCCAACAGACAAAAGGGGTGATGATGGTTTCCGAACCTTCGGCATTAGCTCTAATGTCCGATCTTGTCGGCGAGTATTACAGAATGTCAAGGGTACGCGTCCTCGCTATGACCGGTCCGCAACTCACTAGCACCGAGTTCATGGAGAAAGCTAATCAGGCACCTGACCTGATCCACTATGCAGGGCATGTATCGTACGAATCGGTACCGCATAGATGGAGTTCCCTTATGTTCTCGGATGAAATGCTGGACGCTGTAGACATAGGTCGTCATCTTCACCTGACCCGTGGTCCGTTGGTCTTCATCAACGCATGCAGTAGTGCTAGGGGTGCCGGACCTGCAATTATGGGCATCACAGGGCTCGCCGAAGCTTTCTTTAGGGCGGGCGCACGGTGTTATGTTGGAACACTTTGGTCAGTTCTCGATGATGAAGCTAGACTTATGGCAATGAACTTCTACCTAAATCTGCTTATCGGAAGACCAGTCGGCCGATCCTTGTTCGAGGCTCGTAAGTCAACACGATACGGTATTCAATTGACTCAAATGAGAAAGGGAATCAGCTGGCCGAGCTGGATGCTATACGGTGACCCTGAAGACTTGTTTCTAAGGCATTGGGTGATGTAGAAGCAAGTGCTTTGAACAAAGAGGCTCTCTAGACTTAGCTGCCCATTTGTAGATGTGATTATTTGATCTCTTTGATTCTACTGTAATTTTTTCTCATCCCTCTTAAGATGCCTACAATAGAATGGCTCCTGCAGCTTTGTTTGTTCGGCTACGGACTTTGGGTGGGCTTTGGAGTAAATTCCATCGATACAGACGGGGTTGAGATCTTAGGAATCGGGATAATGTGGCCGAGGATTGTAGATCTGTTGATCTCGAAGGCCTCTATGGTAACGGTTATCTTTCCAATGCTGAAGCCTTTTTCATCAGCAATTCTTCGCACAAGAGCGATCCAACCAAAGAAAGTCGAAACGATGCGAGCGGCTAGGGCGGAAAGCTGCTGAAATATCTTATGCAGAGCTGAAGCAATAAGGCCTCTAGCCTTCGTCCGAACGCTGGCTAAGAGTTCTAGAACACTCTCGTAGAATCTACCTAGAGCATGATACGCCTCCTTGAAAAGGCCTAGCACTCTTCCAAAGGCGTCAGAGACGGTGCTCTTTACACGCTCAAGGAGATTCTCTATTCTCTTGATCGGTTCTTGGTCAACTTCGGTGGCTTGGAGCACGCTCTCGATTTCTCGAGCTGCATCTTCCATAATCGCGCTAGCTGTAGCCATTCCTGTGAGGGCGTCATAATAATCCGCGTACCTACTAAGCAACTGCTCCTCTGTAATAGTCTGGGTAGCACTAGTTCCAATGGCCCGAAATTTGTTCACTTCATCCTTCTGACCGCTGGCTTCAGCCAAACCAGCACCGATGTTGGCTAAATCCATAATTGTCTCTCTTGAGTATATCGGTACGGGTAGCTCTGTAGGTGTCCTGTAGCTCATCCCCCTTACCTTAGGGAGCTTGGCAGTTTCGTAAGCAAAAGATTCCCTCCCAACAAGCTTCTCTGCCAACTGTGCGAACTCTCTTGAGAGATCTACTATAGACGCTTCTTCACTCAAACCGAACTACCAAGAAACGCGCTTGGGAAAGAGTGAGTAATAAACTTTGTTTCAGTAGGAATGTTCAGTTGTTAATCCTCTCTATCCTCTGTCAATGGACAAATGACATAAGTTACTGGATTAACATTCTAACAAGAGCGTAACGTTCTGAGGAAACTAGTAGAAGAATACCCGGATTGGAAGAAGAAGGTTTCATCAAGGTCAAATGGACCGCTGCCGGTTTTCTTGCCAAGGCAACTGCAGCGGGGATCATGCACATCGGAGAGCAAATAGTCGATAGGGAGACCGTCAAGACCGTACTCAAGCCCCTTGAGGAGAGTTATCCTGATTACGTAGGCAGCGAAACTTTCTAAGAGCTCTTAGGTTTAAATGAAGATCAGCTAAGGCGACCATTCAAGTACCTAGAAGAAACAGGGCTTGTAGAGATAAAATGGTTCATTGGCAAGAAGTTCTTAGTCACCATCTTGCCAGTACTGAATATCAATAACGCAGCCTTAGGCTTCTTTAGCCTGTATACGGGTCCTGGAAACTGCTGAGGCCTATACTCAACGCCTGGGAGAAGTCTAACTATAGACTCCAAGTCCAACCTCTGCTTCAAGGATGCTGAAGCAACAACATTCTGAATGGATACAGCAGTCTTCTCAGGCAAGGTTCATCTATTGATTAAGAGACGATCACGTACTTAGCTATGTATATTGAAAAGGAAAAAGTGCGGGATTTATCGAGCGGTGAGGGTCTCTAAGCATAATTTCAGATTTTGAAGTCAAGCTGAAGGATAAGAAAGATGTTTTGAATTCATTGCAAGAATGGTAGCTCTTCATTTTTGAATTTCCTAATCCCAAAAGGAGACCTTCCGATGTCTAGGCTTGAAACAAAACGCTTGATATTGATGAGAAAGCTCAAGGATTTTGCATTTGAGAAGCTACCTAAAGGCTCGGCTTTAAGGGACGTTCTGCTGGCTGAGGATGATGAGTTGGACGCTGAGGTTTTCTTGGCTAGGACCGATGTCTGGCTTAAACTCCTCAAGAGGGAATTCTCATAAATTAGAAGAATCTTCGAAGTATGATGGAATCAGCCCTTCGGTTTTGATTGTCCTGCTCTTTTGTAGAAGTTTTTCATGTCCTCCTCCAAATCTTCCAGATCATACTGTGCCGGTATCTTCCTTGCTTTCAAGTATTCCATCATCTCTCTAACAGAAACTCCAGAATCCATAGCGGCTCTCTCCAAAGTCAGCTTACCTTCAGCATACAGTGTAGCCGCATACTCCTTCTTCCAGTCAGTTACTGCTTTGTGGAGCAGCTTCCGTAAGACAGTGGAGCGGTCAGACTGCTCCACGCTTTCAATCTTCTTCAAGTCCAATACTAAGCTTCCAGGCAATCTTGTCGCAACCAACTCTTCCTTCTTCATTTTCTCACCTTCTTCGCTCTTCTAATTATATCAGTTATCACATCGGTTGAGATCCACATAATCTTTGTGAGCTTGGCCAAATCCTCAACCAATTCATCATAGCCGGTCAAACCTTTCTCAAAGGCCTCATACAAGACCATAAGAGTGCTCGTGTATTCCAGACTCCAGCTTTTTGCTACGGCTCTTGCCTCCTTATCATCTAACACAGCCAAGGCTTTTCTGCTTTCAGCCAACACCAGCGCTTCAGCCTCGCCAAACCCTATTCTCGCTTCATTCATCATCCTCTTTACTTTCCTCATCTGTTTTCTATCTAGGTTAACAAGCTGAATCCAACCCTGTTTTATACCGTTCTCTATTTCCAACACATCCTCGGCTCCGACATCCCTTCCTCTGTCTATGCACTCCGCCTTGACAAAGGGAGACATAATCACTGTTCCATACAACTCCTTTAGTAGCTGTAGGCGTTTGATCTTGGCCAAGATGATTATTGGCGAGGTATTCGTAACCACTGGCATATTCAAATACTGTAACTAAGAGGATAAATAGTTAACGTTTGATAAATATGTTAACAAGCGGAATTAACAGCATTCACTTGTATCAGTAAGCCTCATTCTTCACATATCGAATCTATGTCAGGCGATATTTCGAGAGGCCATTGCGTGAGCTGTAAAGAATACAGAAGCTGGAGAGGATGCTTGGGGGATCGTGGCAGAATAGTTTAGCTGTCTGCGAGAGATGCGGATGAGTTGTAGATACGTGGCTGAATTCCCTTAAGAAGGAATTCTCATAATGGCCTTATTGTTTGGAAGAGTTGCTACGAACTCCCAACCCTGAGATAGATATTCATCAATCTCATCTACTGCTACCAGCCTTTGCTTTGCGCCATTGTTCGTCATCACGCCAAGCAGCCTTTCCCTCATCCTAGCCCTAATGTCCTCATCGCTCATCCCTGCCATGTTCATAGCTTCAACCTCCTCCTCAGAGTAGCCAGACACGAGTAGAAGCTCTTTCTTGAAAGCAAGCTTCAAATCCTCCTCGCCCTTGAAGCCTTTGGGGTTTGATATCACGTTGAGCATAGGCTCGACCTTGCGATACTCATTCCTAAACCACTCTTCATCATACTCTGGGCTCTTGTCATAGCCGAGTTTGTCTACTGTATGTCCTAAAAACAACTCGCTTGCGACTTGGTTGACTCCGCTTAGTGTGCATAGAGACTTGAACAGGTCCCTGAGTTCATGAGCATGTACGTGATAGCGCCTAAGCTCGCTCTCTTTTATTAGTCCAGTTTTCTTCGCTGCCTTTGTTATTGCGTTGCCTATGAGAGGAGCGCTTATGGGAACCCATGTTCCAGTGTTCTTGTTAAAGGTCAGAAAGAGGTCTTCCAGGCTTTGAGCTTTAGGCCTGACTTGGAGCCATTGTTTGATCAGGCTCTTCGCATCCTCGCTAATGAAAGTGTAGTACTTCTTCACAGCTCCTTTACTCGTCTTAGTTCTGTAAAGGTCAACCCTTGTTGGGCCCGGCTTTTCTAGATTCTCCACAACCTTACGCCAAGCCCCATTGTTGAATTCAATGAATTCTGCTAGACCCATCGCCCCTTGAAACATTACCATTAGAGCTGCTCTGTAGGGCTGTGGCATGTTGAGGATCAGTTGACGTACTTCTTCGAGCTTTAACGGAGCCAGCTCTAAGGCTCTATGCTTGTCAGCCTCGCTTAGCTTGAATACTCTAGAAGCTTCATTCCTTGAAAGCTTTGGAAGAGGCAATCTATGGTACTCATAGAAGCTTCTGACAGCGAACCATGTTATCCGCTTATCATTGCTACCAGTTCCCTTAGACTTAACGTACTCCTTGAGGATGTCAACATGCTTGAACTGTTCTTTCTGGTCCAGCTTCGCATAGTCTTTAAGCATTGCTTGAGCTGATCGCCAATAACTCTTAGCCTTAACCCAGTCGATGTAGCTTAAGAAATAGTAGACATAGTTCTTGGCAGTTGTTGGGTTAAGATCATCAGCCCAGCTTCTAACACATTCATCCTCTATCTTGAAGCTCTCCAGACCTTTGTAAGGCATCTTTAATCCGTAGCTAGAAAGGGCGCTTTAGGATATAAATTTTGTTGAACCCAAATGATATGGCGGGCCCGCCGGGAATTGAACCCGGGACCCCCGGGTCTCTTCCGACCAGGTAAAAGCCTCACCGACGAATGCTGAATCTCCGGTGCTCTACCTGTTCAGGACTCCGATCGCTAGAGTC
>Ga0315312_1002282_pt1 | contig 13461 bp, 14 predicted proteins | sample TDP7_MG_FD_203629 | JGI IMG/M metagenome (GOLD analysis project Ga0315312, IMG submission 203629) | Freshwater sediment microbial communities from Lake Towuti, South Sulawesi, Indonesia - TDP7 | ecosystem: Environmental > Aquatic > Freshwater > Lake > Sediment | place: Indonesia: South Sulawesi... | reverse complement strand
GAGAAGATCATACGATTTTTCAAGGGTCCTCAAGGCTGAGTTTGCGGGACTTTCTTCTCTGGCTCGTTACACTTAAATGTGGTTTCGTGGAAACTCATAGGGCGTCTGCAGGAGATAGGTTTCTTGGTCGAGGTTTGGCTTCCCTACGGCAAAACTGAAGTCTGCGTGAGAATACCGACCGGAAACCTCGTGGCCGTGATCGAGCCGAGAGAGAAGGAAGGAGCTCTGAACCCTCAGGCTGAGATCGAAAATGCCTTGATGAACCCTATTGGCACGAGACGGTTAGCTGATGCTGCAAAGCCCGGAGACAAGGTTACTGTAGTTCTGAGAGACTCCGGTACGTCGACTAACCAGATCATTGTGTCGGCGATTCTGAAGGAGTTAGCCGCCGCCAGCGTGAAGGAGGAGGACATCACCATCATCGCTGCCTACGACCCTCTCAGAACCTCTCCGTTACCATCGGAAGAACCTTTTCTGAGCGAGGATTTGTCATCTAGGGTCACAGTCCTACGTCACGATTGCGGAACAAGCGAATGTGTGGGAGTTGGCAGGACCTCTCGCGGAACGCATCTCTACTTGAGCAAGAAGTTCCAAGAGGCTGATCTGAAGGTGCTTGCTGGAGTTGTTGAGCCTCAACCCTGCGCTGGGTACAGCGGCGGCCGCGAGGGCGTTCTTCCAGGAGTCTCAAGCACAGAAACCATCCAGCAGAGCTTCTCATTGAGTCTGAACCCCAAGGCTGAACGGGGATCCTTCGAAGGCAATCCGGTCCATGAAGATATGGTGGAAGCAGCCCGACTTGCTGAGGTCGATTTCACTCTTAACATCGTCCGGAACCATAGGCTCGAGGTTGCCAAGGCCTTCGCAGGCGATCTTGATGAGGCTTTCTATGAATCCGTGAAACTTGCAGAGGATGTGTACAAGGTACCTGTAGAGGGCCGGGCTGACGCAGTTTTCATAAGCCCAGGGGGCTATCCCTTTGACATCGACCTCTTCGAGGCTTCAAAGGGAATCGATGGCGGCATTGCAGCAGCAAAAAAAGGGAAGGTCATAGTTCTGGTGGCTGAATGTATGAACGGCTGCGGGAACAGGGAATTCCGGGAGGCCTTATCCAGATTCAGGGATCCGGGCGTCTTGGAAAGATCGCTGAAGAAGCGTTTCAGCATGGGCGGGTTCATGGCTTACCGGCTGCTGACAGCTATTCAGAGGACGAAGATGGTTCTGGTCTCTGTGATGCCAGAATACCACGTCCCCGAAGCCCTTGAAGTGAAGCTGGCTAGGACCGCCAATGAAGCCGTTGATTACGCGTTCGATATGGTCGGCAAGAATGGAAGGGTCTTGGCGATTCCCTACGGAAACTTGACGACATTGTCCATCGGTGCACCGGAACAAGAGCAAGATGGGAAAGAAATAAATCTTCAAGAGCCTTCTCATAGAGGATAGCGGTCCCATATGGATTCGAGTGTGGAACCTCGCTTCACGCTGAGAGGGTTCAAACCGGAAGACTTGGATCAAGTGGTATACATAAACCAGGCCTGTCTTCCCGAGAACTATTCAGACGGCTTCTTCTTGGACCTTCACGAAAGGTTTCCTGAGACCTTCATCGTAGCCGAGAGCAACGGCGCCGTAGTGGGCTACATTATGTGCAGGATAGAAAGCGGTTTCCCCAGCTTGGGGTTCAGACCCTTCAACGCTGGAAGGAAGGGACACATAATCTCGATCGCTGTATTGCCTGAACACCGGAAGAAAGGTGTCGGACGCGCCCTCGTAAACGAGGCTCTTCGGGCCATGTCTAATCGTTATGGAGCCAAGAGCTGCTACCTTGAGGTCCGCGCAAGCAATAGGAGCGCCATAGACCTCTACAAGAAAGAGGGTTTCCATATAGAGAGAACAGTTAAGGGATATTACTCCGACGGAGAAGACGCTCACATAATGAGCCTGAGTCTAGAGTTGAAGGATTAGCATCAACTTCCCTCTGAGCTCACCTTCGGAATCCCTTCCTGAACCGCCCTGGTCATTCGCAGGATGGCCAAGCCTTCGCTTTAAGGGCTTCCTTCGGAGGATATTTGACCTTCAGGGCAAGTTCTTTTGTTGCCAGTTCTTCTGGGCCTATCCAACGCCGCCTCTTCAGTTCCCCTTGGCTTGGGATCTGTTCGAAATGTGGAAGCCACCTCTTCTGGTAATGCAGCATAAGGTTCATCATGTCTTCTACGGTGTCAGGGTCTTCGATGAACCCACACATCGGATCGTTCAGCAAGACCTTGAGGAGGCCTTCCTTGTCACCCTCCAGAGCTGCCTCGACTATGGGGCGCTGGTTCTCGGCGGGGGCTTCAACTACCTTCGCTATTTCCGTTGGGAGAGAACCGACTGAGACCCCGGTCATTTTTCCATTGCGGAAGTATCCTGGAACCTCGACTATGCAGTTGCGGGGAAGGTTCGGGATCAAGCCGTCATTAGGGATGTTCACGACGTGGCGGTTAGGCACGTTGAACTTCCAGTCTACGGTCATCATCATAGCCCTTTCTCCCGCTTGATGAGGCGCAGGCAGCTTTTTCTTGTACCAGTCTCTTGACATTGCAGTGAATAGGAGAACTGACCATTTGTGGCTGAGATCCAACTCTTCCACGTCCCGGATGACTGTAATGCCGAAGGGCGATTGGAGATAGTTGAAGTAGTTGTAGTATCGCGGTATGAACTCGGCTATGTGCCTGCTTCCCGGATAGGGGAACAATCCATATCTCCCTAGCAGATGGAAGTTGAAGCCTCTTCCATGGAAGCCGGTTTTGACGCATTCTTCCTGCTTCGCACGCAATAGAGGATAGACATCTTCCCCTTTGTAATGGCAAGTCATCAACCAGCCTAGATGGTTGATCCCTCCGTACGTGATTTCCAAGTCCTCCCAGCTCTCGATATCGTACCCGTTCGCCATCATCAAGGCGTAAACCGTTTGCATACCGCCGAAAAGCTCGTGGCAGAGGCCTATGCTCTGCACATTAGGCTCAGCCGTTCTTGCAGCCAGAATCAGCGCAGACATCGGATTGGTATAGTTCAGAAGCACAGCCTTTGGACAGGTTTGATTCATGTCTTTCACGATCTCTGCCACTACCGGGATGCAACGAAGCCCGCGGAAGATGCCTCCAGGTCCAACAGTGTCGCCCGTGTTCTGGGGTATGCCGAACTTCAGCGGGACATAGATGTCTGTCCACTCAGCTTCTTGGGCGCCGACTGATATGGAGAGGTAGACGAAATCCGCATTCTCGAAGGCTTTCAGCCGATCGACCGTGCTCTCCACCCTGACATCGACCTTCGCCTTGTCAGCCATGTTCTCAAGAATCCTGTGCACATATCGGAGCAGCTGTCCATCTATGTCCACCAAGACAACATCCATGGGATGAAGAGGCTTCGCGGCAACAATATTCCTGAATAGACCGATTGAGAAACGGTGAGAACAAGCCCCCACATAGACCAGCTTGAACCTTTCCGCCAATTCACGGTTCCCCATGGACTATCGATAGAATGACCGGAACCCCGACCTTTAGGCTGGCATACACAGGCTCACTGAAGGTCCTTTCTGAGATGATTCAAACCGTTAGGGCTTGTAGTATTTTTGCACTAGATCCGCAAAGCCTGGACTGAGATTGCTTTTGCCGCATTTGGGACATGGGTCAGGAGCTGGTCTCTGGCAACTGAGGCAGAACACGCTGCCGCACGCTTGGCAGATGGTGCATTTGTACATGACTGAACTTAAAGAAGGTTCCCCGGCCACAAGCACGCCCCTACGCCTCAAGTCCTCAGCTATCGAGGTCCTTGTCGTTTCTATTTTCCCGCCGCATTTGGAGCATCTTACATCTCTCTCAGATTTCTTCTCTGCACCCCGCTTGAAGAGGCCAAATATCCCGATCTTCTTTCCCTCCATTCCCGACTATCTCTTGCTTCCTCGTCCAAGAAACGAAACTCGGCACAAATTGCTGGTATGCCTTCAGGGTATTTATGACTTGTGAAGTGAGCTTTGATGCGCGTGATTGTTCTCGAAGGAAATGTTTAAGTCGGCATGTGCATGTGGAATCTCTGGGACTAGGGATGCTCAGATCGCTCTTCAGGATTGACAGAGGGAAGATCATCGGTGCCCGTGACTTCAACGAGGTTTGGGAGAAGATTCTGGAATTTAAGCAGATGAATAAGACTGAGTTGAGCCCAGATTTCCTAGGCTTTCAAGATGACCGCGGAAGGATGCTTCTGCTTGGGCTTTACGATGAAGACCGTTGGGTTCTCGAAGTTCTGCAAGAAGACTGGGGGACCGAATTCGACAAGATCGATTTAGCAAAGAGCTTTGACGTGCGGGAAAGTCTACTGAGCGACGAAGAGCTAAAGGAGATACTGGAGACCTTCGTGAATGAAGGGAAGCTCTTGGTACAGCCCGAGTCAAGAAAACCTCAATAGACGCCTATCGGGTTAGCTACTCTCCGACGGAGCTGCGAAACTTGAACCTGGATGGAGACGTTTTAGCACCCTTAAGGCAACTAATGTGATCCATCTACTTGGCTTCCCCATAGTCTCGATGTTGGCATGCATTCTGCCCGTGGGAGTGCCCTCAAGAATCCAAGTTCCATCTCGGCAGCGTTTCTGCAATAGAACTTGCACCGCGTCGTCTAGGCGTTCGTCCTCGACATAGCCCAGTTTGGTCAAAATGTCCAAGCCTCTCAGGATATTGTACCCGTAGAACCAGGGGAAACCGAGTTTCAGCCACGATCTGTTGATCACTTTGAAGTTGTGATGGTCCGCCTTAAACAGCCGGTGCATGAGGAGAAACTCTGCCCCGCTCTCTATCGCGTGTTCCATTTCACTTGTCAGAACCTCTCTCGGCGCTTCGCTGAAGGCTTCCATCGGGCAGATCGTGCCGTAGAAACATCCATGCTTATCCTTGACGTGCGCTCGCCAGTAGGGGCAGAGCCATCCGCCGTCCTTGTTCTGGATTTTCACTAGCCATTCCAAAGCCTTCAACACTCGAGGGTCATAACCGTATCCCATTCTGATCAAGGCTGCCGCCATATTTCCAGTTAGGCATGAGTACTGATGCTCGAAAACGGTGGAAGCTGCCCATTCACTAGGCGAGGGCAACTTTTTCCCCTTGTTGCGAAGCTGCTGATACTCTTTCAATGCCCCTTCAGCCGTTTTGCTGGGAAAACCGCCGCTGTCCAGCTGGAACTGGAGAATGTGCTCGCACGCGTTTTTGGCTTTCGGGTCGCTTTTGTCCATTCCGAGCTGGGCTAAGATCATCACCTGCCAGTAGGAAGACTTGTACTTAGGGTGGTAGGGGCTCCAAGGTTCTTCCCAGTATCCCTCGGGCTTCTGCTTAGAGAAGATCCTCAGTACCACTTTTGATCTTGGAACCTCGGCTTTGGAAGCCTGTAACTCAGGATCGTCTTCCTTTCGGTCTAGGATATCTCTGAGGGTGAAGTACCGGATCGAAAGGTTATCCTTCTCGAGCAACCAATCAATGAGACTCTGCTGGGCACCTATTCTCATCTACACGCATCCGATCGTTCTGGGGATTCCTCACATTCTCCGTATGGCCATCTCTGCAGCCAGAACAATGGGCTCCCAAGTCTCATTAAGAGGCGGCGCGTAGCAGGTATCAGCCTTAGCTAGCTCATAGATTGACATCTGCTTCTGAATCGCGATTGACAGGGCGTTTATCCTCTGCGTGACCTCCTCGCCCGCAATTATCTGAGCACCAATCAGCCTCTTTGATTCAGCATCGACGACAAGTTTGACACGTATTGGCAAGGCGCCTGGAAAGTAGTCTGCCCTAGTCTTCGAGCTGATTTTTCCTGCAATGGTCTGGAAGCCGCTCCGCTCGGCGAAGAACTCGTTGAGGCCGGTTACGCCGACTTCAAAATCGAACATCCTTGTTACAGCTGAACAGAGCGCTCCGGCATAGAGTGCATATCCGCCTGCCGCGTTTATGCCAGCTACCTTTCCCTGTCTGACAGCAGTTGTTCCAAGCGCCGGGACGACTGGCGTATTGGTGATTAAGTGGACTGTTTCTGCGCAGTCGCCGGCAGCGTACACATCTTTCACGCTCGTCGTCATTCGAACGTTTGTGCTGATGGCTCCGGTCTTGCCCAAGGCTATTCCAGCCTTTTGAGCCAGGCTGGTGTTCGGTCTGACCCCGCATGCGTTTATCACGAAGTCGATAGGTATTTTCTCCCCGGCGACCGATACCGCCTCAGCAGAGTCTTCTCCCACTATCTCCTCCGCCGCACGGCCAACTATTATCCTCATGCCTTTCTCTTCGAGGAGTCTCTGGACTTCATCTGCCATGTCCTTGTCCAGAAGCCTCGGAAGGCAGTAGGGAAGCATTTCGACAACAGTGGTTTTGACTCCTCTCTCGACAAGGGCGACCGCTGCCTCAAGCCCAAGGAACCCCGCTCCAAGGACTACGGCGGAGTCTGCGCCTTCTCTGATCATGCTGTCAATCTCTTTGCCTTCCTCAATCGTGTGGAGAAGCATTACACCTTTCTTCTCTATGCCCTTGACGGGCGGGGTGAAGAACTCTGAACCTGTGGCTAGGATGAGGCTGTCATATTGCAGGGCTTCATGTTTCCCATTCTTCGTTTCAGCTTCGACTATCTTAGCTTTCGTGTCGATGTTGGTAGCCGTGGTCTCTAGCCTTAGGTCGAATTTCATCATGCGATAGAAGCTAGGCGGATAAACGATTAGGTCCTCGAAGGACGGTATGTGACCTCCGAGAGCGAAGGGAAGCCCACATCTGGAATAGGCTCCAACATTGTCTTTGGTCAGAAGCGTGATCTCGGCTTCTCTATCGGTTTTTCTGGCAGCTACCGCAGCGTCGACGCCAGCTGCATTCGCTCCGACGATCACTATTCTTCTGGGCATATGTTTAGCTTTCCTTGGCGAGCTCTTTGTGCCACTCTACGGCTTTCTTGAAGTCCATGAGGGTTTTGAGCTCTTCTTGCAGGTTAGTCGGAGAGATGACTATGAGCCATCCTTTGTCATAGGGGTCTTCGTTAAGCACCTCCGGGCTGTCTCTGACTTTTCCGTTGACCTCTCCAATCTTCCCTGTCAGAGGGGCAATGAGGTCTGACACGGCTTTGACGGATTCCACGGTTCCGAAAGGCTGACCCTTCGTGACCCTGTCACCTTCGCCTGGGAGTTCAGCGAAGACTACCTCCTTCAGCTGTTTCTGGGCGTAGTCTGTTATGCCAATCCTGGCTTTGCCGTCCTCTATCTTGACCCACATCCAATCCTTTGAGTAGTGGAGCCCTTCAGCGACTTCGAAATCGCCCACTTTTACCAAGATTTTCCACCTCGAACGGAGATAATTCTGCAGATGGTTGTATTAAAACTAACGGAAAAGTCCCAACCTTAAAGAGGATAAGCCATCACTTCACCTCTGGTATATACTACGCATGAGTATTCTCGGTGAGATGCTCTTTTAAACATCCGTTTAGTAACCTCTCACAAACACAAAAGGGGGAATAAAGAATGAAGACACATTCGAAAGCTTTGGTCGGCATGATAGTCGCGATTGCCATAGTGCTACCTTTGATGAGCAGCGCCCTAAGTGTCGAGGCAGAAAGCAGCAAACCTGACGAAGAATCGAACTCGACGCCGAGGGGATGGGCTCTCCAGCTAATGACGAACCAAGGACCTCTTCGTCTTGGAGGAGCGATACTGAGGAGATTCCTCAGTGGAGCTGAAGCTGTAACTATAGAGGGCGAGGTGATAGCCTACTTCAGACACATACTCATAGTTGACTCTGGCGGCAAAAGACTGAACGTCGTGCTACCACGAGTTTGGAACGTGAACAACGAAGTCATCAACGTATCGCAGATATTCGAGGACTACATCAACGCGGGAGACACAGTCTCAATGGAGGCTCTGCAAAGCACGGTGACCAACAAAAATGGGGTAACCTTTACAGCTATACTGGCCTACGAGATCACGAGCGGTGAACACACGTTCTACGCTGTCCTGCCCTTCAACATCGATGCAGAAGACTGAAGACCAAAAGGAGACGCAGCAGTCGTCGGTCCAGAATCACCCAGCACCATCAAAAATCTCCATCTTTTTCCACGAGGATAAGATGTATGACTCGCCTCGCTTTTCGACGATTCAACGATCACTCAGAAGAGCATCCTCAGCGTGCCAGATTCCCTAACCTCTTGAGGACCTCTTTGTTGACGAGGTGAAGAGGAATCTGTCCGGTCAAAGCCCTTGCGACATCCTTTGCCGCTTTTTCCTGAATCTCTGCAAGCGAGCTGGTGGAGTACCAAGCCATGTGGGGGGTAATCACTATGTTGCCTAACGACAGTAGCGGATTGCCTTTTGTAGGCGGTTCGCTCTCTAACACGTCTAGTCCAGCCCCGGATATCGATCCCGCTTTCAGGGCTCTGTAAAGGGCTTTTTCGTCGACTATCCCGCCTCTTGACACGTTGACCAAAAGGGCGTCCCTCTTCATCTTCTTGAACTCTTCTTCTCCGACCATGTGACGTGTTTCCGCTGTCAAGGCGACATGGACTGTGATAATGTCTGACCTTTCGAGGAGAGCCTCAAAGTCCACCCTTTCCACCCCCTGCTCCCGGAAGACTGCCGGAGAGACGTAGGGATCATAGGCGATCACCTCCACCTCGAAGCCCTTCAGTCTTTGGGCGACTTGTCTGCCTATTCTACCGAAGCCTATTATTCCCACAGTCTTACCTCTGAGCCGCGTTATTGGCTGCCACGTTCTCCAGTCCCATTCGCCCGCTCTTGCGGTGGTGTGTATCCATGGAATCCTTCTGACTAGGGACAAGATGAGGCTAAGGGTGTGTTCCGCAACATCTGTGACATCGTAGACGACATTTGTCACGAGGATGTTCCTTTCAGTCGCGGCTTTCACGTCTATGTTGTCGACGCCAATCCCGTAACGAGTGATCACCTTGGCGCTGAGTTTCCCCATCACTCTACTCGTTATCGGGGCATACTGAACCAGCAAACCGTCAGCGTCGCTGCAGTACTTGATGACTTCGTCTTCTGTTCTGCATTGAAACTTTGCGAGTTCAGCGCCGATTCTCGCAAGGATTCTCCTCTCAGCCCCGTGCGATTCGTAGTCCGAGTCCGCTATGGCAACCTTCAACTTTCGGCTCAACCTGTACTCGCACCTTTTCCGGGCTTTCAGAACAACTGCTTATGAACTGGCATCCATGAACACCAATCTATGGTATGAGAACGCCCTGGTTTCTTCACCAGAACAGGTTCAAGGCAGCCAGTTTCTCCTTCAGTTTGCCGACTTCGTCAGGTGTTAGTGGTCTGAGTGGTCTCTTCGGGAACCCAGCCCCTATTCCTCTCAGCTCTAGAGCTGCCTTGATCGGCGCGATTGGAGGCAATCCGCCCAAAGCCCGAATTACTGAGTTAATGTCCTTCTGGAGTTCAAGCGCCTTTGAATGTTCGCCAGCCTTGTAAGCCCTGTAAAGCTGGACGAAGAGTTCGGGAGCCGCATTAGCCATTCCTGAGATTTGGCCGTCGACGCCGATCATCAGCGCTGGAAAGATCAAGTTGTCGGCTCCATTTATTACGGTAATCTTCTTGGGAGCTGTCTCCATAATCTCTCTCAACTGTATCAAGTCTCGGCTGGAGTCTTTCACTCCTATTATGTTAGGCAGTTCGCAGATTTTCGCCACCATCTGAGCCGTTAGGTTGAAACCAGTCATGGACGGTATGTTATAAATAAAGACCGGTATGCCTACCGATTCGGAGGCTATTCTATAGTGCTCCACAAGTCCTTCCAAGTCTGGCTTAAAATAGTAGGGGGACACTACGCCCACAGCGCGGGCTCCCCTCTCTTCAGCATGCTTTGCCAGCTCAACAGTCTCTGCGGTATTGGTGGTGCCTGCGTGAACGATTACGGACGCACGGCTGCCAACCTCCTCTATGACTGTCTCGGCAACCAGTTTCCTCTGCCCAACAGACATCAGAGGGCCTTCCCCCACCGTGCCGCAGACAAAGAAGCCGTCCACCCCTTTCTCGACATGGAAACAGGCAACCCTACGGAGCTCTTCTGGGTTCACTTCTCCTTCACGTGTGAAAGGAGTAACAAGGGCAGGAAAGATTCCTTGAAACTTGTTGCTTCCCATTTCTATGCCACGGTTCCCTATTTTGTTCATTCCTTGTTTTAAGATTATCAGTGCCTGAACCTTTACAGTGGTCCTGTTCGGTTCCAAAGGATGTACATGGGCGCTACAAGTTTTCTTACCAAATCTGTTTTCGGGTTGTCCAGTATGCCTTGCGGGGTGTCGCATTGGATTATCTTTCCAGAATACATGATGGCTATGCGTTCTCCAAGTTGAAACGAGTCTTCGGGATTATGTGTCACACAGAGGGTTGTGACATTTGTCTTCTTTTGGATCTCTTTGAGGTTGGCTCTGACTTCCCCTTTGGTTGCTTCATCGATGCTGCTTAGCGGCTCGTCCAGTAGAAGCACTGAGGGACCTGTTGCGAGTGCCCGCGCTAAAGCCACACGTTGCCTCTGGCCTGCACTCAGTTCCTTGGGTTTTCTTTCTTCCATACCCCCCAGATCTACGATGAGCAGCAGTTCCCTCACTTTGTCACGAATCTTTGCCTCAGCATGCTTTCTGACTCTAAGGCCGAAGGCTATGTTTTCGTATACATCTAGGTGGGGGAATAGTCCGAAGTCTTGGGGCACGTAACCGATGTTCCTTTCGTCAAGCGGAAGCTCGTCGATATCCTTTCCATCTATCCAGATGTGACCTTCATCCGGTTTCAACACGCCCAAGATGGCTAGTAATAGTGTAGTTTTTCCGCAGCCACTCGGCCCCATGACCGCCATGAACTCAGCGGGGTTGACGGTCAATTCCAATCGGTCGAGAGCTTTGATGTTGCCGTAGCTTTTGCTGATACCCTGGACGACAAGGCCCTTCATGATCCTTTCCTCGCAATCCACCTGAACAAGAGCAAGGCCACAATTGATAAAGTCTCGGCTATGACGGAGGCAGCGATGGCCACTTCTGGCTTCTCTGCTGCAGTGAGATAGACAAGCGTCGGGATGGCTTCAGTCCTCCAAGGAATGGCTCCAGCAAATACCAAGGTTGCAGCTAGTTCACCCATTGCTCTTGCCCAGGTTAATGAGAAACCGGCAAGCAGATCTCGGCTTGAGAGGGGAAGGAGTATTCGACTCAGGACGTGACTAGTTTTGGCGCCCAACGTTCTCGCAATCACATCCAGTCCGCTCTCTCTTACCTCTCTGAAACGTCTCGTGGCGAAGCTGATGGCGAAAGGTGCAGACACGTAGAATTTTGCTATGAGCACCGCTGCGTAAGTGTAAGCCAGTCCTATGCGACCGAACATGAGGAGATAAACTAAACCCTCTGTTACCGGAGGAAAGGTCTGCGGAAGATCGATCAGAAATGTTTCCAGCGCGCCCTTGCCTCGAAAGCTTTTGTAGGCAAGGAGATAAGCGCTCGGGATTGCCGCAGCAATGGCTAAAGCCCCTACGATAAGGGCTGAGGAAATGCTGATGACGATCGCGCCGAGTACCCGACTGTCAAAGAGGGCGCTCACGACTAAATTCCAACGTTCGCCCACGGCGGCATACAAGTAGAGGATAGAGACCAGCATGTAAATGACTACTGCGGAAGCTAGCACAGTGATACCGAGTTCGAATCTATCTCTCGTTAGACCTTCGCCTCATCAGTATTGCTGGTTCTGGGTTTAAAAGTCTTCAACAGACCGCCAAAGGCGCCTTTGGGCCGACAATGCGCCATACTGCCATAGTCCTATCCATGTTGGCGTTCGTTCCAGCAGAGAACATTAGAGCTGAACGGATCATGGAACTGGGTGTAAAAACTGAAGGGAGTCTATTCGAACAAGGTTACGGTGACTTCTTCTCCCTCTTCGATCACATCCAAGTTGACGGGCAGGATCACATAGCCATCGGCCTTCGCCATGCTGGTTATGTCTCCCGACATTTTGAAGACAGGATAAGCCCTGCCATCCTCCAGCTTGACGGACAGAAACTGCTCCCTGCCGGAGGCTGAGACAATCCGTTTGCCCATCTTAGCCTTGACGGTTTTCGGCTTCTTCTCGGGGAGTCTAGCCAGTTTCCGAATTGCTGGTACTAGAAAGATATATGCGTTGCTCAGACACGAAGTAGGATAGCCGGGCATGCCGAAGATAGGTTTCCCTTTGACTATGCCGAAGAGCGTCGGTTTTCCGGGCTTTATCTGAACCCCATGAAAGAGAAGTCTCCCAGATTCCTCAACAACCTTAACTAGAAGGTCTCGCTCACCGACTGAGCTGCCACCGGAGAATACGATGAGGTCATGATCGAGGAAAGGGGTAACCGCCGACCTCAGCTGTTCGAAAGAGTCTGGCACAATCGGCGACCTGGTCACCCACGCGCCATTCTCGGATAGCACAGATGTCAGAGTGTAGGAGTTCACGTCATAAATCTGTCCCTCCTCAAGTTCAGAACCGACATCAGCGACCTCTGTTCCAGTCGGGATCACGGCCACACGAGGCTTCTGATACACTAGCACGTCCCTTCGCCCCAAGGCTGCCAAAACGCCAACCTTAGCCGGCGTCAACAGCTCTCCTTGCTTCAGGATTGTCTCTCCCTTCTTCATATCCTCCCCTCGCGGCGAGATGTTAGCACCCGGGTGAACGGCCCTGAAGATGGACACTAGGCTCTTCTTTTCTTCGGTAAACTCGACCATGACAACGGCGTCCGCTCCAGGCGGGATTGGGCAGCCGGTGGCAATACGAATGCACTCCCCGAGGTTCACAGGAGTGCTGGTTGATTCCCCCGCGTTCAGAATGTCGGTGAGCTTCAGGATTCTGGGGTCTTGGCCGGAAGCTCCGTACGTGTCCTCGGCTTTCACAGCGTAACCGTCCATAGCAGCCCGGTCGAACGGTGGAACGTCCTTGTCAGCCTTTACGTCTTCAGTTAGGACTCGGCCCGAAGATTCCTCGATGGGAATCTTTTCCGTTCTCTCTATCGGCCTCATTGATTGCATTATTCTCCTTAGGGCTTCCTCCCGCGATATGAGAAGTCTGAAAGGAACCATCTCGCTCATGGTTGTAGCCTCTCATTTCCCAGTGTCGATCTATCAGCATTCAGCGTCAAGGTGGATGCTCCCCACATATATCACTGGTTTCTTCTGGCTCTATCCTCCTGGAGCTCCGTGGAAGGGGACGCTTTTCCACATGACATCGAACCATTCTTCTTCCGTTATTGTTTCTCCTCGGACCAGGATTTCGAGAATCTGCTTCAAAAGTGCATGATGCCTCTTCTCGTCCTCAAGTATTGCATTCAAGAGCAGCTTAACCTTCTCATCCTTAACCGTTGGCAGTTCTTGGCTGATCCGCTTTATGAGTCTGGCTTCAAGCTGTATGTGTTTTTCGACAAGTTCTCTCTGCTCGTCTAGGCGTTCTTGCGTCAGA
>Ga0315312_1002281_pt1 | contig 13462 bp, 15 predicted proteins | sample TDP7_MG_FD_203629 | JGI IMG/M metagenome (GOLD analysis project Ga0315312, IMG submission 203629) | Freshwater sediment microbial communities from Lake Towuti, South Sulawesi, Indonesia - TDP7 | ecosystem: Environmental > Aquatic > Freshwater > Lake > Sediment | place: Indonesia: South Sulawesi... | reverse complement strand
AGGATTGGGTTCCCGACGGCTATCTATTCGGAGTCGAAGGTCAGATCCTGCCGGTCACCATGAGGGAACCTGTTAATCCTCAAGCGACAGGCTTAAAGCTGTACCGTGGTCCACACGACGAGTATCCGCTGGTTGAAGCATACTATCGAAGACGCTGCGGAATGGAAGTCGTCCATCGAGGAGCAGGCGCCGTAACTCAGATAACAGCGGGATCCTGGGTAGATCCAACATTCACATTCTAGAGGGCCTCCCGGTGAACAGCCATGGTCACTAAGAAGGAATGGATCAAAAAGCACGGCGAAGCAGGCCCATTCCCACATTTCCTAGAGCTCGACGTTCCCGTTGAAGTAGAAGCCAAGCCAACTGAAGCTCCTAAAGTCAAGTCGCCTCGCATCAAGAAGTAGGGTAGAGAGAGATGCCTAAGGAAACAGTCTTCGCTCATCACCCGGTTCGAATCAAGAAAGCCTTAGAGCTGGAGACCGCGAGCATAAAGAAAGCCGGCAGAATCTGCAGCTTAAGCGCAGAACAGACTGGAACCGGAAGCGCTCAAAACATAGCTCACGGATTAGGAGTCGTACCCAGCCTAGTGATGATAATCATCACGGGAAGCCCAGGCACCTATGCAGCTCTCTCCGTTGTTGAAGGAACCCATACCTCGACGAACGTGGTCGTCACTGTAACCGCCAACTGGAAATTCAAAGTCTACGCTGAAGCCTAAGTGGACTCTCAAGAGTCTCTAATATCCCCTCTTTTTTCGGGAAATTCAACTTGGAGATTGAAAGCTGATGGCGTATTCTGCAGCTGCAGACGTCAGGAGAATTCTTAACACCAAGCTTACCGATCCTGAGCTTGAAGAATTGATTAAGGAAGCTGACGCGCTCATCGACAAGAGGCTCGGCCCTCAAACCTCAGGCGACCTCTTGATTCGGCGTCTAAGCACCCGTCTAGCAGCAATCCCCGCGAAGAAGAGGGATCCTGAAAGCTTCGCACTCGGCGAATACCGTGAAGACCATGATCCGATTGAAACTTGGAAAGGTGAGTGCGAAGAGGTTTGGAGGCTCTGCATGAAGAAGAAATTCCACAGCTCCCTAGAAGACGAAGATTCAGTCTTCAAACTGAAGAACGGATACGGTCCCGGAATCAACTACTAGGTGAAGAAGAGACGTCGAATATTCCTGATCAAATCGACCGCATCGGGGAATCCGGCTACTTCAGACCGATCACTCGAACCCCAGATACAGACGGCCAGCTCAAGGAAACTCCGATCGGAGATCCACCTCAAACCGGCGATATCTCGGTCAAAGTGAAAGTCCAAGAGACTCAACTCACAAGAGGAGCTGCAGCGAACGAGCCAATCCCGTTCCTCGCCATGGCAAGGGACACTTGGATCTTCGGGAAGAGTTCAGACTTTCTGGGAGACGTCAAAGTCAAACAGTCAGATCAAATCATCACCGGTTCAGCTGGAGCATGGAAGTTCTGGAGGATTGATGAGATTCACTTCCGGAAGATCGGCGATTCCGTAACATTCCTTGCGATGCGCTGTGTCCAAGTCGATAAGAGAGCATGAGGGATCGAAGAGATCCCGATTATTGATTAGCCTTCGGCTACGCGATGGGCAGCCTGAAGAAGGCTTGAGCGCGGCCAGAAATCCCAAGGAGGGTGAAGAACGAAGAATGAGCCTTATCGGCGAGCGAGAAGGCTTAGCGAATGCTCTGAGGAGAGAATGACATGCCGACTCCTAAAGACCTCGATAAGACAATTAGGGATTTAATCTTCAACCAATGGTCGATCACTGCACCGGAGCATCCGATTAAGACTGAGATCGTATTCCCCTATGTCGTCAATCGAGAAGTTCTAATCAACTTGAGTTACGCCATCTGGGTTTCAGAATTCACTTCATCAAGGACTACGAAGACCCTTCGGCGAGATCTCGAGGCTAGACATATCTTCAGAGTTCACTGTTTCGTACGGCCGAAGACAGGGAAGAAAGAGGATGTGAACACAGCGAAGAGCGAGAAGGACGGGATGAGAATTGAAGTTGAGAGGATTATTACAGCTTTCCGAACAGGGATCCCGGGAGTAGTCGATATGTATCCGAAGAGACCTCTGCCCGCTGATCAATGGGATATGGATCCCCCCTTCCTAATCGAATTGGTCGAGGTTGAATGCATCTATCTCACAGGAATCCCAGGTGAATGAGGAATCGATTTGTCGCAGGTATGAAAGGTGAATGAGATGCCTCCGCTAAAACTGTGTGAGAAATGCGGAAAACAGTTTGAGGACGAGACGGGAGGGCAGGCGAAACTCTGCCCGGAGTGTGCTCCTCGTTCCTCGTTGAAAGAGAAGCCTAAGAGGAAAGCCGGCGAATAGGAGGTGAAAGGAAACGGTAACCATTGGATCTCAGGAAAAATCATGTTTCGGCGGAAAGTGCATAGTGAAGATCGACGGCGACACAATAGGCTTAGCGGATCGCTATGAAGCTCAATGGGGTTATCCGGTTGCGAAACGACCTGTATTCGGATCCCAGATCAAAATCCGGGGAACTCAGAGCTACGACGGCGAGCTTAGAGTTGAAGGGCTCTACTCGACGGACAATGTGATCGCTTCGAAAGCAACTCCTGTCACAGGAGTCCTTCCCTCCGTTACCGTAGTTGTCGAAGAAACTGACATTCAAAGCCCCACCCCTGTCAAGAAGACTTGGACTTTCGTGGGTCAGCTTCCATCTTTCCAAAAGACCGGGCAAGCAGACCAATTCTCCATATTCCGGATGACCCTCGATCTGAGCGCCGAGCCGGCCTGCACTTAATCGCGAGCTCTCATATCGATAAGGTTCAATCTATCGGAGAGATCGCTATGCCGAAGACTGAGGAAGAAAAGATCGAAGCCATTCTTAAGATTCTTGAGAAGTGGCCGGAAGACTGCCCTAACAAACCGACCTTGATGCAAACTCTCCTAGACCCGAACATCCTGCACTCCAAAGATTTACTCGAGGATCCCGGCATAGCAACATTAACCTCCGCGCTTGGAACCGTTGAACTCTACCATCTTGAGAGACCACCTGAACTCCTCCCGACGAAACTGGAGGAGAGCGAGATTCCGGGAAGACACGGTGACATCTTCCATTATCGAGCGGATAAGTCTGATCGCTTAGAACTGAGAGGAATCGTTGACGCTGAAAGCGAATACACCGCCATCAAATCGACTTTGAAGACTATGAGACAGGGCCAAGATGCTAATCCGATCAGCGTAACAGTTCGATGCGGAGCCACAGCCTACATCAACGGCGTCCAGTATTGGGTTGGAGATATCGAGATTGAACCTGAACCCGGATTCGGGATATTCTGGATGACTTACTCGATCAAGCTTACCAAGAGAGATTGAAAGAAATGTTCACTTTGGAAGTTGAAGGTTTAGAACCGCTCTCATTCCGATTCGAGAAAGCTCTCAGGAAAATTCCAGAGGACCTTCAAGCAGTCATAGAGGCATCTGCGAACAATACGATTGAAAGAGCGAAGGTTTTAGCTGGTCAACGTCTCAAAAACCCAGGATCCTACCTCGACTCATTCTACATCTCAGCAGCCCGATTGGAAGTCATGTTCGGCAATATTCATCCAGCGGCTCGATGGATTGAATTCGGCACAGCTCCCCATGCGATTCTTCCCGTTCGACGAAAAGCCTTAAGATTCGAAAAGGAAGGCGCGGAGATCTTCGCAAAGAGAGTTCTCCATCCCGGCACCCAGGAGCTTTGGATCCTATCTGACGCTTTCCGAGAAGAACTCACCGGATTAATGGATAAATTGAAGGAGATAGCTGAAATTTGAGCGAATCAACTTCAGAAGTCCCAGATCAACCCTACTCAATCAGCTCAAGCGGAATGCTGGAATGCAAGTGGCCGGGCTGCACCTCAACTTTCACTCAAGATACTTCGGGCCTCAAGGCATTCGCAGCTCATTGGGCTGCACATAAGAAGAAAGGCCTCAAGACTCCTGAATCGAGGAAGGGCTTGACACCAGAGGAATTGACTACCCTCCTCGACTGGAGGAAACAATATGATGAGCAGAGCAAACAGGCGGTCATTAAGACCTGCGCTCAGATTCTTTCCGAGAAAAACCAGATCTTCGAAGTCTACATTCCCATCTTTGATGGTAAAATCAAGTATGCCCGAATGGATGTCGAAGAATTCATGGGCATCATGAACCTCAAGGAGGAAGACTTCCTCCGTAAAGCTATCTACATCATGTGGTCTAAAGGCGATCCAACCGCTACATGGAATAAAGTGAAAAGCTATAAGATGGAAGAGATCAGGCAGATCTGGTTCTACATCCTGGAGAACACTCGTTTTTTATTCCCAATGAAGAGCAAGACAGTCGAATCATCCAAACACCCGAAATCCAAGCGATCTACCTGATTCTCAAGAAAACCTACAGCCCCGAAGAGATACGGAAACTCCCTCTCGACATATTCAACTTTCTAAGGAGAATGGCTTTAGAGGAGAAGTTGAAAAGTGGCGGAGAATAGCGTTGACATAGTCATCCGAGCCAGAGATGAAGCGTCTGCTGAGATTCGAAGAATCTATGGTGAGATGAAGCAGCTTGGCTACGTTTCAGAGGATTCCCGGGGAAGATTAGCTGTCGCAGGGGAGACACTTCGAGAGCAGAACCGAGTTCTACGACTCGTCTCAACTTCCACTCGAGTCCAATACTCCGATGCCATCCTGATGGCTAACGCGCTTAGCAGAGTCGGAACCATAGCAAGCCACGTCACCAGCATGATGACTGCATACAACGTCGCCGCGATCCGAGTTACTGAGGCTCAACGAGATTATCGGGAGGCCTTAGCGGAATCAGGTCCAGCGAGCGAGAAGGCTCAGCAAGCCCTTGAAAGATTAAGGGCTGCTCAACAGGCTCAGCAAATGACGATGATCTCTTTGATCGCTCAGATTCCCGGATTGATCGCTCAACTAATCTCATTAAGCGTAGCTATGCAGACAGCCGGAGTCGCGGCTCGAGGATTCTGGGCTTCGATGGGTCCTGCTGGCTGGGCGATCCTCGGCATCTCAGCCCTCGCCGGAGGCATGGCGCTATGGAGCGCAACTCAAACTCCAAGAGTTCCTTCAGCCCAGACTCTTCCCGGTCAGATTGCGGAGATCTCTCGAACAGGTTTAGCGGTTGTGCATAGAGGTGAAACTCTTAGTCGAGGAGGAGGTGGCTTAGAGGTTCATGGTCCACTTCTCACAATCGGTAAGATCGAGATGAACCCTAAGGGAGAAAGCATCGACGCAATCTCCCGAAGGCTTGGAATGAGGATTCAGGATTTCCTTCGAGCGAAAACAGTCGCCCTCCCGATTTAGAGTTGAAGGAGTTGAATGAATATGAGTCAAGAAGCAAGCGAAACATATCCAAGCGGAACCGCCTGTATGGTTCCAGCTGAAGTTTGGCAGAAAGAATACGACGCAGCACTCGGCAAATGGAGACGAAGCCTCTTCCTAGATCGCATCTTACTGGAAGAGCGATTCCAAGAAACCGATAAGTGGACAGGCGAAGGAACCGGCACAGACTTTCTTGTGGACGGAGACTACGCCGGAGCAGAAGCCTACTTCAAGGACAAATGCTTGAAGATGCAGACGAAAGCGACAACGCCAGCAGTAGGAGACTATGCGCGAGGAAGCCGATCTTTCGTCATGGCAGCCGGAAAGAAGATAATGGTCTTCTTCAAATTCCGGTTTGCATCGAGAGCGAACACGGCTTACATTGAGTTTCAAGCCTACTACTACGACTCAACGAAGAGGCATGAAGCTAGAATCCGCTACGATGTTCAGAACAACAAATGGCAGTATCTCAACAGCTCCAACGCATGGGCTGACTTTCCAACCTCGGCAACACAGAAACTCAAGGAAGGCAAATGGCATCTCCTATACTTCTCAGTCGATCTGACGACTGGAAAGTTCGGCCCAATGTGGTGTGCCGGATATAGCCGAGATCTCTCACCTTGCAGCTATTATAAGCCCGATGACACGGGCGATGAATACGCTGAGATCGCGGTGAGACTTGAAACCGCAACAGCCAACCAGATAACAGGATATTTCGCAGATCTCTTAGTCGCAGAACTCCCGGTGTAAATAGGTTGATCCGTCTTGGCTGGAACACTTACGAAACCGGAAGCAGTTATCGAGTATAGTCAGGGCGGATCATCCTGGACCCAGATCCAGAATAAACTGATCAACTACGACATCTGGCTCAGAGAACTTGCCGCCGGGATGAGTCAAGCCAGTTTCATCTTCGACGATCAAGGCAACAGCTTGATGAAAGACACTTTCCCGTTTCAGCCGACTGAGAAAGGACTCTACTGGCATTTTCGAGCTCAAGTGAACGGTAAGTATCTGCTCAACGGAAGAATCTTCAAGATTCATCCTTCAATCGGAATGAAAGATACGATAGCGATTGAAGCGAGATGCTACGGGCAGGAGCTTCTCAGAAAATTCATCGGCAAAAACTATACCGAAGATCCCAAGAAAGCAGACGACTTAATTGACGATATTCTTACTGTCTGTAAAGTTGTGGACGTCGAATACGCTTCTCCACATGAAGCTTCCCTTCCGCTTCTAAGCCCCGATTACACGGATAAATGCCCTTACGTTCACGACGTTATCCGGGAGATCGGCGAGCAAGTAGACTATTCCGCTTTTGTTCAAACGCAAGCTGCTGTAACGAAGGGAACTCTCTTATTCTTTCCGAAAGACGACAGCAGCAAGCGCCATACAACTGTCCTAAAGAGCATTCTCTTCGATTCAACCAACAATATTCGAGAAGCGGATATGCCTCGAAGCATCGACGAGATCGTCAACTGGATTGCCCTGGTCGGAAGGCAGGCCAATGCTGAACCAGTGGACGGCGACGCTTGGACTGAAGACCCGAACATGAAAGGCTGGTATTCAGCTGACGGAGGAATAACTCATGTCACATGGTTCGGAGATAATCCCAGCCGAGGAAACTACAGCGTCGGAGGGGCAACATTCTCCAAGAGAGGGCCTCACTTCAAGCTCTCGATCCCCGATGTTCTCGGTGACGTTTTCGACTGTGTAGCTCGGAAAGGGACCTCTCTCAACTTCGATTTCATGGTCAGTCATGGAATGGAGCTGCCTTACACTTTGACTCGGGTTATCCCAATCGTCGTTCTCGAAGATGCTTCCGGAAACAGAATTCAACATCTCTTAGCCAACCCGATCTGGTATGATATCCCGAGCAGCACTTGGAGAAGCGAGAGCGTTCCAATAGGCAGCGAAGACTATATCTATTATCGAGAGCCCGGAGAGAAACCGAAGAGCAAGAACGCTTACTGGTGGTTCTACGACGGAAAGATGGGAAAAACCGGAATACCCGGCCAAGACTTCTTCTATTGGGACAACATCCGATTCATAGAGTTCCAAGACATCTGCGACACCAGAATTTCCTCAATGAGCACTTGGCTCCGAATCGACGCCTTATGGTTCGGACAGTCTTACCAAGCCTCATACATCGCCAAGGATGATGTGAGCATCGCGAAATACGGCTTAGCCATGCAGAAGCCTATGAAAACCGAGTATGCTTCCTTCCAGAGCTTGAAGGCTTACGGAGACGAATTGATCAAAGGAACCTGCCGACCGACCCTGCTCTTCAACATGCCGGAGGTCGTATTGGATCCGGGAGCTGAAAGCCTCTATCCGGGCTACTCGATTCAAGCCAATATTCCAAGAATGGGTATAGGTCCCGGACTCCCCTGGTTCAGAATTCTTGAGATTCACTACAAGTGGAGTCCTTTCCAAGTCAGCTTCCAGCTGATTCCTTCAACCGTTAGGACCGTGACTTGAATGCCCGGTGACGATTGGACTAAATCGCGATCTCGAAAGCAATGGACGGATAGAACCGAAGGAGTATTGAAGAATATCATCGATAAGCTCTGGGAATCCACCACGATCCCAAGCACTTTAATCAACATTCCAGATTGGGTTCCTCAAGGCTTCCTCCTAACCGTCAGCGTCAATGAATTCGATCTAGTGAAAGATGTCGCTCATACATTGTCGGTTTGGCTGACAGCCGTAAGTATCGGGAGCTGGGCTGGAACCGTTAATCTAACCAATTCACATGACCTCTGCTCAGGAGGCAGCGTCAGCCTTGAAAGCAGCAGCCTAGTTTTAGACTCGGAGAATCCGACGCGAGGGACAAGAGTAACCATATCAATTCCTTCAAACTGTCCAGTTGGAAGCTATCATGTAACTATAACTGGAACCGGAGACTCTCTGAAACGCGACGTTATGATTACGATTCACGTTGGGGTTCCCGGAACTCCGCCTGAAGGCGACAAATGTAAGAGCGACCAAGACTGCAAAGACAAATATGGTTCAGGTTATCGCTGCGTTGATGGTCAATGCTTGAAACTCTGCGGAATCGCGGAGCAATCAAACTGCAACGATGACGACTGCGCTCCCGGACAGAAATGCATCTGGAACGCCTCAACTCTTCAATGCGTCTGCGTCGATCCAGACTTTCAATTGATCTGTCCTTCCACACTTAGCGTCTATAAAGGAACCGAGGGAACAATCCAAGGAACAATCTCAGTCATAAGCAAATATGGGTTTGCTGGAGAAATCACCATACAGACTCGCGACATCTGCGATCCAGAATGTATGAAGTGCATAGGATACAACGTGACTCCGGCAATCCTTAACCTAGGAGCCGGAGAGACCAAGAATTCGACTTTAACGCTGTATGCTCATCGTTGCCCTATTGCAACCACTTTTCACTTGGAGATCACAGCTTCAGGAGGAGGCAAAACCCATCAATGTATCATAAACATTGAGGTTAAATCATTAGCGGGAGGAGGTTTAGGCTACTTCAGGTTTTCTCATCCCGGTCTAGTTGGAAGAGTTATAAAAGTTGAGTTCTTCCTCGATTCCCAGAGGACTCAGAAATTCGCGGAACACACCTTCACCACAGGTTCAGATGGACGAAGCGACTGCTTCTTCTACAATATGCCATCTCAAAATCGATACTGGTGGAAAGCCGTAAAGCTCAGCCCATTACAAGAAGGCGGAATCATCTACTTCTACCATTGCTACAACGAAGTTTGCGCTACAGGTAACTGGAGTTTCTGTTCCGGAGGAACGGGATGGAAGGGAGAGGAGATTCCTCCGGGTTCAGGTAACTGGTATTTCGTATGGCCTAGCGACTGCCAATGCGGAGCCTACCCCAACCCCTGCACCAACCCGACTTGTCAATGCACGGTGGAATGCGGGATCTGTCCGGAGGAATAGAACATGGGTTGCGGAACATGTCCTGAAAAAATGAAAGCGAGCAAGGCTGTTGAAGAGGAGATAAAGGAGATCCAGAGATTGTTGGCGGAAGCCCATATCCGGACTCAAGTCCTCTCAAACAATCTTGAATGTGGAAAATGTCTTAAGCGGATCAGCTTCCTAATCGAAGGTTTGGAAATCCTCTCCAAAATGAATGTTTTTGCCGACGCATACAGGGCTACGGTCGCGAAATGGCGTGAATGGATCGCTCGGATGGCTCAAGATGAAGATGAGCAGCGAGGAGGCCAGCCAGCTCAATGAAGAAAGAGGTCTATGAAGAAACCTTAAGGCTAATCGACAGTCGAATCAGCTATCTGCTAAGAGAGATTCAAATTGCCACGTCGAAGCCTATCGTTATCCGCGCTCCGCTCAGTCCTCCGCTTATACTTGATTCGGCTGCTCTCATCAAAAACTTGAACGCAGAAAGGCTTGGAGGTTTGACAATTGATGAGGTTCTAGCGAAGATTGCAACGGCAGCTGGAGTCAGCAGCCTGGGAGAATATGAAGACCCAATCACTCTAACCGGAAATGTCAAGCTCAAAGAAGGCTCGAACATCATTATTACGAGAGACGACGCATTGAATGCCCTCATAATCGCTTCAACAGGAGGTCTAATCGTTCACGATAACGTATATCATGATCCAGATTACACTCCTTTCGGACACACTCACGTTGAAGCTGACATAACCAACCTGCTCCACGATGCAATTCGGATCAAGGGCAAAACGATTGATGACTCCGCAATTTCAGATGGCAAGGTTCTCGTTTACCGTACATCGGGAGACAAGCTTCAATACGAGGATCAAGCTGGAGGAGGAGTTCATGGAAACGAGATGCACGATCCCGACTTTCTGCCTAAAAACGGGAGCGAAGCCTTAACCGGCAATCTCGACTTCGATCAGTATCAAGCAGTCAAGTTTGTTTTAGAGAACCTTGCCTCAGCTCCGGCGTCTCCTGTTGCAGGGAGATCTTATTTCAATACGACCGACAAGAAAGCCTACTATTACGACGGAACCCAATGGAAGGAGTTTTGTCCAGCCGGAGCTCCGATTGAAACCTGCACGGTTTCACTTCCAAGCGGAGAACCAGCTGAGTCAATCAGCGAAGAGGTTACGGTAACTGAAACATCATAAGGTGAGTATCTTGAAGAGAAAGAAGAAGATGAGGGGCTTAAATGAAATCTTTACCGTGACGGTGAGAGTTGGAGAAGCAGACGATCCTTCGGGCAGGAATGTGAGGTGGAAGGCTGAGAAAGAGGTGGATCTGATCCTCAACAATTTCGGCATCCTTCTAGCTGGATTGATAAGGCCTGTTCCTGCGGTGACTACGGGGAAAAGCGTGACCATGAAAGACACGTCGGGCATAGACAGGACCGTATATGTCTATCAAAGCACGGGAGTATCGCCCTATTATTTCAATACTGGGCTTGCTGGCACCCGAATCGGCGTAGGTTCAAGCTCTCAGGCAGCCGCGAGAACTGACTACAACCTAATTACTCAGTTGGGATCTTGGGCAAGCACAGGTGACGGAGTTTGGACTTCGGCAACTGGTAAAATAACTTTCTCTGGCTCAGTCTATCTCTCCGAAGGAGGAACCGTTAGAGAAGTCGGTTTCCTAGGTTATTTCCAATACTCCGGGGGTATAGGTGGCTTTCTACTCTTCCGAGACGTGATCTCCGACGTCGCAATCGGCGCTGGCAAGTATGCCTTCGTTCAATACACAATAAACCTGTAGAAACCTGTTCTCCAGGATCCAATGCCCTCGGCTTAGACTGGAGTTTAGGTAACGAGATCAGATTTGGAATCTATCCTCCTCTAGACGAGAGCTTTCAACCGGAAATGCCGGATTTCTCAAGCTGAAATCTTGATATTCCCTGAGACATCAAGAATCGCCCTCTATTTTTTCGCAGTTTTTCGCGTTCAGCGGAAGCTATGAGTTTCTGATCTCTGCGAGCGTCTTCTCCATCTCAGCGATCCGTTCTTCAAGGAGTTTTATTGTGTCCTGCTGCTTCTTCACGTCTCTTTCGCTTGACAGGAGATTCAGGTATGGTAGGGCTTTCAAGTATTCGCTTTGAACCCATTCCGGGTCCAACGTGTAGATCTTGTCGTATCGGAGGGGGTCCACGTTATGGCCCATCAGGAACTCAGCTACGTCTCGGTCGGCGCCTGATTGATGCCAAAGGGATCTTGCGATATCCCGCATCTCATGCGGGTTGAATCCGTATCTGACGCCGAGGTCACCGCGTTTCCTTGACACATATCCGACTCGCTGTGAAAGTCTGAAGAAGGCTTTGTAGAAGGCTTTTCGGCTGATAGGAACATTGTACTTCGTAGTCCAGATGGCTTTCCTCTTCAAGTCGTCGCCTATGTATTCGCGTAATGCCTGTAAAGCGTCGCCTCCGATGAATGTGTAGTACGGTCGATGGTTTGTCTTTCTACCCGGTAAATCTATTCGGATCAGGCTGCTCCTCCACTGGTCACGTATCTGAGGCCAAGAATGGAGATTCACATGTTCAAGCTCGCCTTTACCCATGAAGCCTGCGAAGGCGCATAGGATCATCGATCGGTCCCGGACGGTAGCTGCATAAGCGATTCGGCGTACATGCTCAACCGTGAGGTGCGGCGTACTCGGCGGCTTAGAGTTCTGAATGTTGAAGCGCTCCCTAGGCAGCTCCGCTCGATTATGCAGAAAAAAGCTTCGGACAGCATTATACGTGAAGACCTTATAGTTCCTAGTCACATCAAGCCCATTCACATAGTCTTGAAGCCGATCCAGCAGCGCAAACCGGTCATCACCATCCGCAGCCTTCTGCTTAGCCACCAACTCATCAGGAGAAACGCTGACAGCCCTGCAGAAACGAGTCAAAATACTAAAATAGGAAACCCTAGTCCTAGGCGCAACCCTACCCAACCAACGCTCAACACAACCCAAGGGTCATCTAAAAACAGTTTAATACCTCCTCCTATTTAATAACCTAGGAGGAGCCTTATACTTCTCTTTGATCTCCTCGAATCTCTTCTCCAAGTCCTTTCTAAGGTTATCTCCTATGAACTCGCCTCCGAAAGCGTCGATCCTAGCAGCGATCGCGAGCTTGCCAGAAAGTGCTCTTGCAACCTTTCCTCTCTGCCAGCGAGGAGCTTGATGGATCGCCGCGTACTGGAAGATTATTCCATGCTTCGGTGGCCTAGCGCCAGTCTTCAGAGCTCTGAATAGAGCTTTCTCAGCACCTAGCACTTGGAGCGTACTCGCAGGCATTTTAGCTAGGTTTTCGAGCCCGCCGGCAATAGATATCAATCTGGCAGCAAGGACAGATCCGAGGATAGCGCTCATATTGGGGGCTACCTGCTTCATAACCGAGTCGACATACTCTTCAGCTCTCTCTCTAAACTTATAGAGTTCTATTACATCTCTAGAGAAAGACCGGATCCACTCCATGTCTTCATCGCTTATCTCAGCGCCTTTCGACCTATTCGCAGCCTCAGCCACAGCTCCTATCTTATCTTTTGGGAGTCCCTCCTTCTCCAAGTTTTCTTTCGTGTAGTCTCTTCTGTTCCCCAGATCTGCTACTAGTCTACAGTATGTCTCGTGCTTGTCGATCAACCTGTCCAGCTCCGGGAGATGGAGGCCGTACCATTCACGTATCCGACCGACGAAGAGGTTTAGAGTCTTGTCCAGATCGTCTATTGCTCTTACAGCTTGTACGGCATATAGGTCCCGTTTGGCTACGGCTACTGTTATCGCCATCCTTGTCAATTGCACCGTGACATCTCTTAGAAATTTGCTGAACTCTTCCTTGTTTCTAAAGACTTTCAGCTCGACGGCTTGAGTGGAAAGCCTCGGCCTAAACTTCTCAACTACCTTTGAAGGTCTCTCAACCTCAACTTCGAAACCTGTTTTGTCTCTGACTGCTCTAGCGATAGTCTCATTCTCGAAGACGAAGGTGTCGTAGTCGATCTTCTTCAACATTTTCAGAAGGTTTGAGAATTCTTCTATAATCTCTCCGGATTGGAGTTTGTTCAGTTTCTCCGCTGCTCTAATTGGGTCTGAGCCGAATACTACCTTATCTATAACCTTCCCAGTCTTGCTTAGAGCGAAGACGCCTAGCGGGGAATCTACAATATACGATTTCATTCT
>Ga0315312_1002279_pt1 | contig 13465 bp, 25 predicted proteins | sample TDP7_MG_FD_203629 | JGI IMG/M metagenome (GOLD analysis project Ga0315312, IMG submission 203629) | Freshwater sediment microbial communities from Lake Towuti, South Sulawesi, Indonesia - TDP7 | ecosystem: Environmental > Aquatic > Freshwater > Lake > Sediment | place: Indonesia: South Sulawesi... | reverse complement strand
TCGACTTCTTCGAGTTCCTCTTCTTCTTGGCACTCGGGGCAGACGTTCTCCGTCATTATGTGGCCCCACTTGGCGCAGGAGGGACAGCGGTTCGACATCCCATCGTGGCTCTCCTCTCTGCTGAAGGTCTCTCCGCAGGAGCCGCACTCGTAGATTTTGGTCAGCTCGACCTCGTCGAAGAATCCCTCGCAGGAGGGGCAGTAGTATTTCTTCTCCGGTTTAGCCTCTACGCTCTCGCCACAGTGAGGACAAGTCGCTTTAGTCTTCTCTTTTGGCATACTTCATTCCTCATAGTAGGGTATCGGCCAAGGCTCAGGCAACCTCAAACGCCTCCATGACCTTGACCGCTAAGGAAAGCTCCGCTAGATATTCTCGCGCTCTCTGAAGCGGAAAATATGATGATATAGGGACGACGCATAACTCGCCCTTGTCGAAGACAAGCGTAACATATTTGCCTAGACCCGTAGGTTGCTTCGTGAAATAGGTGCCGAAACTTGTCTCCTCCACTTCCGCGCCGAAGCTCTTAAGAATCTCCAATTTACGGGAAAACGGGAACTTAGGCATATCAACTCCTCATAGTAGGGGTGTGGGATTTGCTCATCTTCTGATTTCTCGCTCCCATTGGATTACTACCTTCATCTTCTTGCCGTCTTCCCGGGTGGAGCCGTAGGCAACCATCTTGGTATCCTTCAGTAGCGCGGCTAGGGACTCTGTTACTGTGAACCTCTTGGAAGCTCGGGCCTCTACGTCAACCAAGTAGAGGGCTAGGGTATCCTCATCGGGCCGACGACGTACTGTCGCCACTTCCTGAATGTTGACGCCTTCCCAAGGCTCATAATGGCGGTCCTCAAGTTGCTCAATCGGTATCCTCCTCTTGAACGCCACTTTACCACTTCCTCTCGTCCCTTCGGTATCCCCTCAGCCTGAGCCACAGGAGATAGAGCCACAGCCTCAGCCTAGAGTCACAGTTGAAGTCTACTGTTCCCCACTCCTCCATATTGCCTCGGTGAATTCTCTGGACGTTGAACCTTGGGCCGCTCTCGGTCATGGGGAAAGAGGGACTTCGATGGTGAGGATTCGGGTTGATGTGGACGTGGTACGTCTTCTTCATCTCAATCCCTAACATAGGGTGTGTGGTTTTGCTCATGGCATACTCGGGCTCCTGTACTCTCTATCGAGGAAGAGTGGTCGAGGAGTCCCGTAGCCGTAGTCGCGCTGGCACTTCTCGCATGTCCATCGCCACGCGTAGCCGAGGGGAACCTTCTTGACGGTGCCTCCGCATTTCGGGCATGAACTCATAGGGTCAATCGCCTCTCCACTATAAGCCAACAAGACGGATGGAACGCTTCGCCAATCATCTTCCCCTTTTCTGGCGAGGATGGTGGAACTGCAATGATGCACCAGTCGCCCGCCTTGATTGGTAGGCCGCACTCTGAACAACGGGCATCATCAATCAGCTTAGCGTCGCGAATATCGTAGGAACGCACATCTTCAGGGCTCATTTTAAGGCCTCCTTGCTCTTCTTGAGCTGTCCTTCAGCTTCCTCTCTAGTATCTTATCAAGCAACAAGAAAAGGAGCCAGAAGGCGAGTATAATAGCAGTGGAATATGTCATATCTGCGTCTATTAGAATATGATTTTGGGTCATATCAGGACCCCCTTTCCTTTAAGGCCTCCCTTAACTTGCTCTTCTTGAGCTGTCCCTCCAGGACGGAGACCATATCGGTCTCGCTTTCCGTATGTTCAAACTTGAACTCTAGAGTTCCATCCTCTTTGAGGGTGGGTACGGTTACGCTCTTTCTAACCTGCACCTTGCTCTTGAGGAAGGAGGTTATGACGCTGAGGAATTTCGTGGCTTCCTCTGGGTCGTCTTTGGCGATGTCGGGGAACTCCTCCATGAGGTTGGTGAAGCCCTTTATGACCATGCCGAGGCTGTTACTGGTGAGGTGAAGTTCAGCCCTACTGCTATAGGCATATTCTAGGTCTTCAAGTAGACTCTTGCCCATGTTGATTAGGTATCGGCTGTACTCGTAGTCAACGATGTAGGTCTGTATGATTTCCTCGAAGACCTCGACGCTTCCCTCGAAAGTGACCGCATAAGTTATGTTGCTCTTCTTTCTAAGCGCCTTCCTTCGATATTGCTTCCCGCCCAGAGTCTCCCAAATCTCCAACGCGGCGACGAGCTTCTTGTCTTCGAGCAGTTCAGGCTGATGGACGGTTATCCATCTCCGAGGGTCAACGACGCCTCTCGGAATTATCTTGTCCAGTCTTTCGAGCTGCTCCCTCAGAGGCTTCTCGATGATTCTCAGGGCCTCCTCGACCGTGGCAACTAACTGCTTCAATTCTTCCGCGCTCATCCCAGTTCACATCCGGTTTCAAGTTCCGCCTCTCGATAGTCCTCCTCTGTCTTGTGCCTAAGCTCATATTTCCTACCTCGAAAGTGCCAAGTGTGATTCAGAGGAACTTGTGTTTGGTTAAGGGGAGTGTCCTCATCTATCTCCCATTCTCCTTTACAGTCCTTACATCGCACCTTGATTTTACCCATGCTCACTCCTCATCTTCTACACCGTCGTTTTGCTTGAGCATGATGCGGGGCTTTCCCGTGTAGTTGAAGCCGAGGGACTTGAGGAGCTTCACATAGTCCTCTCTGGGTTCGTAGGCCGGGTCCCAGTCGTGAGTTAGAACCTCTTTCATTCCTAGCTGTTTGATGTAGGTGAGGAGCCATCTCCAGACCTTCTCAATCTGAGCCTTCACTTCAGGGTGGATGGAGTAGACGAGACATTCCCAGAGGATACATTGACGGCTCGTGGTGCTGTACCATAGCTGGGCCTGTCCGACCTGTTGGAACCTGATGTTCGCTTCGGGGGGTGTGGGTGCGACGTAGCCGATTGAGACTTGGTTTTGGTTCTCGCTGGGTCTTTCGAGGATTACGTGGATGATTGGGTATTTGTACGCCTTGAAGAACTGGATGAGCTCGTAGCGGTTGAGTTTTCTATTCTCTTCTTGGGTCAGATGGTCGAAGGCGAGGAGGGAGTACCGCCTATCCTCGACTTCGCGCATGATTTTCGCTATCATCTCATCTTCGGGGATGACGTCTGCCTGATACTGGTAAAAGTCGTCCTTCAGGGGAATCAGATTAACCTTCATTTGACCATTCCTCTCTTTATCCATGTTTCACCTTCACCGTCCTCTTGACCCGTATGCTTCTCCAGAGCATCCTCACGTTGTCCAGGTGCTTGTCTATCACTTGCCTGTCCAAGGGGTAGACGCCGCCTTCGAGGTCCGCGGAGGCTATGTTCTGGAGGTCCTTAGCCATGTCTGCCAGCTCGTTGAGGACGTTCCTTATCTGGCGGTTCCTCACCCTGATGGCGAAGCTGTCGGTGTGGGTGTAGGCGTGGAAACGGTCGATGGGCGTCTCACTCATCTAGGGGTTACTCCTGAAAGACCATGTTACAACGAGGGCAGAAGGGGCCGTAACTAGACGATATTAGAACTACACCGCAGTCAGGGCATTCGTATTGAACCGCAACTAGGGGCAGCATGGTGAACAGTCTCTCCTCTTCTGTAAAGGCTCTGGGCTTCGCCCTCTTATCAGAGAATTTTATCTGACGCATAACTCTGCGTCGCCTCTTCTTCTCCTCGGATTCTGTCATCTCAGGATTACCTCCTCTCCCCTTTCCCTCAACTCCTCCATCACCTTGGGGAAGCAGGTCTCACAATGGGCCATGCCGCCCTTCATAACGTAGCTGTGTCTTGGGTTGATTCTTCCATCGGGTTTCCAAGTTACTAGGATGTAGTCGAAGGGCGCGACGATTACGGGGCAGGGGAACTTGGTTATGGGCCTTGAACATAGGTCGCAGACGGGCTGTTTGAGGCCTGGCCGAATCCCCAAGACGTATACCCCCAAAACACAGCGCCCTGCCTCGAACTTCTCCTTCGACCAATACTCCAAGTAGACCGTCATTTTTACGTCTCTCCTCTCTCCCTTGCGCGGGCGCAGTCGTCGCAGAGGAAGTCGCCTCCCTCCACGAAGTCCCCGCATTCGGGGCAGATATTACAGCCGCACTCGTCGCAGCTACCCCCCTCGAACTCGCCGATTTCCTCTCCGCAGACCTTACATTCCCTCCGTCCCTCAACATAGCTTTCCTCGTACTCTGGGTAAGTCATTCTCCCATCTCCTTCAATATTAGCTTCAGCATTTTCTTCAGGTCGTCTTCGCATTTGTATTCGAGGCTTATTGGCTTGGGTTCGGCGCTTTGGCCTTCAATCTTTATGGTGACTATTCTACAGTCATGTTCTTCACACCACCCTTCTTGTATGAATAGAATCTGATTCTCTTCGCAGGGTATTCGTTTAAGAAGATTCTCCATTCCTTCTACTCCTCCTCTAGTCTGTCGTCCTGCTCTACATTCTCTCTCAGTTCATCGAGTAGGTCCTCTTGGTCTTCTAGGAACTGGTTAATCCTTTCCCTCGCCCTATTCTCGGCGGCCCTGACCTTCTCGTAGATTCCTTTGTCGAAGTGTTTCAACACGGCTTCTCGGATAGTCTGGTCGAAGTAGTCTGGGGCCTTGGCTCTGAGGGCTGCCGTCTCGACCCTATACAAGCCATACGGCCACGTTTTGAAACGTGGGTCCTTCCGCAGCTTCTCTATTTCTCCAACATCTTCGGGCCTGTGGGGTAGGCTGAACTTCTCTATCTGTTCCTTTGTGACGGCTACCTTCTCCACTTCGGCGTCGATGCCGAGCTTTGCCAGAGCCTTCAGGAGGAAGGATGTGAGGTCCTTTCCCGTCTTCTTTACTTCGGCTCCTCCGCTGGGGTCGAAGTCGCTTAGGGCTATTATGACGGGCTTCTTCCCTGACTCTAAGATGTCCTCTCGTAGCTCGAAGAACATTCGCCATCCGCTGTAGCCTCTGACGTAGGCTCTGTCGGCGTTTAAGTCATCTATGAGGGCTTTGATGGCGGGATAGTCTGCCTCTTTCTCGGAGACGACGCAGACGAGTTTGGATTGATTCCTCCACATGGGGAGGCTGTATCCTTTTAGCAGGTATTGGAAGGTGTTGAGGCAGCCTTCGATGTGTTGTCGCGGTGTTGCGTAGGTGCGGTCTCCTCTATCGTATTCTCTTCCTCCGCCGTCTCTGATTAGTTGCCAGTCAATGCCAGTCAACGGAATCTCCAACTCATCTAACCGTCTGTCTCTGAGCCATGTTGAGAGGCGTTTGTAGACTGAGGTGGTGTTGGGCCAGAGTTCATCTACGAAGCGGTAGAAGATGTCTCGGAGCGACGGGTAGTCCCGATAGCGGCCATAGTATTCCTGGCAGTAGTCGGCTATCTTCTGTACGGGTATCTTCTTCCAGTCAACCATAACTAACCCTCATAACGTTTTGCTACATAATCTTCGTGCAACCATCTTAACCTTTCATCTTTCAATCTATTACTGATTTCTTCCTTACGGTCTCGAAGTCGTGGAAGATTATCTAGAAGAAAACGGTATGACTTCCTTATCGACTGAGAGGTTACCTCTAAACGTTCCAGTCTACGCTGAGTCACGGGAGCCGCATGCTCGATACCCAATATGTAGAATAGACCCGCAACTATCGCTCTAGAACTTTTACCGCACAAGAGGGTTGGATTTCTAAGGTAAGTCTCCCTGATTATGTCGCTTGCCTCACTCGCAATCTCCCTAGCGGTCTGGCCGTCAGGCCAAATCAAATGAGCCATCTTTAAGACCTCTTCACGAGTTATCCTGAGACAAAGGTAACAGACGTCGCCCTCGCTCATAGTCATCAACCTACTTTGTGGCGTTTTGCTTCCGGTGGATGCTCCACTTCTTGAGGGGTAGGTGGTGCTGGGGCTCCCCTGTCTGCTCGTCCGTGTGGCTGAAGCTCTTCTCTAGGAAGGCGGTGAGCCACTCGGCGAACCATTCGACGCCTGTCTTCCCCTCGTAGCGTACGAGGAGGAGGTCCACTCTCTCCTTCTTGCAGGTCTCCAGGGCTTCGTCGCTGATTCCCCAGCTTGGGCCGCCCTTGATGTACAGGTGCTCGGCCGTGCGGGGCGTGTAGTAGACCATGAGCTGGTCCTCTGGCTCGTAGAGGAGGTAGCCGAAGACCTTGCCGCCCATCCCCGTGACCTTGCGGGGCGATATTATCCTCTCGAAGGACCTGTCCACTAGGCGCTGGAACTTCTCAGCGGAGAAGACGTAGCTCATGTTTTAGCTCTCCAAGCTCTCACGTCGGCGATGTGCTCAACCCAAGAGACTTTCGGGTCCAACACGGGGAAGAAGATGCGGACGTGGTTGTAGCCCTGTGTGTGGAGGTCGTAGAAGATGGATTGGAGGTCCTTCATGTGGACCTTGAGCTTCTTCACCCTCGGCATACTTTCATTTCCAATAAAAAGGGGGTTAATTGTTGCATATAAGCCTTTATGGGCTTCTTTGCCCAAACCTTATATACTACTAACTTAGCTACTAACTTAGTCGAGGGGGATGATGGTCAAGAATATCAACGTCACCTTCAACGACGATGAGTTCGAGAAGCTCAAGAAGAGGAAGGGGAAGCTCTCGTGGCACGACTTCATAATGAAACTCCTGGAGGAAGTTGAAGGGGGAGAGGGCTCTGAGTAAAAGGCCGAGCTGGAAAGCCCTAGGATACATAGGTGCGATTATCATCATTGTCGCGGGCATAGCGGTCTACATCCATTTCATCTACATAGCTAAACCTCCGCCCTACACTGGGTGAGTTTTTGAAGATAGCTTTCATCCAAGAGACCTTCAACCCTTTTCGGGGCGGCAGTCAGAGACGAGTCTATGAAATCGGTAGGCGTTTAGCTAAGGCTGGCCACGAAGTACACGTATTCACCGTCAGACTGAGCCCTCAATGGAAGAGGGAAGAGGTAATCGGAGGAATATTCGTTCATCGAATAGCCGACTGCTTTCAATACCTGACCTCTGATGGGTTGAGGAACCTCTTCGGAGTCTCTAAGTTCCTTTTAGCCCTTTCTTCGAGGAGTTTCAGAGAGTTCGACGTATTAGACGTCAATCATTGCCCGCTGTTCCCGCTCTTGCTCATGAGTTTGAGATATAGAGCGAAGGTAATAGCCACATTCCACGAGTGTTGGGCCGAAGACTGGTCCAAGTGGTCTAGGGGTAGGATTAGGGTGAGAATAGGTCTCTGTCTCGAAAAACTGAGTTGTGTCCTCCCGAATCGCAGCATTTCTGTCAGCCAATTTACGAAGAGGCGGATGGTAGAGAAATTCAATGTAGAACCGGATAAAATCGCAGTTCTCTCCAACGGTGTTGACACGGCCCTGTTCAAACCGCCGAACCCCGAACCCACGAGGGGGAATAACATAGTCTTTCTCGGAAGGCTCAATCCTCATAAACGAGTGGACCTACTGCTACAAGCCCTTTCAAAGTCTCCATCAACACATCTTCAGATAATCGGCGATGGCCCAGCATTAGGAAGTTTGATGGCGCTCTCCCATGATTTAGGTTTGAAGGATAGAGTCACCTTTCACAGAGGCCTATCAGATGAAGGAGTGGCCGAGATTATCGCCCACTCGCAACTATTAGTGTTGCCGAGCGAACGTGAAGGCCAAGGCATAGTCCTTCTAGAGGCCATGGCGTGTGGAACCCCCACCATAGTGACGAATTCTGACATGAATGCGGCAGTGGACCTCGTGAGCGACTCCGACTCCGGCTTGGTGGTGGAGCATAATGCTCAGGCCCTATCGGAAGGCATACTGCGCTTACTTAACGACGAGGAACTGAGGAGGAAGTTGAGTGAAGCAGGAGAAAGATATGTAAAGGAATATAGTTGGGATGCTATTGCGGAAAGGTGTTTGAAGATTTATGAAAATTTTATTGACTAATGTTTATAACTTGTTCAATAAAGGAGAAGTATCTTTAGTCACGAGTTTAGTGAAGAATCTTCCTAATTTAAAATTTATAATTGCTCCCCTATACTCCTTTCTTGATGAAGAACTTTGTAGAAAATTGGGTATCAAAATATTTGGTCGAATAAATCCTCGTCCTGTGTTTTTGCTTCTTCCTTGGTCTGTTCTTACCTTATTTAGAGTTCTTATATGGTCTCTTTCACACAAACTCCTCAATATTAACCCAGACTTTTTACTGAACAAGGAATTAAAGGCATATTTAGAGGCTGATATGATTATTGACCTTGGTGGAGACAGTTTTAGTGACGAAACAGGATTCGGTGGTTCTTTAGTTCATATTTATTCTTTGTTTCCTGCTCTTCTTCTCAATAAGCAGTTTATTATTTGCTCACAATCTATAGGTCCATTCAAAACACCTTTTACAAGAGCACTCGCAAGATTCGTCTTAAACAGAGCAAAATTGATAACAGTTCGAGAGAATATAACATTTCACTATTTGGTCAATAACCTTAGGATGAAGAATGAACACCTGTATGTTATTCCCGACTTAGCGTTTCTTTTAGAAGAAACTGAGAGGGATGAAGTGCAGAAATTCTTAGTAGAAAGGAGCATACCATTTAATAGCAAACCAATAATTTCTGTAAATCCGAGCCAATTAATCAGCAAGTATATGTTTCCTGAAGAAAGCGATAGGTATGGATGCTACATTGACCTTATGGCAGATATAATTGATTGTTTACCTAACAATGTAACAGTCATATTAATTCCAAATGTAATCGACCGACCTGTGAAAATTCGAGGACCATTCAAGAACGTGGATGACCGACTTGCTATTAGAGCGATTTATGAAAAATTGAAGGATAAATCTAGGGTTTATGCAATTTATGAAAATCTTGATGTGCATCTGACCAAAAGCATCATTGGGTCATCTGACTTATTTATTGGATGCAGGATGCACGCAATAATTTCCGCCTTATCAGCTGGATGTCCTACTGTAGCTTTATCCTATAGCCACAAGACTTTGGGCGTGGTGGGTGAGTTAATGGGATTAAAAGAATTCATAGTGAATGTTCGACATAGAGATGACCTAAATGCACTAAAAAGTGAACTATTGACGAAGATTGACGACGTATGGGGAAAAAGGGCTTTGGTAAAAGATAGGCTACAAAGAGAGTCTGGCCAATGGAGGAGGTTGGCAATGATAAATATAGAGTTGATAAAGCAATGTCTGATGAAGTAAAATGCAACCCCTTCATAGGTAGATACATTAATTGCTGGGTTGGGCAATCTACAGATGAGAGTATAAGAAAAAGAGCATCATCTGGGGGCATAGTGTCTGCTCTGCTTATATCTGCTCTTAAAGAGAAGATGATAAATGGGGCGTTAGTTACAAAAAGTTGTGGGGTTAAACCGAAAGTTTTTCTGGCAGAAAGTGAAAGTGAAATACGTTCTGCTTCAGGGTCTAAATATTGTCCTGTTTCCTTAGTTACATCACTGAGAAAAATAACCGCAAAAGAGGGAAAGTTTGCGGTCGTGGGTTTACCGTGTCATATCCGAGCAATTAGAAGACTGGAGGTTCTAAATAAAGAAATGAAGGATAAAATCATTCTACACGTGGGGCTTTTCTGTTCTCACTCTGTGAGCTTCAGCGGAACCAGCTTTCTTCTCGGAAATTTGGGCATAAAATTAGAAGACGTTTTGGAGCTGGAGTATAGAGCAAAACTGGGAAGAAACACTGGCATGTTGGTTAGGACTAAGGACGGGTGCAAGAAGTTCATTCCACTAAAAAGATATTGGAATCGGTTTTTCATGTTTTTCTTCGTCCCTTTTCATTGCCTCAAATGTCATGATGCAACTGCGGAACTTGCGGATATTTCTGTTGGTGATGCGTGGCTAACAGAACTAAGAACAGCTGGAGGAGTTGAACATTGCGTTTTTATAACACGAAACAATGCTGGGGAAAAACTTGTGAGGTCAGCAATAGGCAAAAGTATGATAAAATGTCAAAAATCAGATTCCGAAACCGTTATAAGGTCACAGCAAATGTTTTTACATCTTAAAAAACGAATAGGTCTGTTGGCTTTTTGTTATTTAACATTTTTAACAGTATGTAGTTTCATCTCGTTAAAGCTTAGATTGTATTCTCTGTTAAGAATTTGGGTTCGTGTTTTTGGGGTGACAAAATGAATATCATAAAATCAATAATTGACAAGTTCAGAGCGAAGGAGAAAATCGTGGTCATTTGTCTTCTTACGGGAGTTTGCTTAATATTTCCATTATTAATCTTCAATAGAATATGTTTTTATCAGTTACCAATAGGCGGAGATATTGGTGCCTATTTGAAAATAAGTTACGCTATTTTTGAGAATAAGTCTTATCCTATGTGGGGCGATAACTTATATCAATACCCTCCACTTCTTTTCTTCATAATCTATCCAGTAACTAAAGTCTTGGGTGACGTTTGGGCGATTAACATAATAGGTCTTTTCTTGTTGGTCTTACGTCCTTTAGCGCTGTTCGTTTTCATTAGTAAAATGTTTAAGAACAGGTTCATTGCTTTGTTGGGAGCAGGTCTGAGCGCATTTTCCCCCGTCTATTACTCGATGTATGCTTGGGGAGGTTATGACAATCTTTTTGGATTTGTTGTTTTGCCTATTGCGTTTATTTATATCTTTGAAAACAGTCAGTGTGCCAAACCGAAAAATTTTATTGTCTTGTTCTTATTCAGCACAATTGCTGTTTTATCTCACCACCTAACATCGATAGTATTTCTTGGGACTATTTGTCTCTGGTCACTGAAGAGAATTTTCAAAAAGCAGTTCAAGTTAGCATTTCTAATCCTGTTTACTACCATCTTACCTATGATTGTCTACCGTTTAGCTTGTGGAGGAGTTTCAGACTTTACGTTCTTTAATGAATTTGCATATTATGGATGTACGATAAACATAACACAAATTCTTGCAGTTTTTAAAGACTCGATGTTGCTCATGTTTTTAGTCGTTCTTTCAGCTGTAGGAATATACGAATTTTTCAGAATTAATAAAAGTGGGGCATTACTTCTGCTGAGTTGGCTTTTGTGTCCTATTATATTCTATGTTGGAGTTTACTGCACTAAGTTCATGGCTATAGATTATGTAAGACTTCTTTATTTCCTTGCTCAACCACTAATCATAGCTTCGATTTATACATTGAAACATTGGTGGGAGAAAAGAAATAAAATTATAGTTTTAGTTTTGGTGATAGTCTTTCTTTTTTCCTCTTTTAACTTTGCGTTTGTGACGATAAACAAGAACATTGATTGGTACAAGAAAACGTTGGAAAATAAGTATAGTGATATAAACAGCTATGACATGGTTATATGGATAAAGGAGAATCTTCCTGATAATTCAACAATAGTTGTACGTGCTCCGATAATTTATCGGTTTATTGAAGGTATGGCACATAAAAGAGTTTTAGCTTTTGGAAATGCAGAATTCAAGTACCTCAAGTACCTCTACAAAGTAGGACAGTATGAACGGGCATTAGCCTGTGGGGGCATACTCACCTCAAACATACTAGGTTATTCAGATATGTTCATTATTAAGGACCAGACTCCCATACTTTTTTCACGTACTCCATACATCTATATTTTTGCTGGTGACAACTATGAACTCTTAGGCTATTTCAGTGACCATTATGGGTGGGAACTCAAGAAACTAACTTCGAATGTTACCAAAATAACAATCAGCAACTCTTCTTATCAGGTCATTTACTCTGATTCATATTATACCACTAAAACAGTGACACTAAAAAATGATGAAATTCAAGTGAGTTATAATATTCTGAAGGACCCATATAAAGTTCCACGTGAAAAGCTCAGCAAATCTCTATACAGCAGCTTTTGGTTGCCTTGGGGCAAGAATTGGACCTTCTCGAATAACACTCTCTTTACAGACTATGGAGAAGTAACAGTTGTTGCCCACAGTGTAGAATTTGAGTACGTTCCTCAATGGAAACAGTGGAGACTGGTCTTTCCCTTTAATGATGAGTTATCAGTTACGCTCAAGATGAAGAACATCAGGATGACCAAAGGAAACGTTGTTCTGACAACGAAAGAGGAGTTGATAGATTTATACTGCGTGACTCACGCCCTCATTAGGGTGGATGACACAGAAGCCATGCAGTGGGCTAGACGCAACAATTGGGAACTCGTTTACAATAACGATTACTTCTATCTCTATCGGGTGAAATGAGCCGTTCCTGCTAGTTGTGCTTCTCGTAGGAGGTCTGTGTAGCAGTGCCATGCGATTGAGGCGAGCCAGCGGGGTCTCCTCTTCTTGTTCCCCAGCCATGAACGCCAGATGGTGGGGACCTCTCCGCCGTCTATGTCATGGTCGTCTTCGTGGGGGTTCGTCGTCACGTCAACTAGGCGGAATCGAGTGTCGTGGGGCCAGTCGCTGTCGTGCCATTCGGATATTCCCCATTGGCCGAGGTCTACCCAGCCGTCCTTGATTCCGAGGAAGTCTTGCTCGAAGTGGGCGAAGTAGGCGTAGAGGGGTCGGGGCTTGCCTTGGACGAGGCGTATGCACCTGTCCCTGAATCCGTCGTAGTGGGGTTTGACTAGCTGATGAACCTCGATTCGACTGCCATAGTAGAGGCCGAGGGCGATGATATGGTCGCTCTGGGGGTCTAGTCCCGTGGTCTCCAGGTCAACTATCGTGCCCTTCAGGTGGGGATGGTCGCCCAGCTTGAGGACGACCGAGAAGGGCTCACCGAAACTGAAGTAGCCGAGGAATCTCCGGTAGAACTCTACCTTCCTCATCTAAGCCACGTTATACTTGACTAGATTGACTTCCTTGACCCAATACAAGAGGGAAAGGTGTTGCGGAAGCTCCTTCCTTACGAGCGCGGTGCCAATGCGATGGGCTTTGTCCCTTGTGTCTGCGAAGCATGTTAGGATGAAGTCGTAGGCCGGAAATTTGGAGTTCAAGATATTATAACCCTGTTCAGGGAACCGCTCTTTCAGGCTTCTAACTATTGGCTCGATTTCTTTAAGATGCTCACCCTTAAACCCTACCATCACAACCCATTTGGATTTCTGATATTTACCCAAGTTCGATTACCTCCACTAGCCAAGGTTCGTGACTTCCCTTCCGTGGCTTGGGTCCTACCCGCAAAGTCGTGTCGTGGAGCTCGCAGGAGAATCTTACATGGCCGAAGTGTCCTTTACTCTCATGCATCAGGCTCTCCTCCTCCTGTTTCGTGAGGCGTGCTTCAGGGAACTTTAGATGCCAACCATTATCAGTTCTCATTATGATGGCCTTAGAGCCTAAGGGGTATGTGTGACCGAGGCGCAGGGCCTCGGCTCTAATGAGAGGCAACAAATCATCCCATAAAGGACCTGTCCTCCATAACCAATTAGAGTCGCTGTCGATGTCGATGAAAAGTCTATTCTCCCTCAATTGCGAGCTCCTCCTTGACCTTCTTTACATAATCGTCTGGAGGATGCCAAACCCAACGCGAACGTCGCTCTTGCCATTTGATTCTTCCCTCAGGGTTGAGTATTAACGCTTGTTGGAAGTAAACGCCCATGTTCT
>Ga0315312_1002278_pt1 | contig 13465 bp, 12 predicted proteins | sample TDP7_MG_FD_203629 | JGI IMG/M metagenome (GOLD analysis project Ga0315312, IMG submission 203629) | Freshwater sediment microbial communities from Lake Towuti, South Sulawesi, Indonesia - TDP7 | ecosystem: Environmental > Aquatic > Freshwater > Lake > Sediment | place: Indonesia: South Sulawesi... | reverse complement strand
AAGACAAGTAACCTGCCCGTGTAACCTGAAAACGCCTGCTGGAGCTCCGTGTCCGTGAGATTGCCACCCGTTCCCCACCCGCTGTCGTGGCAGCATAACACGGAATTGCCCCGCGGCAGGCCTACCTCGTCTGACTTACCACCGTGCCCGGAGAACGAAAAAACAATCGTGCTGTCTGAGCCGGCTCGCGCCACTACGTCGGCTATTGCAGCCTTGACGTTCGCCTCGGTAGCTTGAGAGTCTGCCAAGAAATGGCTTATTTGGTAGCCCTTTCCGACTAGGTAGCTCCTCCAGTCCATCGCGTCCTCCACGCAGCCGACGAGGTCGTTGGTAAGTGGATCGGCATAGTCGTTCACGCCCACGAGGATCGCGAATTTGTTCCCTACTGGCGGCGGCGGCGCTGCCCCCGTCTCCTTACTATCGATGGTAAAGCCGTACGCGGTTACCGAGGAGTCGGAGACCAGCCTTACCCTTATCGTATCTCCGGTTACCCAATCCGTCCATACGTCACGGTAGCTTCCGGTGTAACTCGCGACAAGATTGTAATCCCCGTCGTAGATGTGCACGTAATCCCAGCCCTGTTCGACATCTAGCTGGGTGAAGTGGGCCCTTAATTGGCCTGCGCCGGTTTCGCTTATCGTCCACCATCGATCATAGTTATTCGGGTATGGGTGCGGCGATTCTGCTAGGACGGTCGGGGACGTAGCCGAAACCTGGAGCGTGTAGATGCCTGAACCGCTATAATAGTTCACACGGATGTACCAATCGCCTGTGGAAGTTGCGATATACGAGACGGAGTCAACCACGCCCACACCGAGTATGGAGGATGCTACTTGGGTGCGGTTCGGATCGTAGAGGGCTAGGTCGAAATCAGCGTTAGATGGCGGCGTGAGAATGGCGCTTATCTCTCCGCCCGCTATCGCGTTCACTTTGTAATAGTCATCTGCATCCGTGCTGTCGACGTAGCCGGTGCCTGTGCCGAAACTTATGGCCAGGGCTTGATCAAAGCTGTTGCCCGCGTCCGTGCCTGAGTTCCAATCGTTTTGAAGGGCGATGGACGAAAGCCAAACATCAAACGAGTAGACACCAGAGCCGCTCCACTGCACTATCGCGATGAAGTAATCGCCGGCCGAAGTTGCAGTATGTGTCACTGAATCCGCTATGTCTCCGGCTTGGGTGGATGAAGCAACTTGCGTCTGATTGGGGTCATAAAGGTAAAGGTCAAAGTCGGCGCCCGAAGGCGGTGCGAGGGTGACCATTATCATCTGTCCTGCGGAGACACTAACCTTGTAGCAATCTATCGTATCCGTCCAGTCGATGTAACCTGTAAAACTGCCGGTGGGTATCCTCAATGCTTGACCAAAGCTGTTACCGGCATCTGTGCCTGAATTTGCGTCGTTTTGTGTCGCGCCGCCCGTTACCGTGACAGTCATCGAGTAGATGCCGGAGCCGCTGTATTGGTAAACCGTGATGTAGAAGTAGCCAGAGGCGGCTACTGTCCCCTCGACCGTGTCGGTCTGGCTACCACCAAAAGTGGATGAGTCGACTTGTGATTGGTTGGTGTCGTATAAACTAAGATCGAAGTCGGAGCCGGAAGGTGGCGTCATGCTAACGCTCACTGTCTGGCCCGAGGTGACGCTGACCTTGTAGTAATCGTATGTGTCCGTTGAGTCAATGTATCCCATGCCAGAGCCCGCTGGGATCGTTGTGGCGGTGCTGATCGAGTTGCCGGCGTCAGTCCCAGTGCCCATGTCGTCCTGGGTCGTGCCACCGGTCACCGTGACGGTGAGCGAATAGATGCCCTCGCCGCTGTAGCGGTAGGAGCGGATGTAGAAGTAGCCGGTCGAGGTCGCAGTATGAGTCACTATATCCGTCTGACTTCCGCCGAGAGTGGATGAATCGACCTCAAACTGGCTCGGATCGTAAAGCTCGAGGTCAAAGTCAGATCCGGATGGAGGCGTCAGGCTAACTTCTATCATCTGACCGCTCTGGAGGTTGACTTTGTAGTAGTCGTCGGTGTCCGTCGAGTCGAGATAGCCGGTGCCCGTGCCAGCTGGGATAATTGTGGCAGCGCCCAGCGAGTTGCCCGCATCAGTCCCGGTGCCCATGTCGTCCTGTGTCGCGCCGCCAGTGACCGTGACGGTCATCGAGTAGATGCCGGAGCCGCTGTATTGGTAAACCTTGATGTAGAAGTATCCATATTCGCTCGCGGTTCCCTCGACCGCGTCGGTCTGGCTTCCGCCGAGGGAGGAGGAGTCGATCTGCGTCTGGTCCATATCGTAAAGGGTGAGATCGAAATCAGAACCTAAGGGGGGTGTCACGTCGACGCTGATCGTCTGACCGCTCGAAACGCTGACTTTGTAATAGTCTTCGGTGTCGGTGCTGTCAAGGTAGCCCATGCCCGAGCCTGGGGCGATCGCGGTGGCTGCGGTGAGCGAGTTCCCCGCGTCCGCACCTGTCCCAAAGTCATCCTGGGTCGCACCGCCAGCGACCGCGACGGTGAGGGAGTAAATTCCGGAGCCCGAATACTGCTCGACGTAGATGTAGAAGTAGCCAGAGACGGCTGCTGTCCCCGCGACCGTGTCGATCTGGCTACCACCAAGGGTGGATGAGTCGAGGTAGGACTGGTTCGTATCGTAAAGGTAAAGATCGAAGTCGGCTCCGGAGGGGGACATCAGACTGACGCTCACGGTCTGTCCGGAGCTGACGCTCACCTTGTAATAATCGGCGGCGTCCATGCTGTCGACATATCCGGTGCCAGTTCCAGGGCTTATCTCTAGGGCCTGGGAGATGCTGTCGCCGGCATCCGTCCCGGAGTTCCAGTCGTTCTGCTGTCCAGATACCGGTCCTAAATTGGCCAAGCTAGCCACCAGGAACAAAAGAGATGTAAACATTGCGCATATCCGATTCAATTCAACCCCATCCTTTATCCTATTGCGATGGGTAGCTGGATGGTTTAAGGCTTATGAAACAGCTCCCATTTTAAATGCGGTCCATCACTTGTACCAATTTTAATAGACCAATGCCTAACAGGACTTGGGGCTGAATTTGATCCTCACCCTTAGGCGAGAAAAAGCCATCATTCGTGTCCTCTTGCTGAAGCTCGGCATCTCCAAGGAAGAAGCCGATGCAACGGCCGAAGTCTTGGCCGAAGGGGACCTCCGCGGCTTGGGCTCGCATGGCATCCTGAGGTTGCCGTACATCCTCAGGGGGCTGAAGCGTGGAACGATCATCGCCCGGGCAAAGGTGCGGGTTGTCAAGGAAACCCCTGCCACGGCTTTGGTCGACGGCGGCCACGGGTTGGGTCATCACGTCGCGACGAGGGCGATGCAGCTCGCCATCAGGAAGGCGAAGAAACAGAGAATAGGCGCGGTTGGCGTCTTCAACTCCAACCACTTTGGGATCGCAGGCTACTACGCCGAGCTCGCCATGGGGGAGGGCCTGGTCGGCTTGGTCACCACCACGACGGATGCGCTTGTCCACCCATGGGGAGGGGTTGAGCCCTTGCTAGGCACGAATGCCCTCGCCATCGGGATTCCATCCGAACCACCTGTGCTCCTAGACATGGCGATGAGCGTCGCCGCTCGGGGGAAGCTCGTGGATGCCATGAAGAAGGGGGAGCGAATCCCGGAGGGCTGGGCGATAGATAGCGAGGGGCGACCGACGACAGACCCGGCGAAGGGGTTAGAAGGGGCGCTCAGCCCGTTCGGAGGAGCTAAGGGCTACGGCCTCGCCTTCGCGCTGGAGTTGCTCGCAGGGCCACTGGTCAGGGCAGCTGCCGGCAAAGGTGTGGTCGGCACCCTCGAACCGGTCGAGGGATTTTGCACGAAGGGCGATTTCATGATAGCAATCGACCCAAGGGCCTTCGTGACGATGAGGGAATTTCGCGCCCAAGCCCGGAAGTTCATCGAGCAGGTCAAGTCGTCGAGGAAGGCCCCCGGCGTCGAGGAGATAATGATCCCTGGGGAACCCGAGCGAAAAATGCGCGAGCGTCGCCTGCGGGAGGGCATCCCAATCTCGGACGAGGTCTGGGGAGAACTCGAACGGATGGCGGAGAAGCTCGGGGTGAACCTCAAAGCCGTAAAGGGATAAAAATACCTGTCGCAAGCGACCCTTCAACTGGGCAGGGAACGCGCCACAAACCTGGCGTTAGCTCTCTCGAATCTCACGCTGGGGGTAAGACGTCTATTTGGAGGGATGGTGTTTCTACCTCCCAGGAGTTGCTACCACACCACCACCCGTAAAAACCCTTTAGGTAATACGTTCCGGGATCGAGCGGCGCGTAGGTCCACGTATTCTCCGATCCAGAAGGACCATATCTTTTACAATCCCACTCTATGCCCCAAGATTCTCCTGGGCCGAGGGTGGCAAATGTAACATTGTCCCAAAGTTGAATCCAGAATTTATCTTGGGACCAACTACACACCGGCTGATCGCTTACATCGGATACCACTATATCGTATTGTGGACCCCATGCCCGACCGCTCAACGATACCTCCCTTGTGGATGTGTTTTGGAACGTGAGCTCCACGATTATGTTTTCTCCGGAATTGTACGCCGTCTTCCTTGTGCTCAAGGCCATCCTGATATCTCCTCCACTAAACGTCGTCTCAACCCTCACCGGCGAATAAGATCCGTGCAGCCCGATGAAAAGTGCGATGGAGAAGAGGACGCCAACAAATATCGCCAGCAGTTTTACCTCGTTCATTTTTATGCCAATTGATCTATGTTAGCAGATGTTTTTAAAATTTGATTCATACGTGAAACCTAGAGATGCAAGTAGGTTGACGTAACTCACTTTCTATCGACTACAACCTGCGCAAAACCGCCTCAACCGCGACCACCAAGGGCTCGATGACATCGCAGACGGGCGGCACGTAGCAGTAATCGATCCGCGAGAGCTCCTCGACTGTCATACCCTTTTTGATCGCCAAGGCTAGGAGGTTGACGCGCTCCGCCGCCCCGTCGCTGCCTACGACCTGCCCTCCTATCAGCCTATGCTCCCTCGGCTCAACTAGGAGCTTCACCGTGATGGGCCTCCCCCCCGGATAATAGCGCGGCCTATCAAACGTCCTGATTCGCCCGGCAACTGGGTCGATGCCAGCTCGCTCGGCGGCGTTCGTCGTGAGCCCTGTGGACGCGACCTCCAAGCCAAATGCGGTGGTCACAGCTGTGTTGAGGGTGCCCTCGAAAGTTTCCTCGCCCCCCGCTGAGTTGATGCCTGCGACCTTGCCCATCTGTATCGCCGCGGTCGAGAGCTGGCTGAGCGCTGGGCGCTTGGTTATCGCGCAGAATGTCTCGGCACAATCGCCAGCGGCATAAACCCCTCCGGAGCTCGTAAGCATGCGCTCGTCGACCTTTATCCCACCTGTCTCGCCCAGCCTTATGCCGGCCTCCTTCGCCAGCTTGACCTCGGGCCTGACGCCGGTCGCGATGATGACCAAATCCGCGGGCAGCTCCCTTCCCCCAACCGAAATTGAGCTCACGCGCTGCTTGCCTAGTATCCCCCTGACGCCCTGTCCACAAATCACCTCTATCCCGTTCTCCCGTAACCTCTCAGTCACGAGCCCCGCCATGTCCGGGTCGAGCATGTTGGGCAAGACAGATGGCAGCTCCTCTACCAGCACGACTTCGAGGCCACGGCTCCTGATGGCAGCAGCTGCCTCCAAGCCTATTGGACCGGCCCCGACCACGGCCGCTCGCTTCGCCCTGCTAAGCTCGTCGATTATCGCCTGCCCGTCCTCAACTGTTTTGACGGCATGAACCCCCTGGAGAGCCACGCCTGGGATCTTGGGCTTGAACGCGTAGCTGCCGGTCGCCAAGATGAGGGCATCGTATTCGACCGTCCTGCGTTTTTTGGCCTTCAGCTCCTGGATCTCCACCTTTTTGGCTTTCGTGTCTAGGGCTATTGCCTCGGTCGCGGTGCGGACCTCGACGTTTGGCATGGGCGGGGCCGATTCGATCAATTTCTGGATGTCCGGAACTTCGCCCCCGATCGCGAAAGGAATGCCGCACGGGTGATAGATCGCATATGGGCGGCGCTCGATGACTGTTATTTTAGCAGTTGGGTCGGTCATGCTCGCGGCTGAAGCTGCAGTCATCCCCGCCGACTCAAAGCCCACGACGACGATGCGCCTCAGGTTTTCACCTTGTCCTTTTAACTTTACATTTCATTTATACTTGGGACTCGTATTAACTTCTTGAAATGCTCTTGAAAATCGTAGTGTTAGGGGGTGGTGGGTTGGAGAGTTTGAGGATTAGGCCTGTCGATGAAAATGATTTGCCCGCTCTGGTGATCCTCGCTGGAAAGTTCATGCCAAAAATGGCATCCGCGAGGAGGCGAGTTCGCGTGCTGAAACAGGCCCTGGAGGATCCTAACTACGAATTGTTAGTAGCTGAATTGGATGGAGAGATAGCAGGGTTTATCGATCGATGGGATATACCTGACTTCGTCCACGGCGCAAAACTCAGCTATGTGCAAAACCTCTACATCCTCCCTCGATTTAGAAGGAAAAGTGTGGGGGGTGAGCTCCTCCGGAAGATCGTGGAAAGTGCGAAGAGGAAAGGTGCCCTTGAAATTCATGTTACGACTGAATTCGGCAACAAACCTGCAATTGGCCTGTACAAGAGGCACGGCTTCGTGAAAGAGGCTCTGCAGCTTGAAATGGGATTGTGAAAAATTTCGCTCTCGGGGCGATGTCTTAGCTAAGATAAAATGTCTTACGTAAGACACTTACACCCCAGTGAAGTCAACGCTTGGCGCGCGTCAGCATCTCGACGACGGGCAGCTTCTCTCCTGAGAGGAAACTGACACATGCTTTCCCACCAGTACTGATGTGTCCTATTTTATCAGCTATACCCGCGGCTTGAGCGACGGCCACCAAATGCCCCCCGCCGATTACCGTGAACGCCCTTGAATCAGCCATGGCCCTCAATATTCCCAATGTCCCTCGCGCAAAAATCGGGTTCTCAAATACCCCAAATGGCCCGCCGGCGACGATGGTCCCCGCGCCCGCCATTATCTCGGAGTACTCCTCTATCGTCCGAGTACCTACATCGCATATCGGCAGCTCGGTGGGTAGCTGCTCCAAGGCCAGCTCCTTCGGCTTTCCATGGTCGTCCACGACTACGTCCACGGGCATTTTTATTCTCTCGCCATACGTGGCTAACAGTTTCCCCGCCCTCTCGATCTCCTGTTTGAAGCCCCTCTCAAGCAACAAGTTTAGGTTTGATTTGCCTATATCCCGCCCCGCAGCTTTGAGAAAGGTCTGACCAACCAAGCCGCCCGTGATCAATTCGTCTGCCACCCCCCTGCTGAGCGCGTTTTCGATTATCCTCAGCGCATCATCGACCTTAGCGCCAGCGATTGCGTAAACGCAGGGTCGCTTGGGTGAAAGCGCCCTGCTCAGCCCCTTGATCTCGCGCTCCATCAGGCGCCCGGCAAACGTGGGCAGCAGGACCGCGAAACCGACGAGCGAGGGCTGGGAGCGGTGTGCAGTACCGAAAGCATCGTTCACGTAGACATCCGCAAGTCCGGCCAAGCTGCGGACGAGGTTAGTTTTAGCCAGCTCCTCCGCCGGGCGGTTAAGGGCCTCCTCCTCGCAAAAGCGAACGTTTTCCAGCAAGAGGACTTCCTTAGGCTTCAGGGATTTTATCGCTTGGCGAGCCGACGGTCCGAATACATCAGCAACGTACTTGACCTCCAGCCCGAGCGCGCCGCTCAACTTCTTTGCATGCTTTTCGAGTGGCTTGAAGTCCTCGCTCCCGGGGCGCCCTTGGTGGGCAAGAACGACGACCTTAGCGCCCTTCTGCAAGAGCTCCTTCAGCGTTGGGACGCACTCACGAATTCTCGTGTCGTCGAGGATCTCCCCCGTCTTCGGGTCGATGGGTGAATTGATATCCACCCGCACCAGAACTGTCTTACCTAAGACATCTGCATCGTCGAGCGTCGGAAACTCCAACTCCTGCACCTCACTTGACTATCCCAAGGGCCTCGTTCGTCTTTCGTATAGATCGCACGGCATTCCGCTCCAGCTCGGTCGCCGCTCGGATCGCGTCGACGTTTTCGGGCACGACTATGGCCTCGTTGTGCACCTGGTAGACCAGGTAGAGCTCATCCTCCGTCACAGAGGCGATGTCCTGCCATACCGCGACCTCCCAAAGGTCAGCGCGAGGCCTGCCCAAATCCCGCATGAGCTCGATGACGCTGTTCAGCCCCTGAAGTCCTTCCGCCGCCTTGATGAGCAAGATCCTGGGCGCCTCCGCGAGGGTATCGATGACCGCCTCGGTTTTTGCCGACTTCATCAGCTCGACCATCGCGAAGTGTATGTGGCTCAGGTTGTACGGCCCCTTCGCGGCCATGGTGACTACGTTCAACTTGGGAATCACGGTCTGGGCATCGGGCCCCTGGTGGCTCGGCACGTGCGTCTCCGGCACGACGGTGTTGATGATACCGCTTTTGTGGCTCTCCCATGGGTCTGTCGCCCGCCTGAAGAGCACAGCCCGCGCCTTCTTTATGCCGTGTTCATAGTCGATCGCCCCCAAAACCCGGCATAACCCGGTAGTGTTGCATGAGACCACCCGGATGAAATCCTTGCCCAGCGCCTGCTCATAGTTGCACTGCGCGACGAAAGAGGCCTCCACGAGCTCGTGCTTCTCGCCCCCCTGGAATATCGCCTTGACTCCCGCCTTTTGGTAGGTCGCCTTGTTCTTGGCGCCTATTCCAGCTGGGGTGCAGTCGACGATGACATCGACTTTTTTCAACAAATCATCCAGGGCCCCAACGACCTCAATTCCGCCCTTTCGCATCTCGCTCGCAGCATCCTTCATCGATGCGTAGATCGGGTAGCCCTTCTTCACCGCGACCTGGGTGCGATAATCCGCTACGACATCTGCAACTCCCATGAGCTTCATATCGCGCTGAAGGGCGATGGCATCCGCGACCCGCTTCCCGATGACCCCATAACCATTGACCCCAACCTTCAACTTAGCCATCATTCCACCTCCCAGCTTTCTGGTGGCTTGATGACTTTAAAACTTTTTACAGGTAATAGCTCGGATGTCAAAACGCAAGGTTTAAATCTATTCATAAATGAAAGGCTAATCGATTTTGAATAGGAAGTGGGGCTGTGACGAAGTATCTTCCGGTTCTGCTTGAGCTCGCGCGAGCTGGCGCATGCACAGCATCTTGCCAGCTCACAACTGGGGAGCTCGCCCGCCGATTGGAGATCTCACAGCCCACGGCGGCGCGAAAGTTGGCGGCCCTCCAGAAGCGCGGGCTGATCACGAGGGAGCTTGGGCCAAGAGGTCAAAGGGTCCGGCTTACCTCGGCCGGTTTAGCGGCTTTACACTCGGTACACAGAGAGCTAGATGCAATTCTGGGTGAGAAGCCGCGGGTGCTCGAGCTCGCCGGGCAAGTCGTGTCCGGCGTCGGGGAGGGGAGTTACTACGTGGGGCAGGAGGGCTATCGGCAGCAATTCAGGCGGGAGCTCGGTTTCGACCCGTATCCCGGGACACTCGATCTAAAACTCGACAAGGCCTCCCTCGAACTCAGGGCGACGCTCCTCGAGCTACCGGGCAGGCAAATCGGGGGCTTCTCGACGCCCGAGCGCACCTTCGGGCCCGTCAAGTGCTTCCCAGCTGTGCTCCGGGGGACGAAGGTCGCGGTGATCCTACCATCCCGAAGCCATTATTCGGATGTCATCGAACTGATAGCGCCAAGGAACCTCCGCAGGAGCCTAAAACTTTCCGACGGTGATGTGGTGAAAGTTGAGGTGATGATTTGAATATCGATCGTGCGCTCCAGGAGCTTCGAGCAGGCGATTTCGTGCTCGTCCACGATGCGTCCGACCGCGAGAACGAGGTCGACATGGTGATAGCCGCGGAAGCCGTCGAGCCCCATCGCGTCGCGACGATGAGGCGAGATGCTGGGGGGCTGATATGCGTGGCGCTCCATCCCCGTATAGCCGACAACCTCGGGCTGCCGTACCTGACTGAAATTTACAAGACCGCCTCACCGCACCACAAAATCCTAGTGGCGACTAAGCCCGATGACATACCTTACGATGAGCGCTCTGCCTTCTCGATCTCTGTCAACCACCGTCGAACTTTTACAGGCATCACCGACGTCGATCGTGCACTTACAATCAGGGAGCTGGGCAAGCTCGGCTCTAGGGCTTTGGACGGGCCCATGGCGGAGGAATTTGGGAGGAACTTCCGGAGCCCAGGCCATGTGCCGATCCTGAGAGCTGCAAATGGCTTGGTCCTCGAGCGCAAGGGGCACACCGAACTCGTGGTCGCCCTTGCCGAAATGGCTGGCCTCACACCTGTGGTGACCATCTGCGAGATGCTCGACGCAGAAACGAACCGCGCGCTGAGCTGGGGGAAGGCGGTCGAATATGCAGAAGAAAAAGGACTGCAATGTTTGAAGGCCGCGGAAATCCTGGAAGCCTACGCTGAGAGGGGGCGAGCGAGATGAAGCGCGTCGGCATCCTCGATACGACTTTCGCCCGCTACGACATGGCCAAGGCCGCCATGGATGAGCTGAAGCAGCTCTGCAGCCTGAAGTTCATCCGCCGGACCGTCCCTGGCATCAAGGACTTGCCTGTGGCTGCCAAAAAACTGTTCGACGAGGGCTGTGACCTGGTGATGGCATTCGGCATGCCGGGGGCCGCGCCCATAGATAAACAGTGCGCTCACGAGGCATCGCTTGGCCTGATCTGGGCCCAGCTTCTAACGAACAAGCACGTGATCGAAGTCTTTGTATTCGAGGACGAAGCCGCGAGCGAAAAGGAGCTCGCAGATCTGGCCGAAAAACGCGCGAGGGAGCACGCCCGCAATGTGTATCGCATGCTTTTCAAGCCTGATGAGTTGACAAAACTGGCCGGCACGGGGCAGCGCGAAGGTGGCCCGGATGTCGGACCCTTGAGGAGGTGAGAAAACGGTGAAGTTGGGAATAGTGACCAGCGAGTTTCACTTCGAGATTACATCGGCAATGCTTGAGTTCGCGAAAAAACATGCGGCATTTCTAGAGTCCCCAGTCGTAGCCGAAGTGTTGGTGCCAGGTGTCTTCGAAATACCTCTGGCGGCCAAAAAATTGCTCGAACGAGGAAACGTCGACGCAGTGGTAACGCTAGGGGCGGTGATCGAGGGTGAAACCAAGCACGATGAGGTGGTGATGCAGCAAACCTCAAGGAAGTTGATCGACCTCTCGCTCGAGTACGGCAAGCCTGTGGCCCTCGGAATCTCAGGTCCAGGGATGACCCGTCTGCAGGCACTGGAGCGGGTCAACGAGTTCGCGCGAAGGGCAGTGGAGGCTGCGGTCAAGACGGCTAAGCGCTTAGAAAAGGTGTGATCGTTGGCAACCAAAGTCGGCCTGCTGGCGCTCGGGTCACATGAGGAGCGCCACGGTGCAGTTTTGCCGCCCGACACGGATGCGAAGATAGCCTCCCACATCGCACTCGAAGCGGCGAAGCGGACTGGCGCAAGGTTCCTGGGCGTGCTCCACTCGTCCTACGAGTTGCCGGACATAGATACCGGGCGCCACCAGACGCTCGAGCAGCTCATCGACGAGCTCCGGGCCGTCTTGCTCTCGGCGAAGAGGACGCTGGGCATCCGGGGAGTTGTCCTGGTCAATGCCCACGGGGGGAACGATGTTTTACGGGAGCACCTGCGGGAACTCGAGGAAGAAGTCGGGCTCCGCTTGATCTTCAACAACAAGATAGTCGAGCTCGAGGGGCCTCATGCGGCGACAGGGGAGGTCAGCATTGGGGCTGCGATAGGAATAGCCGATCCATCGAAGCTCGCCGGGCACGTCGATTTCAAGCGCCATCCGGAGGTCGGGTTCGTCGGGCTCAAGTCGGCGCGCAAGCGCTATTCATGGGCTGAAGAGCATGCGAAGCAGGTGAGGAAGCAGGGCGTCCGCGTCGACGAGTCCCTAGGGAAAAAGCTCATCGAGAGCGCGATCCTGAACGTCGTCGATGATGTGGGTGAGCTATCGAAGTCCTAACGTTCGCAGCTCCTACGCGGAGATTATAGGACGAGGATCACCCTTGCGATGAGGGCGAATAAAAACCAGGATATAATATTGAGAATAACGCTAATGAGACCTAAAATGAAGCCAGCAAGTCCATACCTATCTTTGCTTTTATCGAAGTGAGATTCAGCTCCTAACATCATTGCAAAAAGTCCGATGATAAATATTGGAATGATGTAGAAGGTAACGATTGCCATAATTCCTAAGCCCAAGCTCAGAATACCGAACAAGCGATTCATCGATAAGGCTCCGGAGCGGATTCTAGTAAAGATTATGGCAAGAATAACAAGGACTAGCACGGGTAGCCCAAAAATGTAATATTTACTGTACTCCCCTTTTACGTATACAGCTGTGAAAAAAATCCCCAAGGAGATGCAAATACACGCAGCAATAATTGTCAAAATGTCGCCAGTAGTTGGGTGGTCACTTTTCTTTTCAGGTTCGAACATTATTCATCATCCTCGTTAACTAAGTTTTACTTACCTCCGCTTGACTATTTGCCTCCCTTCTCTGAAAACCCGTTTTGGAACTCGGGTACATTTACAGTCCCTACGCGGAGATGTACGGGACGATTATCATCCTCAAACCTATGATGATGAACACCAACCCCAAGATCTTCCTCAGGGTTATGACCTTTGCTCGTCTGGACAGGGTTGGCCCGATCTGAGCTCCCACGACGGCTCCAGCGGCTAAGGGGACAGCGTATCCGAGCGCGACGTTCCCGAGGAACGCGTGGGGTATCAGGGCGGCAGTGTTGGTTAGTGCCATCCCGAACTCGCTCGTACCCACGGCAATGTACGGCGACATCCTGAGCATGAGTATCATCGCTGCCATATCCACCGTGCCGCCCCCTGCTCCAAACATGCCCGCGACGGCGCCGCTGGCGAAGCTCGCGAGCAGGCAGAAGTAAAATGCCTGCACGGGCAAGCCGAGGATACGGCGTTTTATGCCCATCACATCGGTCGTTTGCTCGTTTTTCCTCATGATAACAAAGATTGACACGATGAGGAGAAAAGCGCCAAATAATCCCGCTAGGAGGTTTGAAGCGATCAGCGTAGTAAGCCATGCCCCCACTAAAGCACCAGGAACATCGAGGACATCCAGTAGCACTCCAACTCTGTAGTTGATCCTCCGCTGCCTCGCGTACGCTATCGTCGCCGAGAGCGTGGCAAATGTCATCATCATCAAACTCACCCCGACCGCCTGTTGCGCCGGGAGGCCGAAGCCCAGGATCAATATGGGGACTATGAGTAGACCACCGGCGAGCCCCACCATAGTGAAAACCGTGGTCACGAGCAGGCCGAGCATGAAAAGCGCTAGCTCGATCATTTAGTTCCCCCTGTAGAGCCTGGGACATCGAAGACATCCGAGAGGATACCGACCTTGTAGTTGATCACCCCGCCGCCCAACCCCACCATCGAGGAGATCGTG
>Ga0315312_1002277_pt1 | contig 13468 bp, 12 predicted proteins | sample TDP7_MG_FD_203629 | JGI IMG/M metagenome (GOLD analysis project Ga0315312, IMG submission 203629) | Freshwater sediment microbial communities from Lake Towuti, South Sulawesi, Indonesia - TDP7 | ecosystem: Environmental > Aquatic > Freshwater > Lake > Sediment | place: Indonesia: South Sulawesi... | reverse complement strand
CTTGTGCTCTAGGCGCTTGTTTTTTGCGTATTCACGTTGGCGTTTGTCTTTGCTCATGAGTTCATCCTATAGGCAAGGTGGTTGCACACATTTAAAAGCGGTTCTATAGAAGAAAGAGCCCTCTCTCAGTTCTCTAGAATAGGGGGAGGGGGGGCTATATATACCCTCAACATTGTTCGGTACCGAAGCTCCTTTTTCGTAATGGTGTTTTCTGAGAAAATTTATATGAGTGGCTTAGGAATGTTTATTATTGAGAAGATTTTTTCGGGTGGAATAAAAATATGAAAAGGTTGCTTAAACTCTCTCTTGTTGCAGTTTTGGTTTTGTTTTCTCTAGTAATGGTTCCATTGGTTTCTGCTACGGACGGAGTCACTTACATATTTTTATTGAAATGGGGGAGTCTTGGCGCAGGAAACGGACAGTTTAACACGCCATGGGACGTTGCTGTTGATTCAAACGGAAACGTATACGTAGCAGACACTTACAACCATAGGATTCAGAAGTTTACTTCTAGCGGTGGCTTCCTCACCAAGTGGGGAAGCTATGGCACAGGAGACGGACAGTTTAACGTGCCATGTGGTGTTGCTGTTGACTCAAACGGAAACGTATACGTAGCAGACAGTCACAACCATAGGATTCAGACGTTTACCTCTACTGGTGCTTATATCACCAAATGGGGAAGCCAAGGCAACGGAAACGGACAGTTTTCCTACCCATCTGGCGTTGCTGTTGACTCAGGCGGAAACGTATACGTAGCAGACACCGCCAACAATCGAATTCAGAAACTACCAAGAGTAATAGTTATTCCAGAGTTTCCATCATTCCTCATCACACCACTCCTCATAACAGCAACACTACTAGCACTCATAATCCACAGAAGAAAAAAGCTCCACCCACCCAAAAGCTAACTCACAATAGTGAAGTTCTGCTCCCCTCCCCTCCCTTTTTACTCCCGAAAAGAAAAAATTGTTTGAAACCCAAAGGAGAGAGAGTTTTCTTCTAGTTTCTCTAGAATAGGGGGAGGGGGGGCTATATATAGGGTCAACATTCTTTGTGACACAAATCGCACAAAATGTATGCTGAGCAAACTTCTAGTTCTGAAGACAGGAGGAGCGCAACATTTTTCCTTTTGGTCTTGTCCCCCTATTTGGATCCTAATAACAGCAGAATGTTGAAAACAAGTTTTTCTCAGAAAAACTACTTGCGCTAAAGGAGAGAAAGGGTGCTACAGGGGGAGGGGAGCTAGAAAGAGAGAACATAGACAGCAACGCAACAACCTCAAAACTTCACTTTACCCTTACAATATTAATAATACTCCAAGAAGCGCCCACACAAATTGAACAAAGAGCAGAAAGCAAACAACATCCCTCTCGTAAACCTTACCCCTAATTCTCTTCAACAACCACAAAGCAAAATGCGTCATGTCATAAACCTTCTCGTAAGGCAGGTCCAAAGAACCATCCTTATTAGGATGCCCAAAAGCCTGTACGTCACCCGCCTTATCAATGACCCTAGCCCTGAAATACAACAAACCTTCAATAAAATAAAGAGAGAAAAGCCACACGGCAAGCTTCTCCATATCCCCAAGAATAGCAACCACAGCAATCAGAGAACCAATCGAATAAGTAAACGAATTCCCAGGAAAAACCTTCGCAGGAAACCAATTGAAGAACAGAAAAGCCAACAAACTTGCCGAAACAATCAAAGCTATAAACGAAATCCAATACTTCTCCACAATGAAACCCGTAACCCCGAAAGTTGTAAAGATTAACAGCCCCATGCCCGCCTCAATCCCATTATAACCTGCAAGCATATTAAACCCATTAGCAGCCCCAACCACACCAACCGGAACCAACAATAAAGGATAAACTAGACCAAAATCAACACGCCCAAGAAAAGGAAGGTCCATAACCGAACGACCAGCATTTATCACCATTAGAGGAAGCGCAATAGGAATTGTGAACAAGAACTTTTGTAATTGAGTTAACCCTCGTTTCCATCCCAAAATATCATCAGTGAATCCCAAAAAGCCAGCCAGCAGGACGGTGGCTGAAATAGCGAAAGCCTCAACTAAATGCGTCTCCTTCTGCCAGTAGAATCTCTTCAGAAAAATATAGATCAACAACGAAAAACAAACAGAGAGAGCAACAGAGATCCCCCCAGACCTCGGAATAAGAGGCCCCTCAAATTTATTCATGTCCTTACCTACAAGTCCGGTGGCTTTCGATGATCTAATCCACCTGTGCGTTAAAAACAAAGTGCAAAGGAAACTTGTTAAGAGAACACCTCCGACCGCAGCCATCTCCTCAGCGGTGACCCATCGGGGAATCATTTTCACTCCTCAATTTACTTCAGTGGTCGAATCCTCAGCCTTTATGTTTTTCCAGTTTCATGGTTCATTTGGTCCAGACTCCTCTTCCAAGGCCACGATAGATAAATCCCTCTCTTTCCGCTTTTTGAGGGGCGACAACATGTTCCATGTCAACTATTGCGGCTGGCTTTTTGACTAGGAATTTAATTTTCCTTAAGTTTAACCGTCTGAATCGATCATGTCCTACAGTGATGACTAGGCAGTCCGCTCCTTCAACAGTTTGGGTTAATGTCCTTTCAGCTGAGTACCCCATCTCAGTTAACTCCTTTTGGGAGAAAAGTGGGTCATACACTTTAACCAGCGCACCCTTCTTGCTCAACATGCTTACAAGTTTCTTCATAAAAGAACCGCTGGGCTCCTTTATGTTTGGGTAACGAGAAACACCGAAGATCGAGATTCTGGCTCTCCTCATGGGTTTCCCACACGACTTTAAAGCGTCCCTCACTAGATGAAACGTGCGACCTAACATTTCATCGTTTACTTTTCTTGCAAGCGTTAACATACGAAGCTTTACGTTCACCGCATCCGCCTCATCAAGGAGAACGTAAGAATCTCTCGAGATGTGTCCTCCAACAATCTTGGAAGCTGATAAATGACATTGTGGTTGCGTGTTAACCGCCTTTTGCGCTTCCACAAAATCCATTCCAGCCTTTTCACAAAAGTCGGAAAACTCATTTGCCAGCGCAATGTTAACATCCCTGTACACGTTTTCAAACAGCTTAACGGCTTGTGCGGTTTTTATATCCCTCACCTTGATTATTTCTCCCTTCACAATTGTGCTCAAAAAAAGACAGGTAGCCTTCAGGCTCTGGTCATTAACAGCGCCCACCACTCTCGCACAATTAGCGATGTCCTCTAACATCCGTCCAGGGGCGGCAATGATCAAACTAGAAGCCAAACCGAAATCAACTCCAGCCCTTAAGCCAGATGCGCTCTCCATTGTTTCTTTAACCAGAGTTTCGATCACTCCGGGGCCCAAGACACTCGTAAAGATGACCAATGACCCCGAACGTAAGCCCATGCCCACGTCCTTGCAAGCCTTCTCAAGATGAAGATAATTGGGCTTCTTCTTTCGGTCGATGGGTATTGGAACAGCAAACACTATAACGTCGCTCTTTAAGGCAGCTTCTCTAGCATCGCTTGTGACAGTGAGACAGCCGTTCTTCACATTTTTCTTTACAAGTGCATCGAGTTCAGGCTCAGCGAAGGAAGCCTTGCCTCTCTTTATCAGACTGACGATGCGTTGATCTGGGGAAACACCGATAACGTTGAATCTGGCTTGGGCGAAGAGGCAGGCTTGTGGCAAACCTATCCGTCCACATCCCACAACGCTAACCGTGTATGCTCTGCGTTTCTCGAGGGTGTCTATGTCCTCTCCTCCAAGTGCCATTGCCCTAGACATCCGCTTCAAACTCCCCTCAAATGTGCTTTACTATGTATTCTGATTGCTTTGTTATAGTTTACGCAGTGTCTTCAGCAAGCCCTTGACTATAAGTGAAATGGGTCACATTAGGCATCGAGGTGCAAGCACACTTTTGGAAACAACCCTTGATGGGCACACAGTCACGCGTCGTACCAGAGTGATGTTGTTCTGAATCACAGCGTGGTCACCAATCATACATCCATGCCCGACTTTCACACGGCTCCCAATGATAGCGTCTTCGCCGATGATGGCGCCCTTTACGGATGTGAAATCTGAGATTATGACTCCGGGAAAGACTATTGAATTCTGGACACGAACTCCTTTCCCCAGGATTGCGCGTTCTCCGATGGCTACATAGGGACCAACCTTTGACTTCTCCTCGATGACCACTTTGTCTCCAACCACAGTTGGGTCTTTGATTTCCACAGCGCCCTCCATGCGGACACTCTTCCCAAGCCGGCTCTTTTTGATTTCTGTGTCAAGCAACAGTCTGTTTGCTTTAAGATAGCCCTCTGGCTTTCCGATGTCGATCCACAAACCCTCAAAATCATGGCCGTAGAGTTTTCCCTCATCCGCTAGTTTTGGGAACACCTCACGCTCAATGGAGACCTGTCGCCCGCTAGGAATGTAGTCGAATATTTCAGGGTCTAAGACGTAGATTCCAGCGTTTGCCAAGTTACTGGGCGCTTCTTCTCGAGGAGGCTTCTCCACGAACCGCACCACACAGTTTTCTTTAGTTAGCTCGGCTACGCCGTAACGACTGGGGTCCTCAACCCTGTAGAGGGCTATTGTTGCCGTCGCGCCTTTTTCGATGTGCTTTTTCATGAGTTCTGAATAGTTGAAGTCTGTGAGGATGTCCCCGTTTAAGGCTAGAAAAGGCTCCTCATGTCCAATTAATCCCTCCGCATTTTTGATGGGTCCTCCCGTACCTAATGGCTCCTCTTCTTTAGAATGGAAGAGCCTCATTCCACGAGTTGAGTTTCCATAGCGTTGGATGAAGGCTTCAGACATGTAATTTACGGCTAATACAACTTGTTTTACTCCACTCTTGGCAAGTCTCTCGAGCGTCCAGTCTAACAGAGGCCTGTTACAGATTGGGAAAAGAAGTTTCGGCCTCGTGCAACTGAGCGGTCGTAACCTCGTTGCGAATCCTCCAGCTAAAATCACAGCTTTCAATTGGATGTGGCTCCGAAAGCAGTTGTATTCTTGGCGTTATTCTTATTAAAAGCGTTATTCAAAAAGACGAAAATGAGAAAACTCCACGATCTCAGTCGAAACTAGAAAATTGTCGTTTAAGATAAGAACAACTAAACTTGCTTGTTGGAAGTGTGGTCTCCCCTATTTACTTTCCCTCAATAGTTTCTTGATGGGTGTGTAAACTTGTTCTAGTGGCCATTTTACCTTCAGTCTTGCGAACTTCAACCTAGCTAGTGTCGTGTCATAACCATCCATCACTTCTTCTTCAAGGCTCAACAGCAGGCTTGGTTCGACCTCAGCCAGTTTTTGCATCAGGCTCTCTCGCTCTTTCGGTTTCATTATGCGTGGGTCCGCACTCATGGCTGCCACGTGGAAACTTACGTTATAGTTTGACAGGTTTCTGATGGCCTGAAAGGGAATCTCGAAGGCTTCGGGCTTCGCGCCCGTTTTCTTTGTGAATGCTTCAGGTGTTCCCGCCTTTAGGGAAACTCGGACGTGAGGTTTGGTGAACCTTGAAATTTTCTTCACGTAGTCCTTGTCGGCGCCGAAAAGGATGCCGTTTGTCTCCAGAATGAAGAGGTTAAACTCAGATTGCTCCACATGTTCAAGCAAGCCAAGGAGGTGGTTCATGCCTAGAGTGGGCTCGGCTCCCGAGATGCGCAGTTTCCCAACTCCGTATCGGTGAGCTGCTTCCTCTAACCTGTTGAAAGCCTCTTTGGGCGAGTAGAACTTGCCAAACTTTTCGGGGAAGTCGCGTCCCCAACTAACCCAGCAGAAGACACAGCGGAAACAACACCCGACACAGTAGCCGGTAGCTATGCCACCGTACACGCCGGTAGCGTAAAAGTCTTCGTACTTGCGCTCCAAACCTTCAGGTCCGCTCCTAGTGACTATCTTTTCAGTTTCTTTAGCCAGCTTTACAGGATCGAAAGGCTCGAAGTCAGGAGTGACGAAGCGCGGATACTTCTTAAGCCTTTTCAAGTGCGACACATCAGGAAGAATAAAGTCTTAGGATGGATTTTAACATAAGCTTGGTTTATACAATCCTGAAAGCAAGGGTTATATTGCTTCTGTTATTATCATCGTGCAAGATTCGAATTCAGTAATAGAGCAATCAACTAGTGTGAAGGGGATGAACTCGGATTTACGGATACGGAAACATCCCATATTAGAGTTTGAACGGGGAAGGCTAGTTACTATCCATTTGAATGGAGAGAAAATAAAGGCCTATGAAGGAGAAACGATTGTTGCAGCGCTCTATGCAGCTGGGATAAAGACCTACTCAAGAAGTGTCAAGTACGGCAGACCTAGAGGATTTTTGTGTGGAATAGGCAAATGCTCATCGTGTCTAATGCGTGTAAACGGTATGCCACATGTCAGAACGTGTTTAGCACTCGTCGAGGACGGCATGAAAATTGAATACGAGAAAGGCCACGGTGAGTCTCCAATCGCAACCGAAGTTGAGGTGAAGGAGGAGAGAGTCGATACTGACCTCATAGTCATCGGGGGCGGACCCGCGGGCCTATCAGCAGCAATTACAGCAGCCAACCTAGGCGTAGACGTCTTTGTCGTAGATGAGAATCCCAAGATAGGGGGGCAGCTGATAAAACAGACTCATAAATTCTTCGGTTCGAAACAAAACTACGCCAATGTTAGAGGAATTGAAATCGCAAAAATGCTTCTCAGAGACCTGCGAGAGGCTGATGCCAAATGGACAGTCAACGCCAGCGCGATCGGATACTACGAAAGCAAGAAACACATGTTGGCTGTCGTTCAAAACAATAGTAAGCTCATTGAAGTAAGGGCTGACGAGATCGTTGTCTCAACCGGCGCGAGGGAGAACATGCTGCTGTTCCCAAACAACGATCTACCGGGCATTTATGGTGCTGGCGGGGTCCAAACATTAATGAACGTATATGGCATAAAACCGGGAAATGATGCACTGATTATCGGCGCCGGTAACGTAGGTCTAATAGTTGGTTATCAGTTGATTCAAGCGGGTGTAAATGTTAAAATGGTCGTCGAAGCCATGCCTAAAATCGGAGGCTACCTTGTTCACGCCGCGAAATTGAGGAGACTGGGAGTTCCCATATTAACGCATCACACAATTAAAGCCGCCGAAGGCAAAGGTCACGTGGAAGGAGCAACAATCGTGGAGTTAGACGAAAATTGGCAGCCAATAGAAGGCACGGAGGAACACATAGATGTGGATTTAGTATGCCTTGCTGTGGGTTTAACGCCATCCTCAGAAATACTGTTTCAAGCCGGTTGCAAACAGGCATACATACCCGAGCTTGGGGGCTTAGTTGCCATTCACAATGAGGATTTGGAGACAACTCTGAAAGGTATGTATGTTGCAGGCGACGTTTCAGGAATAGAGGAGGCAAGCACCGCCATGATGGAGGGCAGAATAACCGGGGCAAACGCAGCCATGAAACTCGGCAAAGATAGAGCTAAAGCTGAAAAGGTCAGAGAAGAATCCTTGAAACACCTCGAGGGTTTAAGATCTAGCCCCTTCAGCGAGAGAGTTCTAAAAGGTAAGAAGAAAGCATGGGAAATCTGGAGGGAGGCGAATTAAGTAGCTACGAAGCAACAGGGGTACCAACACCCGAACACTTAGAAAGAATTCTTCCCCCCAAGGAGAGACTCAAGAAAGGGTCAGTGGTGATAATAGAGTGCATCCAGAAGATACCATGCGACCCATGTGCTCACATCTGCAAATTCGAGGCGATTACAAAAGGCTCTCTTACAGACCCTCCGGAAGTCAATTACGAGAAATGTACTGGATGCGGTGAATGTGTAGCCGCATGCCCAGGCTTAGCTATTTTCGTAGTAAACACGAAGTATAGAAACGATAAAGCCTTGGTGACGATCCCTTATGAACTTCTTCCAACTCCTAAAAGGGGAGAAATCTACGAAGCTCTGGACAGGGATGGAAAAAAGGTGGGCGAGGCTGGAATCATCAACGCGAGGAAGGTGAAGAACGGCACTGCAGTAGTCACCATTGCTGTCAAGAGACATTTAGCGATGGATGTTAGAAACATCGGAAGGAAGTTGAAATGAATGGTGAAAATGAGAAGAATAGTATAGTTTGTAGATGCGAGGACATATCGCTAGAAGACGTTGAAAGGGTCATCGACGAAGGCTACACAAACCTAGAGGAGATCAAGCGCCTCCTCAGGTGTGGAATGGGCCCCTGCCAAGGCAGAACTTGCCTAACACTTGTAGCACAAGTACTCTCACGCAAAACAGGTACACCCATAAGCCAAATGAAGTTTCCAACGGTCCGCCCACCGTTAAGACCAACCCCCCTGGCAATATTCACAGCAGGCAAACCTAGGAAGTAGGCAGAGCGTGCTGAGGCTTAGGGCGCTGTTTTTCACGACGACTCTGAAAACTTAACCTATGACCATGGTTTCATGAATCAAATTGCCCTCTTTAAACCTCGTTGGCAAAAAGGGCTTGACCAAGTCATCAACTTCGTCGTAAAGGATGTTTTTGGCCATTAACTCGCCAGCAAAAGGAGCCATCATGAAACCATGACCGCTGAAGCCCGTTGCAACATAGAGGTCTTCAGGCCACTCTGGGTCCCTACCTAAAATGTGGCTATGGTCCGAGGTCACGGCATAGTAGCCTGACCAACTCCTCAAGAGCATCAAATGCTTAGTTAAAGGAATGAGTTCCGAAATTGCCTTAGCGAAAGCACGACACCAATCAAGCGTGTTGACCAACGGTGCAAGACCCTTCACAGCGGGGTAGTCTATGCTTCCGATGACCTCGCCGTGTAGCATCTGTCCCACATACGTGTTAGTTTTCATACTTATCACTTGGGGATTTATGAAATATTTTGTCGGTTCGGTCACGCCTATCTCCTTCCTCTCTGGTTCAAGCGGGAGATAAATATGGGCGGTTTTTACAAGTTGGTTGGTCCATGCACCTAGTGCGACTAAGATTTTCTCGGCTTCAATAGAACCGCTAGTAGTCTGAACACCGCTAACCCTCCCACCTTCAGTGATGATCCTCTCAGCCTTGGTATAGGTTAGGAATTTTACCCCAAGTTCTCTGCTCCTCTCATAATAGCTGAGGGCAATAGAGTTGGGGTTCATCTTTCCATTTTGAGGCCCAAGGAATCCCGCAACAACGCCCTCAACGTTCACGTAGGGATATTCCTCGAGTATCTCTTTTGGCGTTAAAAATTTCCCTGGAACGCCCATTCTGCTCCACCATCTATTGTTGCTTTTCTCGTACGATTTGACCTGCTCTTCCTCGTATAGGAGCCAGAGATAGCCTCCACGGTGAATTTCAGGGTCTCGTCTAATTCTTGAAGTGAATTCCATAAGCCTCTTGTTGGATTCTATGGCAAATCGGGTGTTTTCTGGTGCCCAGAAGTGAACCCTAAAGTGGCCAGCGTTCCTGGTGCTAGCGCCTGAAGCAATATAACTCTGCTCCACAACTGCCACATCGCGCACACCTTGCAAGGCGATGTTGTACGCTGTGGTTAATCCTATTATTCCTCCACCGACTATCAAAACTTTAAACTTCAAGTTGATCAATCCAGCCTTACCATGTTTTGGCTAGAACCTACTCCAACCTCACCGTAATTCCCTTCATTGCCAAGAATTCCTTGACTTCTTTTACGCTGTAGGTTCCGTAGTGAAAAATGCTCGCCGCTAGAGCAGCACTGACCTGAGTTTTTTGAAAAACCTCGCTTATATGCTCTAAAGTGCCGCAACCACCAGAGGCTATCACAGGTATGCTTACTCTCTCATTTATTGCCTTAGTTAAAGGGATGTCGTATCCTTCTTTGGTGCCATCCTTATCCATACTTGTGAGCAGGATTTCTCCAGCCCCTCTCTCCTCAACTTCCTTTGCCCATCTTATCGCATCTACGCCGGTGAACCTTCTGCCTCCATAGATGGAGCATTCAAACCAGCAAGTGCCTTCAGGAGTTTCTACAATGATTTTATCGTCAGCTTCTTTTGATTTGGCGACGTACCTTCTTTTTGCGTCGATGGCAACTACACATGCTTGACTTCCAAAATATCTCGCCAGTCTATTCACTATGGTAGGATTTTTTATGGCCGCGGTGTTTATGGATATTTTGTCGGCGCCAGCGTTGAACACTTTTCTGGCATCTTCGATGTTACGTATGCCGCCTCCTACAGTTAATGGAACAAAAACGTTTTGTGAGGTTTTTTCAATCACGTGGGTCATTGTTTCTCTTCTTTCGTGGCTTGCAGTTATGTCGAGAAAAACTATTTCGTCTGCCCCATCTCTGTAGTATTTTTCGGCTAGTTGCCATGGAATTCCAGCGTACTTGATTTGTTTGAATTCTGTTCCCTTAACCACACGTCCTTCTGGGAATGCTAGGTCGCAGTCAAGGCAAGGAATTATTCTGTGGCAGAGCATCCTTACAACTCCAAGAAATTCTTCAGAATCTGTAGGCCTAAAGCTCCACTCTTCTCTGGATGAAATTGAGTTCCGAAAACCTTCTCCTTCCATACACTTGCATTTATTTCGCAACCATAATCTGTCGTGGTTGCAACCACGTCTTCTTCTGGTAAGGCGTGGTAGGAGTGGATAAAGTATGCGTATCCGTTATCGATATCCTGAAAAAGAGGGCAGGCTTTTTTCTTGATTTCCAAAGAGTTCCATCCAATGTGAGGCAGTTTTAGTTTGGTTCTAATTCTTATGATCTTTCCTTTCATTAGGCCTAAGCCTTTTGTTCCAGGAGATTCTTCTGAGCCCTCGAAAAACATTTCTAATCCTAAGCAGATGCCGAGGAAGGGGGTGTTAGAAGTCAAAGTTTCCCGTATTTTTGGTATGAATGGTTTCAAATTGTTCATTCCCTTTCCGAAGGCACCGACTCCGGGGATTATTATTTTTTCTCCCTTCACTTCAGAAGGAGTCTTAGCAATTACGGGTTTTGCCCCCAAATATTTCAGTGCATTGTAGACGCTTTTGACGTTGCCCATCTTATAGTTGATTATTGCTACTCTGATGGGTTTTTCCTCCTTCTACAACTCATGGAGACTTGTTTCTTATTCCCATTCAATAGTTGCTGGTGGCTTATGAGTGACATCATACACCGCTCGCGTGACTTGTGGTATCTCGTTGGTTATCCTTGTTGAGATCGTTTCTAACGTCTCGTAGGGAATTTTTGCGAAGCTGGCGGTCATGGCTTCTTTGCTTTCGACGGCTCTGATAGCGATTGTGTAGCCATAGGCTCTGGAGTCGCCCTTCACTCCAGTGCTTTTCGTGTCTGTTAGAACCGCAAAGTACTGCCACAACTCGTCTTTCAATCCAGCTTTCTCTATTTCCTCTGTTACAATTTTGTCAGCCATCCTAACGATATCAATTTTGTCTTCGGTGATTTCACCTGTAACCCTTACGGCTAGACCTGGACCTGGGAACGGCTGTCTTCGAACAATCTCATTTGGCAACCCCAATGTTTCCGCAACCCTCCTAACCTCGTCTTTGTACAGGTCTCGTAATGGCTCAACTATTGCCTTGAACTCAATTTTGATGGGCAAGCCAGCAACGTTGTGGTGGGTTTTTATTTTGTCTGAAAACTTTCTGAAGCCTGACTCGATTCTGTCCGGGTAGATTGTTCCCTGTATGAGATAGTCTGCCCCAACTTTCTTTGCAACTTTTTCGAAAACTCTGATGAACTCTTCTCCGATGATTTTCCTTTTTCTCTCGGGATCTGTCACTCCTTTTAGTTTTTTCAAAAATTTTTTCTTGGCGTTCACTGAAATGAGGTTGATTCCTAACTCCTTGAATGCGTTTTTGACAAATTCGGGCTCTTCTTTCCTCATGAAGCCGTGATCTACAAAGACCGCGGTCAGATTCTTTCCGATGGTTTTGGCAGCTAGGGCTGTGGCTGTGCTGGAGTCGATTCCGCCGCTTAAGGCGATTATTGCTTTCTTGTCGCCAACCTTCTGCTTCACTTCTTCTATTGCTTTCTCTATGAGATCTTCCATTCTCCAGTTTGCTTCGCACTTGCAGACTTCAAAGATGAAGTTTCTGAGCATTTTCATTCCATTTGCCGTGTGAACAACCTCGGGGTGCCACTGTAATCCGTAAATGGGCTTTTCCCTATGCCTAAAAGCCGCCACTGGACAGTTTTCGGTGTGGGCAAGAACTTCGTATTCGTTGGGAAGAGCGTAAACGGTGTCGCCGTGGCTCATCCAAACCTTTTCTCTCTTGCCCAAGTCTTTCAGCACGCCTAGAGGCTTGTCGACCACCGCATGGGTTACTCCATATTCCCTTTTCCTCGCGGGTTCCACTTTTCCTCCTGAGAAATGGGCGATGAGCTGATGTCCGTAGCATAAGCCTAGAACTGGCACATTTAAATTCAAAATCTCTGGGTCAAACTTAGGAGCATTTTCTTCGTAGACGCTTAGAGGACCACCTGACAGGATTAGTCCTTTAACGTTAAACCGTTCTTTCAGAGCCTTGACTTCTTCAGCGGTTAGGTCATGGGGAACCACTTCAGAATAGACCTGATGTTCCCTAACTCTTCTTCCTATGAGGTGGCAGTATTGCCCGCCGAAGTCAAGGACGAGAATGGTGTCGGGTTTCATACAACATTTTCCTCAACGTTTTCATTTAAATAGTTGTTTGTGCAGTTTGCCAACGTTTGAATTATTTTTGTGCAAAGGTGTTTTCTACTGGTTGCCCGTTGGCAAGTAACATTTAATTGAAGGCTTGTAGGTAAACTAACCTAGCCAGAGGCGGGGGTTGCCAAGCCAGGTCAAAGGCGCAGCCCTGAGGCGGCTGTCCCGTAGGGGTTCGTGGGTTCGAATCCCACCCCCCGCACTAAACTCTACAGGTTGCGTTCAAATTCTCGGAGTTGTAGACATGAAAAACCATTTCTGGGGAGGACACGGTTACAGAAGCTTGAATGTATTTATTTTAGTGGAATGCGTAGCTTGGGCTCGAATTGTTTCCAAACACGGAGTAGGTTTAAGAACTTCCGTCTTAACATTTTTTATCGTGACTATTAGACAGGGAGTAGTTCGATGAACAACATGCCCTACGAGTTATTTCTCTTTGGCGTTGCCTTTTTCGGTTTCATGGCAGTATTTGGCGCCGTGCGAGCTTATCGAAAGAAGGAAAAGGCATATTATTTGTCCTCTATGGCAGGTTTTCTAGCGATTCTTATATTTGTCTTGGCTTTTCTTAACCAACTTATCCTCGCGCTCATTCTTGTAGTTGCCACAGGTATACTGAGCACCGCTCTACTACCAAGGATGCTAAAAGCATCGGAGCGAGAATTGGCTAAGCAACGACAAGAAGTGGATCTTTCAGCTCCGTTGAAAGCAAGAGATTTCTTGACCAACAAAGGGTGGTTGAAACTTGCATCTAAATACGGCTTATGGAAAACCATGTTTCTCATCTACCTCTTATCGGTAGTGATTATCGGGGGAATATTATTTACATTAAGCACATTTTCTGTCTTCATAACCATAGAA
>Ga0315312_1002276_pt1 | contig 13475 bp, 15 predicted proteins | sample TDP7_MG_FD_203629 | JGI IMG/M metagenome (GOLD analysis project Ga0315312, IMG submission 203629) | Freshwater sediment microbial communities from Lake Towuti, South Sulawesi, Indonesia - TDP7 | ecosystem: Environmental > Aquatic > Freshwater > Lake > Sediment | place: Indonesia: South Sulawesi... | reverse complement strand
TTTCGCCTTGGGTTCTGATAGCCGTTTACAGCTATAGCCATTCAACTTGGCCTAATCTTCTCGCTGGCTCGGATTTTCTCGCTATGGGAGTATTCTTGACAGGGATGGGGGCTGTAGGCGGAGTCCTTCCGGACCGTATTGAGCCTCCGAAGAGGCCTAGGCATAGAGGTTTCTTTCACTATGTCTTCGGCAGCCTATCAGCGATCTTCTACTTCTTGGTTCTTCTCGGAAACTTGAAGATAATAAGCTTCGAGGTGACAGTCTACTTCGCGGACCTGATCAAATTCCTCGTTCTAGCCGTCGCGTCAGGATATGCCTCGCACTTCCTTCTCGATATTTTCTTCAGCAGTTAGCTGAGTGCCCATTTTAGACTCTGCTCTTGTTTCTGGGATGTTATTGAATTTCCAGCGTGGTACGACTTCTCTGATTGTCTTTCGCATTTAATGTCGACCGTGGGGAAAAGAGCTTTAAGCCCTTCGTTGTATTTATACAACATATGATGGAACAATACAACATTAATCAAACAACACTCAAGATACTAGGGCTTTACGCGAGCGACTACAAGAAGTCTTTGTATTTAAGAGAGATAGCTAGGGAGACGAAGGTCGATGTCAAGGCTGTTCAATTGCAACTTAAGAGGCTCGAGAAGAGGAATATTCTCTCAAGCGTTATGAGGGGAAGGAACAAGGAGTACTGCTTGAATCTCAGCAACTCTATTTCAAAGTACTATATGATACTGGCGGAGACTTTTGCTTCCCTCAGCTATCTTGGAAAGAACTTCTTGATCAAGAAGGTTATCGATGAGATCGGGAACCGTATAGAAGGAACGATCATACTATTCGGCAGTTCCGCCAAAGGCGAGACGGGTGAAACAAGTGACATTGATCTGTTTGTTGTCACAGAGAAGAAACTTGACAGAAGTATCTTCACGAAAGCAGGCGACCTTGTCGGAAGGGAAACAAGCGTCAAGTCATCTACTAGGAGGCGGTTCTTGAAGGGACTTGAGAACGGTGATCCTTTGGTTAGAGAAGTTGTTTCCAAACACATTGTACTCAAAGGTATAGATGAGTTCTGCGATATTATGTGGCGATACTATGCAAGGCAGTAGAAGATATCTGATGTGGTGTGTAAAGCAGAGTAAGGGCATAAGGCTGGTCAAGCCTTCTGAGAATCTTGTGAGAGCTTACCTAGAAAAATCTAGAAATGCATTAAAGTCTATGGAGGAAATCGAGCGTCTCTTGAAATCGAAATAATGGATTCTACTGAAAAAATATCTATTAACTCGATGTAGAGGATATCAATTTTGAGGTTTAGAAGGTTGGATGTTCCACGAACTTTAGGGTAAAATTCGATTGAGTAAAGATGGCTCAGCAAGAAGTTTTATTCCGAAATGTGCGAATCAAGAAAGTGAGTGTACGGATTAGATCGAAGCTCTCTTGAAGATGAAATAAGGGATTCCTTAAGGAATCCATTGTTTTTCTTTCAATTGTATAGCGGTTGACTTGAGTTAAAGAGACTGCTAAAAGTATCGCTTAGAAGCTGGGAAGGAGGATAGTGATGAGGATGAGTTTGAGTAACCTTACAGTGGTCGTTCTGGTTGGGCGTATGTGATGGCTGTGGCGCTGAGGTGGGTGATGAGGAGATGTATAGGTGTGGTGAGTGTGGGAAGAGTTTCTGTGAGGAATGTGCTGTAGCCGACGGAGTGATCAAGAGGCTTGGGGTCTGCTCAGGCTGCGAAGAGGTCTATGAAGACGAAGAAGACTATTGGGGCTGGAAGTAATGGACCAATTGGAAATTCTATATACTCAAGCTATCTTGTTTCTTCCGCGAGGTTTTTGAAATTGCATTTTGTCGTGACTTCTCTGATTCTCGCTAGGATGATTCGGTCTTTATCTTTAGGCCTACAAAAGCTAAATCAACTGTACCGATTCCGCGCACCTTCCTTCTGGTTCTTCTATAGCGCATCCAAGGCAAGAATGGATCACCTTCTTCTAGCATGGCCTGAACCTCAGAGCACCAAGGCAACACAATTTCATCTGCCTGTGCAAGTGATTGATAACGCGCCGCTCGATTAACAGGTGGGCCTAACGCCGTTAGTGAACCTGGTACTGGTCTATCGGTTATTCTACCAATCCACACTTTTCCCCAGTCTACCCCTGCATGCATACTGGGCCTAATTTTGTCGTTAGTCTTTAGCTCTCGAACTTGATCCAAGATCAGACAGCCAGCGCTTACAGCAGACCAAACAGGCCTGCCAAATTCTTCCTTAGGGAAAGCCGCCATCATCCCGTCCCCCATTATGTTGATGACACTACCACCCCAATTCTCGATCGTAGGAATCGTGGCTTTGCAAAGCTTCCTTACCATATTTCGAATGGCAAATATGTCCGATGATTCACAGAAACGTGTATAACCAACCAGATCAGCCATCAGAATTCCAGCAAACTGAACTTTTCCATTGTCGTTCATATGCTCAACTCATTAAACATTAAGAGTTGGCAGGCTTTAAGCCACTTCACTCTTGCGAAGAGTTTCGCCAGCCAGACCATGCCGTCAGGTGATACTTGCACAGCTTTATCAATAAATATCACTGCCCCCAAAAAGCTCCTTGTAGATCCAATTGCTCTTAACGCTGAGGAAAGGGCGGAGTTGCCCTGAAATCTGTGACATTTTGGCTTTGTGAACTCAGAAATCTTAAGAATGCAGACACGCTGAAAAATAGTTGAGCTTCTATGAATACCATAGCAGAACTGTCTGTCGAAATACATAGATTGTGTAACATCCTGCCGACGTTCAAAGAACCTTCGGAGGTTCCATTTAGCAATGGGCTTTAGCTTTTTTACGAAAAAGGCGAAGCTTCCGTACATTCGCCGAGCGGTCGCATAGTAGTGTAGGTAACCATCCTCGTTCTCAGAATGGGTTGAAGAGACGCGTCACCCTCCATTACTCTGGAAAAAAGAATAATAGTGTATTCAGAAAATTTCTCGGTGGAGCGATTCTAAGGAAAGCTGATACGCATCATCCGTGCTTATCGCCCGCGCCTGGACAAGGACACTGGGAGAAACAAAAAATGCATACATGCGAAAAGTGTCAGCCAATAGAAAACGAGGTTTCAAGACTTTTGAGAAAAAGCTCGTCGCGATGATCTCGCTTTGCTCTATTTGCAAACCATCTGGAAGCTGGCTTGGAAAATCCGCATACTCAGACAACGTAAGATGTTCTGATTTATGGAACTCACGCTATGTCTTCAATCGAACCCTGATTTTAAGTGTAATAGAACTGAAAACACTTGAAAGGCTGATAGCTTCAACCTCTACAGTTTGGAAGACGGGGGTCACTTAAACAGCCCAGCTTCTTAACTAAATTCTTGTTAGGCGCTAAAGTTCAAGAGCGATTCTCAAGGTGAAAGCTCTTCGTGGACTACAGGATATTGCTCCATCGTGTTCCATTCGACCATATTGATAACATAGGGAACAATTGTTTAGAATACAGATTAGATGAATTGAATCACCGATCGAGCGGATTACTATAGAAGACTATAAAATGCTTGAGACATGATCATGTTACTGCCTCCTACATATAACATCGGTGTCCTCGCATGATAAACGAAAAAAAGCTGAAAATAGTTACCCTCTTGTCTGGTGGTATCGACTCTTCGATTATGGCTCTTCTTTATAAAAAAAGTGACTTTGATCAATTTCCTCTATTCATAGACTACGGTCAGCAGGCTACCGAGCGCGAGTGGATATCATGCAAAAAAGTTTGCTCTTACTTAAATTTGCGGAAGCCTAAGAAAATTTCCATTTCATCTATCTCAAACCTTCACCAAAATCTTTTGACAAATAAATCATCAGTAAAGAAAAACCCGTTCTTCCCTTTTAGGAATTTGATTCTTATTTCGATTGGCGCGTTGTACGCTTATGGAATTGATTGCGACACCGTGGCAATAGGGATTATAGGAAGGGGAGCAATACCATTTCCAGATTGTTCTCGCGATTTTATACTTTCCGTTTCCAAGTCTCTATTTATATCGGTAAATTCAAAAACGAATATTCTTTCACCTCTATTGAAATTTTCTAAAGGAGAGGTAATCTACTATGGTGCTGAACACGGTTTTCCATACGAGTTAACGTATTCTTGTTATCTAGGCAGAATAAAACACTGCGGAAGGTGTGCAGCTTGCGTAGGACGAAGGAAAGCCTTTAAGACAGCGGGAGAAAAAGATCCTACTCAGTATGATGAGATATAAATGAACATCGTATACTCTAAACTGACGCGACCCGCTTTCATCCCCTCAATATCAGAAGGGATAAAACTTGATCTGACCAAACTAATGCCACATGTCATAAGTGCGATTCAGGACTTTGATCATGACTCAGTAATGTTATCAGTTTATGACTTAACGCACGGAGAGCTTTTGTCCTCATATGGGAAACAGGTAACCGAAGATAGAAAGAGTGTCAAACAGAGTTTCGGGTTCAAGAACGATACTACTGTTTTCTTAGACAGTGGTGGCCTTGAATCCATTATGCTCCATGGCAGATTATTATGGAATGACCCTTTAGACGTCTACGCTTTTCAAGAAATGGCAAAAGCCGATGTGTGGGTTATACTTGATCACCCCACACAACCTCGTGTTCAAGTGGAAGAGAATAAACGAAGAATAAGAGAAACGATTGATTTCGCTAGAACGATAAATAAGATTCATGATTCTTCGGTACCTTTAGCTGCGGTGGCTCACGGGCATGACCAAGAATCTCTGATAGAATGTGCCAAAGAGCTTGCAAGACTTGAGAAGGTTCAGATAGTAGCCATCCCTGCCCGTGAACCCTTCGGGACTTCTATGGAAACTAAACTTCTAACTTTGTTTGAGATAAGAGCAGCCATAAACGAAATTGATCAAGATAAGCATATTCATATTCTGGGATCCGCTAGAATGAAGTTGTGGCCAATTTATGTTTTAGGCGGCGTTAGCACTATTGACGCAACTGATTGGCTCGCATACAAGGCTAACCCAGAAAATCTAAGTTGGGATAGACATCCAAAAATAGTTAATGCTTTTTGCAATTGTAAGGTCTGCAAACGGTTTCCCGGAAGGACTGTAGAGGAAATATGTAGTATGGGGCCCGTTCTTAGGTTACAACACAATTTGGCTCTTACTAAACTGATAACAGATAGGATTCGAAAACAACTCACTAGTGGAAACTTGCGTGATTATGCCAGAAAATCCAATCCAAAATTGTATACTACCCTAATGAAGTATGTTCCCAATTTGTGAGTGAGCTGGCGATGGGTGGAGCTGGTCCAACAATAACTCGGAAAAGAGTGAAAGTCCTCCCTCCTAGAAAAGATGTTACCAAAAGAATTGAAGAAGAAGTGACTAAAGAAAAAAGGGCTATCAGAATAGACAGGATCAGAAAGGAAAGCGAGCGCCACATGGAGGAAGTTAAAACCAAGATCAATCCTTTTCTAAATGACCATGGTCCTGGACATGTGAAACGTGTAGTTGAAAATGTCAACAATGTTACGAGCGTGCTGGATGAAGCAAGCTTTTCTGAAAAGGAAATGGGACGAAAAGTGAACGAGCAAGACAAGTTTCTTCTGGAAGCGGCTGGACGTCTTCATGATATTGGTAGAGCGAGCGAGACGGCAAAAGAACACGCTATATCAAGCGCTAATTTTGTGAGAGAGCACAAAGAGCTTTTTGACGATGAGGAACAGAAAGAGCATGTCGCTAAACTATGTGAGCTTCATAACGAAGCTGGCACGCGCAAGTATGGTACAGACAACCTTGCGAAACTGGCTAGGAAAGGGATCATTGATAAAGAAACAGCCTTTCGAGCGAGTATAGTCAGATTCGCAGATGCATTGGATGTTGGTGAAAAAAGGGTTAAAACTAACAGCCAGGGTCAACCAGGAGAAGAGGTAATTGATGCGATAAAACAATCATCAAGCGACGAAGCAAAACAGTATTTGCATCATTGGCTTGGACATAAAGGAATCAGAGATTGTGACTTGGAAAGGAGAAACGGGAAACTAACGACTAAAATCTCGCTAAATACACAGCTTACCGGAGAACTTGGAAGTGATATTGCCTTCAGAATAAAGGATATGTTGAGAGACATGAATTCTACAATTCTCCAAGGAAACTATGAGATAAGCCTCACGGATGATGATAAGTCAAAGATACGTGAATGGTACAAAGACTATAACGAAATATTCTCAGATGAAACACAGGGAGTTGAGATAAATTTCGAAAAATGAGAAGGAGTTGAAAGAATTGGGCACTGAAACTGGTAGGGAAAAAACCGTTTGGGAATATAGATCGAAATATTCTTTGAGCCTGCTTGACATTGACCGACTCATTAGTTTCATCAGCAAAATTGTCGAAACCTCGGGTGAAAATGTAAGAATTCATTTGCGAGTAGGAGAACAGAGTGTAGAAATATCTAAAGCTGAAATGATCAGGCCAGCAATAGGTAAAATCGAGAATTTCGGAGCGCTTTCTTATATAGCGGTCTCATCGCTACACAATTTTATGATAACTGCTGACTTTAAGGTTGGCGAACTGCAGGTTACATGCAAGAACGACCACTTATTACATGAATTGAAAAGCAAGTGGGAAGAATGTTACAAAACTAGCGACATTGCCAAAGATCTATTAAGCATAGCCGTGCCTTTGGAAGGAGCGAGATTCCTATTCGCATGCTTGGCAGATAACGGAAGTTTGAACGAATCACCCGGTGGAAAAACGCAACTGGATAACGTATTTTTAGTACCTTATCTGAAAGAACTCGGAATGAGACACATATTAACTCGGTTTGCTAATTTCCTAAAGACCATACAAAACCCAGATGGAGGTTGGGGACCTAGCCCAGGGTTAAGCAGTAAAGCATTATCTACCGCAAGCGTTGTTTTGGCCCTTATTGGTAGTGGTCAAAAGGAGCACGCTAAACGTGGAGTTGACTTCCTTCTTTCAAATCGCTTAACAGATGGCTCCTGGACGTCTAATGCAGATAGCTGTGTCTTGACGTCAGCAATTTCGACGTTAGCTCTACACCAATATGGTGTAAAAGAAGACATCCTCAGAAGTTCAGTCTTGTTTGTCAAGAATCAGCTTAGTCAAAGAAGTGAAGGGATAGAAAATGACTCATTGGTATTGAGAGCACTTAGAACGATGAACATCGATATTCAAGATTTGAGCACACAAATTCAGAATAGATTACCTGAATCGGCAACAGCTATTACAAATGTCAGCAGTAAAACAACAACGGCAGCCTGTCTGGTCAGCCTATTGTTAGACTTAGGCATAGAGACTACTGATCCGCGAATCCAACTTGCAACTGATTTCTTAATTGAATCACGAAATTCGGATGGAGGATGGCCCAGTAAGCCAAGCAACCACAGTGTAATCTATCCCACCATTCTTGCCATGCTTGTCTTTGATCGCTTGGGTTATCTCAGGTAAGGTTTTGCTGTGTTCAGTTTCAGAAGTTTCTTTACCAAGTTTAGACACATTCTTGCGACATTTGTGTTGATACTTGGTTTTCTGTCATCAAGCATAACTATTTCTATTTGGTATAGAGAACAGTTCCCTCCGTTCATTTCGCTATTTTTAACAAGCGTCTTAAGCCTAGTATTTGTGGCTTTTATTGTATTTGTGTGGTTTTTTCTCAGTGTCATAAAGAGTACCTCACCTGTCACCATTATTTCTCCTTTTAAGACGATTTCACCCAAGGAATTTACTGGCATCAACGTTACGTCTGCTTTGAAGGTTCCCGATGATTGTATTGTTGTCGCTGGAGCAAGAAGTTCACATGGGCCTTTCAAAAGGAATGCTCTGGAGTCAGACTGGGATGCCGCCAACAGACTATGTAATAAATACAAGCTGCCAGTCATCAAAGCCGACACAGAAATCACTCAAGAGGAAAAGCAGACCAAGAACCTGATAGTTATAGGTGGACCAATGGTTAATGAATTGACTTATGAAGTGGGTCAAGCACTCCCCATTTGCGTGGCTTCAATTACTCACCATGGCATTACAGACAAATCCATATTCTCAGCTCCTTCTGGGGAGTATTACCCAGGAAGAAACTATGGCGTAGTCGAAGTAATTCCGAGCAGTTATAACCCCCGGAAACTAATTTTATTAGCCTTTGGTCTCACAAGAGAGGGAACAGAAGGTGCCGTTCAGGCTCTTATCGACGGTGGAAAAGCGTTGGCTGAAAACAACAAGTTCGATTCACAATATCCCGCTAAAATCGTTGAAATAAGAGTTGAGCAAGACAAAGCAAGAATACAAGATTTTCGCGAGTAATCAGTAATGAACGATCATAGAAATCAAGGTTGTGGAAACCAAATTCTGTCCTGTTCAAGATTTCCAAAAATAAAGTAGAGATGAAAGCAAGGCTGGAGCAGGCTGCATTGTGAGGCAGCCAGTGGCACAGTCCTTGACTTTGGGACAGCTACTGCAGTCATCGATAAACTTCTTACATGAGCTTGCAAAATAGGGTCTTGCATGTTCCGGAATAACATTCAGGAGAATGCCATTTTTGTGAACATGCCTGTCTACGCACGGAGCTCCCAAGTCGCCATGAGTTGCTTGAACCAAGTACATAGCGATCTTAGGACCCACCCCGTAAATATCCAATAGAGCTTTTCGTGCTGCACGTGCATCCATTTCTAGAATGGTTGCAAGATTGCCGTATTTATCTACCAGGTCCTTAAAGGCACGTACCAAGACCCTTGCATGATACCCCATTCCTCTCACTTCAAGAAATACCGATTTGACCATTGTATCAATCTCTTTGCCTTCACAGTTTGCAATCTCTATCATGTTTTCTCCAAAGTTTTTTCTGAGGGCTAACATCCAAAGTGTATTGACTTCCCAAGAAACCTGAGGCGATAGTACCGCGGCTGCGAAAAGGATTTCTACGTCTTTTGGCGATGCCCAAGCCATTCTCAAGGGATGTTCAAGATAGAGTGATTTCCAGAATTGTTGCTTTGAAAATATTGGCAATGGGTCGAACCATAATCCCAATTCTTTTTCCAAAGATGGGCTATAATGACTAGTTCCCTCTATGACCACTGGAGCACCTCGGCGCTCCTGAGTTACCTTGATACCACTGCTCAAGTTAACCCAACTACGATGAGAAATATCCGTGGGTTGCCACACGAACCAATTCACCTTTCCGTAAGCAATAGCATATGGCAAGTCGTAAACCTTATCAACACTTATCGATAACGACAATCGCCACCAACCCTGTGACTTGTAGACTTTACACTTTAATTCCCCATTTTACAAGCATCTCTGTAAACTTTCTCCACATTGTAGGATGACAATAGACATCTGAAGTATTATCAAAGTAAGAAACATTGCAGAATACTTCTTTGCCAGGTCTATAAATATCAATGTTATCATCAAGAAAGTCATCAACTATCTCGATATGACTAAATTCTTTGATCAGGCATCCTAGGACAGCCCGATATCTTCCAACATTATTCTTGAAAAAACTTTTTGCAGTATTCTTGAGCAGAAAATATGTTCTATCCGCGAGTTCATTATCCCAAATATATCCATAGTTCTTAACCCAACGAAAAAAGGGGCACTCATACACCAAGTTTTGCCCTCGCCAACTGAAATTCCAAAACTCATCCGGCTGCAACGCTAGCGGCACGGAAACTGTTACGAATTTTATTTTGGAATTTTTGTTTCTTATTCTATGTATTCTCCTGTAAAACTCATCGTGAGGAGGGGTATAAGGTTTCCAGAACGAGCAAGGTACTAAAATTATGGCAGAAAAATCTTGTTTTAGCTTATATTCGCCTACAAACCGTAACCAGCTTCTTATCGGTTCTTGCTTAATTTTTTCAGGAATCGATCGTGGATCGCAAAGAACCAGAGAAGGATTTATGTGAGGGTTTACTCTCAAGATTTCCTGTCTGGATATCATACTGCTTTTATCCCTAAATCAAAAGGTAGATCGGAGAGCTTCCTAATCCAATCCATTGCCCGCAAATGAGGCTGAAGCTTTAGCTCGTCCTTCACATAAGCAATAATCCCTAGCTGGTCAATTTCCTTGGCTTTGTCTTCAGGCAGCTCATCGTCCACCGTAACCATAAATACTCTCCACGCCGGTTTTCTTTCAGGAATGGTTTGCTTCCATCTTTCTCTGAGAGTTCGTTTACATGAAAGGAAGAACGCTTGATCCGGCCTCGTTAGCGCTAAGTGTTGATTGGGAACAACGAGATCAATTCTTTTCAGTATCCTCCTCGCGTCCTTGCTAGGTCTTTCACATTCGCATCCAGTACGTTTTAATAAGGTTTCAAGGATTCTTTCGAAAGTCCTACCTCCTCTGGTCTTCCTCATCTGTCCAGCTCTGAACTCAAGCATTCGGGCAAGAGGATAGAAGAGCTTGCAAATTTCTTTCACAAAATCCAAGTCATTTAGCTTATCCTTCAGGCTGTCGATAATCTCTTTGTTTTGATTGACCCAAAGCTCTATCATGGAAGGAAAAGCTTTCTTCTCATGTTCTATGTAAGTGCTATACGCGCTCCTTTCTAGCTCCACTACACATCGACTGAAGTTTTCTTTGATGTATTTGCTATCGAATCTTTCCTGCGGTATGGCTCTAATGGCTTCAAAAAGAATCTGCTCGACTGATGGTATACCAGCTATTGCAGCGTTAACAATTCTCTCATCCTGTGGAGATAGGTTGGGTTCGTCTTGCATTTTCATTCATCCAAGCTTTTGCAGTTGTTTAGCTATCTCTTCTCCGTCATCGCTTAGAGTGAAGACTTTTCCCCTTCTGAGTTTTGGAGTTAAACATCTTACTACTTCTTTTTTCATTAACTCATTGGTCACGCGACTCACATGGCTAAGGTAAAGCTCTGTTTCCTCGGAGACTTGTTTCGGAGTCTTAGGGCCTTTCATCAGAGACAATACGATTCTCTTACGATAGTCGCTCGCAATCACATGGCCGTATTTGGCCCAATCCATTGTGTAATCACTATGTAATCAATTGGCAACAATGATTTATATGAGCACATTACAGGTTAGTTACATGGGAACCAGGTCGGAAGACGGTGGCAAAATGCCGAAGGAAGACTGGGATTTTGCAGACGCCGACATTCATTACATGACTCATGGCTTCCATCCTTATCCAGCCAGGATGATTCCTCAGATAGCCAAGGAGTTGATAAGGAGATACTCATCGAAAGAAGACATAGTTCTTGACCCTTTTTGCGGTTCAGGTGGCGTTCTTGTTGAAGCTATGTTGGCTGGTAGAGGCTCCTTTGGTATAGATATCAACCCACTGGCATGTCTTCTAGCCAAAGTTAAGACTAAGCCTATCGACCCGAAGCTACTGATGGGTCAATGGGAGAACTTGAGAAAAGAACTGAGTAGAGATATCAGCGCGCTCAGGTTCAGACAGCTCAAGATCAACGTTCCCGATTTTTCAAACACAAATATCACCTATTGGTTCAAGCCTTACATGATTGAAGAACTTGCTCTAATCAAAGAGCACATAGACCACATCAAAGATAAGGACATCCGCGAATTCTTTTACGTATGTTTTTCTCACACCATTAGAATTGTGAGCGGAACTAGAAAAGGAGAATTCAAGCTTTACAGGATGGCGAAGAAAGAGTGGGACAAGTACACGCCTGACGTATTAGCAGTTCTTGAGGAGAAGGTGAACAACTCTATTTCGAAAATGGGCCAGTTTTTCGAACTTTTGAAGCGGAACAAAATCAGCTGTACAGCCGAAGTGTTTGAAGCTGATACTAGGCAGATTTTGACAGGACGGTCTCCTCCAGATGCCCAGAAGAAGCTAAAAGAAGCGTTTGTGAATTTGATCGTGACATCTCCGCCGTATGGAGATAGCCACACCACAGTCGCCTACGGGCAGTTTTCGAGATACTCCTTGATCTGGCTAGGCTATGACAAGGAAAGAGTTCTAGAGATCGATAAAATGAGTTTGGGCGGGAAGCTGAGAGATGAGAATCTGAACTCAAGAACGCTATACAGTACGCTTCAGAGAATCTCGACGGGAAAAAGAGCAGAAGAGGTGAAGAGTTATTTCATTGACCTAAACGAATGTCTCGAAAAACTATCCAAGATACTAGCTCATAAAGGATACGCTTGTTTTGTGCTTGGAAATAGAACAGTCAACGGAATCAAAATACCAACAGATGATATCATAACAGAACTTGGCAGGGAATTTGGACTTGAGCGGCAGGCTATGATCAGTAGAAGAATACCCTCAAAAAGAATACCGTGGAAAAGCAGTCCAACTAATGTTCCCGGCAAAAAAGTTGAAACAATAAGTAGGGAGAACATAATAGTGCTTCGGAAATAGTTGGCATTCAAACATTTCCTTTCGCACATTCTTTACGTCAGCTCTAAAGAACGATTTCCTTGCATATCTTGAGTGGTTATCCTTTTCCGAAGACACAACACAATCCAGAAATGCAAGAATGAAACTATTTGGTGACCTTCAAACGCTGAGCCACCGTTTTATTTCGAATATGTCTGGGAACTTCCGTTGAAGATTGAAAAGTTCTCTCAACATGTTCTAAGAAGGCCTTAGAACGGGTCTCTATAATCATAATATAGTCGAGTCGTGGTACGAACCGTCTGAAGTTCTTCCCTTGCCTCTCTAGCCGATCCAAGAAGACCTATTCTCAGGAACAATTTTCATATGCTTTCAGCCTGGGGCGACACATTCAACATAGACGACTACAAGGTTGCTTGCACGATCTCGATTCTTTTCGAATTCATGCTTAAGTTTCTCAGGTGGAAGGTCTATCATCCGCAGCAATCCAGAGTCGGGGAGGCAGTCCTGTCTTCTGACGAAGAATAGGAGGTAGCCGCGTTCAACCTTGTTTTCCGCGTTAGTGAGGTGCTCCAAGTCTTTCCTGAAATGTTTCACATCCAGACGGGTTGTTCCTATTGCATTGAGGCCGAATTCAAACACAGCCTTAAGCCTATGTCTAGAATAGGGAGGCTCTCTAACTTGCATCCTCCAATGGCTTCCAGAAGCATATTCGGATCGATTATAGCTAAGTCAAAGTGCCCCCTTATCCCTCCAGAGTATGCGCGTAACGTAGGGTATTCCCTGTGCAGTAATACACTCTTGTCGCCGAAATGGGTCTCCACAAAGAATTCTCCAAGCTTACCTGAGATCAACTTATGGTAGAGGTAAGCATGCGTATCCTGTTCCGAATAGAAGAAGTATGGCATCTCTACGAATTTCTCAACTAGCCTTCACCCCACCTTCTCTTGTCGATCGCTAACCTCCTAAGATGACAGCCACTTGACATCCATCCGAGGGGAAGAGCTTCAGCTCAATCTCCGCTGCGTCGCCAGATCAAGATCTACTTTCTAAACTCTGACCTTCTCTATGCACCATCGTCCAGCATGGTCGTTGAACCAGACGACATAGTCGTCGTCCCTTAGGCCCAGCTCCCCC